>Ga0228615_1000019_pt1 | contig 100760 bp, 100 predicted proteins | sample 16DmetaG_FD_190530 | JGI IMG/M metagenome (GOLD analysis project Ga0228615, IMG submission 190530) | Seawater microbial communities from Monterey Bay, California, United States - 16D | ecosystem: Environmental > Aquatic > Marine > Coastal | place: USA: California | collected 2016-10-17
AATAGCCAATCGCACCCTGATGGCTGGATTTACAACTGTTCGTGATATGGGAGGTACTGGGGTAAATATTGCCCTTCGCAACGCAGTCAATAAAGGACTAATTCCAGGACCAAGAATTTTTACAGCTGGTAAGGCCATCGGAACAACAGGTGGTCACGCAGATCCTACCAACGGTTTTAAAAATACCTTTGAAGGTGATCCAGGACCGAAAGAGGGTGTTATAAATTCTGTGGGAGATGCTAGAAAAGCAATAAGACAACGCTATAAAAATGGAGCAGACTGGATTAAAATTACTGCCACTGGAGGAGTGCTAAGTGTAGCGAAAAGCGGACAAAATCCTCAGTTTACTGACAAAGAAATTGCAGCTATTACCCAAACAGCAAAGGATTATGGTTTTAAGGTCGCAGCACATGCCCATGGGGATGAGGGAATGTATCGCGCAGTGGCTAATGGTGTAAAGACTATTGAACACGGCACCCTGATTGAAGAACGAACCATGGAATTGATGAAAGCAAAAGACGCCTATTTAGTTGCAACCATTTCTGCAGGAAAATTTGTAGCTAAACAAGCAAAAATTCCAGGTTCTTATCCTGCTATTATAGTTCCTAAAGCAATTGAAATCGGAGCACAGATTCAGAATACATTTAAAAAGGCTTATGAATTTGGAGTACCACTTGCTTTTGGAACAGATGCTGGAGTTTATCCTCACGGAGACAATGCCAAGGAATTTGTTTATATGAATGAGGTGGGTATGCCTATCAGCGAGGCACTGCACCTAGCAACTTATGTTAATGCTGATCTATTGGATAAAGCCGACGAGTTAGGACAATTAAAATCAGGTTATTTTGCAGATATTATCGCTACAGATGAGAATCCAGAGGATGAAATTTCCACACTTACAAATGTGAGCTTTGTTATGAAAAACGGTACTGTATACAAAAAATAAGGTTTTAGCTTCCTGATGTCGTTTCTATATTGCGATCTATTTTTTTGATCAACCCTTGAAGTACCTTTCCAGGGCCAACTTCAGTAAAATGCAAGGCTCCGTCAGTAATCATCTGCTGAACACTCTGAGTCCAGCGAACCGGAGCAGTAAGTTGTGCTACTAAATTTAACTTAATTTTATCAGCCTCTAAAGTTCCTTTTGCAGTGACATTCTGATATACAGCACAGCTAGGGGTATTGAACGTGGTATTTTCAATTGCTTTTGCCAAACGGGCTTTGGCTGGCTCCATCAAAGGAGAGTGAAAAGCTCCACCCACAGGCAGTAATAGGGCACGTCGGGCACCTGCTTCTTTAAAAGCTTCACAAGCATTTTCAACAGCATCAACAGCTCCAGAAATCACTAACTGTCCCGGGGAATTGTAATTGGCTGGAATAACAACTCCTGGATTTGATTCACATATGGACTCAACCTTTTCATCATCCAAACCTAGAATCGCTGCCATAGTCCCAGGTGCTTCATTACATGCTGCTTGCATAGCTAAAGCACGTTCGCTAACGAGGGACAACCCTTTTTCAAAACTGAATACACGTGCAGCTACTAGAGCAGAAAACTCACCAAGCGAATGCCCAGCAACCATCTCAGGCTGAAACCGTTTGCCCATGACCTCACTCAAAATGATTGAATGTAAAAAAATGGCAGGTTGAGTTACCTCGGTTTGTTTTAATGTTTCGGCATCTTTACCAAACATGATTTCAGTGATTTTAAAACCCAGAATTTCGTTGGCTTGTGCAAACCGTTCTTTTGCTATGGCGCTGCTCTCAAAAAGATCTTTTCCCATACCCGGGAATTGGGCTCCTTGCCCTGGAAATATAAATGCGTTCATTGAGTCTTCTTTGAATAAGTCAAATAGGAATAATCATAAGGCTGATCAGTTGAACTGAAATGCTTTTCTTCTTCAATTAAATCCCATTGAGTAGAATCGACTTTTGGGAAAAAAGCATCTGCTTTAAAGGTACTGTGTACACGAGTAAGTTCAATTTTATCTGCTATAGAAAGAAACAATTTATAAACTTCTCCACCTCCAATAATAAACGGTTGATTATCTCCGTCAGTCAAACTCAATGCTTCTTCAATTGAATGAGCCACCCAAGCATCTTTAGCCTTGTAGTACTTGTTGTAAGTTAACACTATGTTTTTTCTATTAGGCAAAGCCCCTGGCATGGATTCAAAAGTTTTTCTTCCCATGATAATGGCATGACCTTGAGTCAACCGTTTAAAACGTTTTAAATCTTCTGAAAGGTGCCAAATGAGTTTGTTGTCTTTCCCAAGGGCATTGTTTTCTGACGCCGCAGCTATCAAAGTAATTTCTTTTGAAGATTTCGATTCATTCATCCTACTAAAAGATTAATTTTGAAGCAAAAATACACTTTCTCTTAAACCCATGATAAAAGCTTACTATCCGTTATTAACAAATACAACCTACCTCAATACAGCTTATGTAGGTTTGATGTCCACTCAGCTCGCTGAATTTAGAAAATCACACGAAGAGTTCTACCTCAAAAATGGAGGGGACCAATACAAGATGAAAGCTTACGATGACTTGGATTCTATGCATCAGCATTTTGCATCATTCTTCGGTCTAACTCCTGACCGCTGCTTTGGCACCTCAAATTTTTCTAATGGAATCCGAACAGCACTCTCTTTTTTACCCAAAAAAATGAAGGTATTGTTGATTGAAGATGATTATCCCTCTTTGACTGATGCATTCAAGGAAGAAGGTTTTGATAGTGCTAAAATTACTATGCAATCACAGATAGAGGAGGCTATTAAAGAAAAATTAAAATCGGAGGAATTTCAAGTTTTGGCCTTGAGTATAGTGCAGTACACTTCTGGTTTATTGATTGATCAAGAGTTTTTATTTAGTTTAAAAAAGGAGTACCCTAGCCTGATCATCATCGGTGATGGAACTCAATTTTTAGGGGCTCATCCATTTCATTTTGATAAATCTCCATTTGATTTAGTTGCTGGTAGTGGGTATAAATGGCTGCTCGGAGGTTTTGGCAACGGTATAGTAATGCTTTCAAAAGCTTTTGTTGCAATGACAAGCCAAAAAGTTGACAAAATTAGAGAGCGTTTTTATAATGGACATTTCAATATACTTGGTATGGCCAGTCTAGATTTTGCGATTCGAGAATTGGTTCAACACGACTTTCAATCCTTAGTTGAAGAAAAAGCTGCTTTGAGTGAGGAAGCAAAAAACCAATTGATAGCAGATGAATTTTTACCCCAATGGCTTGGAGAACGAACATTTCACAGTTCAATTTTTAATATTAATGGAGAGGAAGAACTATTTACCTTTCTTCAAAAAAACAATATCCGATGCGTACAGCGAGGTTCAGGTGTGCGTGTTTCCTTTCATTTTTATAATACGGAAAAAGACTTGAGAAAGTTACTTAAAACTTTAAGGTCCTTTAGGGAACTAAATAGCCACCCTCCCTTTAATTAAGGGGTGTGGATCGTAGTTTAAAAGCTCAAAATCTTCGTACGTAAAATCAAATATATTTTTGATTTCTGGATTTAATTTCATGGTCGGTAATGGTTTAGGAGATCGTGATAATTGTTCCTTAATTTGCTCCTGATGGTTGGAGTAAATGTGAACATCACCGAAGGTGTGAACAAAATCACCAGCTTCAAATCCACAAACTTGCGCAACCATCATGGTCAAAAGTGCATATGAACCGATATTAAAAGGAACACCTAGAAACACATCTGCACTGCGTTGGTACAACTGGCAATAAAGCTTATTATCTGCCACATAAAATTGAAAAAATGCATGACAAGGAGGGAGCGCAGCTTTGTTGTTGCTTACGTTTTCAGAAAATGAAATACTGTTATCAGGAAGCACACTGGGGTTCCAAGCTGAAACAAGCATCCTGCGACTATCTGGATTGCTCTTTAGGGTTTCAATAACACCCTGAATTTGGTCGATACCCTCACTGTTCCAGTTTCTCCACTGATGACCATAAACAGGACCTAAGTTTCCATTTTCATCTGCCCATTCGTTCCAAATCCGAACACCATTTTCTTGAAGGTATTCGATGTTGGTCGATCCTTTTAAAAACCAAAGTAATTCGTGTACTAGAGACTTTAAATGGATTTTTTTGGTTGTTACCAAGGGAAAACCCTCCGCCAGGTTAAACCGCATTTGATATCCAAAAACGCTTTTAGTTCCAGTTCCAGTACGATCGGTTTTCTCAACCCCATGGGTATCGATATATTGTAATAAGTCTAAATATTGTTTCATTCATTTAAAGGAATAGCATTACTCAAAAATAGCTGCAATTCAAAGAATGAAAGTCTGACTTTTAAAAAAATTGTTCAAAAAAAATTAACAAAGCGGTTTAGCTTTTTCTTTTGGAGAGCTCATCCCTTACTCGAGCTGCCTTTTCGTAGTTTTCTTGGAGTACAAGTGTGCTAAGAAGATCCCTGAGTTTTTTAACAGAAAGTTCGCTAAGTTCCTCATTGGTAATGGTTTTTTTACTTTGTTCGGTCACAAAGTTCTGAATCCAATTGTCTTCTGATAATTTTTTCTCACCAGAAGATACGGCAGCGGTAAAGCCAGCCTTTTTCAAAATAGAATCATAGGTGTATATGGGAGCACCGAATCGCAGGGCTAAAGCAATTGCATCTGAAGTACGAGAATCAATGATTTCCTCTATTTTATCGCGTTCACAGATTAGACTGGCATAAAATATACCGTCTACTAGTTTATGAATAATAACCTGTTTTACTATTATTTCAAAACGCTCACCAAAACTTTTGAAAAGATCGTGAGTTAGTGGTCTGCTGGGCTTGACCTCTTGCTCTAAAGCAATAGCAATAGATTGTGCTTCAAAACCGCCGATTATTACAGGTAGTTTTCTATCACCTTCACTTTCACTCAAAATCAGAGCATAGGCCCCTGTTTGCGTTTCGCTATAGGAGATTCCTTTTACCGACATTTGAATCAATTTCATAAGATCAAAATTATGTTTTTAGTATGCTCTTTTTTAAAAAAATTGAGAACTATTTCTTCTAACGCTTATTTTCCTTGTTTATTGAGTAAAGTAAATAGATAATTATTGATTAAATTTGCGCTTCATTGATATCGAATACATGAAAACCATACAATTTAGACAGGCCATTGCAGAGGCTATGAGCGAAGAGATGCGGAGGGATGAGTCAATCTACCTGATGGGTGAGGAAGTAGCAGAGTACAATGGAGCTTACAAGGCCTCAAAAGGAATGCTTGATGAATTTGGGGATAAAAGAGTAATCGACACTCCGATCTCAGAAGCAGGTTTTTCAGGTATAGGAGTAGGTTCTACCATGACGGGTAATCGCCCTATAATCGAGTTTATGACCTTTAATTTTGCTTTGGTAGGTATTGATCAAATCATTAATAATGCAGCTAAAATTAGACAAATGTCTAGTGGACAATTCCCTTGCCCTATTGTCTTCAGGGGGCCTACAGGATCTGCGGGTCAGTTGGCAGCAACTCATTCTCAAGCTTTTGAAAGCTGGTATGCAAATTGCCCAGGTCTAAAAGTAATTGTCCCCTCAAATCCTTATGATGCAAAAGGGCTTTTAAAATCGGCCATTAGAGATAATGACCCTGTAATTTTTATGGAATCTGAACAAATGTATGGGGATAAGGGAGAGGTGCCAGAAGGAGAATTCACTTTACCCATAGGAGTTGCTGATATCAAGCGAAAAGGTAAAGACATTACCTTAGTTTCTTTTGGAAAAATCTTAAAAGAAGCCTTGAAAGCTGCTGAAATTCTCGCAGAAGAAAACATAGACTGTGAAGTCATCGATTTGAGAACCATTAGACCGATGGACTATCAGACTATTTTTGAATCAGTCAAAAAAACCAACCGCCTTGTAATACTCGAAGAGTCTTGGCCATTTGGAAATATTTCAACTGAAATTACTTACCAAGTCCAAAGTGAAATCTTTGATTATTTGGACGCACCGATTGAAAAAATAAATACAGCAGATACCCCTGCTCCCTACTCACCAGTACTGTTAAAAGAGTGGTTGCCCAATGCGGAAGATGTTGTAAAATCAATCAAAAAAGTACTTTATAAATAATTTTAAACTGAAGAGTAGTCAATAGCTGTTTCCTCCCATGTCAAATAGATTATTACTGAGGTTTTGAATTCAGCTTTGTTTTACTAATTTTACCGACGAAAAATCACAAACTAATCATAAAAAATCACGATGGAATTAATCATTCAATTTTTACCTGCTTTTGGAGTTTTAGCGCTTCTCTTTGTATTTATTAAAAACAATTGGGTCTCTAAGCAAGAAGTTGGAAATGAGAAAATGGCTCGTATAGCTAAAAATATTGCTGACGGGGCAATGTCCTTCTTAAAAGCGGAATATAAAATCTTATCCATTTTTGTAGTGGCAGTTGCAATCCTTTTATTCTTTAAAGGACAGGCAGAAGCTGGATCCAACGGTATGGTAGCAGTGTCTTTTATCGTAGGGGCTATCTGTTCTGCACTGGCTGGATTTATCGGAATGAAAGTAGCTACTAAAGCAAACGTTAGAACGACCAATGCTGCCAGAACATCTTTAGGGAAAGCACTAGAAGTCGCTTTTGCCGGAGGAGCGGTAATGGGATTGGGTGTTGTTGGATTAGGTGTTTTAGGTCTAAGCAGTTTGTTTGCCATCTACAGCGGTCAAGGTTGGGAGATCACAGAAGTGCTTAATGTACTTTCTGGATTCTCGCTTGGAGCCTCATCCATAGCATTGTTTGCACGTGTGGGTGGAGGTATTTATACCAAAGCTGCTGATGTAGGTGCTGATCTAGTAGGAAAAGTAGAAGCAGGTATTCCAGAAGACCACCCCTTAAACCCTGCAACCATTGCAGATAATGTAGGTGATAATGTAGGTGATGTTGCCGGTATGGGAGCTGACCTTTTTGAATCTTATGTAGGGTCAATTATCGGAACCATGGTATTGGGAGCATTAATTGTAACCCCTGAGTTTGACGGTTTAGGTGCTGTTTACCTTCCTTTAGCATTAGCTGCGGTAGGAATCATAATGTCCATTATCGGAACATTCTTCGTACGAGTTAAAGAAGGAGGTTCTCCACATGCGGCATTAAACTTGGGAGAATTTGGTTCTGCTGGATTGATGCTAATCGCCTCATATTTTTTAATAAACGCATTTATACCTGAGAGTGTTGAAGGTTTACCATCAGGAGCTATGGGAGTTTTTTATGCTACTATTGCTGGACTCGTTGCCGGATTGGCTGTAGGTAAAGTAACAGAATATTATACAGGTACAGGAACTAAACCTGTGAATTCTATTGTAAAGCAATCAGAAACAGGAGCAGCTACAAACATTATCGCTGGTTTAGGAGTAGGAATGATGTCAACAGCAGTTCCAATTATCTTAATTGCTGGAGCGATTTTGGTTTCACATTATTTTGCAGGCCTTTACGGGATTGCGATTGCAGCAGTTGGAATGTTAGCAAACACAGGTATTCAGTTGGCAGTAGATGCGTACGGACCGATCTCTGATAACGCTGGAGGAATTGCTGAAATGGCAGAACTCCCTAGCGAAGTTCGCGAGCGAACAGACAAATTAGACGCAGTTGGAAATACTACTGCTGCGATTGGGAAAGGTTTTGCAATTGCTTCAGCAGCACTTACTGCCTTGGCTTTGTTTGCAGCCTTTATGAAAACTGCAGGTGTAGTTGCCATTGATGTATCACAACCTAAAATAATGGCGGGACTCCTCGTTGGAGGAATGTTACCATTTGTGTTTTCTGCCTTGTCGATGAATGCGGTAGGTAGAGCAGCCATGGCGATGATCGAAGAAGTACGTCGTCAGTTTAGAGATATTCCTGCTTTGAGAGCAGCACTTGACGTGATGATCAAATATGATTCAGATATGTCCAAAGCGACTGCAGCAGACAGAAAAATATTTGACGCTGCTGATGGTGTAGCAGAATACGACAAATGTGTTGCAATCTCAACAACAGCTTCTATCAAAGAAATGGTATTGCCTGGTGTACTTGCAATTGTTGTTCCCGTAGCCGTTGGTTTTATAGGAGGTGCTGAAATGCTTGGAGGCTTACTCGCAGGGGTAACTACTTGTGGGGTGTTGATGGCCATCTTCCAGTCTAACGCCGGTGGAGCTTGGGATAATGCTAAGAAAATGATTGAAGAGCAAGGAAGAAAAGGAACAGAAGCACACAAAGCTGCTGTAGTTGGTGATACTGTAGGAGATCCTTTTAAAGATACTTCTGGACCTTCATTAAATATCCTTCTCAAATTGATGTCTGTAGTAGCTCTGGTCATAGCACCAAGTATTGCAATGGACAGTTCAGAAATGACCGCTTACAACCTAAGCCATTCGGCTCAAGAACAAACCGCAGAATTAGTTGTTCCTGGTGAAAAAACTGATAAAAAGGTTGAGGTTACGATCACCACCGAAAAAGGTGAGGATGAAATGTCCGTTCAAGTAACTGGTGATTCAAAAACTCAACCCGAACTTCACAAACATATGGAAGAAGAGGGAACGCAAAAATAAAAAGTAAGTTTTAGAAATTTTTAAAGGTCAGCTTTGCTGGCCTCTTTTTTATGCAACCTTAGCTAGACCCCTATCAATTAAAGCGATTACCGTTTCCAGGTCGTCTTTGTTTTCAACAAAATCCAAATCATCGACATCTATGATGACCATTTTATTTTTATCATAGGTACTGATCCATGCCTCATAGCGTTCATTGAGTCTACTGAGGTAATCAATACTGATACTGTTTTCGTATTCACGTCCGCGTTTGTGGATTTTATTGACCAAATTGGGAATACTGCTGCGTAGATAAATCAACAGGTCTGGACCTTCGATTAAGGATTCCATTAAATCGAATAATTCACGATAATTTTTAAAGTCTCGTTGATTCATCAATCCCATAGCGTTGAGGTTAGGAGCGAAGATAAAAGCATCTTCATAAATCGTCCGATCCTGGACTATGGTTTTTTTATTGTTTTGAAACGCTAAGAGTTGTTGAAACCTGCTTTTTAAGAAATACACCTGAAGGTTGAAAGACCAGCGCTCCATATGGGTATAAAAATCGTCGAGATACGGATTGTCAATTACATCTTCATAATGGGCTTCCCAGTTGTAGTGTTTAGCAATGAGTTCGGCTAAACTCGTTTTTCCTGCTCCAATATTTCCCGCAATTGCGATATGCATTATTTCTCTTAAAAGTACTACTGCAAAATAGCTGCTTTTTTGTAAACAAAAAAGGAAACGGCTTTTTAAAAACAGGAATTAAAGTTTTTTAAGGAAACTTTGCGTTTTAAAAAAAAAAATATAGTTTTGTGCTGTTAAACGAGGAAGGATTTGACTGATTGCAACCTCGATAAAAAAATGCTAAAGCAGTGTTGCTTTATAAACACACCGTTTGAATCCTTCCGTAAAGCAACTTATAAATGTCATATTTTTTTACTTCTGAATCGGTAAGCGAAGGCCATCCTGATAAAATTGCTGATCAAATCAGTGATGCTTTATTGGATAATTTTCTCGCATTTGATCCCGAAAGTAAGGTAGCCTGCGAAACCTTGGTAACTACAGGTCAGGTGATCTTAGCTGGAGAGGTCAAAAGCGGTACTTATTTAGATGTGCAATCCATTGCACGTGAAACCATTAATGCAATTGGCTATACCAAAGGAGCCTATCAATTTAGCGGTGATTCTTGTGGAGTAGTTTCTTTAATACACGAACAATCCCAAGACATCAACCGTGGAGTTGACCGAGCGGAAAAAGAAGCCCAAGGAGCAGGTGACCAAGGAATTATGTTTGGCTATGCTTCTAAGGAAACGGATAATTACATTCCATTGGCCTTAGATCTTTCGCATAAAATCTTAATCGAACTTGCAGCCCTGAGAAGAGAAAACGATGCGATTACCTATCTGCGTCCTGATGCAAAATCTCAAGTGACCATAGAATACGATAATCAAAATCAAGCGCTGAGAATAGATACCATAGTGGTCTCTACCCAGCACGACGATTTTGATTCCGATGAAGAAAAGATGTTGGAAAAAATAAAGTCTGATATAGTTTCTATCCTGATTCCAAGAGTATTGGCAAAATGCGAAGCTCATGTCCGGCAACTTTTTGGATCCGATATTACCTATCATGTAAATCCTACTGGGAAATTTGTAATTGGAGGACCTCACGGTGATACGGGATTGACCGGAAGAAAAATCATAGTGGACACTTACGGAGGTAAAGGAGGTCACGGAGGAGGTGCTTTTAGTGGAAAAGATCCCAGCAAAGTAGATCGTAGTGCTGCTTATGCATCACGGCATATGGCAAAAAATCTCGTAGCTGCAGGCGTAGCCGATGAGATACTTATTCAATTGAGTTATGCAATTGGAGTGGTAGAGCCCACCTCAGTATATGTCAATACCTATGGCACTGCTAAAGTAGATCTGACTGATGCGGAAATTGCTGACAAAGCTAAAGCCCTATTCGACTTACGTCCTTTCGCAATCGAGCAACGCCTTAAGTTGAGAAATCCAATGTATTTGGAAACAGCTTCTTATGGGCATATGGGGCGAACGCCTCGTACTATAACCAAAACGTTTGAATCTCCCTACAACGGAAAAGTGTCGAAGGAAGTAGCACTTTTCACCTGGGAACAATTAGATCATGTAGAAACAATTAAAAATTCATTTAAATTATGAGTAATCAACTCGCAACTCAAGCACTTCATGCAGGACATGATGCTTCAACTTCAAAAGGAACACAAGCAGTTCCAATTTATCAAACAACTTCGTATGTATTTAATGACTCTGACCATGCTGCCAATCTTTTTTCTTTGGCGGAGCCGGGTTTTATCTATACTCGACTAAACAATCCAACCAATGATGTATTGGAGCAGCGATTGGCCGCTATGGAAGGTGGTATAGCCGCTGTGGCAACCGCCTCGGGTACGGCAGCTATTGCAACTACACTTATGGTCATCCTAAAAACAGGGGACCACATAGTAGCCTCAAATAGTTTGTACGGAGGAACCTATAACCTATTGTCTAATACCTTGCCTCGTTTTGGTATTACAACAACTTTTGTAGATCCAGACGACGCTGAAAATTTTGCTAATGCCATTCAACCAAATACACGACTCTTTTTTGCAGAGTCTTTAGGAAACCCTAAACTGGATGTCTTGGATTTAAAAGCAATTTCAGATCAGGCAAAATCAGCAAAAGTTCCTTTTGTAGTTGACAACACCGTTGCTTCTCCAGCCTTGTTAAACCCAATTGAGCACGGAGCCAACATAGTCATTCATTCGTTGACCAAGTATTTGACGGGTAACGGAACTTCGTTGGGTGGTGTGATTATCGATGCAGGAACCTTTGATTGGGGCAATGGAAATTTCCCTGAGTTTACGGAACCCAATCCCAGTTATCACGGACTCAACTATCACGAAGCTCTTGGAGCTATAGCCTTTATAGCTAAGGTTAGGATAGAAGGCTTAAGAGATTTGGGAAGTGCGCCCAGTCCGTTTAATAGTTTTCAAAGTATACAAGGAATCGAAACCTTGGATATCAGAATGAAAAAGCATTCCGAAAATGCACTTAAACTGGCAGCCTGGCTTTCAACCAATAAAGAGGTAGCTTGGGTTAATTATCCAGGACTCAAAACCTCTAAATACAATGATCTGGCTCAGAACTATTTGCCTAAAGGACAAAGTGGGATCGTAACCTTTGGACTTAAAAAAGGTTTTGAAGGAGGGAAAGTTGTTGCTGATAAAACCAAGCTTTTTGCGCTATTGGCCAATATTGGTGATACTAAATCATTGATCATTCATCCTGCAAGTACTACCCACCAACAATTGGACGAGGAAGCTCAAAAAGCAACTGGGGTAACTCCAGATTTGATTCGTCTATCTGTAGGTCTAGAAGATGTAAACGATCTGATTGAGGATTTGGAAAATGCCTTTGCTTCATTGTAGATTAGCATGAACCCGATTCAGTGTCTTTCCTTAACTGATTTAAAAACAGATTCTGGTACGTCCTTGGCAAAGCTTGATTTGTATTATCAACATTTTGGGCAAGCCTTAGACAAAGCACCAGTTGTTTTAATCAATCATTCCTTGACTGGCGACTCCGATGTTGCCGGTCAAAAGGGGTGGTGGAAAGAACTTGTTGGGCCAAATAAGACCATAGACACCAATCGATACGCCGTATTAGCCTTTAACATACCGGGTAACGGAGTCAAAGGTCAAATCTTTTCAAATGCTAAGGATTTTCATACCGGTGATATTGCCCTCTTTTTTTTAAAGGGGCTGGAGCTTTTAGGGGTTAGCCAACTGCACGCCTTGGTCGGAGGATCTATAGGAGGAGGAATAGCCTGGGAAATGGCAGTTATTCAACCACAACTGGCAAAATACATCATCCCTGTCGCCGCCGATTGGAAAGCCAATGACTGGATTTTGGCCAATACATTTTTGCAACAACGGATTCTAGAAAACTCAAATAATCCTCTAGAAGATGCGCGTATACACGCAATGCTAACTTATAGAACCCCACAGTCGTTTAGCCAACGATTTGATCGGACTATAAACGAAGAAATGGGAATTTACAATATAGAAAGTTGGTTATTGCATCACGGAAAAAAGCTGGCTGAACGTTTCCATTTGGAAGCTTATATTTTAGTCAACCATTTATTGGCATCCATCAATATTGAACGCAAAGGAGAAAATGCGCTGGATCTGATAAAAAAAATCGAAGGTGAAATCCACCTTATCGCAGTTGACAGTGATTTATTTTTTACTCCCGTTGAGGACCAGAAAACTTATGAAATGATTAAACCTGAAAAGGCTTCTATTTTCTATCACGAGCTCAAGTCGATTCACGGACATGACGCATTTTTAATCGAAAATGACGCCATGATCAAAATATTAAACCCAATTTTTAACAATTAAACCTCTTAACTGTGGAAGTCTCTTTAGAGCGTATCAACGAAGATTATTTATTTGAAGTTAGCAACCCCAATGGGCATAAAGTCCTTTTGGACAACAAATCAAAAACCAGTGGAGAAGTCCAGGGTGTGAGTCCAATGGAGCTCTTGCTGATGGGAGTTGCTGGATGTAGCGCAATTGATATTGTTGCCATATTAAACAAGCAAAAGATCAACCCTAAGGTCTTGAAAATGGAAGTCAAAGGACATCGCAATGCCGATGAGGTTCCAGCCCTGTTTTATCAAATTGACATTATCATTTATTTAGAGGGTGATTTTTCAGCTGAAAAAGCCAAACGTGCTGCACAACTTTCTTACGACAAATACTGTTCAGTATCAAAAACCCTAGAGCCCACAGCAGAAATCTACCACAAAGTAATCCTAAATGGAACAGAAGTCTAACTATTTATTTGAAACAGAGGCAATCAGAACCCAGATGGAGCGCTCTTCTTTTGCAGAGCATTCCACCCCTTTACACTTAACCTCAAGTTTTGTTTTTGAAGATGCGGAGGAAATGCGCGCCTCTTTTGCAGAGGAAAAAGAGCGAAATATTTACAGTCGTTTTTCAAATCCTAACACCTCAGAATTTGTCCAAAAAGTAGCTCAAATGGAGGGCGCTGAAGATGGAGTATCCTTTGCCAGTGGAATGGGAGCAGTGTTTGCAACCTTTGCCACTTTTTTAAATGCAGGCGATCACATCCTTTCAGCAAGAGCAATTTTCGGTTCTACCCATACCCTATTTACCAAATATTTTCCCAAATGGGAGATTGCTACTACCTATTTTGCTGTAGATGCACTAGCAGATTTAGAGAGCTTGATCCAACCAAAGACCCGCTGTATTTATGTGGAATCACCTACCAACCCTGGGGTCGATATTTTGGATCTTGAAGCCATAGGTGCACTGGCAAAAAAGCACAATTTATTATTTGTAGTTGACAATTGTTTTGCCACACCTTATCTACAACAACCCATTAAGTTTGGAGCCGATTTGGTCATTCACTCTGCCACCAAGCTGATGGACGGACAGGGGAGAGTACTCGGAGGAGTTACCGTAGGAAAAAAAGAGTTGATTCGGGAACTTTATCTCTTTGCTCGAAATACAGGAGGATCACTTTCTCCTTTTAATGCTTGGGTTTTGTCCAAGAGTTTAGAAACCCTTGCTGTAAGAGTAGATCGTCATTGTGAAAGTGCATTAGAAATTGCTAAAAAACTTGAGCAACATCCTAAAGTAAATCTGGTGAAATACCCCTTTTTGAGTTCTCACCCCCAACACCAACTTGCCTTAAAGCAGATGAAAAAAGGAGGAAATATCATCTCTTTTGAAGTCAAAGGAGATCTTGAAGCGGGAAGAAAATTCATCAATGCAATTCAATTGTGTTCGCTTTCTGCAAACTTAGGAGATTCCAGGTCCATCATCACTCACCCTTCCTCAACCACCCACATTAAATTGTCGGATGCAGAGAGAAAAGAGGTAGGAATCAGCCTTGGAATGATCCGACTTTCAGTTGGATTAGAACACCATCAGGATATTTGGAACGATATTAAAACAGCTTTAGATGCCTAAATTGGAGATACATTCAGCCTTAGAAAAGCGCATCTTGGTTTTAGATGGAGCTATGGGAACGATGATACAGCAACACCCGCTCGAGGAGGCTGATTTTCGTTCAACTCGATTTAAGTACCATCCTTGTCCGCTTAAAGGGAATAATGACCTGCTTTCGCTGACTCAGCCTGAAATTATCAAATCCATTCACCGCGCCTATTTTGATGCTGGTGCCGACATCGTTGAGACCAATACATTTTCTTCAACTTCCATAGGAATGGCGGATTATCAAATGGAATCTTTAGCCTATGAGTTGAATTTCGAAAGTGCAAAAATCGCCAAAGAAGTCGCAGAAGAATACAGAGATAAAACACCCGATCAGCCACGTTATGTTGCGGGTTCTATCGGTCCGACAAATAGAACAGCCAGTATGTCTCCCGATGTAAACGACCCTGGTTTAAGAGCGGTGACCTTTGATGAATTGGTAACAGCATACAAAGAACAAGTAAAAGGTTTGATTGACGGAGGTGCTGATTTGCTTTTGGTAGAAACCATTTTTGACACACTAAATGCCAAGGCGGCACTATTTGCCATAGAAGAGATAAGAGCTAAAAAAAGCGCTTCAATCCCCATCATGATTAGTGGAACTATTACAGATGCTAGTGGAAGAACACTGTCTGGACAAACCGTTGAAGCCTTTAGAATTTCATTGAGTCATATTCCTGTACTAAGTATTGGGTTTAACTGCGCCTTGGGCGCTGATCAGTTATTACCCTATGTCAAAAGACTTTCCAAGCAAAGCGATCACTTTATTTCTGCTCATCCCAATGCAGGACTTCCCAATGCCTTTGGCGAATACGATCAAACTCCAGAGCAAATGCGTGATTTGATTGAAGATTACCTCAAACAAGATGTGGTCAACATCATTGGGGGTTGTTGCGGAACCACACCCGAACATATTCGATTGATAGCTGAGCTAGCCAAAAAACACAGTCCTAGAAACCCCAAAGCCCATCTGAATGACTGATTTCAAGAAAAAACCTTTGAGATTATCCGGCTTGGAGCCCCTTCTTATTGACGAACAAACCAATTTTGTCAATATAGGTGAACGCACCAATGTGACTGGATCTCGAAAGTTTTTACGCTTGATAGAAAACCAACAGTATGATGAAGCTATAGAAATTGCCCGTGAACAAGTTTTAGGTGGAGCACAGATTATCGACGTCAATATGGACGAGGGAATGATAGACGGAGCAGTGGCAATGACGACTTTCCTCAATCTGATTGCTGCCGAACCCGATATTGCCCGTGTCCCCTTGATGATCGACAGCTCCAAATGGGAAATCATCGAAGCAGGACTCAAAGTAGTTCAGGGGAAATGTGTAGTCAATTCCATCAGCTTAAAAGAAGGTGAAGCTAACTTTTTAGCTCAGGCAGCTACCATAAAAAAGTTTGGAGCAGCGGTCATCGTTATGGCTTTTGACGAAGAAGGTCAGGCAGATAATTTAGACCGTCGTATCGCCATTTGTAAACGCTCCTATAATTTACTCGTCAACCAAATCGATTTTGCTCCCGAGGACATCATCTTCGATCCTAATATTTTTCCTGTTGCAACCGGCATGGAAGAGCATCGAAAAAATGCCTTGGACTTTTTTAATGCGACCAAATGGATACGTGCCAACCTCCCCCATGCCAATGTAAGTGGAGGAGTAAGCAATGTGTCTTTTTCTTTTCGTGGAAACAATACAGTACGTGAAGCCATGCACGCTTCCTTTCTGTACCACGCCATTAAAAATGGGATGAATATGGGAATCGTCAATCCAACCTTACTCGAAGTTTACGATGAGGTCCCAAAAGAATTAATGGAGTACGTCGAGGACGTACTGCTAGACCGAAAAGAAGATGCCACCGAACGTTTGCTAGAATATGCAGAACAATTAGTATCCACCTCCAAGACCAGAAAAAAACAAGACGATAGCTGGAGAAAAGAAAGCTTGGAAAGCAGAATTTGCCATGCCCTAATCAAAGGAATAGACAGCTATATAGAAGCCGATGCTGAAGAAGCGCGATTGAAAGCTAAAGAGCCAATTGAAGTTATCGAAGGACCCTTGATGGACGGTATGAATATCGTAGGTGATCTCTTTGGAGAAGGGAAAATGTTTTTACCTCAGGTAGTCAAATCAGCACGAGTTATGAAAAAGGCGGTTGCGTATTTACAGCCCTTTATCGAAGCTCAAAAAAGCGGGGACAAACAGCATGCAGGTAAAGTATTGATGGCAACTGTAAAAGGAGATGTCCACGATATAGGAAAGAATATTGTAAGTGTGGTTTTGGCGTGTAATAACTACGAGATCATCGATCTGGGGGTAATGGTGCCTCCTGAAGTAATCATCCAGCGTGCCTTAGAGGAGCAAGTAGATGTAATCGGACTCTCTGGACTCATTACTCCCTCATTGGATGAAATGGTGTATGTGACCAAAGAACTCAATCGATTGAATATTGACATCCCCGTTCTTATTGGGGGTGCAACCACATCCAAAGCGCATACGGCGGTAAAAATTGCACCAGTATCAAAGTCGGCAGTGATCCATGTCAACGATGCCTCTAGAGCTGTAGGAGTGGTAAGCAATCTTTTACAAAAAGATAAAAAGGAAGCTTATACCCTTAAAATAAGAGAAGATTACGAAGCCTTTAAGGCTAAATTTATGTCTAGAGGCTCTGAAAAAGAATACCTCAGTTACAGCCAAGCCCAGCAGAACCCCTTTCCATTCGATTGGGATGAATTCAACCCACAGCGACCTAAGACCTTAGGAATGCAAACCATCAAATCCTTGGATTTAGAGTTGTTGTTATCTTTTTTTGATTGGACTCCGTTTTTTAGGTCTTGGGACCTTCACGGAAAGTACCCCGATCTGCTGGAAGATGAGGTAGTGGGTGAACAGGCAAAAGTTTTGTATCAAGATGCCCAAACCATGTTGCATCAAATGATTGAAGAACAATGGGTGACTGCCAAGGCGCGTTTTGGCTTATTTCCTGTAAATGCTGTGGGAGACGATATTGAGATCTATTCAGATGAAAATCGATCTAAAACCCTTGGGCAGTGGATCACCCTCAGACAGCAATTAAAAAAATCCAAAGCCCAACCCAATATTGCCCTAGCCGATTTTATCGCACCAAAAGCTTCAGGGAAAATTGACTATATGGGAGCTTTTTGCGTGACCACTGGTTTTGGTACAGAAGAAAAGGCCAAGGCATTTGAAGAGGCTAACGACGATTACAGCTCCATCATGGTCAAGGCCCTTTCGGATCGTTTTGCTGAAGCCTTTGCGGAATATTTACATCACCAAATCCGGACTGAACATTGGGCTTATGTGAGCGAGGAAGACCTGTCCAATGAAGAATTGATACAAGAAAAATACCAAGGTATCAGACCTGCCCCGGGTTATCCCGCCTGTCCAGATCACTTGGAAAAAAAGACGCTGTGGAAACTGCTAGAGGTAAAAGAAACCATAGGCGTAAGTCTGACGGAAAGCTTGGCGATGTGGCCTGCCTCTTCGGTTTCAGGCTACTATTTTGCCCATCCACAATCGCGTTATTTTGGTCTGGGTAAAATCAAAGAAGACCAATTAGTCGATTACAGTAAACGTAGAGGAATAGCTTTAGAAGAAGCCAGAAAATGGTTGAATCCCAACCTTACTGAATAACTTAGAACAGAGAATAAATGAAGATAACAGAACATATAGCCCAATCCCCTGGAACTACTCAATTTACTTTTGAGATACTTCCTCCACTTAAAGGGCAAAGTATCAACCAACTTTTTGATGTGTGTGATGAATTGATGGAATTCAACCCTCCTTTTGTAGATGTAACCTATCATAGAGAAGAGCATATTTACAAAAATGCAGGAAATGGATTGTTGGAGATGAAAGTGATAAAAAAACGACCCGGTACAGTTGGGATTTGTGCTGCGATTCAAGGGAAATATAAGGTGGATGCCATACCCCATATTCTTTGTGGTGGATTTTCTAAAGAGGATACGGAAAACTTTTTGATCGATTTGGACTTTTTAGAAATTGACAATGTAGTTGCTCTTCGAGGCGACGCCTTAAAATCAGAAACCTATTTTAAACCCAATCAAGATGGAAATCAGTACGCCAATGAGTTGGTTGGGCAAATAGCCGACCTCAATAAGGGAATTTATTTGGACGATGAACTGCTGAACTCCCATGCTACAGATTTTTGTATTGGGGTGTCTGGGTATCCTGAAAAACATATGGAAGCCCCGAGTATGGAAAGCGACATTCATTTTTTAAAGAAAAAAGTAGCTGCGGGTGCGGAATATATGGTAACCCAAATGTTTTTTGACAACCAAAAGTACTTTGACTTTGTCGAACAAGTACGCGCCCAAGGAATCGACGTACCCATTATTCCTGGGCTAAAACCGCTTTCTACTTTAAAACAGCTCAATATGATCCCCCAACGTTTTCATGTTGATTTACCCGAAGCTTTGGTAAAAGAGGTTATCAAATGCAAAGACAATAAGGCGGTAAGACAAGTGGGAATTGAGTGGTGTATCACTCAAAGTAAAGAACTCAAAAAAGCTAAAGTGCCTTTTTTACACTATTATTCCATGAGTAAATCAGATAATATTAAAGCCATTGCTAGGGAGTTATTTTAGGGAGCTAGATTAAACTAAATTAGAGTTCTATATATTCAGACTTTCCAGAGGTTTTGTTACCGTTTAACTATTCCCAGCCCAACTTTAACTTGATTTTTTGATTTTGGGTTAGTGTGATGTTTGCAATGGCTTTAACCCCTTATCTGGTTGTCAGTTTTCAAACATTGGTATAACATGTCTAATTTATCCTTGTTTAACAAGGCAATAATTTTTCCGTACGTAATACTCCTTCCATGATATTCTGCTGTTACCAGATTTCCCTTTTGTTTGTAAACAGAAATGGTTTCCGTATCTACTTTTCCATTTGTGGAATTTATAAGTAGTGCAAATTTTTTGTTATTAAAATTTAGGGGTTTCATAGGTCTGGAATTTTGGGGTATGAACCTCTAATTAAAAAAATAAATTTAAAACCATAAGAATCAAAATCCTTGAGTTTATCGAATTAATCAAAACCGATAATAGAGATTTACTCCAAAACCACAATTTGATTTTTTATTTAATTTATTGATCCAATAGGCAATATATATACTTCCGATTAGGGTAGGGGCAAACCAATTCCAAACGCTGGGTAGTATTTGATTGACAACAAAAAATGCACTTGCAGCAGCGATATAGCCTCCAGTCATTTTTCTTAAATGCAACTACAGCCATCCTTTTCTCAAGTGTTTTTCATCTTTAAGTCGCGAGAGGTCTCTAAATCCAAAAACAGTTAAAATAAGATTCAATTTACTGTAGAGAATTATGGGGTAGGATACCATTACAAACCCAGTGATACAAATTAAATAAGCGATGATTTTATCAGTGCTTAGATAAATTTTCTCTTGTTTGTATTTTAGGCTTCGAATGCCACTGACTAAAAAATAGGTACTAAACAATCCGATTGAAAATAGGAAGGGACTTTCATGATTTGGTAAAACAGAGACTACTAAAGCTGAAAAAGCAGAAAGAAGCATGGAGTAAAAAAATACTTTCCCCAATTTTTTATGTAAACGGCTCCCCTTTTTACTGATCAGAGAAATACCCCCACTAAGCAACGCAACTCCTCCAAGGGGTGCGTGAATATATAGTATTAAATACTCAGCAAGTAATTCCATATTCATATTTTGAATTCAAGGGTTTGGCTGAGATTGTGTTAATGTAACGAATTTATAAAATATAAATCAATCGGCTGTCAGCTCGTTAAAAAGGGCTTCAAGACTTTCGTTTTTAAGTTGTAGAGATAAGATTTTAAGGCCGTTATCGTAAGCAAAGTCAAAAACAGCGGGGCGTTGATCTTCATTGCCTTTAAGGTAAATTTCATAGTCAAAATCATGAGTGTTTTTAACTTTTTCTACTTGAGGAAGTCTTGCCAAGGCCTCGGTTTCTATTCGGTAGTCAAAACTGACCTGGATGATTTGTTGTTGGTTTTCTCGCAATCGATCCAAAGATTGATCCAAGACGATTTCACCTTTATTGATGATGACTACTCGATCGCAAATAGCGTCGACTTCTTGAAGGATATGGGTAGATAAAATCACGGTTTTGTCTTTACCCAACTTTCGAATCAATTTTCTAATTTCGATGAGTTGATTCGGATCTAGCCCTGTAGTGGGTTCGTCTAAAATGACCACTTCGGGATTGTGTACTAAGGCAGCTGCCAGTCCAACGCGTTGTTTAAATCCTTTGGAAAGGGTGTTGATTTTTGATTTGGCGTGCTGTTCCAGCCCAGTTTTTTGGATGATTTCATTCAGTGAAGGATTAGAAATTTGGTACAGGTCTGCATTGTACTTTAAATACTCTATCACATACATCTCAGGATAGAGGGGGTTGTTCTCCGCTAGATAGCCGGTCTTTCTTTGGATGTTTTCGAGTTGAGTGCGCAGGTCTTGATCAAAAAAATGAATCTGACCTTCCCAATGGGTGTAATAGCCTGTCAGTATTTTCATAAGTGTAGATTTTCCAGCACCGTTAGGGCCCAACAATCCAACGACCTCCCCTTTTCTAAGTTTGATGCTGATACCTTTTAACGCCTGAATGCTACCGTAGTTTTTACTGACATCCGCAATGACTACACTCATTTTTTTGTTTTAAAGATACTTATTTCTCCTTAGTTGTTTGGGTACTTTTTTGTTCGATCAATACGGTCAGTATAATCAATATACCACCCAATATACTTCGATTAGAAGGAATTTCACTGAGGAAGACGACACCTAATAGAATTCCGTAAATGGGTTGAATTCCACTCATGATACTGACAGTACCTATTGAGAATTTTTTAAAACTGTTGAGAAAAAGAGTATGCCCCACAGCCGTAGTCACTACCCCTAAAATAAGAATAAAAGGCAGTTTTTCAATATAGGATTCCGGTTCGAGGTAATATAAGGCTGGGAGTAGAATGACCATGGTGACCCCCATTTGATAAAGCATTAGTACAGAACCGTCCACCGTTGCAATTTTTTGCTTCATAAAAATATTTCTAAAGGCATAACACAAAGATGATACCATCCCCATCAGCACCCCCTGAGTAACAGTATTATTAAATTCAAAGCTGGGAGCCAAAAGATAGACTCCAGCTAAAATCATTACACCTAGGAATAAATGTCTTTTTTGATATTTTACATCGAAGAAAAAGGGTTCTAATAAGAGGGTAATCATAGGGTAGGTAAATAGGGAGAGCATTCCAATAGCAACTGAGCTCCATTGAAGCGCAAAGAAATAGGCAACCCAATGTCCTGCCATTAATATACCACTGATTAAGGCTGTAAATCCTTCTTTTTTAAAGTCTAAAAGGATGCACTTTTTCTTCCAAATCAGGTATATCAATAGCAGTGTAAAGGCAACTATAGCTCTCGACCAAATGATTAGGGGTGGGGGTAAGTTAATATAACGCCCCAAGGCTCCAGAAGTAGAAACACATATCATAGCGATATTTAGTAAAATAAAATGGAGGTAATTGTTTTTTGACATAGAGTTAAAGGAGGACAAATTGAATTAAACCTATGGTAATCAGTACTGCTGCAGTCATTGAATGTACTTTTTGTGTAGTTAAGATAGTTTATTTCACTTCATTTTTCTTTAAACGGCTTCTTTTCCGTTGAAATAGTTAAAAAAAAGAAGGAAGAGTTTGTTTTTTTAAAAAGCTATGCTACATTTGTCCCGATTTAAAAGTCATGAAAAAATTTTTTTCTTATAACAACGCATTCTATTACTTCTATAACGAAGCTAAAGGGACTTTGTAGTAAGATCATTACAACATATACAATTAAGAGTCCTGATTTTTTCGGGACTTTTTTTTTAAATTAAAATGAAAGACAAACCAAAAATAGCGATACAAGGAAACCGAGGTTCGTTTCATCATATGGTGGCAAAGAACTATTACGGAGCGGATTTTTCTCTTGTAGTGTGTGAGACTTTTAACGATTCAGTGAAGGCCCTAATCAACGGTTCAGCAGATCAAGCAGTCATGGCTATTGAAAATTCCATTGCTGGTTCTATCATTCCCAATTATGCATTGATTGACCACAATAAACTTGCTATAATTGGCGAATACAGTTTGAGTATCCACCACCATTTAATGGCCTTAAACGGTCAACAAATTGAGGACATCAAAGAAGTCCATTCCCATCCTATGGCTTTATTACAATGTCAGGATTTTTTCCACCAATACTCTCATATCCATTTGGTTGAGTCGGAGGATACGGCTGACGAAGCCCGACGTATTTCAGAGCATCAACTCAAAGGTATTGGAGCAATTGCCAGTCAGGAAGCAGCAGGCCTCTACGGAATGAATGTTTTAGCTTCTTCCATTCAAACGATCAAAAACAACGTAACCCGATTTGTAATCATCCAAAACAACGGTCAGCCAATTGCTGAAGACAAAATCAACAAGGCTGCATTAAAATTTATATTAGACCACCAAAGGGGAAGTTTGGCAGCGGTACTCAATGTGATGAGTGACTGCCAGCTGAATTTGACCAAGATTCAGTCCCTTCCGGTAATTGAAACTCCAGGGAAATATTCCTTTTTTGTGGACGTTACTTTCGATAAGTTTTCCAATTATGACAAAGCCCGAAAACTGATTGCCATAATGGCTTCTGAATTTAAAATTTTAGGTGAATACGCCCAACATAAGATATGAAGACAACGGCAAGACGTTTAAAAAGTGTAAAAGAATACTACTTCTCCAGTAAATTGAGAGAGGTTGCGGCTCGAGTAAAGGCGGGTCAACCCATCATCAATATGGGGATAGGGAGTCCTGATTTACCTGCTCATCCCTCCGTAATTGCTGCATTAAAAAAATCACTTTCTCATCCACGAGCGAATATGTACCAAAGTTATCAGGGGCTTCCTGAACTGCGACAGGGAATTAGTGATTTTTATAAAACACATTATCAAGTAGTATTGGATCCCAATTCAGAAGTTTTACCACTGATGGGATCAAAAGAGGGGATAATGCATATTTCCATGGCTTTTCTAAACCCTGGGGATCAAGTATTGATTCCAAATCCAGGGTATCCAACCTATGCGTCTGTAACACGTTTGATGGAAGCTGAAGCTGTTTGCTACGAATTGGCGGAGCGCAACAATTGGCAGCCTGACTTCACTGCACTTGAAAAGTTGGACACTACAAAGGTAAAAATCATGTGGGTCAACTATCCTCATATGCCGACGGGAACTGACCTTGACCCTGCTGTTTTTGATCGGTTAATCGCTTGGGCAAAAGCGCGAGAAATTTTACTAGTCAACGACAACCCTTACAGTTTTGTCTTGACCGACAAACCTCAAAGCATCTTGTCTCGTCCTGGAGCCAAAGAGGTTGCACTCGAATTGAATTCTTTGAGTAAATCATTCAATATGGCCGGTTGGCGTGTGGGTATGCTGAGTGGGAAAGCAGCAACCATACAGTCCGTACTGAAAGTAAAAAGTAATATGGATTCAGGGATGTTTTATGGGATTCAACAAGGAGCGATAGCAGCTTTAAAAATGAATCAATCTTGGTTTGATGAGCTGAATAAAATCTACCACAGGCGCAGAACTTTGGTTGAGAAATTAGCAAATCGATTGGGTGCTCAGTTTGACTCAAACAGTGTAGGGCTTTTTGTCTGGGCGAAGTTGCCTCAAGGAGCAAAAGACTCTGAAACCTATATCGATAAGATTTTGGATGAACAGCAAGTCTTCATTACCCCTGGGACTATTTTTGGATCTCAAGGAGCTGGTTATATTAGGTTTTCCTTGTGTGTTCCTGAAGAAACAATAGTTGAAGTTTTAAAGCGATTTGAATCATGAATATAGGAGTAATTGGTTTGGGATTGATAGGCGGTTCATTTGCCTTAGCAGCTAAGCAGCGTCTGGAGGATGTAATTCTTTATGGAGCAGATCAAAATAAAGCACACCTCGAAGAGGCTATTGAAAGTGGTATTGTTGACCAAAGTCTAAGCCCTGAGCTATACACTAAAATGGATGTTATGATATTAGCTATTCCAGTCAATGCGGCTTCTCTTTTAGTTTTGAATCTTTTGGATCAAATCAATGACAATGCGCTTCTTATTGATGTAGGTTCTACCAAAGTATCGATTTGTAAAATAGTATCTCTCCACCCAAAACGCAAACAGTTTTTAGCTACCCACCCAATAGCAGGAACAGAATTTTCTGGTCCATCAGCAGCTTTTGCTGACTTGTATGTCAACCAGACTCAAATTTTATGTGAAACTCAAAAGACGCGTCCAGATTTATTGGAATGGGCAGTGCAGTTTTTTCGTTTGATGAAAATGAATATCGAGGAAATGGATCCTCAAGCTCACGATCAGCATATTGCTTACGTTTCTCATATATCACATATTTCCTCATTTATGCTTGGAAAAACAGTAATGGAAAAAGAACAGGACGAACGTACAATTTTTGATATGGCTGGGAGTGGATTTGCATCAACCGTTCGATTGGCTAAAAGTTCTCCTGAAATGTGGACACCGATTTTTGAACAAAATAGTTTAAATATACTGGAGGTGCTCAACGAATATATTGCCAACTTAGAAGAATTTAAAAAACTATTAGAAAATAAAAACTGGTCAGCTATGCATGAACAGATGCAAGAAATCAATGCAATTAAGACGATACTTGAGGGTATACCAAAAGGAAAAAACAACTATAAAAACTAAATACGAATTAATACTTAATATAATGGAAAATAAAAAAGAAATGCGTCAGTGGCTAAATGATTTTGGATTGGATCACCCCTTAGTGATTGGAGGCCCCTGTAGCGCAGAAACAGAAGAGCAGGTTTTAAAAATTGCTCACGAACTCAAAGATACAGACGTAACTGTTTACAGAGCAGGTATTTGGAAACCACGCACGCGTCCAGGAATGTTTGAGGGTGTAGGAGCAATTGGTCTGGGATGGCTAAAGAAAGTAAAGAAAGAAACAGGTTTGTTAACCGCAACGGAAGTTGCCAATAAAGACCATGTAAAATTAGCTTTAGATAACGACGTAGATATTCTTTGGATCGGTGCTCGCTCAACGGTGAGCCCCTTTATCATGCAGGAAATTGCAGATGCATTGGAGGGAACAGACAAAATTGTTCTGGTTAAAAACCCGGTAAATCCAGACCTGGCGCTTTGGTTGGGAGGTGTTGAACGTTTATATACTGCAAACATCAAAAAGTTAGGACTGATTCATCGTGGATTTTCAACCTATGAAAAAACTAAATACCGCAACATTCCAGAATGGCAAATTGCGATTGAGGTGAAAAACAGATTCCCTGATCTTCCAATGATTTGCGACCCCTCGCATATTGCAGGAAGAAGAGACTTGATTTTTGATTTATCTCAAGCTGCACTGGATTTAAACTTTGACGGATTGATGATCGAGACTCATTGGGATCCAGACAATGCTTGGAGTGATGCCGCTCAACAAGTTACACCTATTAGATTGGTAGAGATCATGAACGATCTTAAAGTTCGAAAAAAGACTACTGAGGAAGAAGCTTATCAACACACACTCAATAATCTAAGAGCACAAATCGATACGATCGACCAAAATTTATTAGATACATTAGGGAAGCGTATGAATATAGCCGTAGAGATTGGAGCACTCAAAAAATCCAACAACGTAGCTGTACTTCAGAACAAACGTTGGAATGAAATTTTAGGAAAAATGATACTCGAGGGTCAAGAACGTGAACTTTCAGAAGAATTTATTCTCAAAGTTTTTAAGGCTGTTCATCAGGAGTCCATAAATAAACAAGAGAAGATTCTCAATGCTTAAGAGTTTTTATAAATTCAGGAAACCAATCTTAACAATATGAACTTACTTAATCTAATGCGAGAATCGAGAGCAAAACTCATTCCACACTGGGTAATTGCTTCACTAGTTTGTTCTCTTTATGGCCTTCTGGTTGGAGTTCCATCAGTATTAAATTCTTATGGAGAACTACTGTCCTTTTTATTGGCTGGTCCACTCCAGCTCGGCATAGCTATTTATTTTTTAAATATTTTAAATGATCGCCCAGCATCAATTGAGGACTTGATAGAAGGTTTTAAACCCCTCCTAAAAGTAATTTTGATTTATATAGTTATCTCAATTGCAACATCCATTGGAATTTTACTTTTAATTGTTCCAGGTATTATAATTGCTCTTGGCCTATCAATGACTTATTACATTTTAGTCGAAAATCCAGAGTTTTCGATTGAAAAAAGTCTCAAAGAAAGTTGGAGGCTTACTAACGGTTATAAAATGGAGTTGTTTGTTCTGCACCTTCGTTTTATCCCATGGTACCTTTTAGGTCTTCTTTGTTTTGGAATAGGAATTTTTGTAGTTATGCCTTGGCATCAGCTTACTCAGGCCAATTATTACAGCTACCTAAAACAACACTAATCCCAGTGAAGTAGTAGTTGTTTATTAATATTTCTTATGTGGAATCCCTTCTAAGATATAGTTGATCGCCCTCCAATCGGGCGTTTGAGTTTTTATATGCATTGATGATGAAGCAAGGAGCGATTTTGGTATCTGTGATGTCAAACATTTTTTGTTTGTATTGGGTATAGTCGTCCCATAAATCTTGAGACTTTTTGTGTAAAGGCTAATCTTAAAGAGTTTTAAGGGATTGTTTTGTATCTCTGCAAATCGTTTTACTTGCTCCTCTTTGGTGATCGAAAAATAAAGCTTGATGAGGTAGATGTTAGATTGGACCAGCAAATGCTCATAGTCATTGACTTGCGACATAAAGATATCGTATTCTTTTTTAGTACAAAACTCATTGACCGGCTCAACTACCACTCTGTTTTACTAACTATAGTCAAAAAAATGGTTTCACCAGGGCTGGATAAACGATAGATATAGCGTTAAAAAAATTACTGTTTTCTTTCATCTGGCATAGGAACTTGAAGTGCAAAGATTATATAATGTCTAGGGATAATATGCAGCTATTACTATCCTCCTAAAAATAGCTAAAAACCGAAAAGAACAATCGCTTACTTGAGAGCAGCTGAGATCCGGGCTACAGCCGTTCGTATATTCTCCTCAGATGCTGCATAAGAAATACGAATACAGTTTTCGTTGCCAAATGCTTCTCCTGTTACAGTGGCTACATGTGCTTCCTCTAGAAGGAATAAGGCAAAGTCGGAAGCGTTTTCTATTTGCTTTCCACCTATAGTTTTTCCAAAATAATGTGAAACATCAGGGAAGACATAAAAGGCTCCTTGAGGCTGATTGAGTTTAAACCCAGGTATTTCATTTAGCAAACCGATAATCATTTCACGGCGTGAAGCAAATTCATCAACCATGTATTGAATAGCATTTACTGGAGCAGAAACGGCAGCAATAGTTGCTCTCTGTGCGATACAATTTGCACCACTTGTGATTTGACCTTGCATTTTGTTACAGGCTTTGGCGATCCAAGTAGGAGCTCCTATATAACCGATACGCCATCCAGTCATCGCAAATGCTTTTGCTACTCCATTTACCGTAATTGTTCTGTCGTAAAGTTCTGGAATAGCTGCAATACTAAAGTGTGAAGTGCCGTAGTTTATGTGTTCATAAATTTCATCTGATAAAATGAAGATATCAGGATATTTTTCCAGTACTTTTCCCAGTGCTCTATATTCATCCTCCGTATAGATTGTCCCACTTGGATTATTTGGCGAATTAAACATTATCAGTTTAGTCTTTGGACTAATGGCATCCTCCAATTGCTCAGGAGTAATTTTAAAATCAGTCTCTATACTGGAAGGGATAATTGTTGACTTTGACTCAGCCAAGGTTGCGATTGCTGAATAACTTACCCAATAAGGTGCTGGTAGGAGTACTTCATCACTTGGATCTAAGAGCACCATACATACATTGGCGATGGATTGCTTGGCACCAGTGGAAACAACAATTTGTGATGGGTCATAATCAAGCTGATTGTCTCTTTTAAACTTAGTACAGATTGCTTCTTTAAGATCTGCATACCCATCAACGGGGGAGTAAGAATTCCAATTGTCATTGACAGCCTTTACAGCAGCATCTTTAATGAATTCAGGAGTATTGAAATCCGGTTCTCCTAAACTGAGTCCGATGATATCAATGCCTCGATTTTTTAATTCTCTGGCCTTAGCTGCCATGGCAAGTGTAGCCGATATTGGCAGGCTATTGATTCGTTTAGATAATGCGTCCATTGTTTAATTAACTTGGTTGTACCCCCATTTGTCTTAGAAATCTAAAATGTGAAAGTAGTGCACTTCGGGTTGTTTTGTATTCGTTGTAAGGCAAGTTAAATTCTCTTGCAGTTTTTTTAACTATTTTGCCAATTTTAGTGTAGTGAACGTGACTAATGTGCGGGAAAATATGATGTTCTATTTGGTGATTCAATCCTCCCGTAAACCAGTTTACAATCCTATTTTTAGTGGAGAAATTTACTGTAGTTAACAATTGATGTATTGCCCAGGTGTTTTTCATAGTTCCTGAGTTGTCAGGTTTAGGCATTTCCGCATCTTCAATTACATGAGCTAATTGGAATACGAGACTTAAAATCAGTCCTGCTGTGTAATGCATTACCACAAATCCAATGAGTACAGTCCACCAAGGAGCATCTATAATAAAAATTGGTAGGGCTATCCAAATGGAGAAATACATAATCTTGGATAGAAATAATCCTGTCCATTGTAAACTTGGACGTTTACTGTTGAGGTAAGATAGCTTTCTTTTGGTATAGCGCTTCATTTGCTGAAAGTCAGCAAATACCGCCCAATTCAAGGTTAAAAGTCCGTACAAAAACACGGAATAAAAATGCTGAAAACGATGATGAGGGAACCATTCAGAATGTTTTGAAAAGCGTAGGACTCTTCCTGCTTCAAGGTCTTCGTCATGTCCGTGTATATTGGTATAGGTATGGTGTAAAAGGTTGTGTTGGATTTTCCAGTTAAAGACATTACCTGCTAGAAAATAAATACTACTTCCCATAAATTTATTGACCCAAGGATATTTTGAAAAGGAGCCGTGATTGCCATCATGCATAACGTTCATACCTACACCAGCCATTCCAATACCCATAACGATGCAAAGCAATAATTTGATCCAAAGATTAATGCTTAGAGTGAGAACCAATAAGTATGGAGCTATGAGTAGGGAAAACATCACAAAGGTTTTGAGGTAAAGTTTCCAGTTACCTGTTTTTTCAATCTTGTTTTCTTTGAAGTAGTGATTTACTCTTTTATTTAGTATTCTAAAAAATTCTTTGGTGTCTTTTCTTGAAAAGCGGAGTCTTTGTGTAGCTTGCATAGATAATTTTGAATTGTAAAAATAACTTAAAAAAAATTAAAATTACAGTCTTACCGAAAAAACACTTATGGATAAATTATTCAAACATTTTTCTGATCTCAATGACATTCAAATAGAGCAATTTGAGCAACTTGAAGCTTTGTATGGCGGGTGGAATACTCAGATTAATGTTATTTCAAGAAAAGATATGGATCAATTTTACGAACGCCATGTGCTTCATTCATTGGGTATTTCAAAAGTCATTGAGTTTAAAAACGGGTCAACTGTTTTAGATGTTGGAACTGGAGGAGGTTTTCCTGGGATTCCGCTGGCTATATTGTTTCCTAATACTCAGTTTTATTTGATTGATTCCATTGGAAAAAAAATCAAAGTAGTCAAAGCGGTTCAGCAGGTATTAGGATTGACGAATGTCTTAGCTTATCAGCTTCGTGCTGAAGATTTTACTGAAAAAGTAGATTTTGTTGTCAGTAGAGCAGTAACTAAAATGGAAACCTTTGCCCCTTGGGTAAAAAGTAACTTAAAATCCATACACCGGCATTCAATAAAAAATGGCATCCTCTATCTCAAGGGAGGAGATCTGACTGAGGAACTTCAACAATTTCCAACAGCAGTATGTTATGAACTCAAGGATTATTATAGAGCTGCTTTTTTTGAAACTAAAAAAGTAGTTTACTTACCTTTTTAGGTTTTCCCGTTGTGCTCTTCAAAGCTTTCAAATTTATGTTGCATTAGAGATTCAAGAGCTTGCAAACGTTTTTCGAGTTCATGAAAGTTAGTGTGTCAATTGTGAAACCAATCTCCACCATCAATGAAAAAATCATGGTGACGAATGTAATCAAGTACTAAATCCTTCATTCTATTTTAATAGAGAACAGCTTACCGTTGATGATTGAATCAAAATTAATAGAACGGTGAAGGAAATCAAATTTAAAGTTATGGTGAGAAAACCCAAAATGAGAAGTGTTTCCCAAAGAATCTTTTTTAAAGAAAAGCTAAACAGTTTTGAAAAATAGGACAACTACTTATTCGAGTTGAGTCATACCCTATAAGATTTCCCTATTCATTGTGTTCCTTTTCAACTCTAGAACTGACATCAGGCTCTCCCTGATTTTTGACCATAACAAAACCCAATCCTATTCAAAAGCACTAGATAAAAGCTAAATTTTTCATTTATTTTTGGATTTGAGTCCACTAATTTAGAGGAAAAGCAGAGTGAAATGTTACAGTTTTATTTTCCTAAAAAAGGATAGCGGTAGTCCTTTGCAGGAACAAAGGTTTCTTTGATTAAGCGAGGGGAAACCCAACGGAGTAGGTTTGTAGCAGAACCAGCTTTATCATTTGTACCGGACCCTCTACCACCACCAAAAGGCTGCTGCCCTACTACTGCCCCTGTGGGTTTGTCATTGATATAAAAGTTACCCGCAGCATTTTCTAGTGCACTTAAGGCTTCCTCCAAAGCATATCGATCCTGAGAATAGACTGCTCCTGTAAGGGCATACTCAGAAGTTTCATTCACAAGCTGGAGAGTTTTTGTCCATTCTTTATCAGCATAAATATATAGAGTGACCAAAGGACCAAACAGTTCTTTGGTCATGGTAGTGTATTGAGGGTTGGTGGTACGAACTACCGTAGGTTGGATAAAATAACCCACGCTGTCATCATAGTTTCCACCTGCAATAATTTCAGCATCACTGTCTTTATGCACTTGTTCAATAGTAGCAGCCAATTGGTCAAAAGCGCCTCGGTGAATGACCGCGGTAACAAAGTTTTCAAAGTCTTCAGGAGACCCCACTTTGATCGTTTTAAGTTCGGCTTTAACAAACTCAATTACTTCTTCAGCTATGGATTCCGGCAGGTATATCCTTGAGGCAGCAGAGCACTTTTGTCCCTGAAATTCAAAGGCTCCTCTTATAATTCCAGTAGCGACTTCTTGAGTATTTGAAGACGGATGCGCTACGATAAAATCTTTCCCACCTGTTTCACCTACTATTCTGGGATAAGATTTATAGCGGGCAATATGAGTGCCAATTTTCCCCCAGATGCCTCTAAAAACTTCAGTGGAACCTGTATAATGAATTCCAGCAAATTCAGGACTTTCAAGTACTTTATTGGTGATCATTTCTGGATCTCCAAAAACCATATTAATCACGCCATCTGGCAAACCTGCTTCTTTAAATATTTCCATCAGCACTTGAGCAGAAAAAATTTGATGATCACTGGGCTTCCACACAACAGTATTACCCATCATGGCTGCGCTAGTACACAAATTTCCTGCGATAGCTGTGAAGTTGAAAGGGCTAACGGCATAGACAAATCCTTCTAAGGGTCTATAGTTCAGTCTGTTCCAAATCCCAGGGCCATTTTCGGGTTGGCTTTCATAGATTTCTTGCATAAAAGCAACATTAAAACGAAGAAAGTCTATGTATTCGCAGGCGGCATCAATTTCCGCTTGGTGAATAGTTTTGGATTGTGCCAACATGGTAGCCGCATTAATTTTGGCGCGATAGGGACCTGAAACGAGTTCAGCTGCTTTTAAAAAAATAGATGCTCTAGATTCCCATGGCATTTGACTCCATGCATGCTTGGCATTAAGAGAAGCTTTAATGGCTTGGTCTATGTGTTTTGAGCTTGCTTTGTGATAAGTTCCCAAACTGTGTTTGTGGTCGTGTGGGGGATGCATGCTGGCAGTATCTCCTGTTCGGATATCTTGGTCTCCAATTCTCATGGGGATATCCATATTTGAATTGTATAATTGACTGTACATCTCCAGCACTTCTTTCTTTTCAATTGTACCTGGTGCATAAGTTAAAATGGGTTCGTTACTTGGGTAAGGAACCTGAGAAATACTATTAGCCATAGGGTTAAATTTTAATCAAAAGTATTGATTAAAATCTTAAAACAACAAAAATTAGAGAAGCTTAGTTGAGTATGTAGGGGACACTAAGTTTAAAGCTTGGAACATCAACATTGAATTTTTTAGCTGTAGAAAAGTTGATCATTATGTAAGTCCCAGTCATAGATCCTAGAGGAGAGGTGATAAGGCTTCCTGATTGGTAGGTATGACTTTCTCCTGGCTTGATTACAGGTTTCTTTCCTACGACTCCGTTTCCGTTAACGTACTGAGGGCGACTTACAGATTCGAGAATCTTCCAATGGCGAGAAAGTAACTGTACCACATCTTTGCCCTGGTTTTCAATGGTAATAAAATACATAAAGGCATGATGAAGAATCTGGTCTTTAAGGAAGCTTCCCTCAAACTTAGTCTCCACGGAGATTTTTATGCCTTTTGTTATTTGTTGTATCAAACGATTTATTTTCAATTTTTGATGATTATTAAAAGTAATAAAAATCAATAGTTTAACAAATTTTTCAAGTCTAATTTTGTAATTCAAATGAATTTGCTCTCCCAACACCTACTAGGGCGTCGTATCGACTTCCTATGTTCCTGTAATACACTAAGATAAGGTAATCGTTTTCGGCTAGTGAATGGGAACCGCTAAGAGTGTTTTTAAATAGTACCTCATTTTGCTTGAGAACGTATTTATAATTGTAGAATCCTTGCTTTAATAACAACACCCCTTCGTAAAGTTCTAGTGCTGGATTGTAGTACATTTTATTGAGCTCATTTAACTCAAAATTATTGAATGCTCCGTAAATATATATTTCTTCATTTTCTTTCATTTCGTAAGGGTAAGCAAGACTGAAATACACAAAGCTGTAATCTGCATCAGAATTGGTATTTCCGGGACGCATGATATTTCGAATTTCAAAATCACCGTTGATGTCAGGAGCATAAGTGTAGTCTAATAGAGCCCGAACAATATCTGTTTTTAGATAGGATTCATATAAATCAGTTCGATTGACATAAGTGATATTGGGGGTGGTAACTCTTAAATCCTTAGTGTCAAAGAAAAAATATTCATTACCTCCCTCAAATTGGGTAGGTGTCTCGTAGCGATAGTCAAGTGTGTTTACCGAATAATATTGAGGTTTAATGTCGGTAATGGTTGAGTCCCATTGATAATTTTGAAGCAAGACTACTTTGATATTTTCATCAGGATTAACGAAAAAGGTTTCATTTGGTGTAACTGCAAAATGAAGCGACTGATGACTTGCGAACCGATTCATATTTTGAGGTTTGTAGACAGCAGCTTGAACGGAAGCTGTAGTATCATAAACGCAAAACCTTCGTGAAAAAACCAGCTCATCATAGGCAGAGTAAATTTCAATCATATAATTTCCAGAGACTTTAAGTTGAATGTTTTTATTGGGAATGTTAAGGCTGTAATTCGTAAAACGTTGAAGGGTATTGAAAGAAGTATTATAATTTTCTATTCTAAGGTTATCATATCCTTCCATATACTCATTTTGAAAAAGCTGTGAAGGACTCCAGTCGTGGTTGAAGTATTTGATTCTATAGTAGTAATCTGCCTCATCAGCATTAAGGTCGTCAAAGAGCAAATTGATGGGCTCTCCTAACTGGATAACTGGAAAAACTCCACGATCGGAACCTCCTCTTAATTGAATAGACTTGATGAAGTCAGGAGCAGCATGCTCTTTTTGTCCTTGTGCATTACTCCATGTTAGGCTAAAAAACAGTAAAAGAGTTAGCTTCTTTATAAGCGTCTTCATGATTTGTAAATGTAATTGTTCAGCTTGTGATGTCCAAATACTATGCCTGAGAAAGAAATGCCTAAACATCTATTTAGAATGAATATAAATAGTCTTTTTTCCATGGGTTTTGCTCTTTCTAAAAGAGGGTTTATTATTAAATTTGTGCGATTTTAGAATATAACTTTTTAATGGAAATAATTAAAAAAATCCAAACTCGTAGAGGAGCTAGTCTTAGCATAAAAGGAGAGGCAGAAAAGATTATAGGGAATTCTCCTTCCTCAACTACTTTCGCGTTTAAACCAGATGATTTTTTTGGTACTGTTCCAAGGCTTCTTAAAAAAGAAGGTGAGGATGTTCAAGCAGGTGAGCCTATTTTCTTTAGTAAAAAAGTGCCTCAAATCAAATTTGTTTCTCCTGTTTCGGGTGTAATTGAAACTATTCAAAGAGGCGCTCGAAGAAAAATTGAAAAAATAATAATACGGGCAAACGCCTCCTCAAATACCATCAGTCACGATTGTAAAAATTGGGAAAAGCTAAACCGCGAAGATTTAAAAAGTCTTTTATTGGAAAGTGGAAATTGGCCATTCATTCATCAACGTCCTTATGGAACTATTGCAAACCCTGAGGATACTCCAAAAGCCATATTTGTTTCCACTCACCTAACCAGTCCTTTAAGTCCTGATAATGACTTTTTTCTCAGTAAAGATGTTGAGGTATTTCAGGAGGGAATAAATGTGCTAAATAAATTAGTAGATCAAGAAGTTTTCCTAGGAACTGATGCAACACACTCAGGGATGTTTAAACAAATCACAGCCGTTCAGCATTACACTATTGCTGGACCTCACCCAGCTGGTAATTTGAGTTTACACATACAAGAATTAGCTCCTCTCAATATGGGTGATCGGGTATGGACTATAAACCCGGAGGATGTGGCAAATTTGGGTCGTTTTGTTCAAACAGGACAATATAGCCCTCAGCGTACCATAGTTGTTTGTGGGAATTCGATTGAAAACCCAAAATACATTGTATCTAAACAAGGAGCAGAACTTCAGCCCATATTAAATGAATTTAAAATCCTTTACCCTCAAAACAGGGTGATTAACGGAGACGTATTGACAGGAACTAGGAGTTCTGATGAAGGTCATCTTGGCTTTTACAACAATCAAATTACTGTTATCCCAGAGGGAAACGATTATCGAATGTTTGGATGGCTACCTTTCAAAGACAACAACATATTGAGTCTTTCTAACACCTCTTTTTCACGTCTATTTAAAAAGAAAGGCTTCGAAGTAAATACAAACCTCAATGGAGAGGAAAGAGCTTTAGTAGTTTCCGGTGAGATGGAAAAAGTATTTCCTTTAGAAATTTACCCAATGCAGTTGATTAAAGCCTGTTTGATCGAAGATATTGAAAAAATGGAAGCTCTAGGCATTTACGAAGTAGTACCAGAAGACTTCGGATTAATTGACTACGCCAACACTTCTAAAATTGAAGCACAAGAAATCATCCGTGAAGGAATCGAATTAATGATAAATGAAGTAGGTTAAAATTACTAGTATGAATGCATTAAGAAAACAATTAGACGCTTTAAAAAGACCTTTTGGTAAAGGACAAAAATTAGAAAAGTTTGCGCCAGCAATTAACGCTTTTGACACTTTTTTGTTTGTTCCTAACCACACCACTAAAAAAGGAGCTCATATCCGAGATGCTATAGATTTAAAAAGAACAATGGTAACTGTTATCATTGCACTTTTGCCAGCATTGATCTATGGGATTTACAATACGGGTTACCAATACTACATCCAAACCAATACTCCCTTTACTTTTATAGATGCCTTTATTCATGGTGCATGGAAAATTATTCCCATGATTATAGTTTCTTATGTAGTTGGTCTGTCTATCGAATTTGGATTTGCTGTTTACCGGGGTCACGAAGTAAATGAAGGGTATCTGGTAACGGGCTTACTGATCCCTATGATTATGCCAGTAGACATCCCATTGTGGATGGTAGGTATTTCTACTGCCTTTGCCGTTTTAATTGCAAAGGAAGCATTTGGAGGAACAGGGATGAATATTCTTAATCCGGCATTAACCGCAAGGGCTTTTGCCTTTTTTGCTTACCCTACCTATATGTCGGGAAATAAAGTATGGGTATCCGAAGCAGGGGCAGTTGACGGAATATCAGGGGAGACTATTTTAGGAAGTTTAGCTGCTGGACAAGACGTGAACTACTCTATGACGGAAATGTTCCAAGGAGCTATTCCAGGTTCAATTGCAGAAACTTCAACACTTTGGGTAGCTGTAGGAGCCTTGATTTTAATTCTTACTGGTATCGGAAGTTGGAGGATCATCACAGGAGGAATTATTGGAGCTGCTGTAATGGGCTTGTTGTTTAACCTTTGGGGAGCTAATGCTTTGATGAACTTTTCTTGGATGAACCATTTAGTTGTAGGGGGCTTTGCCTTTGGAATTGTTTTTATGGCAACTGATCCTGTATCTGCAGCTCAGACCAATAAAGGGAAATGGGTCTATGGAATTTTAACTGGTATTTTTTGTATCATGATCAGGGTGTTTAATCCCGCTTATCCTGAAGGAGTGATGCTTGCAATTTTATTGATGAATGTTTTTGCGCCAACTATTGATCACTATGTAGTCAATGGCAATATTAGTAAGCGTAAAAAGCGTTGGAGTACAGCACAGGAACTAAAAACCGCATAAGATGAATAGAGACAGTAATGCCTATACTTTTATTTTTGCAACACTAATGGTGTTAGTGGTTGCCTCAGCACTTGCTTTTACTGCGAGTTCATTAAAAGACCTTCAAGCCTCCAATGTGCGAAAAGAAAAGATGCAAAACATCTTAGCCACTATCGGGGTTGAAACAGACCGAGAGCAGGCAGAGACTTTGTACAATCAATACATCACAGGGGAACTTTCATTGACTTCTGGTGGTGATCTTGATCAGGAAGTTAATGCTTTTGAAATCAATTTAAATAATGAATTGAAAAAGCCTGTTGACGAACAACGCTTTCCATTATATGAAGCCTCCGTAGAGGGTAAAAAGTACTACATCGTTCCACTTAGAGGTGCTGGACTTTGGAATGCAATTTGGGGATATATTGCTTTAGAAGAAGATAAGAATACAATCAAAGGAGCTGTTTTTGATCATTTAGGAGAAACTGCAGGTTTAGGAGCTGAAATCACCCAGGAGTGGTTTCAAAATCGCTTTCTAGGAGAAAAAGTATTTGATAAAGATGGAAATTTAGTGGGCATTAATGTTTCAAAAACAAATAATGATCCTAAAGATTTAGACAAAGACGATCACGAAGTGGATGCAATTTCAGGAGCAACTATTACAGGTGACGGGGTTACCAATATGATACTCGAACGATTGAATCACTACCTGCCCTACCTAAAGACAGCAGAACAGACCTTGGCTATAAACCAATAATTTGATGGAAGAAAATAAATCAACACCCAAGAAAAAAGCAACTTTACTCTTTGTAAATAAAGAAAGGGAGTCGCTCTTTTCGAAAAAGAATCGAAAGTTACTTTCTGACCCTATGGATGACAACAACCCCATTACCGTTCAGGTTTTGGGTATCTGTTCCGCCCTAGCGATTACCGTTCAGCTCAAACCAGCTGTAGTCATGAGTATTTCTGTTATGGCAGTAATGGCAGCTAGTAATGTGATTATTTCTCTTTTGAGAAACCTTATTCCCAACCGAATTCGAATTATAGTTCAATTGGTTGTTGTTGCTTCAATGGTAATTTTGGTTGATCAAATACTGAGAGCTTTTGCTTATGATGTAAGTAAGGAGCTTTCCATCTTTATTGGGCTGATCATCACGAACTGTATAGTAATGGGAAGATTAGAAGCATTTGCTTTGGGGAATGGTGTTTGGAAATCTTTCTTAGATGGAATTGGTAATGCCGCAGGTTATGGTGTTATTTTAATTTTAGTTGCATTTTTCCGTGAGTTGTTTGGCTCTGGAAAATTGTTTGGCTTTCAGGTCATCCCAGATGCAGTTTATGAAATGGGTTATGTGAACAATGGGCTGATGCTACTTTCTCCTATGGCACTTATTACGGTTGGGATTTTGATATGGTTTCAGCGTTCTCGAAACCGAACTCTAATTGAAAAAAATTAAGCGCGAATTATGGAAGCCTATTTAAACTTATTTGTAAAAAGTATCTTTATCGAGAACATGATCTTCGCCTATTTCTTGGGAATGTGTTCTTATTTAGCAGTGTCTAAAACCGTGAAAACTGCTGTAGGTCTTGGATTTGCAGTAATATTTGTACTGGCAATTACGGTTCCGATTAACTTTTTGCTAGACACTTATTTACTTCAACCTGGTGCCTTGTCTTGGTTGGGATCGCAATACGCTGATCTAAACTTAAGCTTTTTAAGCTTTATCATGTTTATTGCGGTTATTGCTTCAATGGTACAGTTAGTTGAAATGATCGTTGAAAAATTTGCTCCTGCACTCTACGGTGCTTTAGGTATTTTTCTTCCTTTAATTGCGGTGAATTGTGCCATCTTAGGTGGGTCATTATTCATGCAGCAAAAAGATTTTTCTGGAGTTACAGAATCAGCTGTATATGGATTAGGTTCAGGGATTGGATGGCTTTTGGCCATAATGGCTATTGCAGCAATTCGCGAAAAAATTACCTATTCCAATGTGCCTGCTCCACTTCGGGGATTGGGAATTACCTTTATTATTACAGGGTTAATGGCGTTAGGTTTTATGAGTTTTATGGGTATTAAATTATAATGTGAGATGGATTATTCAGTTGTATTAGCAAGTATTATTGTTTTTTTAATCATCACCTTTTTGTTGGTGGGAATGCTTCTAGGAGCCAAGGCAAAATTATTACCCTCTGGTCCTGTTTCTCTTTTGATAAACGGAGAAAATAAGGTAGAGGTTTCATCAGGGAGTACACTATTAAGTACACTGGGAAATAACAAAATATTTTTACCCTCAGCCTGCGGTGGAGGGGGTACCTGTATTCAATGTAGATGTCAGGTAATTGAAGGGGGAGGAGAAATTCTACCAACAGAAGCCCCTCACTTTTCAAGAAAAGAGGTTGCTGAAGGTTGGCGTTTAGGATGCCAAGTTAAAGTAAAGCAAGATATGGTCATTCAAGTACCTGAGGAGGTGTTTGGAATAAAAAAATATGAAGCTAAAGTGGTAAGAAACTGGAATGTAGCTTCCTTTATTAAAGAGTTTGTGGTGGAAATTCCAGAGGAAATGGACTACAAAGCAGGAGGGTATATTCAAATTGAAATTCCACCTTGTGAGATAAAATACGAAGGCATTGATATTTCTGCACATCCAGAAGAACACCCTGGGGAGCCTGAGAAATTCAAATTGGAGTGGGATAAGTTTAATTTGTGGCCCTTGACGATGAAAAACCCTGAGACTGTTGAACGTGCCTACTCTATGGCTTCTTTTCCTGCTGAGGGAAAAGAGATCATGCTCAATGTACGAATTGCAACACCTCCTTTTGATCGTGCAAAAAACGACTGGAGTGACGTAAACCCAGGAGTTGCTTCCTCTTATATTTTCTCTAAAAAAGCTGGTGATCTTGTGACTATCTCTGGACCTTATGGTGAATTCTTCATAAACGAATCCGATTCAGAAATGCTATACGTAGGGGGTGGAGCCGGAATGGCACCTATGCGCTCGCACCTTTACGAATTGTTTAGAACACTTAAAACAGGAAGAAAAGTTACTTTCTGGTACGGGGGTCGCTCCAAAAGAGAATTGTTTTACATCGATCATTTTAGAGCTCTTGAAAAAGACTTTCCTAACTTTAAGTTTTACATCGCCTTATCAGAACCGCTCGAAGAAGATAATTGGAAAGTTAAAGACGGTCTAGACGGTGCGGGAGATGGCTTTACAGGCTTTGTTCACCAGGTGGTAATAGACAACTATCTTTCTATTCATGAAGCCCCAGAAGATATTGAAGTGTATTTCTGTGGTCCTCCGTTGATGAATCAAGCTATTGAGCGAATGGCTGAGGACTTTGGTGTTCCGCCAGAGAATGTGCGTTTTGACGACTTTGGAGGATAATAAAAATTAAAAGAGGCCCAAGGTCTCTTTTTTGTGTCTTTAGTCATGCTTTATAGACTTGACGAATAACTTAACTTTGCATTCAATGAGTCAGCTAACACTACAAGAAATACACCAACTTGCCATTAAAGAGGTAGGAGATCATTTGGAAGCAGAAGGCTATGAGTTTTTAGCAGTCAACTCTCAACTGAAACGCACTCCACAATTTGTTTGTGTAAAAGACAAGAAATTATACTTTGTCTTGGTTCAGGGTACGCTTTACCCCAATGCGCCTAAAAAGTTTGATCCCGTCTTGATCGAAAAAGTCAAAGATCACGCTGAACAAAATAATGCTCAATTGTATCTTGCTGGGGTCGGATTTGCCCATGCTGAAAACTACGATTATCCACTAACAAAAAAAGATCCCTATGCAGTCAATTTCCAAGGACTTGAAGCAATACAGTAGACTATTAATGATCTCTTTATTTATTTTGGGTTGTACTTTACAAAAGGATCAACTTCAAAAAATTCAAGGGTATGCCCTGGGAACTACCTATTCCATTTCCTACACTTCAAATTCACTTAGTCCCACACTCTTGAATCAAAAGGTAGATTCTATTTTTCAGGTGATAAATCAATCTTTGTCTACCTACCAGTCCGATTCTGATATTTCCAAAATCAATAGGGGAGATAGTTTATTGGTGGTAGATTTGCACTTTGTAACTGTTTATGAAAAAGCTTCAGAGGTTTGGGAACACTCGCAAGGTTTTTTTGATCCAACAGTTGGTGCCTTAGTAAATGCCTATGGTTTTGGTCCTGGGAAGTCGCTTGAAAAGGTAAGTAAAAAGCAAAGAGATAGTATGCTTGAGTTTACTGGATGGGCAAAAACACAGCTGACAACTCAAAGAACGATTCAGAAGGAGCATCCATCCGTCTTCTTTGATTTTAATGCACTTGCAAAGGGCTATACAGTAGATGTTTTGGCCAATTTTTTAAAAAGCAATCAACTGGATAACTATTTGGTTGAAATAGGTGGTGAGCTTGTGGCCAAGGGAAAAAGTCCAAGAACCGGAAATTTTTGGAAAATTGCTATAGATAATCCCAAACAAGGGCAAGAGCGAAATTTTATCCGAACGCTTCGCTTGCAAAATGAGGCATTGGCAACTTCAGGGAATTACCGAAAGTATTCGGTAGATGCAGAATCTGGCCTACGCATTGCCCATTCCATCAACCCTAAAACTGGTGAAGCATTTCCTACTGGGGTATTAAGTGCATCAGTGATTGCTCCGGATTGTATGAGTGCAGATGCTTATGCTACTGCACTAATGGTCATGCCTTTAGCTCAGTCCCAAAAACTGATCGATTCAAAACCTGAACTTCAGGCTTACTGGATAGTATCTGATTCTATTCAGGGTATTCAAGAGCTTTTTTCAGATGGGTTTTTGAAAGAAGAATAGGTTTTATTTTCGACCAACGGGGATTAGTTCATCAATTGGTAACGCAAATTTGTCTATCTCTTCAGCTGAAAGTTCTTTTAGAAAGTCAACTCTTTTAGTTTTAAATCCGACTGATTCCAGTCTTTGATAGTAGTCTATACCATAGATACGGACATGATCGTATTGACCAAAAATTTCAGTCCTTTTGGCTTTATCGGTAACGCTATTATCTTCAAAAGTAGTTGGGCGTTCTGCTTCCAAAGGCACCTGAGCGATAAGCGTCCCTCCTTTTTTTAATACCCTGTAAAGTTCTTCCATAGCTTTGATATCGTCAGGGATATGTTCCAACACATGATTACATAAAATCAAATCAAAAGTAACATCCTTAAAGGGCAAATCGCATATATCTGCTTTGACATCTGCCATAGGAGAATACAAGTCTGTCGTAGTATAGTCCCAATGATTAAAACTTTTAAACCTACTGTAAAACACTTGCTCAGGTGCAATATGCAGTACCTTAAGTTTGTTTTTGAGTAAAGTTGTTTTTCTTTGAAGGTAGAGCCAGAGCAAGCGATGTCGTTCCAAAGACAATGTTCCCGGGCATAAGGCATTGGGTCTACTAACTTTGTATCCGTATGGAAGGAATTTACGATATGAACTACCGTCAATGGGATCTGTAAAACGACTGCCTTTAAAGTACAATTTAATTAGAGGTTGAAACCAAATACTCAACGTGATGAGCCAAGGTCTAGGAACTAAATTCAGTAACACTTTCATAAGACCAATGGAAGGCTTCTAAAGGGAATTTCTTCTTCACTTTGTAAACCTTGTGCTTGGTAGATGTATTCAAAGGTTGAAAGCAGTTCTGGTTTGCCGTCAATTAAGGCAACATTGTGTTCAAAATGAGCTGAGGGCTTACCGTCAGCGGTAAGAATGGTCCAGCCGTCATTAAGTTGTTTGATTCGGTGTGTACCCATATTGATCATGGGTTCTATAGCCAAAACCATTCCATTTAAAAACTTTTTACCCCTTCCGCGTTTGCCGTAGTTTGGAACTTCTGGTGCCTCATGCATGGTTTCACCTAAACCGTGACCTACCAATTCACGGACAACACCATACCCCTCCTTTTCACAGTAGTGTTGAATGGCATATCCCAAATCTCCAATACGATTGTTGAGTTGAAAGGCTTTGATACCTTCGTAAAGTGATTCCTTGGTTATTCTAAGGAGTTTTTCTGTTTCTGGAGCGATCTCTCCTATGGCGAAAGTGTAAGCATGATCTCCATAAAACCCGTTTTTTAATACTCCGCAGTCTATGGAAATAATTTCCCCCTCCTCCAGTGGTTTATCGGTTGGAATTCCATGGACTATTTGAGCGTTGGGACTCATACATAAGGTATTGGGGAAGTCGTAAAGACCTAAAAATCCTGGTTCTGCATCTTGATCTTTGATAAAGTCAAAAGCCATCGTATCTAATGCTAGGGTAGTGACCCCAGGTTTAATTTCCGATGCCAACATACCTAAAGTCTTGGAAACAATCAAAGCACTTTCACGCATTAATTCTATTTCCTCACGAGTTTTAAGTATAATTCCAGACATATTAGAAATCGGCGTATGCGTCCTCGTAGGCTTCTTTTTTCAGAATTTTTGAAAAATCTTCTACCATGCTTTCCACGGGGAATTCTACAATTCTGTTGTTTTCTTTACTATTTTCAAAAAAGATAAGTGTCGGAATGTTAAGTATTTTGTATTCTTTTTCATATCCAAGAGGACTGTCCTTGGCCTCTGAAATGGCGTACATTTCCATTTGATCTTCAGTGACTCCTAGCGCATCTAAAAGTTTGAACATACCACCCAATTCTCTTTGAGTATCTCCGCACCAAGTTCCGAGGAATAATTTAAATTTTAGATTTTTAGCCAAGGGTTTGTGTTCTTCGATCCATCCTTCTGGGATTTTAAGACGATCATATTCTAATTGAAACCAAGCCCTAAATTCATCTGTATTTAGATTGGCGCGATTCATATATCCCAGTACAACAGTTTCACCCTCCTCACCAATAAGTGTTTTGACTTTCATTGGAACCGGACTGTACTTTGGAGTATCAGTACTTTTACAATTGATCAGGAGTAGACTTGCGAATACAAAAAAAAAGAGCTGTTTCATTCTTATAAAAGTAAGGATTTCTGAGTCATGGTCGAAGGCTGATCTACCTCCATCAAATCCAAAATAGTAGGTGCAATATCACCTAGAATCCCAGACTTTATATTCTTCTTTTCAGGATCGACCAAAATGACAGGGACTGGATTGGTTGTATGTGCCGTATTAGGACTACCATCCGGATTAATCATGGTTTCACAGTTTCCGTGATCAGCAATAACCAAACTGGCGTAACCTTGCTTGAGGGCGGCATCTAATACCTCAGCAGCACATTGGTCAACAGCTTCACAAGCTTTTATTGCAGCCTGCAAATCTCCTGTATGACCTACCATATCTGGGTTGGCAAAGTTTAAGCAAATAAAATCAGGAGGATCGTTTTCAATCTTTTCAATTATGGCGTCCCGAATTTCAAAAGCGCTCATTTCAGGTTTTAAATCGTAGGTAGCGACTTTGGGAGAAGGACACAAAATTCGTTCCTCTCCTTCAAAAGGAATTTCTCTTCCTCCATTAAAAAAGAAGGTGACATGGGGGTATTTTTCAGTTTCCGCAATACGAACTTGAGTCTTGCCTGCCTTTGACAGAACTTCACCCAACGTATCTTGAAGATTGTCTTTGCCAAAGACCACTTTTACTCCTTTAAATGACTCGTCATAGTTTGTAAGTGTAAGGTAGTATAGCTCCAAAGGCTGCATCTCAAATTCAGGGAATGCTTGTTGAGAAAGTGCTTGGGTCAGCTCTCTCCCACGATCGGTTCTAAAATTAAAAAAGAGGACTACGTCACCTTTTTCTATCTGTGCTGAGCAATTTTCTTTAATTAAAGGCTTGATGAACTCATCAGTAATTCCTTCCTCATAGCTGTCTTGAAGACTTTTTGCAAAGTCAGAAGAAGGACTTCCTTTGCCGTGAACCAAAAGATCGTATGCAAGTTTTACACGCTCCCAACGCTGATCACGATCCATAGCGTAATAGCGCCCTACAAGGGAGGCAAAAACAGCAGTTTTTCCTTGAAGTTTATTTTCTATTCTTTGCACAAAGTCTTTACCAGACTGAGGGTCGACATCTCTTCCATCCGTAAATGCGTGAAGATAAACTTGAGGTAGAGTATATTCTTCGATCATATCTAGCAGCCCCTCGAGGTGTGTAATGTGAGAGTGAACACCACCGTCTGAAAGCAGCCCCAATAAATGAACTTTCTTACACTCTTTTTGGGCGTATTCCAAACCATGGATTAAAATCTTCTCGTTTTTTAAGCCGTTATTTTCAACAGCTAAATTAATCTTAGCGAGATCCTGATATACGATTCTTCCAGCACCTAAATTCATATGACCTACTTCGCTGTTCCCCATTTGTCCTTCGGGTAAACCAACGTGAACTCCATCAGTCCTCAATGTATTTGATGAGTAGTCTTTATACAGAGAATCAATATAGGAAGTTTGGGCTTGGTCAAGAGCTGATACTTTTGGATCAGGAGCATTTCCCCAGCCGTCCAAGATCATCAAGAGTGTTTTTTGGGCCATTAATTTTTTTGTAAAGATACAAATTTGTCTAGTCTTGATTAAATCCACTTGGCTTAAAAAAAAACTGTTACTTTGTAAAAAAAGGGGTGAAAAAAGGCCTGGTTTTTAGATCTACGGGGAGTTGGTACACAGTTGAGTCTGATGGGATTTTTTATGCTTGTCGGATTAAGGGAAAACTCCGCTTAAAAGGAATTAAAAGTACAAATCCAATTGCTGTGGGCGATTGGGTGTTCTTTGAAGTAGATCAAAACGTTTCAGAGCTAGAAGGAACCATAGTTGAAATCGAAGAACGCCACAATTATATCGTCCGTAAATCAGTTAATCTTTCCAAGCAAACGCACATTATCGCTTCTAATATTGATCAAGTATTTTTGCTAATTACGCTTTACAACCCACCAACTTTTCCAGCTTTTATAGATCGATTTTTAGTTACCGCTGAGGCTTATCAAATTCCTGCAATTTTAGTATTTAATAAATTGGATACATGTACTCCAGATCAGAAAGAAGAAATTGATACCATGGCTGATATTTATGAAAATATAGGATATACAACTTTAAAAATATCGGCAACGGAAAGGGATAATATCTCTACAATTCAAACGATAATGCAGAATAAGGTGAGCATGTTTTCAGGCCATAGCGGTGTGGGTAAATCTACATTGATCAATGCCATCGCTCCAGATTTAAACTTAAAAACAGCAGCTATTTCTGACCAATATCAGCAAGGGACTCACACCACAACTTTTGCAGAAATGTTTGCTTTACCCAAAGGGATGAAACTAATTGACACTCCTGGAATTAAAGGTTTTGGAGTGGTAGATATGCAAGCAGATGAAGTAGGAAATTATTTTCCTGAGTTTGTCCCATTAAAACCTCTTTGTAAGTTTAATAACTGTTTGCATCAAAAAGAGCCTCATTGTGCTGTAATTGCGGCTTATCAGGAGGGTATAATTGCTGAGACCCGTTATTTGAATTACCTCCAGATGCTTGAAAATGATAATACCTATCGCTAATTTAAAATTATGAGAGTTGTCATTCAACGAGTTACTAAGGCTCAGGTCACAATCGAACAAGAAAGAAGTGAGCACATCGACCAGGGTATTTTAGTCTTATTGGGAATCGAAATGGCTGATGGAGTTGCCGACGTGGATTGGTTGGTCAACAAAGTTCTCACCTTAAGGATTTTTGACGATGAAGCCGGAGTGATGAACAAGTCATTATTAGATATTAAGGGCGAGTTAATGGTTGTTAGTCAGTTTACGCTTATGGCAGCTACAAAAAAAGGGAATCGTCCATCATACATTCGCGCGGCAAATCATCAACATGCAGTACCTCTCTACGAGTCTTTCGTTGAAAAAGCCCAAGCATTTTTAGGAACTCGAGTGGCATCAGGATCTTTTGGAGCATTGATGAAAGTAAGCCTGGATAATGACGGACCAGTAACTATTGTAATAGATTCTAAGAATAGAGAATAATTTTTTACAAGATATTTACTTCTGTTTCAAGAGAAATATCAAATGCTTTTTTTACCGCTACTTGAATTTTTTGGGCTAAAGCCAAAATATCTTTACCACTCGCATTACCCGAGTTGACTAATACCAAAGCTTGTTTTTCGTGTACAGCCGCATCACCGTGCTGACTTCCTTTAAACCCTAATTTATCAATCATCCAGCCAGCAGGTATTTTAACTAGCCCTTTGGGAGCACGGTAGGAAGGAAGTTCGGGATATTGACTTTTTAGTGATTTAAAATGCGATTCTGAAATGACTGGATTTTTAAAAAAACTACCGCTATTTCCAAGTATTTTGGGGTTGGGGAGTTTGGACTCTCTAATGGCAATGACTGCAGCTGCAATTTCTTGAATAGTAGGTGAGGAATTTTTAAATAGAGCTTTTAGCGCACCGTATTCAACTTTAGTTTGATGCGGAGGCTTTTGCAGCTCAAAACAAACTGAAGTAATGATGTATTTCCCTTTTTGATGGGTTTTAAAAATTGAAGATCTATATTCAAATTCACATCGTGTTTTGGTTAAATTTTCTTCTTTAAGTGTATCAACATTTAGGGCTTTACAACTTTTGAATACTGAACTTAGCTCTACTCCATAGGCACCTATATTTTGTATGGGTGCTGCCCCTACACTTCCAGGAATAAGGGATAAATTTTCAACCCCACCGTAATTTTGATCAAGACACCAAAGCACAAAGTCGTGCCAGTTTTCCCCTGCTTGTACTTCTAAAGTCACTCCAGTAGGGCTCTCATCCAATAATTCAATTCCTTTATTGGCGATTAAAAGGCTAAGCCCTTCAAAATTTTGTGTTAAAAGCACATTACTTCCCCCTCCAATAATTCTAAAAGGAATTTCTTTATTCTGAGAAAAGATGTGTTGGAGTTGGGTCGGATCTTCTACTTTGTAAAAGTACTTTGTTTGGGCTTCAATCCCGAAGGTGTTGTAAGGTTTTAAGGAAACGTTCTCTTCAAAACTGAGCATGTTTCAATGTACAAATTTCTTGTAGGCTTCCAATGCTTTTTCCAAAATTGTTGCTGCACGGATAAGTTTTTCTTGACTGAGAATAAAAGCAATTCGAACTTCATTAAGCCCTATATTCGGTGAAGAATAAAAGCCCTTAGCTGGAGCCAACATTACTGTCTGGTTGTCCAAATTAAAGTCAGTGAGCAAAAACTTTGAAAAGTCTTCCGCATCTTCAACGGGAAGTTTTACAATGCAATAAAAAGCTCCCATGGGGTAAGATACTTCTACATTTGGAATTTGTTCTAAATGTTTAATCAAGGTATTTCTTCTGGCGGTATATTCTTTAACTACTCCATCTAAATAACTGTCTGGTGCCGTAAGGGCAGCTTCACTAGCCATGAGGGCGTAGGTTGGTGGGGAAAGCCTTAAGTGGGCAAACTTTAATACATTTTTAATTAAAGATGTATTCTTTGAGACGAGCGATCCAACACGAGCTCCACACATACTGTAACGCTTGGAAACAGAGTCGATCATCAGTGTATGCTCGCTTGCTTGTTCATTACTTAAAACGGAATAGTGTGGCTCCCCATCGTGGATAAATTCGCGATAGACTTCATCAACAATAAGAAAAATATCGTGTCTGATTGCCAATTCACAAAGGGCATTAATTTCTTCTTTACTGTAAACGTAACCTGTTGGATTACTGGGATTACACAAGAGTATTGCCCTTGTCTTTGGGGTGATTTTTTCACTGATATTCTTCAAGGCAGGAAGCTGAAATTGAGAATGAAATTCAGAAATAACGGGTACAACGCTTACACTAGCTGCGCTAGCAAAACCATTGTAATTGGCATAAAAAGGTTCAGGGATAATGATTTCATCACCAGCATCGCATATTACATTCAAGGCAAAAGTAAGCGCCTCACTTGCTCCTGTGGTAACTATAATGTCATCTGGAAATATTGAAATATGGTGCTTGCTATAATAATCGACCAATTTCTTACGATAAGCTAAAGTTCCTTGAGAAGGTCCATAAGGGAGCAATTCTAAATTTGAGCTTATAACTGCATCGATGGCTTCCTTTGGAGCAGCGATATCCGGTTGACCAATATTGAGATGTAACACTTCAACCCCATCAGCTTTAGCCTTCTCAGAAAAGACAACAAGCTTTCGGATTGGTGAAGTGGGGAGTTCAATTCCTTTTCGAGATAATTGTGGCATGACTCTAATAAAGATGCAAAAATGCAAAAATATGAGGTTTTTTTATGCCGACACCTGCTAAATTTTTAATCGCTGAGTATAATTTATAAGAATTCAGCTAAGAAAATGACATTTTACTGCTTGGGAAGTACTGTTCCTTTGAGTTTTAAAGCAATAATTGGATTGTCTTCCTGATTGGTAGATACAGTGATTGTCTTTCTAAAAGGGCCTACTCGTTTGGTATCGTAGCGTACAACTATTTCACTACTTTCTCCAGGGGCTATAGGTTCTTCTGGTTTTTTTGGAATGGTACAACCACAACTGGACTTGACATTCCTGATGATCAGATCTGCATTACCAGTGTTTGTAAAGCTAAATACGCGTTCTCCATCACTTCCATTTTCGATCGTTCCGTAATCAATGCTTGTAGAATCAAATTCGATTTGAGGGAATGTTTGCTGTGCATAAAGGGATATACTAAAAAGGATAAGAATCAGATTGAGGTAATTTGTTGTTTTCATAAAACGATTTTAATGTTTAAAAATAAAATTTTTCTTTATTCAAAGAGTCATTATGTTTATAACATTAGTGTTGCTACTTTTGTACAACAAAAACTAGACCAAAATTTCACATGGAGATTCCTTCCAAATTTGATTCTAAAGGAATAGAAAGTAAATGGTATGCCTATTGGCAAGAGAACAACTTTTTTAAGTCTATTCCAGATGATCGACAATCCTATACTATTGTTATTCCTCCTCCAAATGTCACAGGGGTACTGCATATGGGCCATATGTTAAACAACTCCCTCCAGGATATTATCATTCGTAGAGCAAGAATGATGGGCTATAACGCCTGCTGGGTTCCAGGTACAGATCATGCCTCTATTGCTACTGAGGCTAAGGTAGTTGCCAAATTAAAAGCCGACGGAATTGAAAAAAGTGAACTGACACGAGAGGAATTTCTGGCCCATGCTTTGGATTGGACCGAAGAGTATGGTGGAGTTATTTTAGAACAGTTAAAGAAACTGGGGTGCAGCTGTGATTGGGACCGGACCAAATTTACTTTAGATCCTGAAATGACCGAATCAGTGCTCCAAGTTTTTGAGAAATTACACGACCAAGGTTATATATATAGAGGCTTTCGAATGGTCAACTGGGACCCTGAAGCCCAAACAACCCTTTCCGATGAGGAAGTACTCTATGAAGAAAAGAACGGTAACCTTTATCATATTGCATATCAAGTCGAAGGTAGTGATGAGCGCGTCATTATCGCTACTACACGACCAGAAACTTTGCTTGGCGACACTGCTGTTTGTATCAATCCAGAAGACGAGCGTTATCAGCATTTAAAAGGAAAGAAAGTTCATGTACCAATGACTGATCGAGTGGTACCCATTATAGAGGATGATTATGTCGCTATGGACTTTGGAACAGGTTGTCTAAAAGTAACTCCTGCTCATGATCAAAATGACAAACTTTTAGGCGAAAAACACCAACTCGAGGTCATTGATATATTTAATGCTGATGGAACTGTTAATGAGCATGGTGGTAAGTATCAAGAGATGGACCGATTTAAAGTTCGTAAACTTATTGCTAAGGATTTAGAGGCACAGCAGCTATTGATAAAAACAGAGCCCTACACCCATAAGGTTGGGGTTTCGGAACGAACAAAGGCTGTGATCGAACCTCGCCTTTCGGACCAGTGGTTCCTGAAAATGGAAACATTGGCAAAACCTGCAATTGATGCTGTTTTAAATTCAAATGATATCCAGCTTCTTCCAGAAAAATTTAAAAATACTTATCGACATTGGATGGAAAATATTCGTGATTGGAATATTTCTAGACAGTTGTGGTGGGGTCAGCGTATTCCTGCCTATTACTTCGGAAAAGGGAAAGAGGACTATGTGGTTGCTCAAAATGAAAATCTCGCACTAGAGAAAGCACGATTGAAAAGTGGGAATGATAGTTTAGAGCTGAAAGACTTATGTCAAGACGAAGATGTATTAGACACTTGGTTTTCTTCCTGGCTATGGCCAATATCTGTTTTTGATGGGATTCGAAACCCTCAAAATAAGGAGATTGAATATTATTACCCCACTCAAGATTTGGTAACCGGCCCGGATATTTTATTCTTTTGGGTTGCTCGAATGATCATATCAGGCTATGCGTTCCGTGACGAAAAACCCTTTTCTAAGGTTTATCTTACAGGACTTGTAAGAGATAAAAAAGGACGTAAAATGTCCAAACAGTTGGGAAATTCTCCAGACGCATTAAAGCTAATTGATGACTACGGTGCGGATGCAGTTCGAGTGGGATTGATGCTCAGTTCAGCTGCAGGAAATGATATACTTTTTGATGAAACGCTCTGCCAACAAGGGAAAAATTTTGCCAATAAAATCTGGAACGCCTACCGATTGATTGAGGGTTGGGAAATTAAAGAGGACTTGCCGCAGCCAAAAGTTGCCAATGAAGCACTTCAATGGTATGCAAATCATTTTGAAAAAACACTTGGATGGGTTGATGAAAATTTTGAAAAATATAGAATTTCAGATGCCTTAATGTCCATCTATAAGTTACTTTGGGACGATTTCTGCTCTTGGTTGTTAGAGTTGGTTAAGCCAGACTACGGTCAGCCTGTAGATCAGCAAACTTATACTGAGATTATTGCCCTATTTGAGAAAAATCTAAGAATACTGCATCCTTTTATGCCCTTTCTTACTGAAGAATTATGGCATTTTATCAAGGATCGTAAAACCGATGAGGCGCTCACGATTTCTGCCTGGCCTAAGACTAAAAAGTTTGATCAAAAACTTATAGCTGATTTTGAACTGGCACAGCAAATTATAGTCGGAATACGCAACTTTAGAAATGAAAAAAATATTTCTTATAAAGAAAGCATCAGTCTATACATCAATACAGAGGCAACAGACTTTAGTTTTGAATCCAGTATTGTAAAATTGGGCGGACTAACAGCGATCAACTTTACTTCTCCACCAGAGGAATTGGTGGGAGGAAGTTTTAGAATAAATAATTTGGAACTTTTTATTCCTACGGACGCAGCTGAAGATCCTGAAGCTGAAAAGGAAAAATTAACTTTAGAGCTAAACTATACACGAGGCTTTTTGGCTTCGGTAGAAAAGAAGTTGTCTAATGAGCGCTTTGTAGCTAATGCACCTGAAAAAGTAATTGCCTTAGAGCGTAAAAAAGCCGCAGATGCTAAAGAAAAAATAGTACTTCTAGAAAAGAATTTAGCACTGCTTTAAGGCAAGTGAGCAATAGTTTGGACACCTCCTTTAACCATATCGTTTACTTTTACGTCTAGTGGAGTATCAAGGGGTAAAAACAGATCTACTCGAGAGCCAAATTTGATGAATCCAGCATTCTCACCTTGAGTGACCTGAGTTCCTTCTTCTGCGTAATTGACTATCCTTCTCGCTACCGCTCCTGCAATTTGACGGTAAAGTACTTCTCCAAAGGTTTTGTTTTCCAAAACAATGGTGGTTCGTTCGTTGAGTTCGGATGATTTGGGATGCCAAGCCACTAAATATTTTCCTGGGTGGTATTTGCTAAAGTTTACTACTCCGCTCATGGTATAGCGAGTTACATGAACATTCAACGGTGACATAAAAATGGAAACTTGCAATCGTTTGTCTTTAAAATATTCCTTTTCATAAACTTCCTCTACAATTACAACTTTACCGTCAACAGGTGCGATGAGGTGGTTGTCGTTTTTAGGTGTAACCCGTTTTGGGTTTCTAAAAAACTGCAGTACTAGGACCAATAGAATTAAGGCTGCTACTTGAACTAGCACTTTAACCCATTCTACTGAGATTTTATATTCAGCCAATAGTGCAATAACCGCTACAATAATAAAGGTATTCATGATAATTCGGTGCCCTTCTTTATGAAACATATTCCGATATTTTAAAAACAAGATAAACAAAAGGAGCAGTATAAAGTACACTGTCCATACGATCAAAAAAGCCTCCGTGTCCGGGGATCAGCGAACCACTGTCTTTGACTTGGGCCTCTCTTTTAAATTTAGATTGTATAAGGTCACCTATAGTTGCCGAAAGTACAATAACAATTGCGAGTAAAGGGAAGATCCATTTTTCTAATCCGGTATCGAACAGCATCAATAGAATGCTAATTGCCAAACAGCTCAAGCCTCCGCCCCAAAAACCTTCCCAAGTTTTCTTGGGTGAAATTGAAGGAAAGAGTAATGTTTTTCCTCTACGTTTTCCAAAGGCATAGGCAAAACTGTTATTTGTCCAGATTAGTATGAACATGATAATAGTAATCAGATTTTTATCGGTACTGGATGGTGAAGTAGTAGCAAAGATAAAATAGGCAGAACCAATAAGGTAAAAGAAAGTAAGTAAGCTTCTTTGAAAAGGAGCTGAAGGATAGTTTATTTTCTTAAAGAGGCAGTATGTTAAATACAAACTTGTCAATAAAGTTAAAATTAACAGACCGTAATGTAAAGTTGGATGCACATTTTGATTATAAAACTGATAGGTCAGTAATCCAAAAAGTAAAAAAGACACAGGACTTTTATGATTTATAAGCTTTTGAAACTCAACTAGAGCCAAGGTTAAAAAGACAAATAGTACTATTAAAAATGACAGCTGAGACCAGCAAGCCGAAAACACAATCAGAGCCACGTAAAGTAAGCCGGAAACAGTCCTAACGAGTAGTTCTCTCATGCCGATTTATTTTCACTTTGCACAGAAAATGGAACCAAGGATTGAGTTGGGAAAAATGGGGGTGATTTGAAATCGTGAGCATAAATTCATTTGTCTTCAAAAAGCAAATATATGCTTTTTGAATTGGTGGTAGACGTGGCAACTGCTTTCTCAGCTTCTTCGGAATCAGATTTAATATTAAGAGTGGTGATATTTGTTGGAATGGTCTTGGGGTATTTGTTCTTCAGAAGAGTCATACCCTGGCTGACGTCTCTTACCAATTGATCCATACGGGCTTTTACAATAATTGTTTCAGGCAAATCGGAAAGTTTAAAATGTCTGATCTGATTTTCACTTAATAAAATTTTTCCTGTATTAGAAATAAGGTATTCACAATCGATTATTGCCGCCTTGTAGGCTTTAAGACTCCCAGAAGTTTCATTTACATAGCTGGCGAAAAATAAGTTTGAGTTTGTTTGATTTAAACTGAGTATCTGTTGAGGTTCCCAATTGTTTTCCACACAAATTTCTTTAAAATTAATCAGCAGTATATCTTTGGATTCGATGTAAAGAAATCGCCCTCCTTTACGGGTAAAATTTTTAGCAAATCCGATGTCTAAGGGGTCTTCCTCAGTAGGTAAAAAAGGACTCTTTTTGGGCTTTTGCGTTTTGCTTTTACCAAAAAACTTGTCCCAAATTCCCATAGTGTTTCAATCAATCAGCCTTCGTAGTATCTTCGATTTTTTCTTCGTTAGACATGTAGGGTCTTTTACCCAATATGTTTTCTAAATCGTCTTTAAAAATAACTTCTTTTTCTAAAAGTCTATCTGCTAATTGAATTAATTTGTCTTTGGAAGTTGCTAGTAATGAGATTGCTCTCTCGTATTGTTTTTCGATTATTTCAGATATTTCGTGATCGATTTTACGTGCCGTCTCCTCAGAATATGGCTTGGTAAAGTTGTATTCTGCTTGTCCGCTGGAATCGTAATACGTAATATTACCAAGTGTATCGTTCAGTCCGTATACGGAAACCATGGCTCTTGCTTGACGGGTGACTTTCTCTAAGTCACTAAGCGCACCAGTTGAAATTTTATCAAACATGACTTTTTCTGCTGCTCTTCCACCAAGTGCTGCGCACATTTCATCAAGCATTTGTTCTGTTCTTACGATTTGTCTTTCTTCAGGTAAATACCATGCAGCTCCAAGGGACTGCCCTCTGGGAACGATAGTTACCTTAACTAAAGGTGCAGCATGTTCGAGTAACCAACTGATGATAGCGTGGCCAGCTTCGTGGAAAGCAATGGTTTTCTTTTCTTCAGGAGTAATAATTTTGTTCTTCTTTTCTAATCCTCCAATGATACGATCTACAGCATCTAGGAAATCTTGTTTACCAACGGATTTTTTATTTTTTCTAGCAGCGATCAATGCAGCCTCGTTACATATATTGGCTATATCTGCACCAGAGAATCCTGGAGTTTGTTTGGCTAGAAAATCTATATCTAAGGTTTTGATTACTTTGATAGGCTTCAAATGCACCTTAAAAATCTCTTTGCGCTCGTTTAGGTCGGGTAGGTCAACATAAATTTGGCGATCGAATCTACCTGCACGCATTAGTGCTTTGTCCAGTACATCTGCTCTATTGGTGGCAGCTATAACAATTACATTGGTGTCCGTGCCAAACCCATCCATTTCAGTTAGCAGTTGGTTAAGGGTGTTTTCCCTTTCATCATTTGAACCTGTGATATTGCTTTTCCCTCTCGCTCGTCCTATAGCATCAATTTCATCAATAAAAATGATGGACGGCGATTTGTCTTTAGCTTGTTTGAATAAGTCTCTTACTCTTGAGGCACCTACTCCTACAAACATTTCTACAAAGTCAGATCCAGATAGAGAGAAAAAAGGAGCTTTTGCTTCGCCTGCAACAGCCTTAGCTAAGAGCGTCTTTCCTGTTCCCGGAGAGCCAACAAGAAGTGCTCCTTTTGGAATCTTACCCCCCAAAACAGTATATTTTTTTGGATTTCTAAGAAAATCAACAATTTCTTGGACCTCCTCTTTAGCGCCTTCCAGTCCAGCTACATCTTTAAAGGTAGTTTTGACATCTGTATTTTTATCAAAAAGTTTTGCTTTAGATTTCCCAATGTTAAAGATTTGTCCTCCAGGCCCGCCAGCTCCTCCTCCAGACATACGTCGCATAAGAAAGATCCAAACACCTATAATAATAATGATTGGTAAAAACCCAATTAGTGCATCGACCCAACGGTTTTCAACTGTTATAAATTCGAGACGAAAAACGATTCCTTGCTCACGTGCTTTCTCAAGTTTTTCTTCAAAGAGTTCCAAACTCCCAACTTCAAATTGATAATGAGGTCCGCTTGAATTCTCTTGACCAAAGATGTTTTTGGAATTTGCGGGTTGGTGTTCGCTTTTCCCTAAGGCTTCTTGATTAAGGGTTACGCGCACACTACTCTTATTTCTGACAACCACCACCTCACTAACATCACCTGCGTTGAGATATTTTTCAAAATTAGAGATGTTGGTTTTACTGACCGATTGCCATGAGTCACTTCCTCCGAAAAGACTCATTCCTAAAAGAGCAAATATAATTGCTCCATAGAGCCAATAGATATTGAATTTAGGTGCTTGTGGTTTTTTATCTTCTTTCATAGCTTTTTTTAGTAGTTTGAAGCGATTTGAGTACTTTTCGCATCTCCCCAAAGTTCTTCAATATTGTAATAATTACGAATTTGACTTTGAAAAACGTGAACGACTACACTTACATAATCTATAAGTACCCACTCTGCATTGTCAAGTCCTTCTGTATGGAAGGGTTTTTCATGCAATGCTTTACTAACAGTTTTTTGAACAGATTTAACTATAGCTGATACCTGCGTATTTGAGTTTCCACAGCATAAAATAAAAAAATCACAAGGGTTGTTGTCCAGTTCTCTCAAGTCCAACTGATGTATATTTTCTCCTTTTACATTTTCAATTCCAAGAATGATTTCGTCGACCAGTTGTATTTCCCTTTCTTTTTTATTTGCCATTAAGTCCCTCTGTTTTCTGCAAATTTATTACTTTTTGAATCGCAATTCACCTATTCTATGGGCTATTTTAATCTAATCAAACTTAATGCCACTACTTCAACCAATGATTATTTAAAGCAAAGGCGATTAGAGGGCAAATGTAATGACGGTGATTTGGTTTGGACCACGTATCAAACTGCGGGAAGGGGGCAAAGCAATAAAGTTTGGGAATCCGAAGCAGGCAACAGTCTTTCAGTTAGCATTTATAGGGCTTTTGGAGAGTACAGCCCCGAACTGCCATTTTCAATTAGTTCAGCTTTTGCAACAGCTATAGTTAGCGCTTTAAAGTTGCTCTCAGTCCCTGAATTAAATATTAAATGGCCGAACGACATTTTGTCATGCAACAAAAAAATTGGAGGGATCTTAATAGAGAACACATTTAAAAACAATAAACTGACCAACAGCATTCTTGGTTTTGGATTGAATGTCAATCAGCTTGATTTTTCAAAATTTCCTCATGCAGCTTCACTTTCTAGTCTGACTAAGAAGAAATGGAATATTGAAAATGTGCTTGAAGCCTTAATTCATTCTCTTGAACATAATGAATTTTTAAATCTAACAAAACATCAAGATGTTAACCTAGATGCATTTAATTCCTTTTTATGGAGAAAAGGTAAACCCTCAAAATTTAAAGGAATAGAAGGTGTTTTTGAAGCCATTCCTCTAGAAGTTACAAAACGGGGCGGGCTAGTGATTTCAGGTTTTGAAAATGAGAAAAAAAAAGAGTTGGTATTAGCCGACGCTAGGATGATATACACTCATAAATAAATCATGGTGTCCAGTTGACAGGATCTTTTCGCCATTCACTCAAATTCTGAGATTCTGTTTCTGTAATTTTATTACAAGATAGTGCGACGTTCAAAAGTTTTGGGAAATCACAGAGGGTTTGTAATTTTACATTTGCTTCTTCAAACGCAGAAGCTGCTTTAGGAAAGCCATAAGTAAACAATGCCAACATCCCAAGAACTTCACTCTTGGCTTCTCTTAATGCGTATACTGCATTAAGGCTGCTTTTTCCGGTACTGATCAAATCTTCAATGACAACAACCTTTTGTCCAGGATCTAATTTACCTTCAATTTGATTTTTTCGACCGTGCTTTTTGGGTTCAGGACGCACATAGATAAAAGGAAGTTCCAGCTCCTGAGCGACCAACATCCCAAGGCCAATAGCACCAGTGGCAACTCCAGCAATAATCACATCTGAATCGTAATTTGATCTAATTTCGCTTGAAATCCACTGACAGAGATTGGTCCTAATTTCTGGATACGAAAGCGCTACTCTGTTGTCACAATAAATTGGAGATTGCCATCCACTTGCCCATGTAAATGGATTTTTTGGATTCAATTTAATTGCATTAATTTGTAATAGTGACTCTGCGGTTTGCTGAGCTATTTTTTGATTAAAGATCATTCTCAAATGTATAAAGTTTTTTATAACCAGAAACCAATTTACTTGACTACTGAACTGGTTGAAAATTCCAATGAATTTCCATTATTTTTTGGTAAATATACTACAGTAAATATCTTAATGAAAGCATTAAAATCAAAGAAGGTTTCTGGAGTTTATTTTTATCATCCAAAGCAAGAAAAGTTAGAACAACATTTTTTTAAGCAGTTTCCCAAGGTTGAAGCCGCTGGGGGTCTTGTAGAACACAAAGATGGAAGATTTTTATTCATCTACAGAAACAATAAATGGGACTTACCCAAGGGGAAAATTGAAAAAAAAGAAATCATTCTTGATGCAGCAGTACGTGAAGTAACAGAAGAGACTGGTACCGCAGACCTTGTTGTAACCAAATCGCTCCCAATTACTCACCATATTTATAAAGCAAATGGTAAGTATAAGTTAAAATTAACTCATTGGTTTTTGATGAAGACAAAATACGATTCTCCGCTGGTTCCTCAAATTGAAGAGAACATTCAAAAAGCCGAATGGAAAACTAAAGAGGAAATTCCCAGGATACTCGAAAATGCTTACGAAAACATTAAAATTATTATTGACGAAGTGATAAAGTAGCTTACTTTAGTTTGACTGCTTTGGGAACTAAGGAGGAAAAGTCACCTTTGTGAAGAATAATATCTCTTACGATACTACTGCTGATGAAGCCATGCCCTGCCGAGGTAAGTAAAAAAACAGTTTCAACACCCGAAAGTTTTCTGTTCATTTGGGCAACACTTTTTTCAAATTCAAAATCAACAGGATTTCTCAGGCCTCTTATAAGGGCATTAGCATTAACTTTTTTACAAAAATCAATCGTTAAACCTTCGTAAGACTCTACACTTATTTTTGAATTGTTTTTATTGGTCTCCTTGATAAAATCCATACGCTGCTTGAGGCTGAACATATTTTTTTTCTCTTTGTTCTCTCCTACCGCAATAATCAACTCATCGCAAAGCTGCAGTGCTCTTTCAATAATTTCTTGATGCCCAATAGTTATGGGGTCAAAAGAGCCGGGAAAAACGAATCGTCGCATACGGATTTAATTATACTGACTTTAAAGCAGTTTGTAAAAGGTAACTAAAAAAATCTGAAAGTTCAATGCCCATGGTATCCAACTGTTGAGGGATGATACTATTGGCTGTCATTCCAGGAACTGTATTGATTTCTAAAAGATGAGGGATGTCGTCAACAAAAATATATTCACTTCTCACTACTCCTTTCAGCCCAAGTTTATTGTAGATCAACCTACTCAAATTTTCGACAGTCTTTTGCCAATTTTCTGGGAGGTCAGCAGGTGTAATTTCTTGAGATTTGCCTTCGTATTTAGCTTCGTAATCAAAAAAATCATTTTCGCTGATGATTTCTGTTAGCGGAAAAACCTGAGTAGTATCGTTAAATTTTGCTACGCCTACGGAAACCTCTCTGCCCTCCAAAGCACTTTCAATCAAGAGTTGATGATCTTCTTTAAAAGCCTTCTTTATAAAGCCTTCAAGCTCGTTAACTGAATTTACTTTATAAACTCCAAAACTACTGCCTGCTCTATTTGCTTTTACAAAGCAAGGTAAACCTACAGTTTTCAGAATTTTTTCTAAATCAATGGGATCTTCTTGATTGAGTTCAAAGAATTTTGCAGTGGGGACATCCCAAGCTCGAAGCACGTTAAGACAATCTCTTTTATTAAAGGTTAAAGCGGAGTTATAGCTGTCTGAACTTGAAAATGGAATTTCTAAAAGTTCCCACAAGGCAGCCAATTGTCCGTTTTCACCTGGAGCACCATGAACTGCGTTAAAAATCACATCGAGTTCTAAATTATTTTTTCTATTTTTTAAAGTAAAATCACCTTTGGAAACTATGTATTTATTATTGTAGTAGTCAACTGCAGTCCAATCTGATGAATCGATCGTTATGAGGTATGCATCCCATAGATTGCGATCTAAGTTTGAGAAAACGGTTTTTCCACTTTGAATTGAAATATCAGATTCAGAGCTGAAACCACCGCACACAACACCTACTTTTTTTTTGCTCATTTGCACTTTAACTATTTTACAAAGGTATAGCATTTCACAGCAACCCAAAAAACCTAGGTTTTATTATCTTTGACTAGATTTAAAATCATGAACTTTCTACGTTTTCTTTTCAGTAAGTCTTTCTACATACAACTAATTTATTTGGGCTTTGGAGCATTGGGTTTATTTTGGGTGATTTCACTTACATTAAAGCTGATAACGCATCACCAAGAATATCTAGAAGTACCCAATTTAGAGGGTGTTGCTATCACAGCCCTCCCTTCCTTTATGGAGCAGCAAAACTTGCGTTTTGAAATCATTGATTCTACTCGATTTGTTCCTGAACTACCCCCACTATCCGTAATTGATCATTTACCCGTGGCCGGGAGTGAAGTAAAAAAGAACAGAAAAATTTACCTAACAGTAAACCCATCAGGTTATCGTCAAATTACCGTTCCAAATTTGATCCAAATCACTAAAAGAAATGCGGAATCTATAATCAACTCCATCGGCTTCGAGCTGGGAGAAATTATGTATAAAGACAATATTGGAAAGGACATGGTTTTAGAAATTATACATAAAGGAAAAACTATCAGCCCAGGAGTCTTACTCCCAAAAAAGAGTAAAATTGATTTAGTTTTGGGTAATGGAAAAAGATAACTTATCCTCGGAGCAGCAAGTTCCAGATTCGGACACCCTTTACGAACACTATTCATTCAAAGTAGACCAGGGACAGTCGCCCTTAAGGGTAGACAAATTTTTAATGTCACGGATTGAAAAAGTGACACGGAATAAGATTCAGCAAGCTGCTAAAGCAGGAAGTATTTATGTGGGCGGTCAAACTGTAAAATCAAATTACAAAGTCAAAGCAGGGGATGAGGTAAAGGTGCTTTTTGCACACCCACCCTATGAAAACCTGCTAACCGCTGAAGCCATTGATTTGGATATTGTCTATGAAGATGAAACAGTGGTTGTACTTAACAAGCCTGCAGGTTTAGTTGTTCACCCCGGCCATGGAAATTATTCTGGAACACTCTTGAATGGTCTGTTGTATCACTTTGAACAATTACCCAAAAACAGCAACAATAGACCGGGTCTGGTTCATCGAATAGATAAGGATACAAGCGGGCTATTAGTTGTGGCAAAAACAGAGGAAGCCATGACGCATCTCGCAAAACAGTTTTTTGACAAAACTTCAGAGCGTAAGTATCTAGCCCTAGTATGGGGAGACTTTGAAGTAGAAGAGGGTACTGTTGAAGGGGCTATAGCTAGACATCCTAAGAACAGGCTTCAGATGACAGTATTTGACGATAACTCTCAGGGGAAAGAAGCAATTACTCATTTTAAGGTTATTGAACGTTTTGGTTATGTCACCCTTTTAGAATGTCAGTTAGAAACTGGTAGAACACATCAAATCAGGGCGCATATGAAACATATAGGTCATACTCTTTTTAACGATGCCCGCTACGGAGGCAACAAAATTCTTAAAGGAACCAGCTTTACCAAATACAAGCAGTTTGTTGAAAACTGTTTTGCACTGCTCCCGCGTCAAGCATTACATGCCAAGACCCTCGGATTTATTCACCCCTTAAGCGGAAAAAAAATGGAATTTGATTCACCAATTCCAGCTGATTTGGGACAAACCCTCGAAAAATGGCGTCATTACGCTCGGCATAAGAATTTACAATAGTAATATTTAAAGCTTTAATTTAGTATTCTTGGAAAGGCTGATAAAAGCAATTACTTTTGAATAAAAGGAAAAATTAAAACATACGATTAGGAACTATGAAGCTATTAATTTCACCTGCCAAATCTCTTGAATTTGAAAAAGAACTTCCTCTTGAAAAAACAACAACTCCCGTTTTTATTGAAGACGCTTATTACATTAATACCATTTTAAAGGAGCAATCAGTTGCGGATTTGAGTAAGCTGATGCATCTTTCAGAATCATTGGCTACCTTAAATTGGGACCGCAATCAAGAGTTTAAATCTCCTTCTACTAAATCAAGAGCAGCTGTTTTTGCTTTTAATGGAGATGTCTACACTGGCCTAGATGCCTACTCTCTATCCAATGAGAAAATGGAATCAATGCAAGATAAGCTTCGTATTTTATCTGGCTTGTACGGGATCTTAAAACCCTTAGATGAAATTCGTCCTTACAGACTTGAAATGGGAACTTCATTGAAGCTTGGAACGCACAAAAACCTTTATTCTTATTGGAAAACCAAGCTAACTGCTCAGCTGAATGCTGAGTTGAAGCAGGGAGAATTAGTCGTAAATCTTGCAAGTAAAGAGTATTTCAGTGCGCTTGATGCCAGCTCTATACACGCAGAAATCGTGACTCCACATTTCAAAGATTTCAAAAATGGAAAACTTAAAATAATCTCATTTTTTGCAAAAAAAGCACGCGGCATGATGGTGCGTCACTTTATAGATCAGGATGCCTCATCTATTGAGGATATCAAAAGTTTTACAACTGCAGGTTATGCTTACAGTGAGGCTGAAACACTAGATGCTTTAAATCCGGTCTTTATTCGCTAACTGCTAGTCGCCTTTCTTTTTTAGACTTTTTTGGTCGTCTGACCCCATTACTTCCTTTAATGATTTTCCCCCTGCGGGTTTTTTTGTCACCTTTTCCCATGGTATACTGATTTGGTTACCACTAAAATATAGCATTTAGAAATTTTTTAGCTCAGCAGCTATACCCAAAATATTTTCTTTGTAGTAGGTGGAAATAAATTCAGAATTTAAATGTGCACTTCCTTCTAAGCCTTCGGTGATAAGAACCTTATTTAAGTCTAAAGAAGTATATGACTTTAGGAGAGAAATGGACAGTGGTGCGTAACTGTAATGCCACGGTTCATAATAAAACCCCTTTCTATTTAGATTTTTGGTGTAGGGCAAATAAAACCCAAACTTTTTAGCATTCTGATCCATCCATTTTTTGAGTTCTGTATAGGGCCCTTTATTGTGAAACTTTTCAGCTACTAAAACGTCTCCAACTTTTGGTTTTGATCCATCAATAATGTCTACATCTGTTCCCCAGTGATGTCTTGAGGTACCGGGAAGCGTAGAATATTCAATGATTTTTTTGATATTTTGTTCGGGGCTAAGTCCTTGAGCCTTATTGGCCTTGTATTTACGATTCCAAATGGCTTTTTGTCTGTCATAGGACCGGTATCCGGATACAATTTCCAATACAACTCCCTCTTTTTTAGCTGCCTTTTGCATTTTTTCAAATGCTTTTCCTGCTTTTTTAGCTAATGGAATAGTCTCTTTATACATGGGTAGTTCACCCATGCCTAATAACATTTCTGTTGTATATGGATTTTTAGGAAATGCGTTTGCCCATAAAGGAGTACTTGCCAGACCAAAAGAGGCAAAAAGAAAATTCCTACGATTCATCAATAATCCATTTAATAAAACGTTGGTGAACTCCGATGGGTTTAATTTCAAAAGGAGTACCTAATACTTGAAATCCGTTATTCAAATATAACGTATTTGCATTGACTCTTGCATTGAGCCATACGTTTTGAATTGTTGAATCTTCCTTTAATTTTAAAAGAATATGCTGAATTAATTGACTGGCTATTTTTCTTCTTTGGAATTCAGGATGCACTGCCATGGCGCGAAGCTGAAAAGCAGTTTGATCTTTATAATCAGGGCAGCAATTGGGCATGGCACTTAAAACACCAACCAATCGACTTGAATTAAAGGCTCCTAGATGAATGGTTTGAGGATGATTGTCATTTTCTAGATGACAGCTATCGTAGGGTTGTTCTTTTCGGAGTAGTGGATTGCGAAGCTCATAGGTTTGCTTTGCAAGAATTTCTTTTATTTGTATATCCATTATTAAAAAATTAACAACCAAATAAGGAGTTGTTTGTCTAGGTAAAACTATCTTTAAAAAATGAAAATTAATCTTTTTTTATGGGTTTCTCTGCTCATGTGTTCCCTCCTTTTGAGTCAGGAAAGAACACCAATTAAAGGAAAATTACTTTACAAGAACACTGTTGTGGTTGCAGCCAATGTAGTCAACAATACTGCACAAACAAACACCATCACTGACAGTGAAGGTGAATTTGAAATTGAGGTAGCCGAAGGTGATGAAATTATTTTTTCATCTGTTCAATATCAAATTCGTGCGGTTACAATTACTCCTGAAATTTTGGCAATAAATCGCTTGGTAGTCAGCGTAACTGAAAACATCAATGAGCTTAGGGAAGTGGTAGTTACCACTGAAGATATTGAACGATTTTTGGATTTGAAAGAAGAAGAATTTAAAGGATTTGATTACGAGCAAGATAAATCAACTCGGGTAAACAACAAGCTAACGGACGACCGTGTTTTGACTCAAGGAATAGATTTTGTCAATATAGCCAAGTTGATTGTCAAAGCACTAAACTCAAAGTCTGAGGAAGAAAGAATGCGCTTGAAACCCAGCGAGGTACTGCCGCAAGTCTTTGAAGACTCTTTTTTTGAAAATGATCTCAAACTTCAAAAAGATCAGGTGGTGGGCTTTCTAGAATATATTGATACACAAATGAAAACAAGTACTTTGTTAAAACAGAGTATGCAGTTTCAGCTTATAGATTATCTGATCAACCAGAGCGAGACTTATAAAGAAACCTTAAAAGAATAAGATGTCTTTTGGTTTGCCCTTGACGATCTACCTCTTTTTATTATCCCTTTTGAATGGGATTCAAACAAATACCCATAAATTCTATGTGAGCACGACATCAGTAGAGTTTAAATCAGAAACGAAAACTATAGAAATTATTTCTCAGGTTTTTACTGACGATCTTGAGTCAGTTTTAAAATTGAAAGACAAAGAGCTCGCTTTGGATCCAGATTCGGACCAAGAGCGTATCTACGTGCTTATTGCCAACTATTTTAAGCAAAATCTTCAGTTTTCTTCCAAGGGAGAGCTATTAGATTATGTCTTCTTGGGGAAAGAATATAAAAATGATATAGCGAAGTGTTACATCGAATTGCAGTTAGCTGAAGTGCCGGATACTATTGAACTTTACAATGGCTTGTTTTTATCGCTTTTTAATGATCAACAGAATATTATCCACTTTAAAAATGCTGATCAGCGAAAGAGCTATTTACTTCATCAAAAAAAACCTCGTATTTCTTTGTCAATGACCGATTAATTTTAACAATTGAGTCTCAGTAGATTTGTATATTTAGACCAAAACAAATCAGTTAACATGAAAAGCAGTGTATATCAATGGAATTTTTCCGTCATTTTTCTTGTTTTAGGGTCATTTTTATTGAATGCCCAAACCCAACAAGGTCACACTAATAACAACAAGTTCAAGCAACTTTACGACCAGTTTGCAGATCCAAATAGATATCACAACGCAGCAGGAGCTCCCGGGGTAGATTATTTTCAGCAAAAGGTCGATTATGCAATGGACATCGAGTTGGATGATGAAAACAGTAGGTTGTATGGTGAGGAAACCATAACCTACACCAACAATTCTCCAGACCAATTGCCTTATTTGTGGATTCAATTGGACCAAAATATTCGCAAAAAAGATGCCCCAGCTCTAGAAAAAAATGGGTCAGGTAATTCAGTTACTATGCGGCCTTCTTCATTTGTTAGCAATTACGTTAATGAGCCCTTTGATGGGGGCTTTAATATCGATTGGGTTAAAGATGAAAAAGGGAATCCACTTCCGCACAAAATCAATCTAACGATGATGCGAGTAGATCTTCCACAGCCAATTTCCTCAGGAGGATCTTATGTTTTTAAAATCAAGTGGTGGTATAATATCAACAACCACGTTGAAGGGAGAGGACGTTCTGGTTACGAGTTTTTTGAGGAAGATGGCAATAAAGCCTATGTGATCGCACAGTTTTTTCCTAGGCTTTGCGTTTACAATGACGTTGAGGGTTGGCAAAATTACCAGTTCTGGGGCAATGGAGAGTTTGCTTTAGAATTTGGGGATTATGAGGTAAATATTACTGTACCTGCAGATCATATCATGGAGGCAACGGGAAGTCTACAAAATCCAAAAGAAGTATTGAGTAGGGAAGAGTATAACCGATTTACCACTTCAGCAAAGAGCTTTGACAAGCCTCTGTTGATTGTTACCGAAGAAGAGGCTCGAAAAAAAGAACAATCCTTTTCTAAAAAGAAAAGTACATGGAAATATTACGCTAAAAACGTAAGGGATTTTGGTTTTGCGACCTCAAGAAAATTTATTTGGGAACGGCAAGCGGTTAAGCTCGGAGCCCAAAAGGTCATGGCGGTTTCGCTTTATCCCAAAGAGGGAAATCCTTTATGGGAAGAGTATTCTACAAAAGCCGTGGTGCAAACTTTAAAAACCTATTCCAAGTTTACTTTTGACTATCCCTACCCAAAAGCTGTTTCAGTACATGCCAAAAATCAAGGGATGGAATATCCAATGATCTGTTGGAACTACGGACGACCTGATGAAGATGGAAATTATTCAGACCGCACAAAATTTGGAATGATAAGTGTAATCATACATGAAGTGGGACACAACTTTTTCCCCATGATAGTCAATTCTGATGAGCGTCAATGGGGATGGATGGACGAAGGGTTGGATACCTTTGTTCAGTATTTGACAGAGCAAGAATTTGGAGCTACTTATCCTGAAGCCATTCCAGGTTTTACTGCTTATCCGTCAAGAAGGGGTGTGCCTGAAAAAATAGTCCCCTATATGGCAGGTGATCAAGAATATATTTCACCGATCATGTCCAACCCTGAAAACGTGTATCAACTCGGACCCAACGCCTATGCAAAGCCGGCAACTGCACTGAATATTTTAAGAGAAACAGTAATGGGTAGAGAGGCTTTTGATCATGCCTTTAAAACTTATGCGCAACGCTGGATGTTTAAACATCCCACTCCCGAAGACTTTTTTAGAACTATGGAAGATGCTTCAGCCATTGATTTAGATTGGTTTTGGAGGGGGTGGTTTTACACTACTGATGTTGTAGATATCGGAGTTAAAGGTTTGAAAAAATATTATTTTTCTGATACCCCTGATCAAAAAGCTAAGGACCGTCTTGAGCAATACGGATTCGACTTAGAAGATCTGCCAGACATGGTTTTTAAAATTGATGAAGAGAGCGAGTCTTTTGATCCAAACACTACAAGCGTCAACCCTATTGGTGATTCGCAAATCCTTCAAGAATATCTAGAAGAAGAAGGATTGAATAGCAGTGAGATTCCCGCTTATTTTTACGAAGTGGAATTTGAAAAACCCGGTGGGTTGGTCATGCCACTTATTGTTGAATACGCCTATGCAGATGGTACTAAAGAACGGGTAACCTATCCTGTTCAGCTTTGGAGAAAAAAAGATGCTAGCGTAAAGAAAATCATTGCTTCAGACAAAGAGTTGGTTGGAGTAACAGTTGATCCAGACAATGAAACCGCTGATGTGAATACAGACAACAACAGTTGGCCTAGAAAAGAAACCCCTTCTGACTTTGATAAATTCAAAGAAAAAATTAAAGGTTAATGCCTAAAAAAACGGTTGAATCTCCTTTGATTTTCAGCCGTTTTTTTATGAAACCTCCTATATTTGCTTAAAATCTAGAACATGCTTTTATTCATTAGTGGAGCTGAAATAGTTTTTGTGTTTTTTATTGTCTTGCTCGTTTTTGGAGCAGACAAGATTCCCTCTATCGCCCGAACTTTAGCAAAAGGAATGACTCAAGTAAGACAGGCGACTAATGATATTAAAAGTGAGATTCAAAAAACAGTTGATTCAGATATTGAAAACCCTACTAAATCAATTGCAAGTGAGTTTAAAAAAGAGGTGGATGAGGTCAAAAAAGATTTTACAGACCTAGAAGATTCTATCCGCAGAGATTTATAATACCCTGCTTAGTGTCAACCCGTCTCTTAGCGGGATCAAAGTTGTTTGCACCCTGTGATCACTTTTCAACTTATCGTTGTACTTTTTTAGGGCAGCAGTAGCGCGATCGTTAGGTTCTGCATTCCGAAGCACCTTTCCGCTCCAGATGACATTGTCAGAGATAATCAAACCTCCTTTACGCATTTTAGGAAGTACTTCTTCAAAATAGGCATCGTAATTTTCTTTATCTGCATCGATAAAAACTAAATCATAAGGACCCTTTATTTGAGGTAATACGTCCATCGCTTTTCCCAAATGAGTCTTTATTTTTGAGGTAAATGGACTTTTATTAAAATAGCGTTTTTGTATACTAGCCAATTCTTCGTTGTGGTCAATGGTGTGTATCGTACCATTCGAAGTTAAGCCCTCCGCTAAACTTAAAGTCGCATAGCCCGTATAAGTTCCAATTTCTACCACAGTTTTAGGTGCTATTAAATGAGATAGAAGACTTAGAAACCGCCCCTGCAATCTGCCGCTCATCATTCTTGGCTGAAGTACTTTTTGATGTGTTTCCTTTTCAAGTTCAATCAGAATTTCTGGAACTTGTTCACTATGGTTAGTAGCATATGAGAACCAATCCTCATCAATGTCTTCGGAAGGAAATGGGGTGTTATTCTTTTGGTCTAGCATATTCAAAGCGTTCTAATAGTGTGGGTAGTGCATAACCGTCTAGTCCATTAATACTGACTACTTCTCCCTTGTCCAACTGAACCCATCCATCAGTTCCTAATAGTTTTTCTTGAATATAGATGTGCTCTATCTGACCGATGATCAGTATGGTGTCGTTTTCTTCAATTAGATATTCGTTTACATAACTGCATCCCAACTGTATTGAAGCTCCTTTGACATAGGGAGCAACCCATCCCTCTTTTTTTTCAGCGCTAAGATTGGTTTGGTTAAACTCTGAAATTTCCTCAGGATATTTGGCTGAGGTGTGGTGTGCGTCTTCAATTTGAGATTTTGAGATTGAATTAAGAGTAAATACTCCAGTTGATTTCATATTGGCATGTGAATGTCTTGGAACTGTGGTAGGGCGTAGGATAAAGCCTATCAACGCTGGGTTGCTTCCAAGATGAACTACAGAGCTAAATACAGCGAGGTTATCTACTCCTATTGTAGAAGTCGTTCCTAAAAGATGTGCAGATTTATATCCTGTGATACTGTTGATTAGATTGAGACGATAAATTTTTGATAAGCTCTCAAGCTCTGATTTTTCTAAATGATGCATGTTTTTTTTTCAAAGATAGCCAAAGATAAAACAGTCTTTGTCTAGCTGTTTGATTTCTTATCAAACTGAAGAACAAAATAAATGATGATCATAACGGCAACAACTAAAAGTCCTATATAACTATAGTGATCGGATAGTTTTCCCGAAGAAAGAAAGCCTTTCAAAATTTCACTATCCAGTAAAGAAATGAATAGTGTTAAAGGAATTAGAAGCAGTAGAAATCTAAATTTTTTCAAAAGGTTCATTTATGTTAAGATGTACACGAATATACTTATAGATTCTTTAAATTTATAAAAACTAATTTTAAAGCATATGATTTTACTCAACACCTTAATTTCATTTGTGATGAGTCTTACAACTCAAATAAATACAATAGAAGGAACCTGGATCACTCAAGACGACGAAACGGGAAGAAAAAAATCTGAAGTACTTATCTATAAAGAAAACGGTAAACTGTACGGAAAAATCACCAAACTCCTTTTGCCAGAAGATGAGGGTAAAAAATGTATCAATTGTAAAGGGAAGAATAAGAATCAGCCGATAGAGGGTATGGTAATTATCAAAGATTTAGAACTTGAAGATGATACTTGGGAAGACGGTACCATACTGGATCCAAAATCAGGTAAAGTGTACGATTGCTATATTGGATTTCAAGATAGTAATACACTTAAAGTTCGTGGATTTTTAGGCTTTTCTCTTTTGGGTCGTACTCAAATATGGAAACGTAAATAGTTAAAAAAAACCGTCCAGTTGTAAAGACTGAACGGTAAATAAACTTAAACTAAAAACAAAAATTGAATTAAATGAACTAATAATATCGATCCTTTAATTATAATTCAAAGATATATTAAAAACAATGTATTTTATTCACTGTAATTATTAAAAAAACCACTTTTGTTAAATAATCAATAATTCGCTCTTAAAATCATATCTCTCTATTTTATGGAGCAATTTTATTTAAATTCCCAAAAAACTGATCCAATTAAAACAATTCAAAAGGGAAATGGACTTATAAGGGTAATTGGTGAAAATGGCGAGATTACAAAAGAACATGAAGTCGATGGCAAGTACGATAAGAAACTTGATTATGCATTAGAATATGCCCCATTCGATACTGAAGTATTTATTTATAATGTATCTTTTGCTCTTAATGAATTCAAAAAATAATTTGTTTCATAAACTTAATCCAAATAGTCTAGTATAATTGAAAATAATATTATTGTGAACCAGTGCCAAGAACTTACTTGCTTACTGGATCCTAATTAAAATCTTATCAGGGGTTTATGTGACTTATTTAGATATAAAACAGAAGCTGAAAAAAGATCTTGGTGGTCAAAGTTTGAAGTAGAAGAACAAAAAGAAAGGATTCTTGAATTAATGCTATTACTGCATAATAATTACTCTGTATTAAAAAAATATTTGATAGAGCTAAGGAAGAAGCCTGGAAAAGAGCAGATTGGGAAAAAGAAAATGTAAGAAAATCCCCAGGCATGAAAATAAGATTTAGCCCTATAACACCAAAATCAGAAAAGGAAAGAATTATTTGAAATATAAAGAAATGAAGTAAAACAATGGAAAATAGATGAAGCATTTATTTATGTGATAACAAACAAATGATGCTTTTTACTAAATATGTTAGCGAAGCTTAAATAGATTTAAAAGGGTTTAATTATAAGTCTTACAAAGATTTTTTTGTTAATAAAGAAAAGATTTTTGAAAGAATAGAATATCAAAATGGATCTAGTTTTGTAGAGCACATAAAAAATAAATATTCATTATAGATGTCCTAGAATATGATATATTTACATCCCATTTAAAAAATAGTGAAGCTAATTAGGGCACTAATTGGAGCACAATTAAAAACTTAATAAGCTATAAAGTACTACGGGTGTTTAGCTCAGTTGGTTTAGAGCGCTACCTTGACAGGGTAGAGGTCATAGGTTCGAATCCTATAACACCCACTTTTTTCATAGTTTTTATTTTCTTAAATTAGGGCTTAATTAACTTCGGATAGTAAAATTAATTATGAATCAATTTAGACTCTTTCTATTCACGATATTTACTACAGCTCAAATATTAGCTCAACAGCAACAATTAGAGCTCAATTATTTTACTGAACTGCCTTTCCAAACATCCAATGATACCGAATATTACCATCTTGAATCCTCTTTATTGCTCAGGGGCATTACGGCAGATGTTTTTGAATTGGCACAGCAGTTCAACAATCAGAAAAAGGACTTACTTTTTAAGCTGTATTTTAAAAGTAAGACTGGAGCCAGTTTATCGATAGATTATGCAATTGACGCAATGTCTTTAACTACTCATTTGTCTTCTTACATGAGGTCTAATTTGTTTAAAAGGTACACTTATAATTGGATCAATCGTTCTTTTCGGTCAAACATTCCTTATGAGGACTGATTTGCTGCGTTAATGAAACAAACAATAATCTCTTCTTTTTTTAGCAATTGAGGTTGAACTTCTTTATCTTTTGATTTTCAAATTAAATAAAATGGTAGCTAAAAGCGCTAAACTTTATTGGAGGACGAACTTAAAATACCTCGTCATACTTTTGTTAATATGGTTTACAGTTTCGTTTCTTTTTGGAATTGTCTTAGCAGAGACACTCAATCAATTTCAAATAGGAGGTTTTCCTCTTGGTTTTTGGTTTGCACACCAAGGAGCCATATACACCTTTGTCATTTTGATATTTGTGTATGTTTATCTGATGAACCGATTAGATAAAAAGTTTGATGTTGATGAGATTTAAAAAATAAATTTATGGATGCACAGATTTGGACTTACCTATTGGTTGGTGTTACCTTCCTTTTATACATAATTATTGCAATTATCTCTCGTGCCGGATCAACCAAAGAATTCTATGTCGCTGGTGGCGGAGTAAACCCGATAGCCAATGGAATGGCAACCGCTGCCGACTGGATGTCTGCGGCCTCTTTTTTATCCATGACTGGATTGATTGCATTTATGGGGTTTTCTGGAGGGCAGTATCTAATGGGCTGGACAGGAGGGTATGTGTTGCTAGCTCTATTATTGGCTCCATATCTCAGAAAGTTTGGAAAATTTACCGTACCTGACTTTATCGGGGAGCGTTATTATTCAAAAAATGCCAGACTGATAGCTTTGATCTGTGCTTTATTTGTATCCTTTACATATGTGGTAGGACAGATGAAAGGTGTAGGTGTGGCTTTCGCCCGTTTTCTAAATGTACCTTTTGACACGGGAGTGCTCATTGGAATAGGGATAGTTTTTTTCTACGCCGTTTTGGGCGGGATGAAAGGAATTACCTACACCCAAGTAGCTCAGTTTTGCGTGCTTATTTTTGCGTTTACAGTTCCTGCTATTTTTATATCCCTCCAGATGACAGGTAATCCAATTCCTCAACTAGGTTTTGGTTCGCGTGGACCTGATGGGGTTTTCTTGCTCGAAAAGCTTAACCAACTTTCGGTTGATTTAGGCTTTGATTCCTACACTAGTGTTGATCAAAATAATTTGGTCAATATGTTTTTTATCACAGGAGCACTGATGTTTGGAACAGCAGGTTTACCTCATGTTATTGTTCGGTTCTTCACAGTACCCAGAGTAAAAGATGCGCGTATTTCTGCAGGATGGGCATTGTTGTTTATAGCAATACTCTACACTACAGCTCCAGCTGTGGCAGTCTTTGCTAGAACCAATATACTCAACACCATATCGAATGCTTCGTACGAAGAAGTACCAGAGTGGTTTACCAATTGGGAAAGGACAGGCTTACTATCTTTTGATGACAAAAATCAAGATGGAACCATACAATATGTTGCCGATCCTATAATTAATGAACTTACAGTAGATCAGGATATCATAGTATTGGCAAATCCAGAAATTGCCAATCTACCTGCTTGGGTCATTGGATTGGTGGTAGCAGGTGGTTTAGCCGCTGCACTTTCTACAGCAGCAGGTTTACTCTTGGTGATATCAACTTCCATTTCACATGATTTATTAAAAAACTATTTAAGACCAGACATAAGTGAAAAAGGAGAATTGTATGCTGCAAGAATTGCAATTGCTGTAGCTGTAGTTGCAGCTGGTCTTGCTGGGATGAATCCACCTGGTTTTGTAGCCCAAGTCGTAGCCCTAGCTTTTGGATTGGCTGCTTCGTCCTTTTTTCCAGCTATAATTTTAGGTATATTCGATAAGCGAATGAACAGACAAGGCGCACTAAGCGGAATGATAGCAGGGATTCTTTTTACAGCTATCTACATTGTTTATTTTAAACCTCAATTGGGAGGACCTGGCCTTCCAGCGAACTTTTGGTGGGGAATTTCACCTGAAGGAATAGGAACACTAGGCATGTTGTTGAATTTCGCCGTTGCTTTAGTTGTATCTAGAATGACAAGTCCACCTCCTCAAGAAGTCCTAGAATTGACTGAACGGATTCGAACACCTAGAGGGGCGGAAAATTCGGGAGCAGCTTTAAATTAAACCAAAATTTGAATATAAAATGAGTCAAAAAATTCAATCACTTTCGGGCTATTTTCATGAATACCAGAAAAGCGTTCATCAACCTGAACATTTTTGGAGTAGGATAGCTAATGATTTTCATTGGAAAAAACCGTGGGATAAAGTACTTTCATGGGATTTTGAAGGTCCTGACATCAAATGGTTTGAAAATGCCCAGTTAAACATTACAGAAAATATTTTTGAACGTTATTTATTTACTCACAGAGATAAAACTGCAATTATTTGGGAGCCAAATGATCCCACTGAGGCTGAACGAACAATCAGCTATAAAGAATTATTTGAACTCACTTGCCAGTTTTCTAACGCCCTTGAAAGTCAAGGAATTCAAAAAGGAGACCGAGTGATCATCTATATGCCCATGATCCCAGAAGCTGCTATAGCCATGCTTGCGTGTGCAAGGGTAGGTGCAGTGCACTCTGTTGTTTTTGCTGGGTTCTCTTCCAATGCTTTGGCAGATCGTATTAACGATTGTGAAGCCAAAATGGTTTTGACCTCTGACGGTAACTTTAGAGGTGCAAAAAATATTGCAGTAAAATCAGTAGTTGATGCGGCACTGGAAAATACCAGTTGTGTAAAAAAAGTTATTGTTTACGAACGCACCAAGACAGCGGTGACCATGAAAGCTGATCGAGACCTTTGGTGGCATGAAGTGATTCAAAATGAATCAAAGGAGCATACGGCAGCTAGCCTAGATGCTGAGGACTTGCTATTCATTCTTTATACTTCAGGATCAACAGGTAAACCGAAGGGAGTCGTTCATACCACAGCAGGTTATATGGTCTATACACATTATTCGTTTTCAAACGTTTTTCAATACGAGCAAGACGACGTTTATTGGTGTACTGCGGACGTAGGCTGGATTACAGGACATTCTTACATTGTGTATGGACCACTTTTAGCTGGAGCAACCACACTGATGTTTGAAGGAGTGCCGACTTATCCTAATGCTGGTCGATTTTGGGAGATTGTGGATAAATACAATGTCAATCAATTTTATACAGCTCCAACTGCTATTCGAGCCTTGCAAGCTCATGGTCTTGAACCTCTAGAGCCCTACTCGCTTGACTCTTTAAAAGTTATTGGCTCTGTTGGAGAACCTATCAATGAGGAAGCTTGGCATTGGTATCACGATCATATTGGAAAGGGAAAATGTCCTTTAGTAGATACCTGGTGGCAAACGGAAACTGGTGGAATCATGATTTCTCCTTTAGCAGGAATTACACCGAACAAGCCTGCCCACGCTTCACTTCCATTACCAGGGATACAGCCCATCATAGTTGATGCAGAAGGGAATGAGCTCAAGGGGAATAATGTTGAGGGTAACCTCTGTATCAAATTTCCATGGCCTTCCATGTTAAGGACTACTTATGGTGATCACAAACGATGTAAAGAGACCTATTTTTCAGCTTACCCAGGGCTCTACTTTACGGGCGATGGAGCCAAACGAGATCACGATGGCTATTTGAGAATTTTGGGAAGGGTCGATGATGTAATCAATGTTTCAGGCCACCGTATGGGTACAGCTGAAGTTGAAAACGCTATCAACGAACATCCAAAAGTTATAGAGTCCGCAGTTGTTGGATTTCCTCATGAGATTAAAGGACAAGGAATTTATGCATATGCCATCTGCGATATGGAAGGACGAACAGAAGAAGGACTTATTCAGGAGATAAAAGATACAGTTAGAAAAATTATCGGTCCGATTGCTAAACCAGATGAAGTTCAGATTGTTCCCGGTTTACCTAAGACACGTTCTGGTAAAATTATGAGAAGAATTTTAAGGAAAGTTGCGAGCAAAGAAATCTCAAATCTAGGAGACATATCAACCTTGCTCAACCCTGAAATTGTCGAGCAAATAATTAAAGGTGCAGAGATAGAAGATTCTTAGATTTCAGCACAGTATTCGTCACCCACTTCAAAGGACTCATAAACTTCTTTGGATACACTTCCTTGGCGAACACCATCGTCTGGGATTGATGGTAGATTCTGATCTCCAAAAGATCTAATGTTTTCATCTGTTTGAAGCACAAAATAGTAGACAGCGTTTTGAGTTACTTTTTGAATAATCTGTCCGCAGCGCTCGTCCTCATTTTGACAGTTAAAAAAAATAAGCATTATTAAAAATAGAGGTAATTTCTTCATTAGTCCTTTAAAGTGATTTAAAAAAAGGGATTAAACGTTCAAGTTGCAATGCTCGAGACCCTTTAATAAGAACTTCATTAAAGTTCCAATTCGACTTATCAAAGGATTTTGTGAACGTATTCAGATCATTAAATTTTATAATTCGCTCATTTTTAATAGATGTAGAAGAAAATTGTTCTCCAATAAGTATGATTTTTTCAAAATCATAGTTTAGGCATTGCGTAGCGATTTCCTCATGTTCCACTTGAGCAGTTGAGCCCAATTCTTTCATATCTCCCAAAATCACCATCTTGCACACCTTTTGCTTTTTGGCGAAGGCTGAAAGAGCGGCTAACATGCTTGTTGGATTTGCATTATAAGCATCCAATACGTATTCGGTTTCGTTAATTGAGAGCAATTGAGAGCGATTGTTAGTAGAATTATAATTTGATAGAGCTTTTTTACCCTTATCAATTGGGACACCAAAGATTTCACTAAAGGAAAGAGCGGCAGCAAGATTGATAGCATTGTAACTTCCGTAAAGTTTAGAGAGGATTAGTTGATCTTGAAATTTAATACTCACATAGCTATCAATAGTATCAAGGGCTTCCCAAATAAAATCAGCTTTTACTGTGTTTCCAAAAGAAGACACCTTGGCTCCTTGACTTTGTTTGAGCTGCTTAGCATCATCTCCATTAATTAAAATTTGCTGATTGTTTTGCCTGAGATAGTTGTACAGCTCGCACTTGGCTTGAACAACTCCTTCAAGACTTCCAAAGCCTTCTAGATGTGCTTTTCCAAAATTTGTTATATAGCCCCAATTGGGCTTAGTTATATCAGCAAGATCCGCGATTTCTCCGGGGTGGTTTGCACCCATCTCAATTACACCAATTTCATGATCCTCCTTCAGTCGTAATAATGTTAGCGGAACCCCTATATGGTTGTTGAGATTCCCTTCCGTTGCCAACACCTTGTATTTTGTTGATAAAACCTCACGAATCAACTCCTTAGTGGTTGTTTTACCGTTGCTGCCTGTCAATGCAATTAATTTTGTATTCAATTGCTCTCTATGATATGTGGCCAGATTTTGTAAGGCTTTGAGTGAATTTTCAACTACTACTACGCGATCATCGTCAATATTTGATTTAGAGTCGTCCATGACGACAGCTATTGCCCCTTTTTCAAGAGCTTCTTTTGCAAATAGATTTCCATTAAAATTTGGTCCCCTTAATGCAAAAAAAAGAGCTTCTTTTTCTAATGTTCTGGTATCTGTACTAACTCCTTTAGAGTTTAAAAAGTTGTCGTAAAGAGAAGCTGTATTCATGCTAAAAAAAAGCACCTCAATGTTAAGATGCTTTCAAATATTGTTATCCACGTCTTTTGTGGCGGGCTGTCTTTTTGGCCTTGCTTTTGGAGCCTAATCTTGACATGGCACAACGGAAACCAATGTAATCCGTAGCGATGTATTGTGGGAGGTATCTGCGCTGTGAAGGATCTAACCAATACGCTCTGTCTTTCCATGAACCTCCTTTGTAGACTCTAACTTCATCAGTAATCAAAGTAGTTCTTTTGTTGGAAGCATCAACTTCTCTTAAAGCTTTACCCTCATCATTGATAGTTACTCTAGGAGGCTGAGGAGCATCATACATCAAAGAAGTTTCAGGTTTTGCTTCCCCATCAGTTTGTTCAGGTTGTCCTGAAGCATAACTCCTTGATGATTCTACATCACCGTCTCTGAAGTTACGATTGTCACTTTCTGAAAAATTTTGTCTGAGGAAGGTTTCTTCTTCGTCTATTGGTGCTTGAGTTAAATCACCGGGTAATTTTTTGAGCAGTACCTTCCCATTGGGTAGGGTATCAAATACCAATTCATCAGGAGAAATTGTGATGGCCTTGCCGTCTTCTCCAATTACATTTTTAAGATAAACATTTCCACGGTAATAATTAAAGTCATTTGCTTGGTCATCTACGATAGGTCTGTACACATCAGAGACCCATTCAGCAACATTGCCTGCCATATCGTAAATACCGAAATCATTAGGAGGGTATTGCTTTACTTGGATGGTTATATCTGCACCGTCATCTGACCATCCAGCAATACCGCCGTAATCCCCTTTACTGAGTTTAAAATTGGCAAGCTGGTCTCCTTCTGTTCTTCGGTCACTAGAACGAGTGTATTCTCCAGACCAAGGATATTTCTTTTTACCTCTGTAAGTATTGTATTCTCTATCACCAACTAAGGCAAGGGCAGCATATTCCCATTCGGTTTCGGTGGGGAGTCTGTAGGAGGGAAGTAAAATCCCCTTTTCTACCCCGGCATAAACCTTAACAATGGAGTCTCCTTTTTTCTCCTCTGCATTTTTACCACTTATACTGTCCATTTTACCACCGTAAACTGTATTAGGACGTTTGAGATAAGCCGCAGTGTTAAAAGTGCTGTTAGTTCCAACTTCGGTATAGCGTACATCTTTTTGGACATAAGCTTCACGTTCAAGTATGTATTCGTTTACACGATCTGTTCTCCACTCCGCATATTGGACTGCTTGAAGCCAATTGACACCTACAACAGGGTATTCTGCGTAAGCTGGGTGCCGTAAATAATTTGTAGTGAGTTCTTCGACATAGCCCAATTGGTTTCTCCAAACTAAAGTGTCCGGGAGTGCACCTTCATAAATTTGTCTATATCTGGGTTCACTTGTTGGGAAGACGTATTCCAACCAATCAAGGTATTCTAAATACATTAGGTTAGTTACTTCTGTTTCATCTATGTAAAAAGACATGACATGCTGCTTGTTTGGTGTATTGTTCCAATCGTGCATTACATCGTCTTGAACCTGTCCTTTGGTGAACGTTCCTCCCTCAATAAAAACAAGTCCTGGACCAGTTTCTTGATCTTCAAATTCAACGTTGAATTGGAATCCTCCACTTTTTGAGTTAATATCCCATCCTGTTGCTCTCGAAGCATTGTTTCCTCCGCAAGATGCGATTAGTAAAAGTCCGACACAGAGGATTAAGAATTGTTTGAATTGACTCAATTTCATATAATTCGATGTTATCTTCGAAACATTATGCAATATACAAATAATCGTTTTCTTCAAAACAAATGCGTTTCAATTAAATTCATTTAGCTATTTAACGTTAGTAATGGTAAATTATTGTTGTAAGAATTACAGAAACTTAAAAAAGTTTTAAATCAAATAAGAATTTTTATTTCCCTGCGTTATTAAATCACTACATCGAATTTCAGTGAAGCAAATTCATATCATACTAATTTCATGTTTTGCCCTATTTTCTTCTTACAGTTTTGGGCAAAATTCCAATCGTGTTATTACCACAGGTGTTCCTTTTTTATTGATTACTCCTGATGCACGTTCAGCCGGGATGGGTGAATTGGGCGTGGCATCACCTGCAGATGCCTATTCACAACAATGGAATCCAGCAAAATACACTTTCGCCTCCTCAAAAAAAGGAATAGGAATTAGTTATACTCCTTACCTGAGTAAATTAGTTGATGATATATTTTTAGGGAATCTTACTTATTATAATAAGATATCTGAGCGGAGTTCTTGGGCAACCAGTTTAAAATACTTTAGTCTAGGGGATATTCAATTTAATGAATTTATCGGAGGAACTATAGTGGATCAAGGTCAAGAACGCCCCTCCGAGCTGACATTAGACTTATCTTATGCTTTAAAGCTCAGCGAGCAATTTTCAATGGCTGTAGGAGGGCGCTATATTCGATCAGACCTAAGGATCGCTTCAGATGCCGACAATTCATCAGCGAACAGTTTAGGAATAGACATTGCAGGTTATTATGAAAGCAGCACTTTTGAGATGGGTGACAAAAATGCCATTTTTCGCAGTGGGGTTAATATTTCAAATATTGGTCCCAGATTGAATTATGATATAGGAGGGCAAAAGAGCTTCATCCCTACCAATTTTAAAATGGGATTCGGCTTGGATTTATTATTTGACGATCAAAACAGCTTGGGTATTTATACAGAGTTTAATAAATTATTGGTTCCTACCCCCGTTGCGGTGACTGATGATGAGGGCGTATTTATTGGTTATCGCCAGCCAGACATTGATTTTCTTCGTGGAATTTTTACTTCATTTAGCGATGCCCCGGGCGGATTGTCTGAAGAGCTCAGTGAAATCACTATGGCCTTTGGATTAGAGTATTTATTTCAAGATGTTTTTTCTTTGAGAACAGGTTATTTTAATGAAAGCCAAAACAAAGGCTCAAGACGCTACTTTACTTTAGGTGCTGGGTTTGACCTCAACTTTATGGATATCGATATTTCCTACTTGTTTTCCACTTCCAATGTTCGCAATCCTTTGGAAAATACTATTCGTTTTTCCTTGGCTCTAGATTTAGATAATCCAGGTCCACAATCGACTACTGATGTTGCCTTAAAATAACCCAATTTACTATTTGAATAAATTAGGCTGAATATTTCCCCCTAAAAATAGAAATCAGTAATTTTGTAGTCACCACTTGGGTTTACTTATAAGGATTTTATGAAGAAAATAACAAAACAAACTTATCTAGATTGGTATAAAAATATGCTCTTCTGGAGAAAGTTTGAAGATAAACTAGCGGCCGTATACATTCAACAAAAGGTTCGCGGTTTTTTACACTTATACAACGGTCAAGAGGCAGTACTAGCAGGCTCACTCCACGCCATGGAAATTGGTAAAGACCGAATGATTACAGCCTATAGAAATCACGTTCAGCCAATAGGAATGGGAGTTGATCCTAAACGAGTCATGGCTGAGCTCTTTGGAAAAGCTACGGGTACTTCTCAAGGTTTAGGGGGTTCCATGCATATTTTTTCTAAGGAGCATAAGTTTCACGGAGGTCACGGTATCGTTGGGGGTCAAATTCCTCTAGGAGCTGGAATTGCTTTTGGAGATAAGTATTTTGAAAGAGACAATGTAACACTTTGCTTTATGGGTGATGGTGCTGTACGTCAAGGATCGCTCCACGAAACCCTTAATTTAGCGACCCTTTGGCAGCTTCCTGTTGTCTTTGTAGTTGAAAATAATGGCTATGCTATGGGAACTTCGGTAGCCCGAACAGCTTCACATGTAGAAATTTGGAAATTAGGGCTGGGGTATGATATGCCTTGCGAACCTTGCGATGGTATGGATCCAGTAGCAGTAGCAAAAACTATGGATAAAGCAATCCAATTAGCACGCTCTGGTGGAGGACCTTCTTTTATAGAAATGAAAACCTATCGATATAGAGGACATTCGATGTCTGATGCACAACATTACAGAACTAAAGACGAAGTAGAAGAATATCGCAAAATAGACCCTATTACACAGGTAAAAGAGTTGATTTTGTCTAAAAAATACGCGACTCAAAAACAATTGGATACTGTAGATAAATCTGTCAAGGAGCGTGTAGCGGAGTGTGAACAGTTTGCTGAAACATCACCATATCCAGATTTGAATGTGATGTATGATGCAGTTTACGAACAAGAAGATTACCCTTTTATCAAACACAAATTATAGGAGATGGCTGAGATCATAAACATGCCGAGATTAAGTGATACCATGGAAGAAGGTACTGTGGCAAAATGGTTTAAAAAAGTTGGAGATTCGGTAAATGAGGGTGATATACTCGCTGAAATTGAAACGGATAAAGCCACCATGGAATTTGAATCTTTTAATGAAGGAGAATTACTCCATATAGGAATCCAAGAAGGCGGGACAGCTACAGTAGACACTCTGTTGGCAATAATTGGTGAAAAGGGAGAGGATATTTCTGGCTTACTTTTATCTGGAGAAGCTCCAAAAGCCGAAGAACAAGTTGAGGAAGCAGTTAGTTCATCACAAGAAGAAACTCTAACTGCTCCCACTGCCATTCCAGAGGGAATTGAAGTGATCAATATGCCCCGTTTAAGCGACACTATGGAAGAGGGAACAGTCGCAAAATGGAATATAAAAGTAGGGGATACCGTTAACGAGGGAGATATACTCGCAGAAATAGAAACGGACAAGGCCACCATGGAATTTGAGTCCTTTCACCAAGGAACCTTATTGCATATTGGCTTAAACGAGGGTGAATCTGGTCCAGTAGATAGCGTACTTGCCATAATTGGTAAAAAAGGCTCGGATATAAGTAGTGTTTTGACGGCTCAATCCCAACCAGCTGCTGTTACAGAAAAGTCAGCAGCTAAACCAACCCCTGCTCCAGAAAAATCAGAAGTTGTAGCTGAGGTCAAGGTTACTCCTCAAGTAACTTCACCAGCTGTAAAAACTTCTTCTCATGGAAGAATTGTTGCTTCCCCATTGGCCAAAAAATTAGCTATTGAGAAAGGTATTGACCTTTCAAGTGTTCAAGGAACGGGGGATCATGGAAGAATTATCAAAAGAGATATCGACAACTACCAACCTCAAGCAGGAGGTAGTTTTCAAGCCTTTACTCCAAGCGGAGCAGAGTCGTTTACACAGATAGCCAACTCTCAAATGCGCAAAACAATTGCAAAGCGATTGTCAGCTTCAAAATTTACAGCACCTCATTATTACTTGGGTGTAGAGTTTGATATGGATAATGCCATTGCTTTCCGTACTCAATACAACACTATACCCGATATCAAAATATCATTTAACGATATCGTAGTAAAAGCTGGAGCCTTAGCATTAAAACAGCATCCACAAGTCAATTCAAAATGGGAAGACCATCAAATTACTCAACATCACCATGTGCATGTTGGGGTAGCTGTTGCGGTAGAAGATGGATTGGTTGTTCCTGTAGTTAAGTTTACAGACGAGCAGTCCCTTCCACAAATAGGAGCAGCAGTAAAAGATTACGCAGTTCGTGCAAGGGATAAAAAATTAACTCCTGATGAAATGGACGGGAGCACTTTTACCATTTCTAATTTAGGGATGTTTGGTATTCAAGAGTTCACTTCAATTATCAATCAACCAAACGGAGCAATTTTATCTGTAGGAGCAATTATTCAAAAACCCGTTGTCAAAGAAGGACATATTGTTGTTGGGAACACGATGAAATTGACCCTTGCTTGTGATCACAGAGTTGTAGACGGTGCAACAGGCGCTCAGTTTTTGCAGACGCTTAGAAGGTTTGTAGAAAATCCGCTAACTATGTTGGTATAGAAAAACTGGAAAGAATTTTATAGAAAATCACAGTATCTTAGTTTTAAGCTTGACTAATACTTAAGCTGAATTCTCTTAGATTCATTACCTTTAAACCATGTCAAAAACACTTGTTATAACAGGATCTAGTCGTGGAATTGGTTTTGCAATGGTTCAGCAAGCAATTCAAGCAGGCCATCGTATTTACGCACTTTCACGTAATATCCAACCCCTTAAAAAAAGCGATTTACTTAATCCGTATGCAATTGATTTATCTGATGAAAATGCTGTGGCTGATTTTGCAAATAGGCTAAAACAGGAGGGTGTTCGAATAGATGCGCTTATCAATAATGCTGGAGCATTTAAAAACATACCTTTTAGTGAAACTACAACTGCCGTTTTTGAATCAATTTATCGAATTAATGTTTTTGGTTTGGCTTCGCTTACTCGGATGCTTTTGCCCTTGATAAATTCAAAAGGACAGGTGTTGAACATCAGTAGTATGGGAGGAGTAGATGGTAGCTCAAAGTTCCCCGGATTGGCAGCATATAGTAGTAGCAAAGGAGCAGTTAATACTTTGACCGAATTGCTTGCAGAAGAATACAAAGCAACTGGTCCTACTTTTAACGCTTTAGCGCTCGGTGCAGTTCAAACTGAAATGTTAGCACAAGCATTTCCTGGTTTAAAGGCTCCAGTATCAGCTGATGAAATGGCTCGCTATATTTTAAAATTTGCTTTGGAAGGTCAGCAGTTTTTTAACGGTAAAATTCTTTCCGTATCTTCATCAACTCCTTGATAAAGCATGGATCAAGTTTTATCTCTTGTCCCTGAACAAGCTAAAAATCAAGTAGAGCAGCTTTTAAATGCTTCAAAGGTTTCCATAAAAATCACCAAAAAGAGACAAACCAAATACGGAGATTTTAGAAAAAATGGGAACGGAAGTTCTCTTATAACTTTAAATACCACTTCCAATCCTTATCGTTTTTTGATTACCCTTTTGCACGAAATGGCTCATTTTAGGGTTTCCCAATCGGTTGTATACCGAATAAAACCTCACGGTAAAGAATGGAAGAATGCCTATAGAGAGACATTACTTCCGTTTTTAAATCCCGAAATCTTTCCCGAACCCTTGTGTACACTATTAGCTTCTCATATGATCAATCCCAAGGCAAGTACAGATCGAGATTTTGCTTTGGTCATGGCATTAAAAAAACATGATCCTCCATCTTCTACTCGTCCCATTTTTGAGCTTAAGGATGGACATCAATTTGAGTTGGAAAACGGCAGAAAATTTATAAAAATCAAAAAGCGAAGAGCTCGCTTTGAATGTAAGGAGCTAGACTCAGGTAAAATTTATCTTTTTAGTCCTCATGCTGAGGTATTACCAGCCGCTGCTGAAGTATCATCTTTAAGATAAACTTCACGGACTTTTTTAAATAAGTCGGAGGAGTATACAAAATTAATTACCGCTTCATTGTCGGTATTGAAAATTTCCTCCTTAGAACCCTCCCAGGCTTTATGTCCGTTTTTCAAAAAGATAATTTTTTTTCCGATTTCCATCACTGAATTCATGTCATGGGTGTTGATGACCGTAGTGATGTAGTATTCTTCCGTAATTTCTTGGATCAAATTATCAATCAAGATTGCTGTTTTTGGATCCAGACCGGAATTGGGTTCATCGCAAAATAGATATTTGGGATTCATGACTATTGCCCTTGCGATGGCCACCCTTTTTTTCATCCCCCCAGAAATTTCATCAGGGTATTTTCCGTTGGCATTGATCAGGTTTACTCTCTTGATAACTAAATTGGCTCTTTCCCGAATTTCATCATCAACTTTCTGAGTAAACATTTGCATGGGGAACATTATGTTTTCTTCAACTGTCATTGAATCAAACAAGGCACTGCCCTGAAAAACCATTCCCATTTCTTGGCGTAAAATAGACCGCTCCTGAACATTCATTTTTTTCAACCGTTTGCCTTCAAAAAGTATTTTTCCACTATCAGCCTCAAAAAGCCCTAACAAGCATTTTAAAAAAACTGTTTTTCCTGAACCGCTTTGACCGATAATTAAATTGGTTTTTCCCTTTTCAAAAATGGTAGATATTCCCTTGAGGACTTCGTTTCCGTCAAATGATTTTGTGATATTTTGAACTTCAATCATCTAGGTAAGCAGCATTTGGGTGATAAAATAATTGAGTAGTATGATGACCACACTGGTCCAAACAAAAGAGACCGTACTTGCTTTTCCTACTTCCAAAGCTCCACCAGTCATAAAATAACCATGGTAGGAAGGGATGGTCGCCAATACAAAAGAAAAGAAAGCCGTTTTGATAAAAGCATAGGTAATATGAAAAGGAATAAAATCCATTTGAATACCTTGAATAAACTCTGAACTGGATGAAAAACCACCATACACACAGGCTACATACCCACCAAAAACTCCTAAAAACATTGAGATGCAAATGACCAGAGGGTATAGTGAAAGAGCGACAATTTTTGGGAAAATAAGGTAGTTGTAAGTATTGATCCCCATTACTTCTAGGGCATCAATTTGTTCTGTGACTCGCATGGTACCTATGCTAGAGGTGATGTATGAACCTACTTTTCCAGCCATGATGATAGAAATAAAGGTAGGAGCAAATTCTAAAATCACAGATTGACGTGTCGCAAAGCCTATTAAATCCTTTGGCAGTAACGGATTTTCAAGGTTAAGTGCAGTTTGTATAGAAACTACTCCACCTACAAAAAAAGAGATAAAGGAAACAATCCCAAGTGACCCTATAATAAGGGTGTCTATATCTTTTAAAATAAGCTGTCTAAGGATTTTCCATTTGGTGAATTTTCCAAATATACTCTTGAGCATAAGGAAGTATTTGCCAATTTTCGAGAGGATTTTCATACCCTTCCAAAGGTAGTAATTTTAACTAAAAAACTGTTTTATGATTTGTAAATTATAGGTTATACCCTATAGGTAATAGCGTTTATATTCATGCCTGCACCTACGGAAGCAAAAATGATTAAGTCGCCTTGATGGAGTTCATGACCGCCGTAATTTTCTTTTCGTATCAAATCAAAAAGGGTCGGTACAGTCGCTACAGAACTGTTGCCAAATTCTTGAATATTCATAGGTAATACCCCTTCTGGCATGGGTTTTTTATAGAGTCGGTATAGGCGGTTGATAATAGCATAATCCATTTTTAAATTGGCCTGATGGATAAAGATTTTTTTTACGTCATCTATTGACTCTCCTGAAGCTTTTAGACATTCTTTAATAGCAGAAGGAACATTGCTCAGTGCAAATTCATATACTTTTCGCCCATGCATTTTGATGTATTTAGTTCCTTTTCCATTGAAATTTGAAGGGCCGTAAAAAATAAATTCTGCCTCACCCTCAAAAGTATAGGATGCTGTTTTATGAGATAAAATTCCACCTTCATCCTCTACTTCTTCTACTACTGTGGCTCCTGCACCGTCAGCGTAAATCATGGAGTCTCGATCGCTTTGATCCAAAACTCTAGATAGGGTATCCGCACCTACGACCAAACATTTTTTTGCCATACCTGCTTTGATGAATGCTTTGGCTTGAATCACTCCTTCAACCCAACCAGGACATCCAAACAAGATGTCATAAGCCACACAACTTGGACTTTTAATCTTAAGACCTGTTTTGACTTTAGAAGCTAGACTAGGTAGGGTGTTTACCTGATTTGAGTTTAAGACAATGTCACCTACATTATGAGCGACTATGATGTAATCTAGGGTTTCTACATCCAATCGAGCATCTTCGATGGCATTTTGTGCAGCTTCTATAGCAATATCCGAAACGGTCTGATTGTCCTTAATGTAACGGCGTTGTTCAATACCAGTGATGGCTTTAAACTTTTCAATGATTTCTTCGTTGGGATTTGAAATAGGGGTCCCTTCTGCGTCACAAAATGAGTTGTTTGAAAAACTCAAATTGGTTTGAATTTGTTGTGGAATACTACTTCCACTACCTGTGATCTTAATGTTCATAATGCTTGGAACAAAAGTACTTTATTGAGTTCCATATAGCAGACTATGCAAAAAAACGCTACGAAGTCTAGACTGTTAAATAACCAGAAAAAATCCAAATGTCATTAAATTTACTTATTGTAAATCAGCTATTTACATAAGATTCTATGGGGGAGCAACTGCATACCAAATTACGGTCTCCATAGGCCTCATCAACACGTTGTACGGTGGGCCAGAATTTATTTCTTTGGACAAATTCAAGCGGAAAAGCTGCTTTTTGTCTGGAGTATGGGAATTCCCATTTGTCAGATGTTATCATGGCCAAGGTATGCGGAGCATTTTTTAGCAAGGCATGATCATTAGAATTTTCTGAAGCGATTTCCATACGAATGGAAATCATCGCATCACAAAAACGATCTATCTCAGCTAGATTTTCACTTTCAGTAGGTTCAATCATCATGGTTCCAGCCACTGGAAAAGAAACTGTAGGCGCATGAAATCCGTAATCCATTAAACGTTTAGCAATATCAGTCACTTCAATTCCGTGTTCTTTAAAAGGACGACAGTCAATGATAAGCTCATGAGCGGCTCTTCCTTTTTCTCCTGTGTAAAGAATATCATAGGCTCCTTCGATACGCTTTTGGATATAATTGGCATTCAGTATGGCAATTTCTGTTGCTCTTTGAAGCCCTGAACTTCCCAACATTTTGATGTAAGCATAAGAGATAAGGCATGCCAATGCTGAGCCATAGGGTGCTGCTGAAATTGCAGTAATCGCTTGGCTGCCTCCGGTTGGGATTACAGGATTACCCGGTAAAAAAGGAGCTAAATGTTCAGCGACACAGATCGGTCCTACGCCAGGACCACCCCCTCCATGAGGAATGGCGAATGTTTTATGTAAGTTTAAATGACAGACGTCTGCCCCAATCGCCGCAGGACTAGTTAAACCTACTTGAGCATTCATATTGGCACCGTCCATATAAACCTGACCTCCACATTGGTGAATGAGGTCAGTAATGTCTTTAATCTTTGCTTCAAATACACCGTGAGTACTTGGATAAGTAATCATCAATCCAGCAAGATTGTCTTTGTGTTCCATCGCTTTTTGATGAAGATCATCCCAGTCAATGTTGCCTTTTTCATCTGTTCCTGTTACGATCACTTTCATTCCTGCCATTACAGCTGAAGCGGGATTGGTTCCATGTGCAGAGGAGGGAATTAGACAGATGTTTCGACGGCTTTCGTTTCTCGATTCGTGGTATGCGCGAATGACCATAAGACCAGAATATTCTCCTTGGGCTCCAGAATTGGGTTGCAGTGAAGTCGCGGTAAAACCAGTGATCACATTCAATTGTTCCGTTAACTTTTCAAGCATTTCGTGATAGCCTTTTGCTTGTTCTATCGGAACATAGGGGTGTATGCTTCCCCACTTGGGGTCACTCAATGGGAGCATTTCAGCAGCAGCATTCAACTTCATCGTACACGATCCCAAAGAGATCATAGAGTGATTTAAAGCCAAATCTTTTCTTTCCAAACTTTTAATATAACGCATTAATGCAGTCTCAGAATGGTAGGAATTAAAAATGGAATGAGTTAGGTAGTCACTTTTTCTTTCTTGATCTGCTGGTAATTGACGCTCCACCTGACCTTCCAACACAGGCATTTCTTTATTTAGAAATTGAGCGAAAACTGCTGTAATCTCGTCAATGTCATTTGCATCAATTGTTTCATTTGTTGAAATGCAAACTGTGTGTTCGTCGGGGTAGTAAAAATTAAGTTTTTTCGATTCTGCAATACTTTTTATTGCTTTGGCGTCAATTTCAATTTGTAGGGTATCGAAAAAGTGGTTATTTTTTTGGATAACACCCAAATCATTCAGGTTGGCATTGAGCTGACAAGCCTTTTGATGAATATTGTTGGCAATATATTTTAACCCTTTAGGTCCATGATATACCGCGTACATACCTGCCATAACAGCCAAGAGGACTTGAGCAGTACAAATATTAGATGTAGCGCGGTCCCTTTTGATGTGTTGTTCTCTGGTTTGCAATGCCATACGTAAGGCAGGGTTTTCGTTCAGGTCTTTGGTTTGCCCAATAATTCGCCCAGGGATATTTCTTTTGTAACTACTTTTTGTTGCAAAAAATGCGGCATGAGGTCCGCCATAACCGAGAGGGATGCCAAAACGTTGTGTTGTGCCTACTACTACATCTGAACCGTAAGAGCCTGGATTTTCTAAAAGGACAAGACTCATAATGTCAGCAGCAACAACGGTAGTCATTTCAAATGATTGAGCCTTTTGCATCCATTTTTTTAGGTCAGGCAAATTTCCTTTTTTACCTGGATATTGATAAATGGCTCCAAAAAAAGCATCTGAAAAATCATTGTTTTCAGGATTTCCAACAATCAATTCGATACCAAGAGGGATTGCTCTGGTGTAGAGCAAGGAGAGTGTTTGAGGGAGGATGTTTTCGTCTACAAAAAAATGACAAGCTTCGTTCTTTTTCTTGGTTCTGGTGCGTGCACCAAAGAGCATAGTCATGGCTTCAGCTACTGCTGTACTTTCATCAAGTAGTGAAGCATTAGCAAGCTCCATACCGGTTAAATCACTAACTACCGTTTGAAAGTTGAAAAGAGCTTCTAAGCGCCCTTGAGATATTTCAGCCTGATACGGAGTGTAGGCGGTGTACCAACCTGGGTTCTCAAGTATATTTCTTTGGATAACAGCAGGGGTAATTGCAGCGTGGTAACCCAGACCAATATAACTGCTAAAATTCTCGTTTTTTCTCCCTAAGGCTTGGATATGTTTTGAAAACTCAAACTCGCTGATACCTCTTTCTAGGTCTAGAGGTCTATCGATTCGAATACAAGGAGGTAGTGTTTCATCAAGCAGATCTTCGATGGAATCAGCATTGATTTTAGAAAGCATTTTCTTTATTTCCTCTTCATTTGGTCCGATATGTCTTGCAACAAATTTATCAGTTCTCATAGTCATCAATTAAATATCAAAAATAGAATATCTACTTTAATTTTTCAAAGCGTTTTTTTCTATAAATCAATAGTTTTTCAAAAATTTTATTCAACTGCTTTAAAGTTTCGATATTTACACATGCTAAACCTTTTAAAAAAATCACTTAATTTTTATATCAAATCCAGTATTCACGTAGCTTTAGCTGTACTTTCCTTAGCGAAAATTAGCTTGTTTAGCGCTGGGCTAGATCCGCAGTATGCTTTGTTAATATTTATTTTCTTTTCAGCGCTTTCAGCTTACAATTTTATCAAATTTTTCCCCCTTTTTAAAAGTCAAAAATTGAGTTTTTCTCCTGCTCTTATTTCTTTGCTAACACTTACTGCTTTTATAATCAGTGGGACAGTAATTTTTTTACTGCCCAGCTTGGTAGCTGCTTTTGCTATTTTTGGCGGTTTTTTGGTACTCGGTTATACCGTTCCTTTTCTATCAACTTTATCCAATTGGAGAAGTAAGAAAGGCTGGAAATTGTATCTGGTGGTATTGAGTTGGTTGTGTCTTACGGTAGGGGTTCCGTTGGCTTCAGCAGAGCTTTTTGATGCGGGACTTTTTTTTAAGTTAGCCCTTGTACAGGGAATTTATATTTTTGTCGCCATACTCCCTTTTGAAATAGGTGATTTAAATGTTGACGCTGCCGCATTGCAAACCCTACCTCAAACCTTAGGGGTAAAAAGGGTTAAATTTCTTGGAGTTTTGTTGTTGCTTTCGGGCAGCCTGATCGCTATTATGAGTTTTGGATTCTCATCTCCGTTTGTGAAAAGTAGTCTGATTACTTTTTTGATTTTGGGTCTTTGTCTTTGGAGAAGTAAAGAAAATCAATCACCTCTTTTTACTCGTTTTTGGGTTGAAGGTATTCCCATATTGTGGTACATTTTAATTTATTATTTTTAAATTTCAATCTCTATTAAACTATCATAAAATGAAAAAAGTTCTCATAATGCTCTTAATTGTTTCTTGTGAACAAGAAATGCCCGTAGTTGAAGCTGTTGAAAAAGAAGCCTTTAGAGCACTTATGCAAAACGAGTATCCACTTATCGATGTTCGCACCCCCCAAGAGTATCATGAAGGACATATTGAAAAGGCATCAAATATCGATTTTAATGCTCCTGATTTTAATGAACAAATATCTAAATTAGACAAGGAGCAGCCGTTTCTGATTTACTGTGCCACAGGCGGTCGAAGTGCCAAGGCAGGAGCTCTTATGCAATCTTTAGGATTTAAAAAAGTATATGAACTCAAAGGGGGTTATCGAAATTGGTAACTCTTATTTTGTGATAGCTTTTTTCAGTGCATCAATCTCTTTTTGTTGTTTTACAAGGTCCATCAATACGGGAATCAAACCCAAATAGTCAATGCTTTTGAGGGCACGCTTACCTTTCCATCTACATGGAATCTTTTTTGAGTTGCTCCCATTCGCTTTGAAGATCAAAGTAGACTAAAGCCTCAAGAGTTGATGTATTGTCTGTGATTATTTTACCTCCATACAAGTAAGTTTTATCAAAAGCAATATGCAATTGGTTGTTAGTACTGATATAAACATCTCCAAAAACAGTAAATTGACTAAAGGCTGTTCCAGCAAGTAGGAGATAAATTAAGACTAAATATGTAGATTTTAGCGAGCATTTTTTAAAAAAGGGGAAATATTAATATTAAAAAAATTCAGGCTAATGTCAAGCTAATCCTGCTCTTCGTAGTAAGGCTGAAGGGTCGGGTTCTTTGCCTCTAAATTTTTTATATAAGGTCATTGGATGGATCGTCCCCCCTTTGGAGAGGATATTATTTAAAAAAGAGGCTGCTGTTGTAGAATCAAAAATCCCATTCTCTAAAAACAGATCAAAGGCATCTGCATCTAAGACTTCAGCCCATTTATAGCTGTAATACCCCGCAGCATATCCTCCCTGAAAAATATGAGAAAATGCGGTACTCATACAGTTTTCGTGAGTATCCTTAGTGAATTGTAAATCGGCAATTTGTTCTTTTTCGTGTGCTTTGACATTTTGAATTTGATCAGCATTTTTATCGTGGTATGACAAGTCTAAATAGCCAAAACTCAACTGCCTTAGGGTTTGAAGTCCTTGTTGAAAACGAGCTGTTTTTTTTATTTTTTCGATTAGCTCATTTGGAATCACTTCCCCTGTTTGATAATGTTTTGCATATAAGGCAAGGGCCTCAGCTTGGTAGCACCAATTTTCCATAATCTGGGAGGGTAGCTCTACAAAATCCCAAAAGACACTTGTACCGCTTAATGAGCTGTAGGTAGTATCTGCCAACATACCATGTAAGGCATGTCCAAACTCATGAAAAAGGGTTGTGACCTCTTGAAAGGTTAGCAATGAGGGTTGGTTTTGTGTTGGTTTAGAAAAATTACAAACTATGGAAATATGAGGTCTTTGAGTTGCGTTTTGTGAGCGATAACTTGTCATCCAAGCACCGTTTCGTTTGCCTGGACGTGGGAAGAAGTCAACATACAGCAGGGCGTGAAAAGCTCCATTTTTATCTACTTCATAGACCTTTACATCAGGATGATAGGTATCGATCTCCTTATTTTCCAAGAGCTCTATCCCATAGAGTTTACCTACAATATCAAATAATCCTTTCAACACATTTTCAAGAGGAAAATAGGGTTTTAGTTCTTGTTCATCCAAATCCAAAGTTGCTTGTTTAAGCTTTTCTGAAACAAAAGCGGTGTCCCATTTTTCTAGTTCTTTTAGATCTAAATGTTGAGCTGCAAAGGCTTGCATGGTTTCCCATTCTTTTGTTGCTGCAGGTTTGGCTTTATCTGTGAGTTCGTCTAAAAACTTTTTGACATTTACTTCAGATTGTGCCATACGTTCCTCTAATACAAAGGCCGCATGTGATTGATAGCCCAGTAACTCTGCGCGTTCTTTTCTGAGTTGAATAATTTTTAAAATAACCTCACAGTTGTTTTGTGGATTTTCTTGATATCCTCTTTGGCCAAAAGCAATGCTAAATTGTTTTCTCAACCTCCTATTTTCAGCATAAGTCATAAAAGGGACATAGCTGGGGTAGTCTAAAGTAAAAACCCATCCCTTTTTAGCTCTAGCTTTCGCCTCCTCGGCTGCCGTTTCGATTAACGCTGAGGGCAATCCTTTTAGATCTTCATGTTGTTCGATATGAAGTTCAAACGCTTGAGTATCTGCCAATACATGTTCTCCAAAGGTCAAGCTGAGCTTAGAAAGCTCAGTGTCTATTTGGCGAAGTTTTTCTTTAGATGCTAATGGAAGGTTTGCACCATTTCTCACAAAACTTTTGTATTCTTTTTCAAGAAGGGAAATTTGTTCCTGAGTGAGTTCGGATCGGTCTTCATTTTGGTAAACGGCCTCAATTCTCTTAAAGAGTTTTTCATTGAGTCGTATGTCGTTTTGAAACTGAGTTAAAAGTGGTGATGCTTGTTGAGTAATCTGCTGTAATTCGTCACTAGTCTCTGCGCTGTTAAGATTGAAAAGTAAGGAACTATTTCTTCCGATAAGTTTACCGCATTTTTCTATTTGCTCTAATGTATTCTTAAATGTGGGAGTTTCTTCTTGATTTGCAATGGCATCTATTTCTTGAAGGGCAACGTCAATAGCCTTTTTAATTGCTGGGATGTAGTGATCAATTTTAATAGTTGAGAATGGAGCAGATTCAAAAGGGGTATTAAACTCTGATAAAAGTGGGTTGTTCAAGATTTTATTTTTTTAAATTTTTACTACTATCCAGTACTTTTTTCTTCAGTCCTTCTTTGTATTGGATGACTTTATTGAGTACATCTGGATTTAGACTTCCGATGATTTGTGCAGCTAATATTCCTGCATTTTTAGCTCCGTTTAAAGCAACAGTAGCCACAGGAACTCCTCCAGGCATTTGCAAGATGGACAAGACTGAATCCCAGCCATCTATAGAATTGCTTGATTTTATTGGAACTCCAATTACAGGTAGTGGAGTTAAAGAAGCGATCATACCAGGGAGGTGAGCTGCTCCTCCTGCACCGGCAATAATCACTTTGATCCCTCTATGATGTGCATTAGAACCGTAGTCTGTCATCTTATCCGGAGTTCGATGTGCAGAAACGATATCTACTTCAGTTTCAATTTGAAATTCCTTTAAAATTGCGATTGCTTCTTCCATAACGGGTAGGTCTGATTGACTTCCCATAATAATTCCTACTTGTGCCATATTATTTTGATATTACTTCAATGGTTCCTTTTACTTGTTCTGCTATTTGACGTGCAGTTTCTAAACTTTTATTTACAATGGTAATATGTCCCATTTTTCGAAAAGGACGTGTTTCTTTTTTTCCATAAATATGAGGGCAAACACCTTCGATAGCTAATATATGCTCCATGTTTTTGTAGTGAACTGGACCTTGATGTTTTGCCGCTCCGACCAGATTGACCATTACCCCAGAAACTTTGTTTTCTGTGTTGCCTAAGGGCAAGTCCAGTAAAGCCCTTATGTGTTGCTCAAATTGAGAGGTGTAAGAAGCCTCTATGCTGTAATGGCCACTATTGTGTGGCCTTGGGGCAACTTCATTTACCCAGATCTCTCCCTCCTTAGTCAAAAATAATTCTACAGCCAATAGTCCAACGTGTTGGTAGGTACTGGAAACTTTTTGGGCAACTTCCTGAGCCTTTCGTTCAATGGAATTTGAAATACGGGCTGGGCTAAGAACATATTCTACCTGATTGGCCGTAGGGTGAAATTCCATTTCTACACTTGGATAGCTCACCGTTTCACCACTGACGCTTCTGCATACAATAACCCCAATTTCCTTATCGATATTGACCAAGTCCTCGGCCATACAGCCTCCTTCGTTTACCGTTTCTAAATCTTGGTTTGACCGAATGATTTTAACTCCATAGCCGTCATATCCCATGGATTCAGATTTCCAAACAAAGGGAAAGGAAACCAACCCTCTTACCACCGCATCTTTTAGCGCTTCTTTGGAGTTATATAGTAGAAAGGGTGAGGTGGGAATATCATTTTGTTTGTAGAATTCCTTTTGAAGGCATTTGTTTTGTATAGTTTTAATGACAGCTGCCTGTGGATAAACTTGAACACCTTCTTTTTCAAGATCGGCCAGTGCATCGGCATTCACATTTTCAATTTCAAGGGTAAGGATGTCGACTTCTTTTCCAAAATCCATTACGGTTTGGTAATCCATTAAGTCACCCTGAGTAAAGCGGCTACATCCGATACGTGAAGGAGCATGTTCACCAGGATCCATGACATGGGTCTGAATATCCCACTGGCGTGTCGTATTAAGGAGCATTTTACCCAGTTGCCCGCCTCCTAAGATTCCGATCGTTTTAGTAGTGGAGAAAAATCCCATCATATCCTTTTGGCAAAAATACGTATAAGTTTTTTGGAATGGAAAAAAGCAATCTAAAATGGGTATCTTTGGGCAAATATTTTTTATGATAAATCTTGTTTTATTTGGCAAGCCTGGAGCTGGAAAAGGAACACAAGCTTCATTTCTAAAAGAGCAGTACAATTTGGTTCACATATCAACTGGAGACCTTTTTCGTAATAATATCAAAAAAAAAACCCCTTTGGGTGTTTTGGCAAAGTCTTATATGGATCAGGGAGATTTAGTTCCTGATCAGGTAACTATCGATATGTTAGAGGCCGAGGTCGATCAAAATCCGCAAGCCAAGGGATTTATATTTGATGGTTTTCCACGAACTGAGGCGCAGGCAGGAGCACTGGATGCATTCTTAAAGGACAAGCAAATGGAAATTTCGGCTACTATTGCATTAGAAGCTGCAGACGATATTTTGGTCGAGCGGTTGTTAGAACGAGGTAAAAGTAGCGGAAGAACAGACGATCAAGACGAAAGTAAAATCCGTAATCGTTTTGAGGAGTACAATCAGAAAACGGCTCCATTAAGAGATTATTACACCAAAAAAAATAAGTTTTACAGCGTTAACGGTATTGGTTCTATAGAAGAAATTACGCAACGCTTGAAGCAACTGATCAACAGCCTTTAATAATTCATGACTGAAGGAAACTTTGTCGATTATGTCAAATTAAATGTAAGCTCCGGCCAAGGGGGTAAAGGCTCTATCCATTTACATCGTGAAAAATTCATCACCAAGGGTGGCCCAGACGGAGGCGATGGAGGTCGAGGAGGACATGTAATTATTCGGGCAAACGAACAGCTATGGACACTTTACTCCTTTAAGTTTAAACGCCATTTTGCTGCAGGTCACGGAGGTGACGGCAGTAAAAATCGAAGTAGCGGAGCACAGGGAGAAGATTTGTACATCGACGTACCTGTAGGTACCGTTATTCGTAATTCAGAGACAAAAGAAATTTTATTTGAAATTACGACAGCCGGCCAAGAAGAAATTCTTGCAGAAGGTGGTTTAGGTGGTCGAGGAAACTGGCATTTTAAATCATCAACTCGTCAAACACCCCGCTATGCTCAGCCTGGGAGAGATGGGATTGAGGTACCCATTACTCTAGAATTAAAAGTTTTGGCGGATGTGGGTCTCATTGGCTTTCCCAATGCTGGAAAATCTACTTTACTTGCTGCCCTTACTGCGGCCAAACCCAAAATAGCAGATTATGAATTCACTACCTTAAAACCAAATCTGGGAATAGTGGAATACAGAGATTACAGGTCGTTTGTAATGGCGGACATACCTGGTATAATCGAGGGTGCAGCTGAGGGAAAAGGCTTGGGACATTATTTCCTAAGGCATATAGAACGAAATTCTATTTTACTCTATCTGATACCGGCAGATACCCCAGATGTTAAAAAAGCTTTTGATATTTTACAGAAAGAGTTGATCAAATACAATCCAGAATTATTGGATAAAGGCTATATGGTGGTTCTCTCAAAAGCCGATTTATTGGATGATGAATTGTTGGCTGAATACACCGGAGAAATGAAAGTAACTTTCAAAGAAATACCCTATTTGATTATCTCAAGTGCAACCCAATTTCACTTAACTGAGCTCAAAGACATGCTCTGGAAACAACTGAATCCCTAAAAGCGATGATGCGACTTCATTTTATTGCAATTGGGGGCAGTGCCATGCACAGTTTAGCTCTGGGCATGGTTGAATTAGGACACCGAGTTACAGGGAGCGACGACGTGATATTTGAACCCTCAAAATCAAAGCTTCAAAACGCTGGAATACTTCCCGAGACTGAGGGATGGTTTCCTGAAAAAATAACGAAAGATTTAGATATTGTGGTATTGGGAATGCATGCAAAAAAAAACAATACTGAGCTAGTTCGCGCCCAAGAGTTAAACCTAATTATCCAATCTTATCCAGAGTTTTTAGCCTTACTTACTGAGAATAAAACAAGCGCTGTTGTTGCAGGTAGTCATGGAAAAACAACCATTACAGCAATGGTGTTACATACCTTAAAATATCACGATATCGATACCGATTACATGGTTGGAGCACCAGTTTCTGAGGATTCAAAAACCTTATCCATTACGGACGATAATGATTTTGTTTTACTTGAGGGGGATGAATATTTGTCTTCAGCCATTGATCCTCAGCCCAAATTTTTGTGGTACACACCTGAAATTGCACTAATCAGCGGAATTGCGTGGGATCACGTCAATGTTTTCGCCACTTTTGAAAATTATTGCTCCCAGTTTGAGTTGTTTATAAACTCCATACAGGAGGGAGGTGTTTTGATTTATAACGAGGAGGATGAAGTACTTGTGAAGTTGGTGGAATCCAACACACATCCCATCAAAAAAATAGGGTATCGAACACCAGAATATTTCATTGATGATGGAATTACTTTTCTTGAAACACAAGAAGGAAATCTTCCCTTAGCTGTATTTGGTATTCACAACCTTCAAAATTTAGTTGCTGCACAGTGGATTGCTCAACTAATGGGTTTGGATAGTTCTGATTTTTTCGAGGCCATACCTAGTTTTAAAGGAGCAACAAATCGTTTGGAGCTACTAGCTAGAGGGGCTAAAAGTTTTTTATTTAAAGATTTTGCTCATGCACCAAGTAAAGTAAAAGCAAGTAGTAAAGCAGTCAGCCATCAGTTTAAGGGGAAAAATATTATGGTGTGTTTGGAGTTACACACCTACAGTAGTCTTGACCCTGAGTTTATTAAACAGTATGCCCATAGTTTAGAGTCGGCAGACGAGGCAATCATTTTTTACGATCCCGAAGCATTAAAAATTAAAAACAGAGTACCGATTCCCCCAGAGGTCATTATGCAATCTTTTGCCCATAAAAATTTGGTTGTGTTTACAGATGCTAATGAGCTGAATGACATGCTGCTAGCAAAAGACTACAATGAAACTGTTTTAGTAATGATGAGTTCTGGAAATTTTGGAGGCATGGATTGGTCAGCTCTCCAACAGCAATTTTTGTAGGAATATTTTTTGTTTAAAAATTATAATTTGGTAGGGTATAGTTTGCCCCATGTCATAATCGTCTAAAAAAAAGCACCATTAAAGATTGGGATGTTTCAAATCGCCCAAGATAGAAACTTCATAAACACTTGGCATCCTATTTAATTAATGCAGAACTGATAGTAATTTTAATCAGCAGTGTTAGTCCTAAAGAAAGTAGGGTTGATTTGATTAAAAGAGTTTCACAAAGTGTGGACAATAATTTACTTAAATTACACAAAATTCCTTTGGAATATTTGGTAAAATTCAACGGTATAGGAATGGCAAAGGCAATTAAAGTGAAGGCGGCTTTAGAGTTTAGTAAAAGGGTAAGTTAACATCAACAAAACCTCCAGTACTGAACTACAGTAAGCTGGTATACGAGCAAATTTGTCATGAGCTCGCTTTACTTGATAACGAAGAATTTTAGGTACTTTATCTCAATCAATCTTCCAAAATATTCGAAAAATTTAGACTCAGTCAAGGGGGTATAACTCAAACGGTGGTTGACATTCGTTTGGATTTAAAGCGCGCCTTTGAAGTAGGAGCTACCGCACTAATTTTAGTTCTCAACCATCCTTCTGGGAATTTAAAACCAAGTGGACACGATAAAGAATTGACTCAAAAGCTTAAGAAAGAAGCAAGCTATGTTGATATGAGGGTATTGGATAATTTGATTGTTTCAGAAAAAGGCTACTTTAGCTTTACTGACGAAGAAATCATTTAAATGCTACTGGTTTACACACACAAAATTACTCCTCGAGTGAGCTATATTTTTAAGCATATTTTTGAAAATATGTTGGAATTAGCGGTCAGTTTTACCTCTTCAATTGAAGTTTTTGTTGCACACTCAGGTCCAAAGATGAGTTATACGACTAAAGCTTTAGGAGACGAATTTTTTGTCGCGTCCCACTCGATACTATTTGAACGTGGCATTTTTCACCATGAACCCTCAGTTCAAGACTGGGAGGGTACACCAGCTTTTTTTAAAACGACCAATGAAAATACAGTCCCCTATGATATTTTTGCGTCAAGTTTTTATCTGTTGTCTCGTTATGAGGAACTTACTCCCCACATTAAAACGGATACCGGTTTGTTTGATCCAGCGGAAAGCCTAGCAGCACAACAAGGCTTTTTAGAACTCCCATTAGTCGATATTTGGGCGCTTAAGCTTCATGAAATTATGAGTGAACATTTTGAAGAAATTGAATCGTATAGACTCAAAAAACCCCAAAAGGAAATTCTTATTGATGTACCCTTGGCTTTTAAATACCGCAATCGTTCTGTTTTGGTCGTAGTGGAAACATTTTTAAAGTCTATTTGGTCATTTGATTTATTAAAAATCATTAATCAACTGGCAGTACTTTTTAGATTAGAAGACGATCCTTACGACAGTTTTTCTTTTTGGGATAAATGGTTTGAAAATTCGTCCATCACTCCCAAAGTTTTTTTCCTTTATGCCAACAGTTCAGCTTATGAATCCAATGTGTCGACCTTTAATAGAAGATTACAATTGAGAATAAAAAAAGTAAGTGATGATTATTCTTTGGGGCTTTTACTCTCAGTTGAATCTCAACTAAAATCTGAAATAGGATTGGAGAGTGAAAAAAAGGATTTCCAAAGGCTAACCCACAGACAGGTTAAAATGAGTCGTATTCCAATAAGTTTTAGGCAACTTTCTGAGGTCTATGCGGACTTAGTAGATTTTGAGTTTTCGGAGGATTACAGTATGGGTTATTCAGATCAAATTGGATTTCGAGCCAGTACTGCAACCCCCTTTTATTTTTACGATCTTACGAATGAGTTTCAGCTGCCTTTAAAAATCCATCCAGTTGTAGCTAGAGAGACGGCCTTTTGCCGATTGAAAAACTACAAAGTGTTTGACCAATTGGAGAAGATATAT
>Ga0228615_1000020_pt1 | contig 97506 bp, 101 predicted proteins | sample 16DmetaG_FD_190530 | JGI IMG/M metagenome (GOLD analysis project Ga0228615, IMG submission 190530) | Seawater microbial communities from Monterey Bay, California, United States - 16D | ecosystem: Environmental > Aquatic > Marine > Coastal | place: USA: California | collected 2016-10-17
CATTTCTGGTTTGCATTTACCATTCTGAGGCATTCCGTGTGTTTGTATTACAACCGGAGCATTTGGATCGACTTCGATATACCATCCTCGAAGAGTTATTCCGGATTCGCCTCTAGGTTCAAATGAGACATTCTCGTACTGATATTGATAATTAGACACATCAAAATTCTTCCTTATGTCTATACGCTCCTCTGAATCATTCCATGGTTCAAAACTTTCCCAGTCGTCATTAGTGGTCCAATTATCGGGTGTATTAGAAGCCCACATGCCACAACCAGGATTTGCAGAAATACCTTGGGACGCAACTGTGTATCCAATACCGATATAAGCGAGAGAGAATAAGAATGTAGATACTAAGAATATTGCAACGATTTTTCGTTTATTATCAATTATTGGAGCTATATTCCAGCGGCTCATTGTTCTGCGGAAGAGTATATTGCAAATAAAATAGAGACTTTATCGTTAGTTTGAATTTTAATTTTGTGCGACTTTTTGTATTTCATTTTGATTTAGGTATGGAAAAATAGTTTCGAAAAAAGAATTGAAGTAGAATGAATCTATCATGTAGTATCTTTTCCAATCCATGCTTCGAATGAGCATAGTCTTAATGCGCTACTGTAATCTCTCTTGATTTTTAATTCAGGTTTTGGTTTACCGGCTAGGATGGGTGGAAGAATTTCATTTATTTTACTATTGGCAGATGGAATGTCTGATTCTGCGACTATTACTCTGCCTCGTATTAATGAAACGTTACTTCGATTGAGTAAGGGAATTAAGTCAGGGAGAAGCTCTATTGTTCGATGAGGAAGGTTGACCAAGACCATATCCCATTTACCCGAATATTGAGGATTTTGAGAAAGTTTTGTAGCATCAGCCAATCCAACTATTCTGTCATCATAATATTTTTGTAACTTTTCTGATTTGGTCGGATATTCTCTTTTGTCCCATCTCTTGAGATTCTCGAATAATAATTCCACTGCTGATGAATTCAAATCAGAGGCTAGTATATTGCCGACTAAGTCTTCTTCTGCAATCAAGGTAGATAGTGCGGGACCTACTCCACAAAACGGATCACAAATCGCTAAAGGACGATTGAGTTCATTACGTAATTCTTTAGCGAATCGAAGTGTTTCAAGCCTCTCTGTTTGAAGTTTAGTTGAGTAGTATGCCACTTTGGGATCACATGAGATATATCTGCCGGATTCTTTGACCGAAACCTTTGTGTTGGTGAGTTCTGAAGGAATGTTGTCAAAATATAATTCTGAATCTTTACGCGCTCCTATAGGTTCTAAATCTCTAATTCTTAATTCTCCCATCACTCCTCCATCAGATAATACTAATCTAATAAATGGATGAGAGAGTAGTTTGGCTTGGGCAATTTTAGATGTATATTGTTCTATACTATCATCTATTCTTACTATCAACATATCTCCAAAAAATTCATGTGATGAGGGCCATGATTCTTTATGCTCAATCACCGTATCTTTTCCTACTAAATTTTCCAAATGATTCCACCAATCGGTATCTATGATTTCATTTGGCATTCCTTCAGAGAAAACAATTTCAAATTCGCAGAGAGGTTTTGGTAAATTTATATTGGCAGACACTGAAATAGGGATTAGGCGATTTTTTCCGTCTTCTGAGGAAAAAATTCTGTGCTCCTTGGATAACCAATCAAATTTTGTTATCTCGGTTAAAGCAGCCTGTACTTTTTTATTTGGCACTAGTAAATGTCGCATCACGTTCATGATGTGCAGGCGGTTAGACCCCTTCACCATGACGGAGGAGAGATTGTCGGCTGGCTTGTGGCTCATTGGCTTGGGGCCTGGAAATTTAGATCACATGAGTCAGAAGGCAATCGACGTAGCAAGAGCATGTTCTGAAAGATTTTTAGAAGGGTATACTGCTATTCTTCCGCCTTATCAAGAAGATAGATTAGAGGATTTTGTAGGAGGGTGGGAGAGAATAATGAGGCCTCTAGTTGAAAATCCTGAAAAAATATTAAAATTGGCCAAAAAAGAACCTGTCGCGTTACTAATTGTGGGAGACCCCATGCAAGCCACTACTCATGTTGATTTAGAAGCGAGATGTGATGAATTACATATAGGTTTCAATATTATACCGGGAATTACTGCTACGGCACTTGCAGTATCATTATCGGGATTACAATCCTACAGGTTTGGGAGGCAGGTTACCATTCCTTATTCCTATGGTAATTATTTACCTTCGTCGCCTTTGGAAATGATCTATAGAAATTATGATAATAATCTCCATACTCTTGTATTGTTGGATTTAGACCCTACAGGAATGGGGGTAGAGAAGCCTACTCCTATGAGTCCTCGCGATGCATTCACAATACTACAAAAAATGGAAGAAAGAATGGTCGAGGAGGGGAAAAAAATATCGCAACAGATTAAAAATTTAGATAGTATTTTACTTACCGATATCTCATTAGACTCTCAAAAAATTATTGCTGGCAATCTTTCTGAAATCTCAGAGTACAATGATGGTTGGATCCATTGTTTGATTATACCTTCTAAAATGAATCAAAATGAAATTGATGCCTTTGAACGTAGGAAAATTGTTTGACCATCTAATCGACGAACTCAAGGGGGGTCGATGTTTCCGTTAATTGTATAACATGGCTCGCCCACCTGCTGAAGTAAGATTTCCTGGCGATAAAAATCGTAGGAAAAAAATCAAAGTGCGCGGTATAAAACAGGCTTCTAAACAAATCCAGCAAAGATTAGAGAAGGATTTGGATGCTCTTTTGGAAGACCCCAAGATATTCTTGCCAGAAATAAAAGCGGAACTTGGTAGACCTAGGAAAGATATGATGGCTGCAAGCTTGAAGGAAATTGAATATGTCTCAAAAAAGCGTCACGATAGAAAATGGTTAGCTAGAAGAATGGTGAAGAGGAGAGGTTGTATGGTTTCCCGGGCATTAGCTGGTAGTCTGTTGGCTGCTCTTGATGGAGATCATTCAACAGTAGCCGTATTCAATAATCCAATATATGGTACTTCGAGTTTTATTAGAAGAGGTAATGGGAAACAGGCCCATCAGGCAGCAATTCAAAATTATAATAATCATAAATTAAGAATGTTAGCTTGGGATGAACATGCAAAGTCTGGACACTGGTTTTTCTCTTGGAAAAATGGGTTTGAATATACAGGCATGGCACCTAAATCACCTGAAAATTGGATCGATGCTGCACTGGAGTTCTCCTCTGTTAAATTTTCTGGAGATAAAATAAGATGGAGTAAAGGACTTGATGAAGAGACGGTACTGAATAACGTCTTTTCGGATTCTGGATGGTTAAAAATTACCTTTCAAAACGGCGTTATTGCTGGGTTGTCGCAAAATTCTCTTACCAAAACTGAAGAAGGTTTCGTTCCGTCAATAGCACTCACAATGTTGCCGCCAAAAATCTCTGAAATCATCGATGCTGAGTGGATGTGGAGGCCAATTGGTTGGCCTGAAGATAAGGCTTTACCGACTGAAGGATTGGAAAAATTAGATGAAGTATTACTTGCTTGGATGTCAATGGCTTTGGAAGATTCTTCGTTGGGTAGAGAATGCCGCAAAAGTATCTTGAACTCAATTGATGAGGGTTATATTAGTGGCAATAATTGGTTCGATAATGAGTCAAAGAAAGACTTCTTAGAGTTTTTATCAGGAAGTGATGATGAGAAGGAGGCAATTGCCGCTGTATTAGATAATCTAGAGACTGGAATACATGTAAGGCAAGATGCCATTACTTTTGAATTGGAGGAAAAAGTTGTAAGATTTGAAGAAAATGCTTGCCATCCTCTTTTGGTTTCTTTATGGAAAGATCACGGGCTCACTATATTGGATCAAATGTTCGAATTAAGTGGCGAAGAAGCCGAGGAAATTTACAATAAACAATTACAACGGAAACAAGGTTTTGGGGCATTTTTGAGAGAGTTGAATAATAATCTCTCAACGGCAAAAAAATTAGACTCGTTACCTTGGAGTAATGTTTCATTACCAAAGCCACTTAGTTTTGCAGATAAATTAATCAGAAAGGCGGGTGACGATGGAGTTGCATCTACTGTATCATTGGCTAGAAAAGGAAAAGATTTGGATGCGGCAATGGGATGGGCTTGGCTTGTTGTACACGATAGAACAGAATCGGATGCATGGAGATTTGATTCAGCTTCTCGTGACAAAGGTAGCGATTGGGTCCCTGTACTACATATGTTATGGAATTCAGCTAAAAGAATTCTGAATGAGAATAGTGAAGAGGCAGTATCTGACTATGTTGAGGCTATGAAAAAATTAGCAGAAATATCTGGTGCTGGTAAATTAACTTCTCCATGAGTATCAAACTACTATCCAAATTGCAACAGCAATTAATGAAAAACCCATTCCTCTGTTTAACATTGTAGCCGACTTTGTAGTTGTGAACAACTTTCTTAGTTGAGTACCGAAACCAGCCCATGTCATAACAGCAGGTAACCCAAATACAAGATTAAGTCCTACAAGCATCACTTTTGCTCCAAAACTAGGGCCGAATAAAAGTCCGAATTGGGTCATTAAAACTAGAAAATGAATCCATGCTTTGCCGTTGACGATTTGCAGAACAATGCCGGTTATTGGACCCAATTTAGTGCTTTTTTGTTCATCGTCAGACATTGGAGAAGATTTGAAAACTTGATACCCTAAATATGCGATATATAATGCTCCAATGTATGTCAACAAATCAAAGAAATTTTGGTTTTTTTCAATGAATACAGTTGCTCCACCTACAAAAATACCCAATGATGACCAACCTACTGCCATTCCTGAAATTAATGGTAAGGTGCCTTTGAAACCGTGCTGCGAACCGTGTGCAGCACAAAGAATATTATTTGGTCCCGGAGAAAAACACATTGCAATTGTGAAGACTAGGAATTGGGCGAGAAGTTCTGAATCCATATTAACCACTAAGCACGAGTGGAAAGTAAGTCAGCAGCTACAGCTAAAGCCTGTTCGATGTCGTTCCAAATATCTTCAACATCTTCAATTCCAACGCTCATTCTAACAAAACCAGGCACTACTCCTGCTTCCATTCTTACTTCTTCGGGAACAAACATATGACTGGAATTGAATGGGCATTCTACTAAACTCTCAACACCGCCCAAACTTGTTGCTTCAAGTGTCATGTTCAATGATTTCAGGAACTTAAGGGCTGCTGCATCTCCCCCTTTAACTACGTAGGAAAGCATACCACTGCCTTTTGGTAAAATTCTTCTTGCTAACTCATAATCATCATAATTTGGTAGAGAAACATGATTCACTGATTCGATCATTGAATGTGTAGAAAGCCTTCTTGCTAACTCTGCGGCATTAGATGTATGGATTGGCATTCGAGCATGTAAAGTCCTCATTCCCCTCTCTAGAAGATAACACATGTGAGGATCTGCGGCACCTCCAAAGTGTACTTTTTTAGGGAAAATTTGGGCAATTAAATCTTTTTTACCCACTACAAATCCTGCAATTAAATCTGAGTGGCCGCCGAGATATTTTGTTCCTGAATGTATTACTAAGTCAAATCCGCTCTTAACTGGGTTGCAGCCCCATGGTGAAGCAAATGTATTATCAACAACAGAAATTAGATTATTTTTTTGTGCTATTACAGCCATGGCGTCTAAATCGCAAACTTTCAGAACTGGATTGGATAATGTTTCCACGTAGATCATTTTTGTGTTGTCTTGAATTGCAGCTTCGTATGAAGAAGGGTCTCTCATATCAGCCATAGTTACTTCGATACCAAAACGCGGAAGATCTTCGGTAAGCAACCCATATGTTCCTCCGTAAACGTCTGTACTAGCAATAACATGATCCCCGCTTGATAAGAGGCCGAGAAGTGTTGTAGATATTGCCGCCATACCACTAGCAAAGGTTTCTCCATCCTCTGCACCTTCCATAGCGACGATTTTTTGCGCAACCGCTTCTGAATTGATACTGGATAGCCTCGCATAGAGCATTGTGTGCTGAGCCCCACCAGCCCAACCTGCATATCTTTCATCAGTCAAATGATATGTTGAAGACAAGAATACGGGAGTATTTACTCCTCCTCCAACAGAATTTGTTCCTGAATGTACTGCTTTAGTTGCGAATCTCTTGTCGGTATTGTCATTCCTCATATACCTCGGAGAGAGTGTAAGCAAATCAACTAAACGGCGAATATATGATAAAGATGTCGAGATTTTGACGGAGAATAGTGAAATAGCCGACTTATTGACGGAAATACTAAGAAAGAATAGTCTTAGCGTCGTATAATGCCCTTTTCAAATCTAGATACTAAAGATTCTGGTATACTAAAAATGCTAAATGAAGATTCGAGAGCGACTACACAGGCAATAGCCGATGCTTTGAATATGCCAAGAGTTACGGTCCATGATAGAATAAAAAGATTGCAAGATAGAGGAGTCATAGATAAATTTTCTGTGGAGATAAATCGAAGAGAGTTAGGGTGGCCTTTGCATGGATTCATTCTTGCGAATTGGGCAGGGCAGAGAGAAGATATTGATAGGAGATTCGTGGCTGAAGAAATTTGTAAAATGCCTTTCGTTGTAGGGTGCCATATAGTTACTGGCCAATGGGATTTTATTGTAGAAGTGGTGGCTAAAGATATGGCTAATTTAGGAGATTCCATCTTAGATCAGTTGTCTGAAATTAATGGAGTTGGGCACACTCAAACTTTGGTTTCTTTCTACAGCTTTGACGGTGTTGCCAAATCTCTTGGTTAACTGACAGGATCATTAATCCCCCATATCCTATCTGTTAATTGGAGGAACAGGGCGACTACTGGGCCTATCAATATCGCAAAAATAATAGTTCCCAACCCAAATACTCCGCCGAGTTTCCAACCAATTAACAATGCAATTATTTCGATTGTTGTTCTAACCCTACCTATTGGTATATTAGTAATTCTCTGGAGACCTGTCATCCATCCGTCGCGTGGCCCGGGGCCTAAGTTTGCGGTCAAATAAAAACCACTGCCTATGCCGACTAATATTGTGCCTAACAATACTTGAATAAACTGATAAATTTGTTGTTCAGGGTGTGGAAGATATGGTTCCATGACATCAATGGCTACAGCAATTAATATTGCATTTAGAATTGTCCCAACTCCTGGTTTTTCTTTCAATGGTATCCATAAGAAAAGCACTATTACGCTAATGAAAAACGTTGCTTGACCTATTGTCCAGTCAAATTGGATTCCGATACCTTGGGCTAAAACTGTCCAAGGAGCTACCCCGAGTCCGGCTGCAATAATTACAGCATCTCCTGTGCCGAATATCCATAATCCTATGACTAATATGGTTAAGGTGTTTAATTTGGGCTTAGTAGACATTGGGTCATTAGAGCTCCAAGTAGTGGTAGGTACCTTTTTTGCCAATTTGAAAAAAGGTTGAGATTTAGACAAAAATTACTCACCTTTAACCCAATTAGAGTATTCATCCGTGGATTCTACCGCCCAATATAATATTTCAGGGACATCGTAAGGATGTTCTGATTTTATCTTATGAATCAATTTTTTAATCTTAGATTTGGTAGTTTTAAGTTGTATCAGCCATTCTGATTCACTCGTTATTTCTTCGCTCCAGCGATATATCGATCTTCCTCTATTTACTTGTACACAAGCAGAGAGTTTTGAATCTATAATAGACTGAGCCCAAATCCCAACTTCTGCATCATTAAGGTCGCCACTAAGAGATGTTTGAACTATGAATAGCGTGTCAACCATGGACAATCCTAGACGGGTTTCCAATATAGCCTGTGGCATATATTCAATGCCTGTGTATGCTTCCGAAGTTTCGGCGATAAGATGGGGGCGTGGCAAAAACCTATTGATTCTGGCGGAATTCCTGATTCAGAGACTCATTTTGATGTTATTGTTGTAGGAGGCGGTCCTGGAGGCTCGGCTGCAGCTGCTTACAACGCTTTGAACGGTTGTAAAGTTCTTTTATTGGAAAAAGAAATTTGGCCTAGAGATAAGATATGTGGAGATGCGGTTGGAGGTAAATCGCTATCTCATGTAAAAGAATTAGGAGTCTTAGATATGATTGAGTCGACTCCTCATTATGTAGTGGATTCTATCGTTTTCGGCAGTGCAAATGGTTCTGAAGTCAGAGTCATGCTGCCAAAGGAGTCCTATGAAAAAATGGGTTTACAATCTGGTTATGCATTGCCTAGAATGCAATTTGATTACATGATGTTTCAAAGAGGCCAAGAAATAGTTAGAGAAAATGGAGGATCTGTAATACAGGGTTTTTCTGTACATGAAATAATATTTGAAAAAGAAAATGGTGTTCACAAAATAAAGGGCGTAAAGGGGAGTGTCGGAGGGAGAAAATCAGGTAATGAAGAATTAACATTCACCTCTGCAGTCACAATCGGAGCTGGTGGTTACAATTGCCCGGTATCGAGAGTAATTACTGAATTGCATAATGAGCCACATAGAGACGATGATCATTTCTGTGGAGGCTATCGAGAATATTGGGATGATGTTGGAGGATTGGGGGGTGATGAGGGCCCGATTGAAATACACTTTATTGACGAAGTTTTACCGGGTTACTTCTGGCTTTTCCCCGTACAAGGAAATAGAGTTAACGTAGGGATTGGGATGTTAATTTCTGAACATAGAAAACTGAAAAAAGATAGAAAGAAATCTCTCAAGAAAATACAAAAATGGGTAATTAAAGAACATCCGCGATTTAAGGAAAGATTTGCGAATGCCACATTAGTTCCGGGTTCTGAAAAGGGGTGGCAATTACCGTTTGGTTCTCCGAGAAAGGATGCTCCCTCATATCAACCAAGGAGAGTGGCGATGGCGGGCGCTATGTGCGTAGGAGATTCTGCAAGCTTAGTGGATCCATTTAGTGGTGAAGGTATTGGTAACGCATTACTATCTGCAAAAATGACTTCAAAACATTTCGATAAAAATCTGCATGCAAATGGATTCCCGGAAGAAGGTGCTAAAGAATATATGATTGATTTATGGGGTGCATTGGGCTCTGAATTAAAAAATTCTAAGACTTTACAACAGGTTATGAAATGGAAAGTGCTTACCAATTGGTTTGTCAAGAAGGCATCAAAGAAAGAAGAGTTAGGAAAAATGATGTCGGAAATGATTGCCAGTAAAGAATCGCAAAAAATGCTTTGGAGTCCTTGGTTTTTAATGAAAACATTATTATTACCATGAGGTTATATTTATGCAAAATTTAACCCGTAATTTAGATGGGATTGAAGCAGTTTTCTTAGATTTAGATGGAACTATTTACATGGGAGATAATCTAATTAAAGGCGCTGTGAATTTTCTAAATCGGATAGAAGAAAAAGGGATTAGAAGATTCTTTTTATCCAATAACTCAAGCAAATCAGTAAAGCAATATTTATCCAAACTAGAAAATTTAGGAGTGCCAGCTAAGGAAGAAGATATATTATTATCGACTCATGATTTATTGGCATGGCTTTCCTCAAATAATATTTCTGAAACCTACCTAGTAGGCACTGTTGGAATGAAAGAAATGCTAGAATCTGCGGGCGTTAATACATCTTCTAATGATCCCCAATATGTTGTTCTAGGTTACGACACTGAAATAACTTATCAGAAATTGACTCAAGCCTCGATTAATTTGCATAAGGGAGTGCCTTTGGTTGTCAGTCATCCAGATATGGTTTGCCCCTCACCAAATGGTGGCTTACCAGATACTGGAGCATATCTTGCATTGTTTGAAGCGACTACCGGCGTTAAACCCGAACATATTTGTGGGAAGCCAAATCCAGGAATGATTCTGCATAAAATACACGAATTAGGCATTGATCCGAAAAGCTGCGCAATGGTTGGCGATAGGCTCTACACTGATATGGAAATGGCTGAAAGATCGGGCGTTCATGGTATTTTGGTGTTATCTGGAGAAGCTACATTAGAAGATGCTAGGGCAGCGAACCAAAAACCGAGTTTGATTGTGGAATCAGTTGCAGAATTGTGTTAATGATGAATTTCTTCACAGAGAAATTTCGTTTTATCATGTGTACTTGTTGTTTTAATAATAAAAGTCATTCGGGCCTCCATGGAAGGAACGACTGACCCGTCAGTTTTAGAAGATAGATTATACTACAAAATTGGTAGTTTTGTTTATGATAATGCCAAGGTTGTATTAGTTACTACTTTACTGTTAGGAGTTGGTCTCGCGGGATTAATGACTTTGGAGCCTAAATATATCGAAGGTTTTGGCGAAGGAGATTTGGAATCTGTTCACGGATGGGATGCTATCGCAACTGGATTTTCTGATGAAAATGAAAGTTCTTATGAGGTTTTTTATGTTCTCTTCCATCACCCAAGCGGAAACTCTAGTGATGTAGAAATTAGAACCGCGATGGAAGAAACCGTTAGAGTGTTTCAAACTAACGAAGATGTTACAATAGATTATCCTTGGTTCACTAATGAGGCAAATAAGTCGAATCTGATCAGTACCATTGATGAGTCTTGGTCTAGAATACGCGTACAATTCAACTTGGATAGAGAGGAATCAAAGGTTTTGCTAAAGGAAACTATTGAAGATTTGGAGTTACCAGAAAATACTCCTGAGGGAATGGAAAAATGGGTAACTGGAAACTTGGCTATCGACGTTGTATTTGACTTAACTCTTGAAGATGAATTAATCAAAGCGGAATTAATCTCTGCTCCTCTTACCTTACTTATTTTACTACTAGTGTTTGGAAGTCTTGTTGCTGCGGGTTTGCCTGTTCTGACTGGAATTTACACAGTGATTGCGGCTGTAGGTATAGTTACTGGACTAACTTATATTTTTGACGATATCACGATTTATGCAAATAATATTGTATCATTACTAGGTATTGGATTAAGTGTAGATTATTCATTATTCATAGTTAATCGATTCAGAGAGGAGTTGCGTAGAGGTAGAGACCATAAAACGGCTATTGCAATGACTAGTGCTACTGCAGGTAGGGCTATTTTCTTCTCTGCAATGACTGTGATGGTTGGATTGATGGGTATGTTGTTTTTCGAAAATACTGGTTTGCCATCACTAGGTTGGGGCGGTATATGTGCCACCCTTGTTGCTTTGGTTTCATCAGTAGTTCTTTTACCAGCTATATTATCCTTATTAGGAGATAGAATAAACTCATTCAAAGTTCCTTTCTCAATGACAGATACGAACAAGGAAGACGGTTTTTGGTCATGGATTGCTGAAGGCGTAATGAAGCGTCCTTTATCCGTACTAATCCCAGCAGTGATGGTTCTACTAATCGCTGGTTCTCCTTTTCTCCAAGCAGATTGGGGCATAACTACGTACAAGGCTTTGAGTCCGGATGATGAATCAAGGAACGGTTTAGAATTAACAGATGTTTATTGGCCAGAAAATGTTGGGAATACTGCTCAGATTGTATTTGAAATTGAAGAAAATATTGATCCTTTCTCAGAAGAAAATATTCGTAACTTGTACAATTTTTCAAAGGAAATTATGACTATCGAACATACTAGTTATGTTTACACGTATGCACATTTTGATTCATCGATGAATCAAGACGAAGTAATTGCCTTTTGGGATGACTCTGAAGACGAAAACTTGACTTCTGAAGAAAAATATAATCTAGATTTAAAAAGGAATTTTCATATTGAAAGTTCTGTAGGAAATAATGTAATTTTAGTGATTGTTGGAATAGAGGGTGAACAATCTAGTGAAGATTCTAGAGATGTTGTAAGAAGTATTCGATCTTTAGAAAGTAAAAATGATCAGTTTGGTAGCCAAAGTACTGTTAATGTTGCTGGTATTGCAGCTTACAATCAAGATATTTTAGAAGCGGTGGCAGAAAATATGCCGATTGCTTTGGTATTTATTCTGATCTCGAGTTATATACTTATTTTCTTACAAGTTAGATCGGTGGTTTTGCCACTAAAGGCACTAGTAATGAATGTATTATCAGTCAGTGCTTCGTTCGGAGTATTGGTATGGATTTTTCAATATGGTAATGGGGCTGAATTATTAAATTTCACACCTCAACCGATAGATCCAACAACTCCAGTAATGATTTTTGCAATTTTATTCGGATTGAGTATGGATTATGAAGTTTTGATGCTATCAAGAATTCACGAAGAATGGGAGCGAACCAAGGATAATACAAAGGCTGTTGCGGTCGGATTACAAAAGAGTGGCCGGATAATTACGTCCGCGGCTTTGGTAATGATAACTGTGTTTTCCGCCTTCGGTTTTTCCTCGGTTGTCATAATGAAACAATTCGGCTTTATGCTTGCTTTGGGTGTTGCTGTTGATGCTAGTATCGTTAGAGCATTGGTCGTTCCATCCACAATGCGATTAATGGGCGACATAAATTGGTGGGCTCCAAGTTGGATATCAAAAAATGAGTCTGATGAGGAAGAATAATTCGTTAAGTCGAAGTGTGTAGGCTCGGACGGGTTTGTATGAATAAGGAATGCGTTGTTGTAACTGGCGCTAGTGGATATATTGGGAGCCATATTGTGGCGAATCTCTTATTGAAGGGTAAAAAAGTTAGAGCGACAGTTCGAGATTCGCAAGACCATGAACGAGTCAAGCACTTGAAAGAAATGGAAGTATCAGAGAATGGTTCGTTAGAAATTGTGGAAATGGATCTTTTTGATGAGGATAGTGTGGACCTTGCAATAAGTGGAGCGACGGATGTAATTCATACTGCTGCGGTAGTCATCGTGAGGTCAAAAAATCCACAGGAAAAAATTGTTGATCCAAGTGTAATTGGCACGAAAAATATTATTTCAGCAATTGAAAAAAGTGGCACTGTTGAAAGATTCGTTCACACATCTTCAACTGCAGCAATTCGTCCACAAGAATGGGAAGATGGTGAAGTCTTGACTACAGAAACATTTGCGAAAGATGCCACATTAGAACAGAATCCATACGGGTTGGCGAAATATAGTGCTGAAATGGTTGTTAGAGATTGGCATAAACAAAAGAATGATGTGAAAAAACCAAGGATGGTTACTATTCATCCTTGTATGGTTTTTGGCCCACCCCTTTCACCAAGACACCTGAGAGGATCTCTTTCAATTATTATGATGTTAGTCAACAGAGAATTGCCAGTATTACTGCCTATGCAAATCAGCATAGTTGACGTTAGAGATGTTGCTGAAGCTCATGTAAGGGCATTGACGATGGGGAGAGATGGAGGGAGATATCTGACGGTTGCTGGCGAGATGATGTGGAGCGATATTTCAAAAATTCTAAAAAAAGAGTTTCCTGAAAGGAAATGGCCTTTCAGACAATTATCTTACTACTTTGCACTGATAGTGTGTGCATTTCATCCGAGAGTGAGTGTTTCTTGGGCAAAAAGACATTTGAAAAATAAATTATATTGGGATGCTGCTCCTGCTGAAAAAGATCTGAAAATGGAATGGAGATCTATTGATGCAACATTGGTTGATACGATTCCAAATATTGTAAACAATAATTGGGATAAATAATCACACACTAATACTGTTTATGTTTTATGCTATTGTGAAATCGCGAACATATGCGCACTCTTACTCAGAATAGGGGTTTGGTGAAATTGAATCAAAAATCCGTAGTAGGTATACGACTAAATGCACTGCTAATGGTGGTACTAATCGCTTCCATGTCGGGCTCTATTGCTTATGCAAGCAACAGTACTCAACCCGATACATCAAAAATGAGTAAGGAATTAGTTTCTGAATTGGAATCAGTGGACGAAATAGAGGTAATTATTCAATTCACTAGTGAGCAAGATAATTCCGTTTGGCAGTCTCTGGAAACCATGGGAATCGAAATGATTTCTGAAATGTCTGTGCTAAATGGGGGCCTAATCGTTGGAAAATCAACAGATATCTCTCGGCTTTCTACATTTTCAATAGTACAACACATGGAGCTTAACGTCCCTATTGAACATTTTTATCTGCCGGGAGACCAAAATGATACTGAAGCCATGATGCACGAAACTGTAAGATGGGTGAATGCTAGCTTGGCATGGCATCGTGCAATAATCGGAACCGATGGGGTTCTCAAAACAGAACCCGACCTCTCTCTGAAAGAATATGATGGTGAGGGCGCCACCGCAGTAGATCTTGATACTGGAATTGATGGTGAGCATCCAGACTTTGATTGTGGAGAGCCATGGACGGGAGAGAAACTAATCTGGTCAGCTAAATGGACCGGTCTCGCATGGGTAGATGCTCCTAATTGTAATTCAGACACATCCAGCGGGCATGGGACTCACGTTGGCGGGACTATAGCAGGAAATGGTGACGCATCGGGCGGTAGAAGGTTAGGTACCGCAAAGGGCGCAACAATAGTTGCACTTGGAACTGGAGATGGAGCATCAATATTTGCAGCCGTAGAAGGGCTTGAGTGGACTTACCAACACAGTAGACCTGGTTTGAATGACTTCAATATCCGAGTAGTGTCTAATTCTTGGGGTACTAATGGAGATTACAACCCCTCCAACGTAGTAACACTGCTTACAGACATGCTGACTTACGAAAATGATGTTGCTGTAATTTTCGCTGCTTCAAATAGTGGAGGAAGCGGCGGAGAGTCAGAAAGTGATTTGCGAACAAATGTATACGCGAATACGCCGTCAGCAATATCCGTAGCTGCGCTTACTCACGACGGTAATGCTGTCACCTCTTTTTCGAGTAGAGGTTGGGATACCCAGCAACATACGTGGCCAGATATTGGAGCACCCGGTAGAGATATTTGGGCAACAGCACCAAGGGCGACTGCGATTGACGCCTCGACAAGGACTCAGGGCGATCTGTACTACATGGCAATATCAGGTACTAGTATGGCAACGCCACATATTGGAGGAATTGCAACACTTCTCCTAGCGGCTGCACCATCATTAGGTGCTGCTGATTATCAAATTGAAGATCATGATGAAGGCGAAAGCATGTATTTTGATCAACCTGCAAAGGGTTTGCAATTCGAAGATTGGGCAACTAGGAATGAATCAAGAGTACATGAAATCGAATTAATTCTAGAACTCACCTCACATTATGAAATCCTGAGAAACTCATGTGAAGAAGGCAATGATGATGACAATTGCGATAATATTCCAGAGGATTGCTATCTCTCAGAAAATACAGACAGATGTCATGATTGGAGAGTCGGACACGGCCTCGTCGACACAGATAGAGCTCTAGCACTTGCAAGAACTCTTCAGGTTATGCGAGATCCTAATGAAGACGGTTTCTTAGATTATCCAGAAGCTACCGTTTGGGACGCTTACGAACATTATGAGGGGATTATGGATACAAGAGGTTTGCAACTCAGCACCGATCAACTTAGACATGCTTGGAAAGGAGAGTGGAGTCATTTCAATAACGGCCCTACTAGCACTTTCGGCACATATTCCACCGACGATAGACACTACGTTTGGGTTCCAAACGGAACATATGAAATGCAAATTGCATTCAGTTCTCTGGATTGGGATACTGATACAGCACAAATAGCCCAAATTAGACCAAATGTTGATCTTGCCTCAGATGGAAATGATGATGCACAAGGGCAGGGGACTCTAGTTGGTGATACGATTTACGTCGTATTGGATATCCAGCCAGAGCATTGGAATGCATGGACTGAATTCGATGTGACAGGTACGGCAATATCTCTTCCAGTCACAGGAGTCTTGACGGGTTCAGAATTTATGGAGCCGCGAGTACCCTACACATTTGACGTTCTACTCACACTCGATGTTAGCCAAGAATGGACATTTGAAGTTCCATTACGGTTCGATGGATACTCAGACTTGGATCCTGCCCCTCCTTCAGATTTCTATGATGAAGATTCTTCATTCGACTTGATTATGGTCAGGCCAATTTACGATGAAAGTAAGATACCTGCATTTAACGCTGACAATTCACCAATGATTGAAAAATCATCTAACTCAATTTTTATGGCTGGATTTTTGCTTTCGTCTCTTCTCATCATTGTTGTGGCAGCCACTATATGGCTGCGGAATAAATCTGATGATGTCTTAGACGCTGTAATTGAAAATGAAGAGTGAAAAATCATCAGATTCTTGTTTCTTACTGAATATATTATACCGTTATTCTGATGTATGTGGTGTACTGACGGTTGTTCATGCGTGCTATAGCCGGCTGTATGATATTGCTTTTTTTGGCACCGATGATTTCTGGATGTTTTGCTGGTGATACCGTTGAGGAAATTAAAGAGAACAATCCCTTTGATAATCTCTGCCCAAATGGCATTGCTAACAATACGTGGTACCACTATCCCGGGGCTATCGATGCCTTGACTTCTCCCCATATAGTAAATGGAACTTCAATTTTACAAGGTGAAAATATTCCTATATGTACAGAGGGGACGTATTATGGAATTGGGTTTTCCACTTTTGAGCCCACTATTGGGATTACTTCTCAGGATAACATATACATGACTAGTTGGGGTAATGGTGCCGCTGGCGCTACTGCAATTATTCAGTGTAGCGACCTTTTCGAGATGACTAATGTTTCCGATTATTCATGCCAAGATGTTTACAGTCCTACTTTAATTCCTGTTGGGAATTCTAATGACCCTTATGTTTACGTAGACCCTTGGACCGACCGAATAATGAAGTTCGATATGCATGCCTTATTGGGAATGACTGTTGAAACATCGGACGATGAAGGAGAAACATGGTCTCCGTTGCCTACAGGTGCTTCAGGAACTTCGATTCAGGATCATCAAACAATAGCTTCCTCTCCGTATCCTGCGGTATTACATCCAACAACATGGGTATTCTGTATCAATGGTAACTGGCAGTCTCCACTATGCTCATCAAGTTTTGATGGAGGTTTAACTTGGACTCAGCAAGTTCCAGGTGCTCCGCCTAATTGTAACAGCGGAGGATTGACTGGCCATATGGTAGGAGCCAATGATGGGAACTTCTACAGAGGTAACCCTAGTTGTGATGGAGAGGGTTATTCAATTTACAAATCCACTGACGGTGGTTTAACTTGGTCTGAACATGTTCTACCAACAGACGTTACAGGCACTGCAGATACTTGGAATGCCGAAGAAGCACAAGTTTATCCTGATGAAGAAAACAATGTACATGCAATGTGGATGGGTGTTGATGATTTACCATATTATTCATATTCATTGGATCAGGGAAATTCTTGGAGTGATCCATTGATGATTGCCCCTCCAGGACTGAATGGTACCGGTTTCCCTGCAGTAGCAGCAGGAGATAGCGGTCGTGTCGCCTTTGCCTATCTTGGAGATACAGGAGGAGATACATGGAATGGTTATATTTCAGTTATGACAGACTCATTCAGTGATATGCCGTTGATAACTACTGTCCAAGTGAACGAATTTGGCGACCCGTTGAGTCTGGAAGCTGAATGCGGATACAATAGATGCGGAGGATTTGGGGATTTCATAGATATTCTTGTAGATAGTCATGGAAGGGCTTGGTTTGGTCTTTCACATAATATTGGAAATAATATACAAGATGAAGGTATTTACGGGACCATGATGATGGGGCCAAGTCTCAGAGGGCCTACAGTACCACTGAATGTATTACCAGAAGGTGGGCCTCAGACATTGGCTTAATTCAGAATCCATTTGACCAAATATCAATCCCTTGAAGAATGAACCCGCCTGCAAATATCAACATTGCAACACCGCAAAGAGATAAAGCAAATTTATAACTTTTAGCAGAGATATTCCCTCGACTTTTGTCGAATAAATATGCGATAAAGGTCTTTACCAAAATAATTGAAATCAGGAAAGAAATCGCGTAAGCAATGGGCGCTAGAGGTTCTTTTTCAGCAGCAGATGCCATCAGAGGACCTCCAATTAAAAACCAAAAAACATAGACATTTGGGTTCAATAAATTAGTCAATAACCCTCTTCGAAACGCTCCTTTAGCATCCGTAATCAATTCATCACCAATTGGGGGTTCTATAGAAAAACAATCTATGCCCATTTTTATTAAAAATAGCCCCCCTATAATTGAAATAGTAAATAACGCAAAGGGTTGAGTCGCAAACCATGTCGCTGCAAATAAACTAATTATCACTAAAGGGCCATCTGTAAAAATTGGTGCAGCAGCTGTCCAAGCACCGGCTCTAAGCCCTCCCGAAAGTGTTTCCTTAATCACCATCGTAAGTAAAGGCCCCGGCTTTATTCCTTCCACAAGTCCTAATGTAGCCCCTGCCAGAGTCAAACCTAAAATTAGATCTATCTCCATAATTCCCATCTATCCCTTGGACGGGTAAAGTTTGGCGAGTAGGTTCAATATCTCAACATATAGCCAGACCAGTGTTATCATTAATCCGAAAGCTGCTCTCCATTCCAATTGCTTAGGAGCACCTCTTTTCACTCCTTTTTCGATGAAATCAAAATCTGCAACTAAACAAAGGGCACCTATTCCAATAACAAATAGAGAGAATCCTATTCCTACGGGGCCATTTCCATGAATCAATGGTATTTCAAATCCTAAAAATATACCAACAAAAGAGACGATATATATGATTGCTATAGCGCCTAATGAAGAATACACTGCTATAGCAAGGTTTCTATCCCATGAGATTAAACGTGCCCGGTATAGCATCAACATTGAGCCTAAAATTGAGAAAGTTAGTGCTGCTGCAATTATACCCAAACCTGGAAACCCTGCTTCGATTTCTATGAATTTTGTTAAACCACCCAATGCAAGGCCCTCAAATCCAGCATAGGCGCATATCAAAACCGGGCTTGTAGATTTGGAAAAAATTACGATCATTGCTGTAATGAAACCACCTAAAAATCCTATAATCGCAAACTCAGGACGGAAGGCATAAGTTGCTATGGCTAAAGTTGTAGTAATTATCAGAAGTATTCCGGTTTTCTCTGCAGTCCCCTCCATAGTCATCAAATTAGAACTTTCATCCCACCAAGATGCTTCTTTGTAGTTCGACTTGTCGAAAGTTGAGTCTGAAAGTGTGGGGTTCCTTGAACGGTACATTGTAACTCCTCAAAGGGTAAACATACTCAAATCTTGGCATTGCAATTACTAGTTTAGAAGTTCTTTCAAGTGTAATCCAGTATAGCTGCCCTTAACTTTAGCAATCTTTTCTGGTGGACCTTCTGCCACTATAAGTCCGCCCAATTCTCCCCCTTCTGGCCCGAGATCAATTACCCAATCTGCACATTTAACCACATCTAAATGGTGTTCGATTACAATTACGGTATGTCCGTTTCTTCTAAGACGTAACATTACCTCTGTTAATTGATGTACATCAAACATAGAAAGTCCTGTTGTAGGCTCATCAAGGATGTAAACTGTGTGACTTCGGGTCGGTCTGTGTAATTCCGATGCTAATTTTACTCGTTGCGCTTCTCCACCCGATAGAGTGGTTGCTGGTTGACCAAGTCGTATGTAACCCAGTCCTACATCTTTCAGAGTTGTAAGAATACGACTTAATGATTTTTGATTTTGAAAAAATACAACAGCCTCATCAACAGACATATCTAGAACTTCTTGGATATTTTTTCCTTTCCATTCAACTTCCAGAGTTTCTCTAGTGTATCTTTTTCCTTTGCAAACATCGCATGTGACCCATACGTCAGGTAAAAAATTCATCTCTAGTTTTATAGATCCTGCGCCTTTGCAAGATTCACATCTTCCACCTTTAACATTGAAAGAAAATTGTCCTGGTTGGTATCCTCGTTCTTTAGAAATTACAGTTGCTGCAAATAGATTTCTGATGTGTCCAAATGCCCCGGTATATGTCGCCGCGTTTGAACGAGGTGTTCTACCTATAGGAGATTGATCTATGACTATGGTTTTGTCTACAGCTTCGAATCCTTCCATCTTATCGTGTCGTCCGGGAGAAGTGTCGCTACCATGTATTTCACGTAATAATGCAGGGGCTAATGTTGAGGCTACTAAGGATGACTTTCCTGAGCCTGAAACACCAGTAATAGCAACTACACAACCTAAAGGAATTGATACATTTATATTTTGGAGATTATTTTCTCTCGCCCCTATGATGTGGATCCATTTTCCATCTTCTGGTGTTTTCCTATCTGCAGGTATGGAGATGTTTTCTTTACCAGAAAGATATGCTCCAGTAATACTTTCATCATTGGAAAGTAATTCATCTAATTCACCACTCACCAGCACCTTTCCTCCTTCTTTACCTGCACCAGGGCCTATGTCAACAAGCCAGTCAGCCTGTCTTAGGGTTGCTTCATCATGTTCAACGACAAGCAAGGTGTTCCCTAGTTCAGTTAGTTCTCTTAAGGTTTCCAAAAGGCGGTCGTTGTCTCTAGGGTGTAAGCCAATACTTGGTTCGTCGAGAACATACATCACCCCTGTCAATCTTGTACCAATTTGAGTTGCTAATCTAATCCTTTGAGATTCTCCTCCAGAAAGCGTGCTTGCTCGTCTATCTAACGTAAGATAATCCAATCCAACTAGTGCAAGGAATCTTAATCTCGCTTCAATTTCTTTGATTATTTCGGTACCGATAAAAATTGACCTCTCAGACAATTGTAAGGTTTTGGAAATAATCTCTGTGTTTGGTTTATCTCTACCTAATTTATCCCATGTTTGATCGAGTTCTCCTGCCCTCCAATATTGTACAACTGCTAACGCTTCCAAGACACTACAAGAGGAAATGGCGGGCAGAGATATCCCCCCTACTATCACTTTACTAACAGCATCATTCAATTTTTGGCCTTTACAATCTGGGCATGGTTCATCGTTCATATATGAGGCCATCCTAGACCTTGTTCTGTCCGAAGAGGTTTCGTTGTAAGTTCTACGGATTCTACTAAATACACCCTCCCAAGGTCTTAACATCTGGTATGAAGAGCCTTTCTCAGAAGTAAATTCAAAGGAAATTGCTGTGCCTCCAGAGCCGTGAAGAAGAATATCTTGCTCGTCATCATTAAGACTTCCAAATTCTAGATTCGGAGGGATTCCATAGTGCTCACAAACCTGCCTCATTTGACTCTTGTACCAACCAGACATCATGGAAGATCTAAATGGCCTAATACAGCCATCTTCAACAGATGCAGTTCTATCAATTACTAGGTCTGGAGAAAATTCTCTTTTTACACCTAGTCCTTGACAATTAGGGCAGGCCCCCAGTGGATTGTTGAAAGAAAATACTCTAGGCGACATTTCTGGTAAGAATGCTCCATGCTCAGGGCATGCAAACTCTTCAGAATAAGGAATTATCTGTCCTTTTTCTGTTTTTTCTGCCTCTTCGTTACGAATATTCGATTTATTTTTCTTGAGGCTTTCGATAGCTATGGTCCCTCCACCAAGACGGAGTCCTGCCTCAATTGCTTCGGTTAATCTCTGCCTGTTTGCTCTGTTCAATTTCAATCTATCGATTCTGACATCGATATCGTGTCTGAGATTCTTTTCTAAATCAGGAGGTTGTTCGAAATTTGCCTCTCGACCATTGATTTTCCCTTCCAAATATCCTTGTTCAATCAAGCCTTTGAATAAATCTACATGAGTCCCTTTTCTATTTCTAATTGTAGGGCTCCAAATAGCTATGGCATGTTCTTCGAAACGCCACATTATATCATCTACAATTTCTTGAACTGTTCTTCTGGCGACTTCCCGCCCACAATCCGGACAATGGGGGGTCCCTACTCTCGCCCAAAGTAATCGCATGTAGTCCATAATTTCAGTAACAGTAGCAACCGTTGACCTTGGATTGTGGCTACCCTGTTTCTGATCAATACTTATTGCAGGGGAGAGGCCTTCTATAGAGTCGCAGTCTGGCTTCTTCATTTGGCCTAAAAATTGGCGTGCATATGAGCTAAGGCTTTCTACATACCTTCTTTGCCCCTCAGCGTATAGAGTATCGAATGCCAAACTTGATTTTCCTGAACCTGAAACTCCAGAAATAACTACAAATTTACCTCTTGGTATTTCTACATCAATATCTTGAAGATTGTGAGTTCTTGCACCTTTAACCTCTATCCAACCTTGATCGAAAGATGTTTTTTTCTGTTTACGAGCCATTAGCGCCCCCCCTAACTATACTTGACGGAATGTTGACCGCTATTGAAGAAATGTATTTTTTTTCTATCAATTAAACCAAAATGCGTCAATTATATCGCCTATTTCTGCATCTGTATTCGGAGGTAGTAGTGTCACTCCATTATGTGCAACCATACTATGTATGTTCCCACTTCCTTGATGAGTATGTATTGATGCTTGTAGACCGTCTTTTTTACTAACTATTCTAATTCGACGTAAACAAAGTTTATTTTCTGCTCCTTTAACACTATTTTTCATTTTCACCCTAACTTTTCTCCCCAAATTAGGCTGTGCTGTTTCTTCAATTCGGTAAGTAGCAGAGAACCACGGACAAACTAACATCAAGAATACTAAATGACTGCTGACAGGATTTCCAGGTAAGCCAAATAGTGGCTTATTCCCCCATTTCCCAAAAATTGGAGGACCTCCTGGTCTCATATTTACTTTCCAAAAATTAATGTCACCCTCTGTTTCCATAATTTTTCTTACTATATCCCAATCCCCCATAGATACTCCGCCAGTTGTTATCAATGCATCACAATTATCTACTGCATCATTCATAGTCTCTCGTAATTGTTCTATGGAATCGGTGACTATGCCATAACGGACCGGTTTACCGCCCATTTTTTCGATTAAAGCAGCGATACCGAAAGAATTAGATTCAAAGATTTGCCAATCTTTGATTTCAGAATTTGGCATTACTAGTTCGTCGCCAGTACTGATTATTCCAATAATAGGTTTTCGAAAAACTGAAATTTCATCATAACCCATTGTTGCAGCGAGTGAAATTGTGGAAGAGCCCATACAAGTCCCTTCAGGGATAGCTAATTTTCCTTTAGATAAATTCTCTCCCTTAATACGAATAAAGGATTTTTTAGCTTGACCTGTGATTATTACATTTTCTCCCTCTATTCTACTGTTTTCTACGATTACTATCGCATCTGCTCCTTCGGGTATCGGGGCACCTGTAGTGATCTTACAAGCCTCTCCTGATTCTATAGCATGGACACTTTCTGATCCTGCTTGAATTGTTCCAACTATCCTTAAAATTGTAGTATTGCTTGAAGAGCAGTCTTCTTCTTTCACGGCCCAACCATCCATAGCAGAATTGTCAAATCGGGGGTCATTGACTTTAGATATTAGCCCCTTTGCAAGTATTCTTCCGTTTGCATTGTCGAGATGGATAGTTTCTGAAGATAGATTTAATTTGCAAGCAGATATCAATTCTTTAGCTCTTTCAATGCTCACTCCGACCTCCATACAATCAACGAGGGGTTTCATACAAATGAATTATGCGTTGATTCTTAGGGAGTGTTATTCAAATATTACTAATATGACGCCTTATTATGTTCATAGAAGGAGAGTTTTTGATTCTACTTCTATTGTTTCTGATTGCTTTGCTATATTCTAGTGTTGGACATGGCGGGGCATCAGGGTATCTCGCAGTTTTATCTCTAACAATTTATGCAGAATATGATAGTGGGTGGTTAAAACAGCATGCGTGGGCGTTAAATTTAGTAGTTGCCGCAATTGCTTTTTATCATTATAAAAATGCAGGTTTTTTCAATCTAAAATTGACTCTTCCATTTGTTCTAGCAAGCATTCCATTTGCTATTATTGGAGGATATATGAAAGTTGATGGGGTTTTCTACGATACTCTGCTATCGATTACTTTGGTTTTGGCTGCATATAAATTATTACAAATAAAGGATGTTTATTCGACGACAAAAATTGAGATACCTAGTTTTCGGTATGCAATCCCCATTGGAGGGGCGGTCGGTTTAATGAGTGGTGTGATAGGTGTAGGAGGGGGCATCTTCTTATCGCCAATACTTTTACTAAAAAAATGGGCGGATCCGAAAACTGCTGCAGCAACTGCTGCACTTTTTATCTGGGTTAATTCAATGGCAGGTTTAGTCGGTGCAGGAATTTCGGGACAGTTGGTTATCCAGATGGACGTCCTATTTCCTTTCATTATGGCAGTACTATTTGGAGGATATATAGGGGCGAAATATGGTTCAGAAAATGCCCATCAATCTTTGATTAGGAAATTATTGATAATTGTATTAATCGTAGCTTCGCTGAAAAAAATATCTAATCTAATAATATGATTTATATCCCTATAAAGTCTGAATGCCCACATTCTGGATGAGCACAAATAACCTTGTATCTCTCTCTTTTTGGACGAGGGATTCGCATCATTGCGCCACACATCGTACATTGATGGGTGACAATTTCTGGTTCTTCTGGGGTTGAGTCTTCATAATCTTTGAAATCTTCTGCCATCGAGGTCCAACCAATTTGATCTGAATAAGAATCATCTTCATCAGTAATTTTATTTTGTCTCAAATTTAACTTGATATTGATTCTGCGCCCCTTCCTTTTCTTCTTTTTCGTTGGTTTTCCTTTAGGCTTAGGTTTACCCTTAGGCTTAGGTTTGCCTTTAGGCTTAGGTTTACGCTTTGGAGGTGTTTTATCCACCTCTTTTTTCTGTTTGCCGGGTGGTGCTGGAGGTTTTCCAGGTGGCGGCGGTGATTTCCCTGGAGGTGCTGGAGGCCTGGCAGGAGGTGCTGGAGGTTTTCCAGGTGGCGGCGGTGCTTTCCCTGGAGGCATTGGAGGCTTGGCGGGAGGGGCTTTTCTTGGCTTCTGCGAAGGCTTTGGGGGTGGTGGTGGAACCTTGTCTGCCATGACTATCCTCTGTTGGCAACCCGGGTGACTCTTTGAAAGAATCGGGAGTATGGTATCTTTTTCCTTAGCTAAGCAGGATATAATAGAAGTGATTCGCAAGGTATTGGAAGTAATTTTTCTCTTGCATCCAGGCCTTCCAGTTCTATCACAAATAAATTACCTATTACTTCTCCTCCTTGCTGTTGACATAATTTTACACATGCATCAACAGTGCCTCCTGTTGCAAGTAAATCGTCAATAATTATTATTTTGGCCCCCGGAGATATGACGTCATCGTGCATCTCTAAAATATTGGAGCCGTATTCTAAAGAATATTCGATTTGTATAGTTGAGGAGGGTAATTTTCCTGGTTTTCTGACAGGAATGAAACCTGCTCCTAGCTCGGCTGCAAGCATTGGTCCAAAAATAAATCCTCGGGCTTCGGGGCCAACAATATAATCCGGAGTCCAGTTATTATGATTGCAAATTTGTACAAACATATCTGTGATCTTGTTCAAATACTCGCCCGAATTAAGTAAAGGAGTAATGTCTCTAAACATAATTCCTTCTATAGGAAAATCTGGGATTGTTCGGATTTGTTGTTGAAGTTGTTTAATTGTTTCTTTATCGAAAATTGGCATTATAACACCTTTGAGAGGAGGCTCCCGGGCCACTAAGGCCCGAGAGTTCCTTTTACGTTATTCTACTCAATCGTTTAATCCGACTTGCTCGAAGATCCAATCGAATGTTGATGTATCTCCAGGGCCGAGGTAGAACATTATCATGAGTATAGCTAGAGTCCCCATGATCTTGTTGATTTCATCAAACTTACCCATTCCTGCTTTGATAGCAACGTATGAAATAACACCCCATGCAATACCGTCTGCAATCGAGTAAGTGAATGGCATCATGACCATTGTTAGGAAGGCGGGCAAAGCTATTTCGCCATTGTTCCAGTCAATATCTGCTGCTTGCCTCATCATCATTGCACCAATAATTACCAAAGCACATGCTGCAGCGAATGTCGGAATAGCTTGGAAGATATTCGAGAAGAATAATCCAGAAAGCATCAGTACTCCCACTGTGACTGCGACTAAGCCTGTCTTACCGCCTTCTTCCACACCAGCCACAGACTCAATGTAAGTTGTTGTTGTACTTGTACCTGTTAGTGCTCCAACAATTGTTGCTGCTGCATCTGACATAAATGCTTCATCAGAGTTCATTAGTTCGTCATTTTCATCGACATACCCTGCTTGTCGGCCTACTGAATAAAGAGTTCCTGCTGTATCAAAGATATCGACAAAGAAGAAAGTAATCATGACTAACAAGAAAGCGCCCATTGTAGTACCGCCATCTGTACCAACATCTCCTAGTGCACTTAATGCTGCACCTAATGTTTCTTCTGGTAATCCTACAAAGCCGAACTCTAATGATGGCCATTGTGCGTTTACACCTGCCCAGCCTGCTCCGCCTGCTGCAAAATCATTGTACGGGTCGTATGCTTCTGTTAGCCATCCCCAAATAGATGCTCCAAAAATACCAATTATAATCGCACCTGGTACATTTCTTGCCATCATTACAGCAATTGCAATCAATGCGATCATTGATATGAATGCTCCATGATCATAAGTGAACGCTTCTGTAGTTGCTAGATTAACTAATGTTGCTCCATCGTCTTGAATCCAGCCCATTTCTCTTAGTCCGATTATTGCAAGGAACATTCCAATACCTGCACCGGTAGCAATTTTTAGATCTGTGGGGATTGCATTAATCATTGCAGTTCTCCAACCAACTTGTGGAAGAGAAATTATCATGAATAGAATTCCTTCTACAAATACTGCTGCCAATGCTACGTCCCATGCGACTCCCATGGCGCCAACTACTGCGAACGTAAAGTATGCATTGAGACCCATACCCGGTGCCAATGCAAATGGCAAGTTAGCCCAAAGGCCCATCACCATACAACCAATGAAGGCTGCTATTGCTGTTGCGAATAATGCATCGTCATAGGGTATTCCCGTTTGTCCGAAATTATGCAACATTGCCGGGTTGACTATGAGAATGTAGGCCATTGTCAAGAATGTTGTTAATCCTGCTCTGAGCTCCCCATTCACGGTACTACCCGCTTCTGTTATTCCAAATTGTTTGTCTAATGCGTCCATATTTTTTTCATCTCCTGTTTTTCATTCATCCCAGACTTCTGTCCAGATAGATTACCATTAGACATGAGGTCTATCAATTGTTCGGAGCACTTGATTCAAGAATTTATATGGAATGGGGTGCCATTAACAGGTAAATGAACATCTATTTTTTCCCCTAATTCGGAAAAAATAACACTTCTACTTTCCTCTGGGGCATGAAATAAAATCATATTTTTGGGATTACATTCCTTAGCAAAATTACACAATTCGGTATGTCCGGCATGATTAGATAACTGGAATTGTGAAATGTCTAAATCTATCTTAGTGAGGTTCCCAAAAATACTTATTTTCCCTTCTTCAAGTAATTTCCTACCGCCCGAGTTCTCGGCTTGGTAGCCGGTCAATAAAATTCCATTTGATAGGTCTGCCCTTAGGCGGTTTAGGTACCATAGCGCGGGGCCGCCATCTAACATCCCACTAGTTGTGACAATAACGTCTGCTTGTAATGCCTTTTTACGATCAGATTTGCTTGAGATTTTTCTGGTCCATTTCCATACTTTTTCAAATTCCTCTACATCTCTGATATGTTCTGGATTTTCAAACCATTTTCTTGTTAATCTTGTCCCCATTCCATCGTAATGAACGTTGAGATTGGGGGCTTCTCTATACAATATACGAAGAATATCTTGTCCACGTCCTGAAGCGAATGCGGGGATTAAAGCAACTCCTCCTCTTTGTACTATTTCTTTAACCTTAGATGCGAATCTAGACTCTTCCTCAGACCTGTCTGGATGAATTTTGCCACCATACGTAGCCTCTAAACAAAGAATATCACATTTAATTGGTTTGGCCCCGATTGTATTGGGGCTATCTCTTGTATCAAGATCTCCTGACCATAATATACGGTGAGTAGGTGTTTCTATTTCTATCATTGCAGCACCAGGCATATGACCTGCTCTATGTAACCTACATTTCCATGCCCCAACGGTGAACCATTCTTGGTAATCGTGTGTAATCCATGATTCAAGTGCATATTCTAAATCTCTTTTATCCCATGTAAGTGGATAGCCCTCTATTTTGGAAACTTTGTAGGTATCTCTCCACATTATTTCTGAAACTGCAGATGTTAAGCTTGTACCATGAAATTTGACATTATTAAACTGTGTCAACCATGGAACCATACCAATATGATCAATATGGCTATGGGTGATTATTGCATCTGTTATGGGGGGGCATTGGTCGGGGTATTTGGGAGGGCGTGTTGGAGCCAAACCATAATCAATTAACACCCGTGTACCTGTATTATCTTCTATTACACAGCCAACATTGCCGACTTCATTCCCTCCACCCAAAAAATGAAAACGAATCCCTTCTTTTACTTCTGTTCTAGGATATCCAGAAGATTGTCCTGGGGTGTATAGTACCATAGATTACCGACAACGGTTGGCGTCAAGAGGTCTTTGGAACTCCATCCCCTATATTTCCAGTAGAAATATTATACAGTTGGAAATTTATTTCTGAACTCTTCAGAATGTTTATGTCTTTCCGATTTTATAGTATGATTGTATATCGAAATCGTTTTGACTTTTAGACAATCTTAATCGAAATCTAACTTATTTTAATTCCAGTGGAAATAAAGGGGTCGGGGGGATAAATTGAGAACCTACACCCCCTGATGCAAGCATGGGAAGAGTACCGAATTCAACATTCGTTGTAGACAACGATCGTTGTTTCGGCTGCGCGGCTTGTGTATCCCTATGTCCAGTAAACGCCTTAGTTCTCGAAGATATATTAGCTATAGTGGACGAACCATCTTGTACTCATTGTAATTATTGTATTCCATTCTGTCCTGTACACGCTCTCTCTATCATAAAAGTTAGTGCCTAGGTGTCTTGTATGAAATTTGCAATTACCAAAACCATAGATTTAGAAAACGGCCAAATCACATGGTCAATTAATCCTGAATTGCTTAGAATATATTCATATTTATTTTTCTGGTTGATTATATTCTGTGGCTGGTATTTTACAAAACATCATTCAGATGTAGATTTTCATGATAATATTTTAATCGATACATTTGGTTCAAATAGTATTTGCTTACTATTTGATCACCCACCGGCTAACTATATTCTTCCTTCATTATGGGCGTTAAACTATTTACTTTTATTTTCTTATTCACTATCTTGTTGGTTACGAGTTTACCACGAAAAAGCCCTAGAACACATAACATCTTCACGTTATAATTTTTTTACAATTTGTACGTTAATTGAGATTCTTTCTTTCACAATTTTTAGTACAATATTCGCCATTACTCCTGAAGAAAGTGTAGCAATTCATACGCTCCCATTCACGTTTCTTATAATTGGGCTATCGATACTAAGTGGTAAAAATTACATCTACTACCAATTTGTAACAGAATTGACAGAGAAAGAGAAGTTTCAGTCAAAGGTAATTACTTCGATCCATATTTTTGTCAGTCTATTCAAGATCTTTTTTCAATTTTATGCTTTATTTCAACCAGAAATAATAGACAATCAAAATATATTGTCTATAAATGAGATTTTTAGCGTTATTTGGATATTCACGGCGGCTATAATTCCTATTTACACATCTTGGAAGTTAAAGGATAGAGCAGGAGACCTTTCGTTTACTATATCTCCTCGTTTAACATCATTCTAATAATAAGGCGTTCTCACAGAGTATATGGAAATCAGTGAGATAATTTCACAGTCTAAAGAAATCCACCAATGGATAGTAGAGAAAAGAAGAACTATCCACCGTCACCCCGAGCTAATGTATGAAGAATTTAAAACCAGTAAATTAATTCAAGAAACTTTGAAGAATCTACAAATTCCGTATCAAAAAGATATCGCTATTACAGGCGTTGTAGGAGTTATTGGGAGCGGTGAGGAACCTTGTATCGCTTTGAGAGCTGACATGGATGCACTACCTATACACGAAGAAACAGACGTTGATTTCAAGAGCCAGATAGATGGTAAAATGCATGCATGCGGTCACGACTGCCATACAGCCATGCTTCTTGGAGCAGCCAGAATTTTAAAACAAAATGAAGACAAATTAGAAGGAACAGTCAAATTGATTTTTCAACCTGCAGAAGAAGGAGGAGCGGGAGGAAAAATGATGAGAGAGCAAGGAGTTTTAGAAAATCCCAAAGTAAGGAAAATTTTTGCTTTGCACGTAGCCGGAACAATGCCAATGGGAACCCTCGCATCTAAGGAAGGAACATTATTGGCAGCAACATCATCAATAAAAATTCTAGTCAAGGGTAACGGAGGACACGCGGCAGCCCCTCATCATACAATAGATCCTGTAGTTACGGGATCGAAGATAGTAGTAGAACTGCAGACATTGATTTCTCGTGAATTGAGCCCCTTAGAATCCGGCGTAATAAGCATAACAATGGCAAATGCAGGCAGTGCGACAAATGTCATACCTTCAACTATGGAATTACAAGGGACCATAAGGTCACTAACTAGCGAAGGAATATCGAAATTACAAAACAGAGTCAAAGAGGTTGCAGAGTCAATAGCCATAGCAAATCGCTGTGAAGCAGAAGTTTCATTTCCAGGAAACGACTACCCTCCAACAGTGAATGATGCTGCTTGCTGGAAGATAGGAAAAGCTGCAGCAAAAGACATATTAGGCCAAGAAAAAGTTTCTGAAATGGATTCAATAATGGGGGGAGAAGACTTCGCATATTATACAGAAGAGATTCCAGGGTGCTTCTCTTTCCTTGGTGTAGGAAACCCAGATATAGACGCTGACTATGATGTACACCACCCTATGTTCAAAGTAGATGAAGAAGCACTGTCTCTAGGTACCGCCGTACACGTCAATACAGCAATCAAAGCATTAGAAAATTTAACGATATAATATTACAAAGAGAAGATAGTATGAAAATCGCAATAATCGGTTCCGGAATAGAAGTTTTTACATGCGGGCATAGATTATTGGATAAAAATTCTAATTTAGAGATTCATATTTTTGATGAAAAAGCCGAGTCCGGAATGTATGGTGAAGAACCGGGGTTATTCACCGAATGGCCACTAACTCCAATTAATTGGCTAGGAAGTCTATTTAGCCAATATCCCAATGAAAATTCAACCGCAATACGATACTCTTGGTTTGTCAAGGCTCTTTCGATATCTCTTGCTGAGAGAGGTGTAAATTTACATTTAAAATCCGTAGTTAAAAATATAGATAGTGGAATAATCGATTTCTCCGGCGCCGGTTATCTGGCGACAGGTAAAATGAAATTTGATGATATTATCGACTTTAGAGACAATGATTCCAATGAAGTTTGGTACGGAGGAGTAACGACTTCAAAAACAGATATTGAAATTTTTGGAATTAGGGCCGATCAGACAATAGAAGTTTGGAGCAAAAAGGAAAAAATCGAAGGAAATTTCATACAAAAAATGGAATGGAGAGGAATTGACCCACAATGTGCCTTAATTGACAGGATCAATAAGGGTATTGATGCCGCAGAATCGACCATATCCGAATAATTCTTTGTAAAATATTAGATGCCTAATGTATCTAGGAGCTAATATGGGCGCCGTAGAGAGCCAGGTATTGGAACATGTTTGTGACAAAACAAAAAGTTCAAGACATGCTATTCTGATAGATCCAGCCGACCAAACTCCAGATATTGCTGCTAAAAGAGCGGTTGCTGCGGTTGCTGCGGGCAGTAAAATGATACTTGTGGGGGGCTCGAGTGATACTGATATGGATAATGTGAATGACACCGTAGTTGCCATTCAAGAGGCATTAGAACTAGTAACTTGGGCATCATCTCAAGACTCAGGCTTAGAAGAAAAAAACTGGAAGGTGCCGGTTGTATTATTTCCCCAAGGTGCTGCTGCACTTTCACCATCTGCCGACGCTATTACTTTCATGATGTTAATGAATAGTAAATCTCCAAGATATTTGATAGAAGAACAAGTCGCAGGATCACTATTTATCAAAAAAGCAGGAATTTCGCCTTTGCCGATGGGCTACATCATTTGTGAACCAGGGGGCAAAGCTGGAGAAGTTGGACAGGCGGATTTAATCCTCTCCAATCAGACAGAAAGAATTTCTGCATATGCGACAACAGCAGAATATTATGGATTTAAAATTATATATTTAGAAGCTGGAAGTGGCGCCCAAACACCAGTATCTCCCGAACTAATCAAAGCAGCGAGAGAGTCTTGTAATCTGACCATTGTTGTTGGAGGAGGAATCAGGGACGGAGAAACGGCAAAAATAGCATCTGATGCGGGAGCGGATTGGATAATAACTGGAAATTTGACAGAATCTTTTGATGATGCGAACGCCCTACAGAATGTATTGACAGGATTCATATCAAAAATGAATGACTAGCTATCCTTTATCGTAGCGATTAATCGATCTATTTGAGTTTCCATATCTAGAATTAGAATCATTTGTTCTTCTTCTACTTTGAGCAATCTAGCGTTTTCATCTTGCAGCTCTTTCGCACGACTCTCTGAAACACCCCCTCCATCTATTCTCCGAATCTTTTCATTTTCTAATTTGTTCTCTAATTGATTATATCGAATTTTCATCACACGCAGCTGCTCTTCAAGATCGGAAACAGAAACCGTTCCCTCATGCTCCAAATCCAGAGCTGCTAATTCTAATTCCAGCGCCCTTGCTCGCTGTCTCGAAATCACCAACTCCTGCTCCATTTTCATAGCCTCATCCCAAACAGAAATTACTTCTTGAACTAGTTTTTCATGAGATATTTTAGCCAACCGCCCTTCCAATGTACCTCCATCTTTTTCTGAGGAAGAATCGATAGTTGAAGGAGTACTCATCAATAATCAATAAACATCGCAACTAACATGTTCTTGAACCTTGAGTAATACTAACGGATTATCAGTCGAAATTTGAATATTTTCTGCATCGCCGTTTTCGTGGCTTTTATATCAAAGTCGAAGTTCGGCTGTAATATGCAAGCATACCGGATAGACGGGGTAGTTCGCCAAGGAAAGACAAACCAAGATTTCTGTATAGACTTAGTCGCAGAAAATGAAGACCAAGTTAGAGAAAAGATATACTCACACTTTGGCAGTCGTCATGGGGCTAAAAGAAGATATATAACAATTAACTCAATTAATACTATTGAACCATCGGAATCTTCCGCTCCGGTCGTTGTATCTCATTTTCGCGACAAATAATCGACTTTAACACGTAACGGTGAAATCAGATAGTCTCTAGGAAGGGTCGTGTTGAAGAAAACATTCATGCGTCAATATTGGCGTATTCAGCAAAGTCAAACCCTAGTCTCTATGGGTTTTTGGATTACAACTCTAACTTTGTTGATGTGGCCATATGTCAGTTGGAGATTCAAATCTGACAATGAACTGCTAGCGATACCTATGACATATTGGGGGCTTGGTGGAATCGCATTATCCGTATTACTAGTAGTATTAATAATTGGTTGGGTATATGACGTATTTCTTGGGCTGTGGAGAGAGCACCTAACAGTTGTACAGGAAAGAAACCCGTTCACTACGTACAAAGTAAACGCCCCTTTCGGTATGTTGCTGGCTCAAACAAATACTATTTTACGAAAATTATCAGAAGATGATGAAGACATTAACCGTCACTGCGATTTCGTTGATAGATGGTTAGAATGGAACTCAGAACAAGAAATATGGGCGAGAACAATGTCGTCTTGGAAAGAAATAGTTGGGGATGAAGACCCATATCTATCCCATCTTTCACCTGAATCGAGAGAAAAATTAGAAGCTGCCGCTAAAGAGATGCAAGATTTCTGATTCGGAGGAGAAAACTTTGAATTTTGAGAAAATAGTCGAAATCGCTGAGTTAGCAGGCGATGTTATACTTGAAATTTACAATAAATCTGGCAATATTAAGATTCAGCACAAGGGAGACAACTCTCCTTTGACAGAAGCAGATTTAGCCGCGCACAATATTATCGTAGAAGAATTAAAGAAAATTGACGATACCCCTATTGTATCGGAGGAAGGAAATGAGGGGGATCCATTTTCTTCCGACACTTGCTGGTTGGTAGATCCATTAGATGGAACAAAAGAATTTATCAAAAGAAATGGGATGTTTACGGTAAATATAGCATTGATGTCTCGGAAAAAAAATCGATGGACGCCACTTTTCGGCGTGGTACACGCCCCTGTTACCAAAACCACATGGTTTGGAGGTGTAATATCTCCTTCAGAACGGAGAGGTCCAGACGGTACTGGTTTGATGATGGTAAATCCATCATCTCCTCCACTTCCTGTACGCTTAGTAGCTAGTGGTACCCATAGAGGCGAGAAAGACGAACTATTTGCTCAGAAATTAGGGAATTATGACCTTGTAAGAATGGGCTCTTCTTTGAAAGCATGCATAGTGGCAGAAGGCTCTGCTGATTTGTATCCAAGATTCGGACCAACATCATGTTGGGATATCGCCGCAGCTCACGCAGTAGTTTCTGGGGCGGGAGGCATTGTAGTAGGACCATATGGGAAAAACTTAGATTATGATTTAGTAGAAAATGTCTTAAATCCGTATTTCCTAGTCGCAGCGGATAATCGCTGGACAGAAGATTGGGTCGAATTACAGTAGATTAAATTATTTTATATGTTTTATTTACATAATCCAAACAGACCAAACCCCGTCGATGTGAAATAGCCCTTGTCTTACGCAAACACATGTCTCATCTCGACGCTTTGGAGGCAGAAGCCATCCATATTATGAGAGAGGTGGTTGCTGAAGCGGAAAATCCCGTTATGTTATATTCAATTGGCAAAGACTCTTCAGTAATGCTTCATTTGGCTAGAAAGGCATTTTATCCGGGAAAAATTCCATTTCCATTAATGCATATTGATACTATGTGGAAGTTTTCAGAAATGATAGATTTCAGGGACAAAACTGCCAAAGATTTGGGTGTTGACCTGATTGTACACATTAATCCCGAAGGGAAAGAGATGGGAATGAACCCATTCATTCACGGCTCATCCAAACATACCGATGTAATGAAAACAGACGGATTAAAGCAAGCACTAGACAAGTATCAGTTTGATGTTGCATTTGGTGGTGCCAGGAGAGATGAGGAAAAATCTAGAGCCAAGGAAAGAATTTTTTCGTTTCGAACATCGAAACATCGATGGGACCCTAAAAATCAGAGACCCGAACTCTGGAATCTGTATAATTCACGTAAAAACAAAGGTGAATCAATAAGAGTATTCCCACTTTCAAATTGGACAGAATTGGACATTTGGCAATATATTCACTTAGAAAAAATTCCAATAGTGCCTCTTTACTTTTCTAAAGAAAGACCCGTAGTAGATAGAGATGGGACTTTGATATTAGTGGACGACGAAAGGCTCCCTCTCGAAAAAGGCGAACAACCTATGCTGAAAAGTGTCAGATTCCGAACATTGGGTTGTTACCCCCTAACTGGGGCAGTAGAATCTGAGGCGGACACCCTTCCCGATATAATTCAAGAAATGCTCCTCACTACAACATCAGAAAGACAGGGCAGAACAATCGATCATGACTCCAATGCTTCTATGGAGAAGAAGAAACAAGAGGGGTATTTCTAATGGCCCATATTAGCGAATTAATTTCCACTGATATCGAGTCATATCTTAAATCGCATGAAGAAAAAAGCCTACTCCGATTCATTACCTGTGGTTCTGTTGACGATGGAAAATCAACATTAATCGGACGTATGTTATTTGAGTCTCAGATGCTTTTTGATGATCAATTATCCGCACTAAAAAACGATTCGAAAAAAATAGGCACTCAAGGAAATGAAATTGATTTCGCATTATTAGTAGACGGGTTGGCCGCAGAGAGAGAGCAGGGGATTACAATTGATGTCGCATACAGATTCTTTTCTACAGATAAAAGAAAATATATCGTAGCAGATACACCAGGCCATGAAGAATACACTCGAAACATGGCAACGGGGGCATCCACCGCCGATGTCGCTATTATCCTAATTGATGCTGGGCAAGGAGTTCTTACTCAAACAAGAAGGCATTCATTTATTGTTTCAATGGTTGGTGTAAAAAAGGTCTTATTAGCGGTCAATAAATTAGATTTAGTCGACTATTCAGAAGAAGTTTTCAGGCGAATAGTCTCTGATTATTCCGACTTTGCAGAAAGCGCACTCGACATTGATTCAATCACAGCAATTCCAATTTCTGCACTGCTGGGAGACAATGTTGTAGAAAGAAGCGTGAAAACACCTTGGTACGCTGGAGAAACTATCATGCAATATCTCGAAAATATCGAAGTTCGAAATCAGAGAAAACAGGATTCTTTCAGGATGCCAGTACAGTGGGTGAACCGTCCGAATTCAAATTTTAGAGGTTTTTCCGGTTTAATAGCTAGCGGCGAAACGAAAATAGGTGACAAAGTCCGATTGCACCCCGGAGGTAAAGAGTCGTCTATAGCAAGTATTGTTACTTGGGAAGGTGAATTGCAACAAGCATCCGTCGGGCAATCGGTTACGATAACATTGAAAGACAAAATCGATGTTTCGAGAGGAGACACCATTGCAGTATCTACAGACCCCTGTGGAGAATCAGATCAGTTCCAATCTCGTATTTTATGGATGAGCGATAATCCTATGATTCCGGGTAGGCAGTATATTTTCAAATCAAATACGCAGACAACGACGCTAACTCTTGGGAAATTAAAACATAGAATAGATGTGAACACTCTTAATCACCTACCGGCTAAAACTTTAGAATTGAATGAAATTGGTGTCTGTAATATTTCATTAGACAAGAGAATAGCATTTGATCCCTATGACGATAACCGAACTATGGGGGGATTCATTGTAATAGATAGACTATCGAATAATACTGTTGGAATGGGGCTTATCGATTTCGCACTTCGCCGTTCGGAGAATATTCATTGGCAAAAAATGGATGTGTCCAAAGAGTCAAGAGCCAAACAAAAATCACAAGCCGCTCAAATAATATGGTTTACTGGCTTATCTGGTTCTGGAAAATCTTCTATTGCAAATATTCTAGAGAAGAAATTACAAGCATTAGGAAAACACACAATCACTCTCGATGGCGATAATATGAGGCACGGACTTAACAGAGATTTAGGTTTCACCACCGCCGACCGAGTTGAAAATATCAGGAGAGTAGGAGAAGTTGCAAAGTTAATGGTAAATAGTGGGCTAATTTGCATCACATCATTCATTTCTCCTTTTGAATCAGAAAGGAAAATGGCACGTTCATTAGTCTCAGAGAATGAATTTATTGAAGTGTACATCGACACTCCATTATCGGTATGTGAAGAAAGAGACGTAAAAGGTTTGTACGCAAAGGCACGTTCTGGAGAAATCCCTAACTTCACAGGAATATCTAGTCCCTATGAATATCCAGAAAAACCCGAAATTAGAATCGACACCACCAAACTATCCGCCGAAGAAGCAGCTAACCAAATTATTGAATTTATTTTAGAATAATCTAATTGCTTCTGCGACGCATTCTTGACAGACGACAACTTCCGCAGTTCAATGAGTGGAGTAGATAAGGCCGAATTGCAGCGTATCGCGCAACAAGTCGAACTTAACCGTCAAAGGATGGAATCAATAGAGCAACAGATGTCTCGCTTAGAACAAATCAGGCTGGAACAACTCCAAACTATCGAAACATTGTCAGCAATTCCGGACGATGGAGCCAAAGGGGCGATGATCCCTTTGGGTTCTGGTGTTCAAATTGTCGCAGATATTCCTCCAAAGACAGGGGCTGTAATTGATATTGGAAGTAGAGTACAAGCGGAAAAACCTCTCGAAGAAGCAATCGAAATTTTAACTACAAGAACAGAAGAAATTCTTGATATAATGAATAAAATGAAAATCGAGTTCGCATCTATTGAAGAAACTACAATTTCATTGGCCAACGTTTTCAACGAACAGATAGCCACATTGCAACCAGAAACTACTCAGGAAATACCAGAAAAAAACAACGAACTGAAAGCAACTACACCGAATAAAGAACCACGTAAAAAGAGGAAGCGTGGTACAGAATTAACTCTTGATGATTGAGTGATAATATGGGATTATTCGACCGTTTCAAGAAGAAAACAAAAGATGCGGTCGATAGAAACGAGATAACAGTTGAAGAGGGAACAAACGAGGCAGCAGAGGTTCTCCAGAAAAGAGAAGAATTAATGTCAGCTATAGAGAAACTAAAAAGTAGCGATTCCTCTATTGATAACATGCAGTTTTTAGAAACAAAAGAAGATGAATGGGATGATTTTTCCGATGAAAAACCCACGAATCCATTTTCCAAAGAAACGAATAAAAAAACTAGGAAAATTGCCCGAAAGGCAGAAAAAATTGACCGTATTAAATCAATACAGCCAGTTCAAAAAAAACCAATCGATCGTATGAAAACAACTACAGGAAGAAAATTAGTACCGGTTGTAAAAGAATTTGAAATAGACTTATCAAACGCTAAAGTAACTAAGGGCGGCCAAATAATTCGTGGAGGGCCCGTTTTAGATAAGATACTGTTTGAACTTGAAGAAGAACTGTTACAATCTGACATGGGGCATTCAGCAGTCATGGAAGTGATAAGTACATTGAAGGCCAATTTAATAGGTTCACGAATCGATATGCGGATAGGATTAGAAAGCATCGTGGAAAAAATAGTTTACAAATCATTACAAAATTTACTTGAAGCTGGATACTGGGATTTCGATAGAACAATTCATTCCTTTGTAACTGAAGAAACCCCTGTCTCAATAATGATAGTTGGTGTTAACGGCACCGGTAAAACTACTACTACAGCAAAAATAGCGCATCGACTTACAGAACAAGGCTATTCTGTAGTTCTAGCCGCAGCAGATACATTCCGTGCAGGAGCCATAGATCAACTTGCAACACACGCAGAAAGAATCGGTGTTAGATGCATTAAAAGTCAGAGAGGAGGAGATTCTGCAGCAATTTCTAGAGATGCTATAGAAAGTGCCAAAGCCAGGGGAGATGATATTGTAATTATTGATACTGCTGGTAGAATGCAAAATAAAACAAATTTAATGGAAGAACTCAGGAAAGTGCATAGAATTACCCAACCCCATTTGGTATTATTCGTTGCTGATGCATTGGCAGGAAACGATGCTGTGACTCAGGCCAAAGAGTTCCAAAGAATATTAAATTTTGATGGTGTCGCATTGTGTAAATTAGATACCGATGCCAAAGGGGGCGCCGCTCTTTCAATAGCACATGCTACAGGCAGACCAATCGTTTTAGCAGGAGTCGGACAAGGCTATGATGATTTGAAGGATTTCGACCCAGAATGGTTCTTAGACTCAATCCTAGAATGACTTTCGCACCGCGTCTTTCATGTATCATACCCCTTGTGTGCGGTTTGAGATGTCACGTGTAGCTCTTGTTGTAGTTGGCAATTCTATCTTAGAGGGTAGGCTAAGGAACATAATGTCTCGGAGAGACTGGAGCGTTGAAATCTGTCATGATGGAGATAAAGCAGTAGACGAATATGTTCGTTTAGAGCCTGAACTGGTATTTCTCACACTAGATTTACCAACAATCGACGGCCATATTGCCGCACTTGAAATGAGAGAGACAGACCCTAAAGCCCGTATCATCTTTGTATCTAGCAAAACGAGATTATCAAAAACTCAGGACGCAGCATATTCTTCAGGAGCAGTCCTTACACTCGTCACCCCTGTCGCATTTAGTGATATAGATGAAAAATGGGAAGAAATTATGGGAGATATTCCTGAGGCCCCCGGTCTTCCTGATTTGGATGCCTTGTATCCGGAGTTAGAAGAGCCAGAGCCAGTATTGCCACCTCTTCCTGAACTTCCTCCTCTACCTCCTCTACCTGTAGAGTCGCAAACTCTAATTGAAAAACCAAAGAAAAAACGCGGACAGAAATTAAAGTTACTAATCTTGTTAACAATTCTTATTGGTTCAGGATTAGGCATAGCTCACTATTTGGAATATATCGATATTAAAGAGTTTTATGACAATTTACTCGGTTTTTTCAACTAGGATAGCAGGCACAGAATCTACAAATGAGCTTCCTTTTGGAGCACTAGTCAGGACTTCAATTTTTACCGTAGAGTCATTCAACAACGTTTCATCATTATTGTCTAGTCGATAATTAAGTCGCCAGCGTTTTAGAACTTCTCTTGCAAGAATGAATATTGTAAGAAGCGAGATCCCAATTGCAGCAAACCAGTATGTTGCATACAGGGCAAGTTCTTCAATTGGTGTAGACATTTATTTTCCTCGTTCAAGAATTGCTTCCCATGAAGCATCGGCATATGCCTTTGCAGCTGTAACACGATCACTTTGACCATGAATTCCTGAACCAACAATAATGATATCTGCTCCCGATGTTATACTATCTTTAGGATTTCCATATCTCTGACCCATTTTTCCCGCTCCAGAATCTAGGTTGATACCTGGTGTCCAAATCATTTGACTCTCTCCCACTAAAGACCTCAATTGAATTATTTCTTCAGTAGAACTTCCGTTACCAATGTATCCAATTACATGAGGCGAGCCCTTACCTGTTTCAATAGTGTTTTTTGTGTAATCAGGACTTAGAAGGTTACCACGACTTGACATTTGTGCTAATAGCAAAATACCTCCAATCCGTTCTACATCTGCCCAACCTGCTGCAATCCCATCTACAATATCTGGGCCCGAAATTCGATGTGCTGTTACAATATCTGCCCAAGAACGAATATCATAAATTCCGGCCATTTGATTTTGTGATATTTTTCCAATATCGGCAAATTTTCTATCTTCAAAGAGTAATAAATCTAAGGAAGCTGCTAATTCTGTTAATTTCCTCCAATCATCTCTATTGAAATCCTTTACCATGTCTACATGAGTTTTCAAAGCTGCAATATATGGTCCTACTTCCGTAATTAATTCAATTAAATCAGAGATAGATTCCATGTCTGCTGCTAGACATACAAGCGATTTCTTTTTTGTAGCGACTTCCATAATACGATGAGCCAAAGGATTTGCGCAATTTTCCCATCTTGAACCCCATACTGTCTGAGCCTCCATGTTTCCAAACACATACCATAGGTATGTTAACTCATCGCCTATTTTTATGAGATCAAGCCTATGCTTCGCACCACTTTGATTATTGACGAGTTGTTACGGGAACTACTCATAGGCGGCGGAACCAGATGGGCCAAGTACAATTTTTCAACTTTCAAGTTGCCACTCGAGACATAGAAGGTTTGACCGATGCTCGCGGGGAATCAATCAAAGCAATGTTGAAATCAGATTATTCTATTTTAGTAAATTCTGTAAGGGTGATATTAGGTTATCAGGTAAAATCAAATATTTCTGAGAAAGAAGCAGAACGCGCGATATACGACTTATTCGCAGACCCTATTATTGAGTTCGGTACTTTGAATCAATCATTAATAGACAATAAAAAATTATTTCCGAAATCTCCTGAAATAGCAATCACCGTTGGATTCAAACCGGGTGTTACAGATAATGCAGGACAAGCAGGTTTAGACGGTTTAACGACAATTTTTCCAGAAGTTACGGAAGAATCTCAAGTTTCTACAACTATGACGTATTTATTTTGGGGTGTTCCGAACGATGTTACACCAACGTGGTTGGCCAGTAAGTTGCACAATCAAATGATTGAACGAGCTAGTATTTCTGATAGAAAAGAATGTTTAAACTCAAACTGGCCAAAATTAGATTTTCCAGAGAGACCGGTGTTGATGGAACAACCATCGTCAACAGTCAATCTAGAAGTAAGCGATGAAGAATTAATTGAAATTAGCGAAAAGGGACTTTTAGCCTTAAATTTAGAAGAAATGAAAGCAATACAAGCCAATTATAGAAAACCTACAGTGCGTTCTGCAAGAAAGAAATTAGGTCTTCCAGAAAACGCTCCAACGGATGCAGAACTTGAGTGCCTTGCCCAAACATGGTCGGAACATTGCTGTCACAAAATATTTGCAGCCAACATCCATCATGTAGATCATGAGACCGGTGAAGATACTTACATTGATTCATTATTCAAAACTCATATTATGAAACCAACATTGGATATACAATCAGAAGTTGATTGGTTGCTGAGTATATTTCATGACAACTCAGGAGTAATTGCTTGGAATGATTCATGGAGTCTATGTATCAAAGCAGAGACTCATAATTCTCCAAGTGCTCTAGATCCTTATGGAGGTGCAATGACAGGAATAGTAGGGGTAAATCGCGATATCTTGGGTACTGGTTTAGGTGCAAGACCAATAGCTAATACAGATGTATTTTGTTTCGGCCCACCAGATTATTCTGGTTACTTGCCTGAAGGCTTATTCCATCCTTCTAGGGTATTCCGAGGAGTACACGCAGGAGTACGAGCAGGTGGTAACGAGTCAGGAATTCCGACTGTAAACGGGGCAATTGTTTTTGATGAGAGATATTTAGGTAAACCATTAGTTTACTGCGGAACCGTTGGCATAATGCCTAGGAAACTACCCGATGGAAGACAGAGCCATGCTAAGACTCCAAAACCGGGCAATATCATTTACATGGTTGGTGGAAGAGTTGGCAGCGACGGAATCCACGGGGCAACATTTTCGAGTCTTGAATTGACAGAAGATAGCCCTTCCTCTGCAGTTCAGATAGGAGACCCAATCACTCAAAAGAAAATGATAGATATGGTTTTGGAAGCTAGAGACCTAGGATTAATACAGGTAATCACTGATAATGGTGCAGGCGGGCTATCTAGTAGTGTTGGTGAATTAGCAGAATTAACCGGCGGTGCAGATTTAGATTTAGGAGCAGTACCTCTGAAACAACCTGGATTGAGCAAATGGGAGATATTAGTTTCAGAATCCCAAGAGAGGATGACAATCGGCATCAATCCCGAAGACTGTGAAGCGTTTGAAAAATTAGCAAGGTTACACGAAGTCGAAGCCACTGCAGTAGGCAAATTTACAGATTCAGGCGCGTTTGTTGTACGTTATGGTGCTGAAACAGTTGCTCATTTACCAATCTCGTTCTTACATGATGGCTGCCCTCAATTACAATTGGAATCAGAATGGCAAGAACCAAAACATCGTCCAATTATATTCCCATCCGCAGGTGCAGTTGAGATGGGAAAAATCCTATCGAGATTGATGGCGAGGCCTAACGTTGCTAGTAAAGAATGGTGGGTGAGGTCATATGATCACGAAGTCATTGCCCAGTCAGTCATCAAACCATTTTGTGGAGTAAATCACGATGCTCCGGGAGATGCAGCGGTAATCGCGCCAATTCAAGGAAAAACACAAGGAGCGGTGATTTCAAACGGAATTGTTCCAAGGTATTCAGACATTGATTCGTATGCTATGGCGGCAGCCAGTATAGATGAGGCGTTACGAAATGCAGTATGTGTAGGTGTAGATTTAGAATTAATCGCCGGCCTTGACAATTTTTGCTGGCCAGATCCTGTAGAATCCGCGAAAACACCCGATGGACGATATAAATTAGCACAATTAGTTAGAGCAAACAGAGCATTAGATGAAGTATGTAGAGCCTATAACCTACCATGTATAAGTGGTAAAGATTCTATGAAAAATGATGCTACATTAGATGGTGAAAAAATCAGTGTTCCTCCCACGCTTTTATTCAGCTTAATTGGCAATCACTCGGATGTGAGAAAGGCGGTATCCAGTGACTTCAAACAAGTTGGAGACATGATATATCTTATCGGAGAAACTCACCAAGAGTTGGGTGCTAGCGAATTAGCTTTCATGTTACGTGATGAATCAAATGGAGAGAGTGGAATCGGAGGACGAGTTCCACAGATTGACACATCTAGAAATTTATCACTCTATCATAGTCTGACGAAAGCCATGTCAAATGAATTAGTTTCAAGTGCTCATGATTGTAGTGATGCCGGACTTGCGGCTGCAGTAGCAGAATGTTGTTTTGGATGTGACTCAGGTGCTGATTTAGATATTTCAGATATATTCCATGCAGATATTAATTTGAATGACTGGGGGGCTCTATTCGGGGAGAGCCTTGGTAGAATTTTAGTTAGCGTAAAACCAGAAAATTCTAAACTTTTTGAGGCTTCTATGGAAGGACATGAATGTAATTACTTAGGTAAAGTTAGCTCTAACGATGAAATAATAATTACAAGCTCAAACAGTCCTGTTTTGGCTGCTTCAATGTCTGAACTTAGAGACTCTTGGAAAGGCACCTTGAACGGAGGTAGAAATTAATGATGATACCTAGAGTGGCAGTGCTTTCTGGTTTTGGAATTAATTGTGAGACGGAAACAATGGCGGTTTTCGAAATGGCAGGGGCCAAAGCAGACAGAGTCCATGTGAATAGACTGGTCAATGGTGAATTAAATCTAGAAGATTACCACATTATGGCTGTACCGGGGGGCTTTTCCTTCGGCGACCATTTGGGAAGTGGCAGATTGATGGGCAATAGGCTACGTTTCGGACTGCGTGAACAAGTGAGAAATTTTGTCAAATCCGGTAAACCAGTAATTGGGATATGCAATGGCTTTCAAGTACTTGTGAAAATGGGATTATTACCAGGTGACGATGATGTCAGTTTAACTCAAACAGCATCCTTAGCGTTGAATGATTCGGGCCATTATGAGAATCGTTGGGCTACGTTAGAGTTCGATTCCCAAAGCCACTGCATTTGGACTAAAGGAATGACAAGAATCCGAGTTCCCGTACGCCATGGTGAAGGAAAATTCGTAACAGCAGACAAAAGTCTGCTTGATGACTGGCGTGATGCAGGACAACTAGTTGTAAAATATGTAGATCCTACAAGTGAATACCCTTCTTCAAGTGATGAAATATTACCATATCCAATTTCTCCCAATCAGAGTTGGAGAAATATTGCAGGTGTATGTGATCCATCGGGATTAGTATTCGGTTTAATGCCTCACCCCGAAGCAAATCATTCAACATGGTTAGGCGCAACTTGGACTAGAGAAGATATAGAACATGGTGAAGGAGAAGGTATGATAATATTCAGAAATGCCGTAAATTATGTTACAGAAAATTTCGATAATTAAAATGAAAATCTTCATCCAATAGATATCTATCGGCATTATTATGACAACTCGTGATGCCACTGAATTATTCTCTGAATGGGCTCTAAGAAATAGAGACGAAGGGATGGAAAGTGGGCATGCAAATTCAGTCAATGAAATGTTAAATATCGCAATTTCAATGCTTGAAAAGCCATTTTCAGCGATAGATGTTGGTTGTGGAAACGGTTGGACATGCCGCAAATTACAATCAAATGATAATTGTAGCAAGGTAGTCGGTATTGACGGTTCTATTGAAATGATCAACAAGGCAAAACAAAAGAGTACGAGCGATTTCCATTTAGCAAAACTTCCAGGATGGAAACCTTCACAGAAGTTCGATTTAATTCATTCAATGGAATTTCTATATTACTTGAAAGACCCATTGGAAATGTTGAAAGTTTTCTTCAACGAATGGCTGAATGACAAAGGGGTGTTAATTGCAGGAGTAGATCATTATTTAGAAAATGCTGCTAGTCTTGATTGGCCAAAATCTCTTAATGTACATATGACAACATTGAGTGAAGAACAATGGAGACAAGGCATGGTTGATGCCGGATTCACTGAAGTTGAAACACGACGAGTAGGACTCAAGTCAGGATTTGTCGGCACTTTAGCGATATCTGGTCGAAAGCCGTGAAATACTCAATCTATTCTTTCTCTTGGTGCAAGTATCCTGAGACGGTCAGTCCACCCAAAAACAAGAACGGAGGGACTAGGAAGGCAACGCCTGGCATTTCGTACCCCGTATCGCCAAGTAAGACAAACATAACTAGGAAAAAACCCATCATAATACCTCCATTTGCCATAGCAAATTTAGCTTGGGAAGAACCACTCAAGACAAACGCGCATGCTAAGCCCATTACTCCAAAGCCGGCCATGAACAACCCGAAGAGCTTCTCCATAGCAATACTCTGGTCGTTTACTCCATCGGCCCCCCAGGCACTGTCCGCCCAACTTTCGGCATTTATATTGTTCTCGATACCACCAATTAGAGCCATTGCTCCGCAAATGATATACCATATTTTTGGTTGAAATATTGTTTTTGCATCCATAATTAAATCTCCTTTCACGAGTGTCAATACACTCTCAATCCTTCCTTAAACTTCAAGCATATAGAGATTCTCTATAGAAACGATACCAAATTAAGAAAGTTGAATGCTCTGAACGATTTCCCAAGGCTATGACTGACCCAAACATCACGGTTGAAGAGGAAGCAACAGTCATAGAGATATTGTCATTATTACACCCGGATGCAAAAAAGAATTCTCTTCGACGAATGGTCGATCATGGTAGAGTAATAGCCAACGGAATTAAAGTAAGTAGGGCTAATACCAAAATTTCTCCTGGCACTACAATCACGGTCCTTTCTAAATCAGATGGTAATGAAACAGTTGGCAAGTATAAAACTATAATTCCTGAACCTGAAGTACTATATTCGGACAAATCAATAATTGTTGCCAATAAACCAGCAGGTCTTCTTTCAGTAGCGACCGATCGAGGAGAGGCAGATACTATGTTTTCTCGAGTTTTTGCTTGGGCCTGGGAAAATGGAAACACTAGAGCCCATCTTGTCCATAGACTAGATAGAGAAACATCAGGATGCTTGATTTTTGCGCGCTCAACAGAAATACGCGATATGCTACAAGAACAGTTCAAAGACAGATCTATTGAACGAATATATCATGCGGTTGTCCATCGTAAACCACCTACTAATTCGGGCGTTGAAACAGGCCGTATTCAAGAAATGAAAGACAAGAGGATGAGGCTTGTTCCCGAAGGACGTCGCGCTGGTAAATCAGCAATTACTAACTGGTGGTTAGAAGACACAGGACCTGAGCATAGCTTAATTCGAATCAAGATAGATACTGGCCGCCGTGCACAGATTCGTCTTCATATGGCAAACCTGGGCTGTCCGGTAATAGGAGATACGAGGCATGGATTCGGTAAAGCTAGTATTAACAGACTCTGTTTACACGCAACCTCTCTCGGCTTTATGCATCCTAATGGTAAATCAATGAAAGTCGAAAGCCCAATACCCAGACAATTGATTTCCGAATTGAAAAGACGTTTAGGGTAATCATTCTTCTTCTATAGACATGTTGATTATTTTCCTGGGCATGTATAATTTAACCAAAATAGCATTCAACATAGCAATTATTCCCATTACTGTTGCTGAAGCGATCATTCCTTCCATAAATGCGAGTTGTGCATTTTCAATCAAAGCAGCGCCTAACATATTCCCATTCTCTAACATCTCCGCCCCTATTTGCATCGCGGCTGGAAACGACTCTAGTGGAACAGTACCCAAATCTAATCCATCAGGTATGGTCATATTTCTTTGATAGTATTCGTTCAAAACGCTACCACCAATGGCTATCCCCAGGGCTCCGCCGACCTCTCTACTTGCATCATTTGTGGCACTGCCTACGCCCGCTTTATCTGATGGCACAGAATCCATTACTACAGTAGTGGCAGGAGCCAAAGTTAATCCCATTCCAAATCCGAGTAATAAGAAAATACTCGCTAACCGGATATATTCTGAATCAATTTCAACAGTAGTGAATATAGCCATTGCAATTGTCATCAATATTAACCCTACAGAGATAACATTGTTACTTCCAAATTTAGCAGATAACCTATCACTATTTGCAGCAGCAGGCATTAATCCTAATGGTAGTGGAAGAAATCTAACTGCAGCTTCAAGAGCAGTATGCTCCCTTACTAGTTGGAAATGCAACATTTGTGTAAACATGAAAGAGAACATTACGAATGAAGCCAACATTATTGCAATTAACCCTAAAGAAAAACCTTTGAATTTAAAAAATCCAATTGGCAACATCGGGTACTCGACTTTCCTTTCCCAATTTACAAATAAATAAGTCATGATAATTGCCAATGCGCTAATAGTTAGAATTTCAGGGCTATTCCAACCTAGTGTAGGCGCTTCGATTATTGCATACAAAATAGTTCCAAGAGCAGCTACTGACAAAAATGCGCCGATAGGATCTAGTGGAGTTTTTTTACTATCTTTTGAGTTTGGAACAAAAACCAGTCCTAATATTAGGGCCAGCAAGATTATTGGGACATTAATCAGAAATACCATTTGCCAATCATAATTTTCTACAGCCCAACCTCCAACTAGTAATCCGATTGGAGCCCCAATACCTGCCATCATCGTCCATATTCCAATCGCTTTACCTCGTTCCTCTCTGGGAAAAACCACAATCACAATAGATAGAGTGGCGGGCATAACTAAGGCTGCCCCAAACCCCATAGCCGCTCTAGCCATAATTACATCATTTGATGAATCAGCATAGAATGCAGCAGCAGCAGAAGCAGTTCCTAGCAGTATTAATCCCAATTGCAAAGCTCTTTTTCTTCCGAATCGATCTCCTAAAGCACCCATAACTAATAGCATACCTCCAAAGATTAGAGCATAAGAATCAACAATCCATTGTAAATCACTATTATCAGCCTGCAAATCTTTAGACATTTCAGGTAACGCTACATTCAAAGTAACATTATTTAGCATCACGATAACTAGACTTAGACTCATGATTCCAAGTATAAGCCATCTTTTCTCATGCCCATTATTCTGACTCATAGTATCACGGATAAATAGATACTTTTCAAAACATAGGTTACAATATCAAAACCATCCCCGATAACTATGACTAATCGTCTACATGCGCTCTTCATCGCATTAATTTTCGTATTAGTTAGTATGTCAGGTTGTATATTTTCGGACACTTCAACATCCGATAAGATACCAGAAGAGGACGAATATCCTTCTATTTATGATAGACATACTCTCTCCTGGCAAGATAATCATACATTTTCTTACACCTTGGAACAAGGGCCATATTATTCTCTTGATGTCCAAGAAGCCTTCATCGAAGTTGATACTTCTGAAATCTGGGAAACAGGCCCTGAAACATCAGAAGTACATCTTTCGTATTGGCTTCCAAGCAATACTTTGGAGGGAGAACAAGTTCCCGTAATTGCAGTCATTAGCCCTTATTTTTCATATGGCACACAAGGAGATGAATCGACTCCAACCAATATTGTAAGCGCTGGCCGTGGCGAGTTTATTTTCGAAAATTTTGTCCCTCATGGATATGCTTTCGCTCAGGTAGCAGTATTCGGCACTGAACTTTCCAGTGGCTGCTTTGACTATCGTGGTGCTGGAGAGGGTTTAGGAATTCATAATGCTGTAGAATGGCTTGGTTCACAGAACTGGTCTAACGGACATGTTGGACTTTATGGTAAATCCTATGAAGGAGCAACCCAATGGGAAGCCGCGGCCTTAGGCAGCGAATATCTCAAGACCATAGTACCAATATCCGGTACAACAGCTTTACATCCATTATTGTACAAAAATGGTAGTGCAGAAGCTAGAAGTCAAGTTATGCATATGAATTATTTTTCTAGCACCGTCGATTATAATGAAGATGATTTAGATAATGTATGTCCAGACATTGTAGAGGGACTATTCGCAGGACCTGTTACTTACGGGGCCGGAGAGTTAGATCCTTATATGTCGAATTATTATGATGAAAGAAGCCATATTGACAAAGCATTCGAAAATTGGAACGGAAGTGTCTATTGGGTTCAAGGTTTACAAGACTGGAATGTTGATCCACATCAAGTATTTGGAGGCCCAATCGGAGTAAATTGGTATCAAGATTATATCGATGCAGGGTTCGAAATTAGAGGAATATTAGGTCAATGGGAACATAATTATCCAGATCAATGGACAAAACATAATGCTCAAGATAGTGGATATGGTGGGGAGGCAATTCACAATATGACTCGTTGGGATTGGGCTCAAGATTTGTTTGAATGGTATGAATATTATCTGAAAGGTATTGGAACACAACCAGACCTTACTGCCCAAGTACAAAGAAATGACGGCCAGTGGCGTATTGAAGAAACATGGCCTCCAGAAAACATCGAATGGTTCGATTTACCATTATCTGATTGTTCTAGTTCAGGAGTATTTACTGGAGGTGGCGCGCCGGTTGTTGGAGGAGGGCAGACTGTTACAACTACATGTTCTGCACTTTCCGAGACAGAAGATATCTTAATTTCAGGATTGATTAGGCTGCATTTAGAAGCAGTAGCAACAATGGATGGAGGGCAGATATTTGCAGAGTTAAGAGATTCGCAAACCGGTATTAGATTGGGCCATGCGACTATGGATATCAGGTATCATGCAGGAGGTTATGAGCCACAAACGGTATTACCTTCTGAACAAGTAACAATGATGATGGAGTTCCAAGCGATTGATGCTATACTCCCTGCAGGCCACGGAATTAATATTGTATTTACAGAATCAGGAGAAGATTATCTTGCACCTGCATGCGGACCAAGTTGTACCATCCACATAATCCCATCAATTTCACAGCTATCAATTCCGCACATTACTAGTGATTCAGGGACAGTTCTAATTACTCCTCAAAATCCCGATGCGGCTAATAATTAGATTAGAGATATAAGAAATAATCCCTTCCTCTTTTCTCTGTGTAATCAATCATTTTCCCGTCACAATTAGTTACAGCTTTTTTTGCAAGTTCTTCCATAGCTTCACTAATCCAAGAAAGAGTTTGAAAATCTTCTACTTCGAACCAACCGTAATCTGTAATTTCATCATTATCAATCTCAATAACCGGATTTATTGAATTGACAAGATAAGCCATAAAAATAGCGGGAGTATCTTTAATCAGACATTCTCTAAGGCCAACTAAACCCAGAATTTTGACATCAATTCCACATTCTTCTCTTAATTCACGCTTTACTGCTAATTGTGGTAATTCGCCTTCATCAACTGAACCCTTAGGTAAACCCCAGAGACCATTTTGAGGGCCTTTACCCTCTTTTACCAATAGGATTTTATTTTTTTCAACTAAACAAGCAGCAACGCCCAAGTCCGTTATAACCGGTCTCATACCATTTTACTGTAATATTTCATTTATGAAATACTGTTTCCAGTAAAAAGCGCTCAATCATTAGTAGGATTCATTGCCGGAGTATGTTTCCTTGATAGCATGTCTTTACCAAGGCGAGCCATGGAGCAGATGGGATTTTCCGTTTGCTGCTTGTCTTGTGATGCGCCGGATATTGCCGGGTCTCAGAGGTGTAGAGACTGTATCTCATCGCACGTAAAAGTACGTGACAAAATATCTTCAGGAGTTGCGATATCGAAAGCAGATAGGTTGTCAAGAGAATTTGTAACTATGCTCGCCAATCCTGCAGATTTCATCGAAAATACAGTACATTCAGAAACTATGACATACTACAAATCATTGATAGACAAGCATCAGGGAAAGTCGCAACCTAAAACCGCTGAAGAAGTCCAAGAGAGATTTGAGGCACAAAGAAATAAACCTCAAAGATCTTTGATTCGTGATGTAGCTAGTAACCGGAAAAAAAGTACTCATGTACTTAATTCTGAAGAAATAGAAGAACTATTATTGAAAATTAGTGATAAAAATCCAGAAGCTAGCGAATCTTATTGGGAAGAATTACTTGAAGATGTGAACCAACTCTTGGATGAAGATTGAAATTACGAGCATTCAAACAAGATGAATCTATGGAGATATTACAATGACGGGAAAACGTGACCCTCGCGCTAATTGGTTAGATGAAGATCCATTTGAAAAAATGAATAAGAATTCAAAGACTCATACGCGTGCTAGAGATGATGGAAATTGGCGCAAGCCACATGTAAGGGTAGTTACAGGAAGTGCAGGGCAGCCTTTTTTCAGATCTTTTTCTCAAACTCAATCTCAACCTAGAACTGTTCACACCGGTTCTATTTGGCATTTTTCAAAAGTCGAAAAAGAACATTTATCTCAAGCAGTATTAGCCTTTACAATAGCATTAGGATTTTTTGCTACAAATGGGGTATTCAATGCACTGGGAGACCCTTTTAATTTCATAAAGTCAGGAATATTATTGGGATTGGTAATATGTCCTGCCTTTTTATTCCATGAAATCGCTCATAAAATTACGGCTAGAAACTATGGCTGCTGGGCAGAATTTAGAGCATCTCCAGGCGGTTTGCGATTTGGAATAATTATAGCAGCATTAACGGGATGGATATTCATGGCACCAGGAGCAGTTATGGTTTATGGTCACACCACAAGGTCTCAATTCGGAAAGGTCGCTTTGGCGGGTCCGGTCAGTAATATCATACTCTGGATTATTGGTATAATCCTAATTTTACTTGGGTTGGAAACATCTGGTACATTCACGGTTCCTTACGGAGGCGCTGAAAAGGGAATGTTATGGTGGTGGTGTGTTTCTAATGCTGGTTTAGCATTGTTTAACATGATACCATTAGGTCCATTAGATGGTAAAAAAATTAAACATTGGTCAGATTTCGTATTTTATTTCTGGCTTATAGTATGTGCTAGCTTAGTTTATTTCAACGCTACAGAGCTTAGGTACTTGATAGGATAACTCCTTGCCAGAATTTATGTACCGCAACAGATGAATAGAAAACTAATTACAAAAGTAGCAGAAGAGTTGTCACGGTACAAACAATGATTTCTACTTTAACCCTTTAACTTTGAGCCGCCATTAGTCAAAACCGACTCTTTAATACGACTAAAATCATTATTGTACCGTTCACATACAATATCAAGTCGTCCAATAAATTTATGTTCATTGACAGCCCTAAAATTAGAATAATAATTGATTGGAAGCCGTAACCTAACATTGAAGATATTGTTAATTCAAAAGATAAATTTTTACTTCCTTTACCAGTCATCATATCTATTATTTGGTCTTGCCAAGAAAAACCAACAAGGTAAATTTTATGCAGTAAATTAACATGAATCTGTTTTTCCCAAGGCTTTGCTGTAGGACAGATTTTTTCGTCAACACGACTCGTATCATCACCCAAGCCGAGCCTCCTTGCTCTAACAGAGAAATGATTGAATAGAGAGTACTGAAACAACACGGCAACCACAATCACTGAAATGTATACACCATCCCATCCAAGATGTTGACCAAATGCATATGTCACTAGAATCAATCCAAGTGTATCTGCGATTGTGTCCCAATATCTTCCTACATGTGATGGCCTTTCCCTGATCCTTGCTAATTCACCATCTATCGCATCTACAACACCCTTTACCACAATTAGAAAACAACCTTCGATGATATATTCTTGTAAGATTAACCAAGCGCAGAAAATTGATAATAATAGATGAAAATTAGTAACCATTAACACACTAATTTTAGTTTCCTTTAGAATATTAGCAAATAAACGGGCAATTGGTCTTCCCCAATCGGACAAATCTTTCGCACCACTAATGTTGCCATATTTTCCAGAAGACATATTTTACCTCCATTAGAATATTTAGATTAGGGCATTCGTAATTGGCTTCTCATCACAATGGAAAAAGGTCATTAGAGCCCACCAAGTAATCATATCTAGGCTGTTAATCACATTAGCCACACCTGTATTTTCTTCACCATAGTCTTTACCTGTGGTATCCATCCATGCTTCCATCTCATCTAAGGTATCGCAGACTTGGTGATAACACCAATAACCATCAACAAGCCCTCCGAAACCAATAGTTACAACGTCTAAATTATCTTGGAAGCTAGCATGATCACTTCTTGCAGTAGTATCTTCGTAAACAATAATTTCTGGCCGATCCATATCTAACCAAACACTAGTTTTCCATGTATCTGCTGAATAATTAGTTCCTACCAGCGTTCCCATTTGTTCTTCTAAACCCAAAGCATCAGACCCAATCCAGTTAGAGAGTCCAACCATTCCGGGTTGATCTAATCGGTCGTGATTAGGTCCAGGGCCGATATACACTCTCATAGGCCATACTTCTGCATCCTTCGGATAACCATCTTCATCAATCATTGGATCAGGATCGCCATGAGGAGCTCCTCCTCCTCCTGGCCAATTTACGCCAGCCATATCTAGATTGATGTAATTAGTAATGGTAACATCAGGATTGTCTTCACCTACGTAGTACTCTGTCCAATAATCCGAACCTCTCTTACCGCCTTCTTCGCCAGACCAAAGACAGAAAACCATTGTTCGTCTACTTTCAAAGTTAGCCAGTGCTTTTGCAGTCTCCATTACCATTGAAGTTCCAGCTGTATTGTCATATGCTCCAACTCTAGTTCCATACGTTCTTTCACCAATGATATGAGGGTCAAGAAGTACTCCGTTGACAGGCGGTGCAACATCAAAATGTGCTCCAAAAACTAACCATTCATTTTGAACTTCTGTTCCCCATTTGTATGCACAAATATTGTATGCTTCAGGGTTCTGAGAACCTGTAATATCTGTAAATTCATACCTATGGCCAATTACTTCTAAACCAAAACCTGTCATTTCACTAATTAGATATTGGGCAGCATCTTCGTAAGCAGGATTTCCCTGACCTGCCCACCTATCGTAATAACCTTCTTTCCCATCTACAATATCAAAAGAATCAGTGGGGTCACTCATTTCAAATAATCGTTCGTATACACTTCTTCCATCAACTATTCCTGTAGAGTGAATACCGCCTTCATCTTTGGGTAGAGACATTGTCCGATTAATTGGTATGATTTTTACAATTACTGAACCACCAGTTTCCGAACTATGGTTTACAGTATCGAATGTACTATTTTCAGAAGCCGGAACTCTTTCAATTCCATTATTCGAATTATCTATATCTCCTCCTCTACTTATCCAAGTCATCCAAGATTCTCCTTGGTCGCGAATAGGCCAAAAGTCTCGTCCGAATTCCCCTATTATGACAACCATATTTTCAGTTCTTGGAGGTGCTAATATTGACAATGTAATCGAATCACCTTTTTCCAAATCAACAATTGTAGAGTTCTGAACATAATTATTACCATCTTCGATAATTAAGTAAGGAATAAAAACAGACATAGGACTAGAAGCAGATAATTCCATATTTTGGAAAAAACCTCCTTCCATAGACGCTATTCCAACTTCTAAATCACCCTCTCCAGGCGTATTTTCTGAATCAGCAAAACATCCAGTTAGTGGTGCTGACAACATCAGTAGCACAAGTAAACTGGCGACGCCGGTCCGTTCCATATTACCCGGAACCACAGCATCTTGTTGAACTAAACGGTTTCAAGAACCAGAATAATTATTCGGTGGTAAAGCTACCATGGCCTATAAATTGTGTTTTCTTAGGATCCTTCAATACTAATGCGAATATTCCGCCTAGCAGCAGGAAGAATATACCGCAGCAAGCTGTACCTATTCCTCCAGCGGTAGCAAAGATACCACCGAATGCCTCTCCAACTTCGTCAGCAAACACTTCCCACATTGGAACAAGCTCATAGTCTTCATTTGCCTCTATAGTGTATTCACCAGCAGTATAGTTCCATGACGAAATGGTAGCCATATGATACCATCCATCAGGATCATCTTCCCACCCATATGGTTTTTCACCATCTTCTTCACAGTCGATAGTCACATGATTTTCTCCAGATTCATCTGTCATAGTGAAAGTAAATTCATCACACCTCACATCGTCACTAACCATTACAATCATCTCTTCACTGAAAGAATAGGTTGTAACCCCTGCAGTTCCGCTAAAGTCACTTTTTTCCTCTACGTCCCAATCTCCAACATCACTTAGAGTCGAACCTCCACCAATTGTCAATGCAACTCCGCCCAATGTAATTAACAATCCAAGTCCAAGAAAAATTTTCCCCGCTATGTGCATAAAGTATCTACATGTACTTGCAGTTATAAGTTAGACTGATTTTTCCTTTATATGGCTCTAGATTCTGATATAACTATTTAGTATCAACCACTATCTTAGAGTCAGAGGGAAGGATATGAGCGACATAGTTAGAAGAAAAGACAGTATTACACAGGATTTTGAGAAAAAAACATTGAATGGTTTCATTGGAATATTCCTACACATAATTGTCCTTGGTTTTGTTAACTTGCTATTGATGATATTGTTGGGAGCGGGAGAGATTATCGGGGGCCTTGCTTTTTTGGTTATAATTTTCACAGGACCTGTTTGGCTTATTTATTGGAATAGCTACATTATCATTGGACCAAATGAAGCAGCGACTGTACAGTTCTTTGGTAAATATTCTGGAACCGTAAATAAAGAAGGTTTTCATTTTTTCCTAAATCCCTTTTACCATAAACAAAAAATTTCTTTACGTATAAGGAATTTTGAATCGGCTAGATTGAAAGTTAATGATGTTAATGCTAATCCAATTGATATTGGTGCAGTAGTAGTTTGGAGAGTTTTTGATGCTGCAGAAGCACTTTTCGAAGTAGATCACTATGATCATTATGTACAGATTCAGAGTGAGGCAGCACTTCGTGCAATGGCAACAGCTTATCCATATGACATAATTGAAGACAAAGATATTGGAGGAATTTCCTTATCCAGTCATCAGGAAGAAATTGCTGAACTTCTTCAGGCATCAGTTGAAGATAGACTTAAACAAGCAGGAATCGAGGTTCTTGAAGCTAGAATAAGCCATCTTGCTTACTCTCAAGAAATTGCACAAGCAATGCTACGCCGCCAACAGGCTAGCGCAGTAGTGGCAGCAAGAACAGAGATAGTCAAGGGCGCAGTAGGTATGGTCGAAGAAGCATTAGCACAACTCAGCTCAAAGAAAATCATCGAATTGGACGAAGATAAAAAAGCCACTATGGTAAGTAATTTACTAGTCGTTCTTTGTTCTGAAACTGATACTACTCCAGTAGTTAATACTGGAACAATATACTAGAAGTTTATTCAATGCTAGCAGGCATCGAAGAGTGATGCAAATTGATGCGCAACTTTCCTTCTGAATCCACGATATAACCAAAGGAATACTCTACTTTGACCTCTTCTTCTATTGAATTTGTGAAAAAATAGTTGCCCATTGCCATAGCCGTTACTCCATTAATAATGACATTTTCATTCTCGAATCGTACCTTTTTCCAGCCTTTAATTGCGAATCCTTTGTCTTCAGGACACGCTCCGTTTCCTGCAACGAAATATGATAGGGCACCTTCGAAGGTTGGACGAAATTGTTTCTCAATAGCGAATGTAGGTTTGAACAAGACAGGAGAAATATCGTATGCATACAGTGATTCGACGTGTAAACGCCCACGTCCGATATAATCTCCTTCAGAACTATGTGCCGCAGCGATAGCAACAACACCTTCTCCCCATTCTTTCTGAGCATTCTCTACATCAGCGACAGTCACCATTATTCATTCCTCAAGGGCATGATTTATGATTATTACACTGGCACAACAAATTAAATTTAGATATTAGTTATGGTGCAGAGGGCAGGATTTGAACCTGCGAAGCACTACGCACTGGGACCTCATCCCAGCCCCTTTGACCGCTCGGGTACCTCTGCTTTATAATCGTCGAAATCTCTAACATATATCAGAATGGTGAAACAAAGAGCAAGTGATTACCAGACGTCTAAACCATACTTTTGGGCTAGGGGAACTTCCTCTCCAGTCTTTGCATAATAGTACATTGAGGCTCTATTGACTGCATCGCAAGCAGTAAAGAAAAGAGAAGATAATGTTATACCTGCGACGATTATTATGAAGCCTAGAGCAAATCCTATTTCTCCTAGTAACAAGAGGGGTAAACAAATAATAATAATAAATAATATCACTAAGAAATTAATGATTCCAGTACCTATGCTTGCAACAATATTCTCTCCCCAAGTTTTCGCAAATAACTCTGGGCTTTCTTTCATACTTTCGAATACTCCATTTTTTTCTAGAACAATAATTGGGATTACAAAGAAAGTGGTCATCCACCATGCAAATTGTATTAAACTCGCTATAATCCTTCCTAGAATTGACACAATAATATTATCAGAGGACTTCATACCTTCAAAGAAATTAATTATTAACCCAACAGTACCAGAAATAAGTCCCCAAGCAAATATTTGCGGTAAGCATTTCATCGCTTGCTTAATCCCATATGAAAAACTAGGGTTTCTCCCCGTAGTTAATCTCTCATATGCGCTAGCAACTATAGCTGCATTCCAAAATACAACAATTATAGATACTATAAAGTAACTTAGAAAGGTACCTAATGCAACTCCTCCTTCGAAACCTTCGTCATTTCCGATGACAAAACCCAAACCTCCAGTAAGAGTTAATACCGCTCCAAAACTTAGAATTGACATTATAGCCGAAAATAATACGTAAAAAATCAATTCAGGATCTGCTTTCACTACATGGATTCCGAGTTTTGTAATTCTCCACCCTCTTCCGATCCGATTCTTAAATCCATATTTTCCAGTAAAGTCCCCTGCTATTCCATGCCCTGAATGCAACATGTTCCTTGGTTATCTCAGTGATTATTCAAACTTGCTACAGCAATTTACTCAAGGCATCTCTCTCAAACATCTTCAAGATAAACTGCATCACCTACAGAAACAGTCCCCTCTTCTATGACCGAGGCGGACCAGCGAGACCAACCTTGATTTTTATTTTGATCTATCCTGGAGAATTTATTGTTGATGAATGAATCTCCTATTTTACTACAAGGAGCACAAGGCTCGCTCAGTCGGATCACGGCAGACCCAAGCCCGATATTCATACCAATCTTCAGTTTTGTCCAATCCATTCCTTTGATAGTGAAATTCTCTCCTGCAGTCCCAACGTCGATAGGATGCCCCTCTTCCTGAAGCTGCAGTATCCTCTCCAGAGAGAATAACGACACGGCCCTTCTACTATCTCCATTTTTTCTTTCCATCCTAAATCTATTGAGATCTCCTTCGAGTCCTTCGAATTTGACAAATACCTTTTTGAGAGGAAGTTTCGGAACTCCTCCCAAATCACTGATATTAATTGAATGTATAATTGACACAATTAATCCTAGAGGTTTAGACATTTAATTGCTGCTGATCTGCAAGAATCTAATTTTCTATTTTTCATGAAATAATTTTTTAATTAATTTATAGTCTAAATCATATTTTGATTCCATGGATTCGATACCCAAAGCCATATCCTTCCGTCGCAAATACCTAGATAATTTCCTAATTTCAAGTTTTTTCAGCATATTAATAACTTTCCAATAATCTCCAAAAGTTGCATGCTGTTGAATAGAATCTTTTTTTATCCATCCAAAAATCTCGTTTAACTCTGAAAACAGACTCATATGGGATTTATTTGTACTGAGTACTAAATCAAATTCTAACAATATTTTTTCTGCAGAACGATACTCATTTTCACCAATATCTACAAGAGGCAATTGTTCACTATTTGAGAAAATTCTCGTATAATAATTATCTGACATGTAAATATTAGGTTTTTCAATAAATTTTTCAAGGGAAGTACAATCGGTATATCCTGAATAATAATCATAATTGAAGTTTGAAACACTTCTTCTCAAAGGATCTCTTAAGCATGTAATCAAAAAAACTCTGGGATCTTTAATTAAAATATTAAAATTAGGGGACCCCTGCTCTGTTGCTATAAAAGTCACACCATTTGTTTCACATTCATCTATGAAATTAGTTAATTCTTTTTCATCATATTCCCATAAAGAAATTACAACCCCATCCTCTGTTTTAGGATTCCCATTTCCATGTTTGTCATAAAGAACTTCTCCATTTTGTATCGCCATATTGACAATTAATGTTCCAGCGGACTTATGTAGATGTTGAAACCAAATCAATCGATAATCATCTTCCACGTCATTGCCTATACGGCCGCACTTTTGATACAGTCGGTTCTTTCCGCACATATTGGAGCAGCTCAGCCAAAACAGAAAGGAGGGCCAATAATGAACGAAGTAGACGGATTAATCGTAGGGGTGCCTAAAGCAGGAACAACTTGGCTTGCTAATATTTTATCTCAAAATCCAGATATAATTCTCTCGGACCCCAAAGAACCCAATATTATTGCATCGCATCAAGGTACTTTTGGAAGAGATATTAAAGACCCCGATTGGCTAAAGTACAATTCTTGTTTTAACGGTAAAGGATTTAGAATAGATGCCTCAGTTCATACTTTTTCATGTCCGTTATCCCCCGCTCGCATACATTCCAGAATACCAAATATTAAGTTGATATTATGCCTTAGAGAACCAGTATCGAGGGCAGTTAGCCACTGGAAAATGGTTATAGATACAGAGGCGGATATCCGTAATGGTACGGATTGGAGTGATTTTTCCACTGCTTGGTTGGATAATAGACTGAGCGATGATTCCCTTTATGGTAAATCAATGCAGAGATGGTTAGAGTATTTCTCATTAGATCAATTCTTAATCATCGATAGTCAAAGGATGAGAGATGAACCAGAAAAAGTATTAATTGAAATTAATAATTTTCTCATGATTACGCCTTATCAATATGAAACATCAACATCTAAACATGCAAATAGTGCTTCATCAAGAGGGCCAATAACAATTATTGGAAAGTCTGTAAGATTATTTTTTTCATTAGTGCCTAAAATTATTAAAAACCCAATTGTCAAGTCATTACAAAGAAGAGATCTTAATATTTATCGAATTCCACTGATGAGTAAAAGAGCAAAGGTAGTTAGCGTAGGTCCCGAACATTATTCTACTTGTGCTAATAGAATCCATTCAGATTTAGAAGTTTTTAAATCCTTAACTAATTTTGATACGAAATCATGGTTAGAATTGTTCTCTTTTAATCAAGACTGATTTTTCTAATTATAGCCTTTACAAAAGCATGTGACCAAAGTATTAGTGATTCATAAACTGTTAGTGGGATAACTCCCTCTGTTTGCTTTTTCCGCAACTCCTTTCGATTAATACGCCAGCCTCCATTGAATATGTTTGTTATCGAAATCGAGGCGGCAGCAACCTCAACATATTTTTTGGGATCACATCTGTATAGAAGTTGTTCACTATCGTATGCCACTCTAGCCACTCCTCCTCTATCTGGGTGATGTACTACACATTTAGATGACCATTTTATTGTGTAGCCCGAATTTATTACCCTCCATGCCAAATCTGTATCCTCTCTATGAATATAGTATCTCTCATCAAAACCTCCAATTTCTTCTAATACAGAACGTCTAAATGCCATATTAGCGGTCTTGAAACGATTCCATTTATCGTTTTTCTTCGGGTTCATATCCGATAATCGACCATCAATTTCAATAGTAGTTACAAAACCCTCCATACCATGAACATTTTCATTTTCAAAGTGTTTTTGTATTGAAGCAATCCAATCTTTTGAAGGAACACAGTCGTCATCGGTAAACGCTACAATAGGCGCCGAACCTTTCGACAAACCAACATTCCTTGACCACCCAGGGCCTTTATCAGTAGTAGAATCATCAACAACTTCTATAGAAACCGGTGCTACAGTTTGATTTTCAAGTGCTTTCAAACATCTTGCCAAAGCCTCTGGTCGGTTAAATGTTGGAACTACCACATCGACCCCCGTCTGCATAATCTTCGGACAAGTCACTGACTAAAGACTATTGAGGCATTAATTCAATAACAAATACGTTATCGTAGATTCATGATTGACATCGCTTCTCTAATATTGGCAGGATTTCAAGATAACCTTGTTTCAGCTTTTGGTACTTCTCTTGGCTGGATAATAGGGCATATGGTTGTGATATTTTTGGCCTTATCAATAATATGGGTCATTCAAAATAGAAACCATATCGCCAAAGAGTCCGGATGGGGATATCCAAATTTAATGGATATCTCTGTATTTGTACTATTGACTGTTACTCAATACCTTGTTTATGTGAATTTACTTGAGTTTCCAAACACAGCTTCATGGGGCCTAGCGATATTTTGGACATTCACACTAAGATGGCATGTATTGGTCTTAGAGTAAGACATCATTCGTATTCCCGGCCCTTTCTTCGGTAGTAGATTAATCCAACTATAATTAATAGAATTATTCCGACAGAACCTCCAATAACAGGTAATTGTTCTTCCGTGAGTCCTAGTTGTTCAACAATCGACTGATTTCCTCCCAATTCGATTCCGAGGCCAGCGTTTCTCTTCTTGATTTTTATGTCAACCTTGTTAGAATTTGGACAAGAATTTGGCCTAATCTCGCCCACTTCAATGATTACTATACATCCTTTCCAATCACTATCCAAATTGTCCGGTGTACCTATTCTGAAATTACAATTTTCACCTGTATCTCCTACTTCAATATCAACTTCACAATTTCCACCTATATTTTCAAAACCACTCGGCCAAGAAGACGAACCCATGTTTTCCTTAATAAGATGAATCTGATAACTTACTTTTCCATTCTTATTACTATTACAATTTATAGCAGCAGAAATAGAGATTTCATCACCACCATCAAATGTTCCTCCTCCTTGACCAATCTCAGATTCACAGTTCATATATTCAATAATAGTAATTATTATTTCTTCCGAATCAGAAGGGCCTAGAGGATATGGTAAACCATTCACTTGATTTACTGTGGCAGTAACATTAACTTCCATTTCTCCAGGCTCCTCTGCTTCATCAGATCTGAATAATACGTCAAATTCAAGACTTTCTCCTGCAGCCACAGTCATAGATTCAGGAGCTGAACTATCTAATTCTCCCGCTTGTACTTGTATTGTCACTTGCTCAGAAAACATACTAGGATTTTCTACAATACATTCTATGATAACGTTTCTAGTTACAGACCCAGAATCAATCTCTCCCTCATCTTCACATGTAATAATAATCTCAGGCAATAATTGTGCTGAAACAGGCGTAATGGAATTCAGCATAGCCGCCAAGATTAGCATAGTACAAACAACGCTAACTATCCTTGACATAACACAACGGGACCGCCAATTACGGATAGAATTATTCCTTAGTTAATACAATAATTCATTAAATTACCATTCAAAGGATTCATGACAGCCCTTAGTTTCCATTAGGGTATGAGTGATGGGGCGGGACAACCTCCGGTTGTAATCGTGCCAGAACAAACCAACATCACTAGTGGGACAGCAGTGCAGGAGAAACTAATCACAGCGGCAAGAGTTTTTTCAGATTTATTAAAACCAACATTTGGCCCAAAGGGCTTGGATAAGATGCTTTACAAGTCTAATGGAACTACTGCAGTGACAAATGATGGAGCCAAAATTGTAGCAGAATTATTAGTCAAACATCCGGCAGCTAAAATGATGGTTTCTATGGCTAATTCTCAAGAGGAAAACTGTGGTGATGGAGTTACGACTACTATGCTTCTTTGTGGAAGCCTTCTTCAAGAAGGAAATAATCTTCTAAAGAAAGGCCTACATCCATTGACATTAGTTGATGGTTTTCGTAAATCTCTTGAAATCGCCAAAGAGCAAATAAATTCAGATGCGTTAAAGATTGATAACGAAAAATTATTGTTGGTTGCTGAAACAGCACTAACTGGCAAAGGAACAGAAGGTGCTTTAGACTTATTTTCATCTATTATTGTAGAATCTTTGACATCAATTTCTGAGGTACAAACAATTCCTAGAGCTGAGAATATTGCTATGTTCAAATCTAATATAGGAAATATTCATGATTCTCGAATAATATATGGGGTCGCTTTCCGCCGAAGAGTTTTGATGGACAGTTTGCCGAATAAACTTTCAGACGTTAAGGTAGCCATAATTTCAGGTGATATCAAAATTAGAAAGATGACTCGTACCGCTGAGATTCAAATCAAATCAGCCAACCAATTAGAGGCATTTGTAGACGCCGAGCAAGATAGAAAGAATAGTATTTCACAATCACTGATTGATAGCGGAGCCTCTTTAGTTCTGTGCGGCGGAGAAATAGATCGCGATATCCTACATAATCTGGCCGATAATAATATTCTTGCCATAGGAGAGCTCGACTCCTCAGAAGTTGAAAATTCTGCATCTGCAACAGGCGCAAAAATCGTAGATTCTATAGCCGACATTGAAAGTAAAGATTTAGGTTTTTGTGGGACGGTTCTTTGGGAAAGGAATGAAGCAAGCGACATGGTAGAAGATATCATTAGAATCGATGGATGTAAAAAACCAGGCTTAGTTACTATAGAGGTAGGCGGCGCAGGAGAGATAGCGACAGAGGAAATAATCAGAGGACTACATGATGGACTCAGAGCAGTGTCACTAGCAATTGAAGATCAAGAAATCCTTCCAGGTGGAGGAGCAATTCACAGTAGGATAGCTCATGCAGTTCGTTCTTCCTCTGAATCAGAACCAGGACGTGCACGTTTGGCTATGGAAGCGTTTTCTAGAGCGATGGAAACAATTCCGGGAACACTCGTAGAAAATTCGGGTAATGATACACTCGATAGTATCCTTGAATTGAGAACGGCAACCCGAAATCAAGAATACTTTATGGGAATTGATGAGAAAGGAAAAATATCAGTTATTGATAGAGCATGGCATCCACGTACAGTAATCACGGAATCATTACAATTAGCATGTGAGACGACAATTGGAATGCTAAGAATCGACCAAGTAATTTCCTCTCGGGGCGATTGAAAGAACTTCTTACAAACACTTCAAGTCCTATGCTCCTACGCCTTGATATGGTAGCACCACGCGCCCTACTAAGTGTCTGGGAAAAATCAGGAATCGAACCCCTTGCAATCTCATTATCGGAAATGGGTTGGGAAATTTTATCGACGGGAGGGACATCTCGAAAACTTAGGGAAGCAGGAGTTAATGTAATCGATGTTAGCGAGGCAACAGGGCACCCAGAATGTTTTGATGGGAGAGTCAAAACCCTCCATCCAGCAGTCCATGGCGGAATTTTAGTAAGAAGAGATAGAGAAGATGATATGAAAACACTGAACGAATTAAATTACTCAACGATTGATTTAGTCTGTGTAAATCTTTACCCTTTCGAATCAGTAGCCGCAAAAGACCCTCCTGTATCCGATCCAGAATTAATTGAGATGATTGATATCGGAGGCCCAACAATGATTCGTTCAGCCGCTAAAAATCATAAAGATGTCTTAGTTTTAACCAGTGATAGCCAATATCAAATGGTAATCGATGCTCTGACAGAGACAGGGGGCGACCCATCTCGAATTAGCTCCGAAATCAAACAACAATTATCTCTAGAAGCGTTCCAATGTACAGCAGCTTATGACGCTGCAGTAAGTACTGAATTAGATAGACGATTTATTGGTGGAGATACTCCAAGCCGACTCCATTTAGCTTCAGAGGAAGGTACTTCTTTGAGATATGGAGAAAATCCTCACCAACCAGCCTCTTTCTATCCTGCATCATCCGCTTCTGGGCTCAATGGTTTGGCAGCAGCCATCCAGCATGGAGGGAAAGCCCTATCTTTCAATAATTATTTAGATTTAGATGGAGCATTGAGAATAGCCCGAGGATTATTGAAAGACATGGAAGGAAAAAGGAATCATGGATGTGTAATAATCAAGCATACAAATCCTTGTGGAGTGGCTATAGATTCAACACAAAAAAATGCTTGGAAAAATGCCTTAGCTAGCGATTCAGAAAGTGCATTTGGGTGCGTAGTAGCTTTCACATCATTAGTCGAAAAGGAAACTGCAGAAGAAATTGGAGGTCATTTTTTAGAATGTATAATTGCACCTGGCTTTAGTGAAGAAGCTTTAGAAATTTTATCTTTGAAGAAGAATCGAAGAATGCTTACACTTTCCAAGTTCCTACCTAGAGATGACGAACTCCGAATCAGGCAATTAGACGGCGGATGGGTTGCTCAAATCCAAGGTCCTCCGAGTGTCGATTGGGACTCTATTAAATGCGTTACAAAAACTAAAGGAACTCCGGAATCAATATTATTAGCAAGATTTGGCTCAACAGTCCTTTCTGAGGTTAAATCAAATTCAGTAGTTTTGGTTGCTCAAACAAATACAGGATTTACAACAGTAGGTGTTGGCCCCGGGCAGACTAGTCGAGTTGAAGCTGTAAGAATTGCAGCAAGAAGGGCGGGAGATAGGGCAGTAGGTTCCATGATGGTCTCCGATGCATTTTTCCCTTTCCGAGATGGTATCGATACCGCAAATGAGATCGGTGTGGCTACAGTGGTACAACCCGGGGGCTCAATTAGAGACCAAGAGTGCATAGATGCTGCAGATGAACATGGAATCTCCATGTTTTTCACCGGCCAAAGATTATTCTTACACTAAGAATTCAACAATTTCTCTTAAATTAAGAAAATTAAATTTCAAAATTATATGGAAAGATACAAGTATACTTAAGTCAAAAATACAAAAGTAAACAGACATTCATTAGTCAATTATTTCAACGTGTAATAATGCACGCAGGACACATACTATCATTTCTAATTGGCTTATACGCATCTTTCGCTGTCACAGTGATGAGTGTTACGCCATTATTAGGTTGAACAACTATACTCAATAATCTCCTAAGAGTATAATATTCCATACCCAAACAACACGCCCCCCAATCGCAGTCTTCACTAAAGAGCAGAACTGTTGATTCTTCGTGATTCGTTCTTTCCGATTCTTCTATTATTGCTTCTGTCAATACATTCATGAGCTCCTTTTGGATATAGTACTAGATGACATAATCTCACACTTACCTTACCCTGTTTGATAGCTCTGCGCATAGAAAAAGACATCATCTTACTACCTCTGCCATATTTATGCAGGAACTCCTCCTAATTTCTATTGGAGCCTTTATTGCTGCTGCTCTGACAGTACCTGCAGGTTTTGGGCTTTCGACATTATTGACTCCCTTGGTTTTATTCGTTTTACCAGTCCATGAAGCGGTTGCTGTCGTGGCAATAGTTCATTGCGCCCATAATGCAGGAAAGTTTCTTTCACTTCGGGAATCAGTTGATTTTACCGCATTTAGGAGATATGGCGTTTGGTTGGTAGTCGGCGCAATTATAGGAGCTTTACTTCAAAATCAGGTTCCGGGAGACCCTCTACTATTGCTAGTTGGCATGTTTCTAATCATACTGCCAATTCTCTCAATTAGTGAAAGATGGACAGGATATAAAATTCCCGAAGCTAATGATCAGATAGGAGGGTTTGGCTCAGGATTTATGGGTGGACTATCTGGTCATCAGGGAGCATTAAGAGCGATGTTTCTGACAAGACGATTACCCGATAAAATGGCTTACGCAGCAACTGCTAGCGTACTTGCCCTCTGTGTTGATTTATCTAGAATACCAGTCTATATATTCTTTAGAAGTGATGAAATAGTCAATCATTTAACTCTAACAACGGTTCTTGTTATATCTGCACTAATTGGCGTCAGTGTGGGTAAAAGATGGCTCCAGTCGTTAAAATCATCCCAAATTCACAACATGGTAATGTTCGGTATAATTTCTAGTGGGATATTCTATATTATGGAAGCCTTAAACTAACCATTTCTCTTGTGTTTTAGAGCTTTTACTAATTCATCCAAAGTCTCAAAAATTATTGTTACAACACTAATGTGGTCACAGTCTTGACATATGAAACGCTTCCCAGTTTCATAGCCCATATAAGGTACAATACGTGGACTGAAGCAGTTTGAACAAACTTCAATATTTTTCAATTCCTTATCTTTACTCATTTTCATCAGACCTATTCATTAGATTGTCTAAATAGTCTGACTGCAGCTATTTTCTTTTGTATATTTGATTCAATTAGACTACATATTTCCTCTACATTTTCTGCTTTCAAAGATAATGTTTGACCCTCAATAGAATCCAAGATTAATGCCGCTAATTTCCATAACGATTTTACTTCTGGGATTGGAAACATATTATTCACTTCATTATCAATATCAAGATCTGTAACTTCCATTTCGTTAATTTCAGCGATTATTTCAATATATGATTTCCAAAGTGAAAGAATGTAATTCCATCGTTCATTATTAATTTCTCCTGTGAGTTCTGGCACAATTTCCACAATTCCTCTGACGTATAGTTTCCCTTTTGGACACTCATCGATGTATTCTCCAACCAGTTCATCGACTGATGGAAATATACTATTGAAAAATTCTGGCTCCAAAGCTGGTTCAATAAGTGAATTAATACGAAATCTTTTACCTCCATTAGCTAAGTATAGTAAATTTGAACCTTGTTCTTGAAATTGATCAATTTCTACTAGTACTCCAACATCATAAGGTACTGATACACCATTTAATTCAGGCATTGATAGATTTGAAATTACATGACCATAGGGTAATCCATCTAATACAATATCATCAAGCATTTGTTTATACCTTGGTTCAAACACCCTCATCATCATTTGATCTTCCGGCAGAAGAAACGTATCTAACGTGAATAAAGGCACAATAGTCTCTCCTTCTTTCAATTCAGGGATATTACTTGAATTAAAAATTTCCATTTTCCGCCCTCCTGCTAACAATTGCCCCTGTAATCAACGAAGTAAGAAGTAATATTGCGGAGAAACCGGGTACAGATTTCTCCTCTTCTTCTACTTCTTCTTCAGTTACTATTAATGGATTAACTATGATTTTTCCAACCATATTAGCCGACTCATGGGGTTCACAAACAAAATCATAGGTTCCATTTGTTCCAACTTCGAATTTAAATGAATAATCGACATCTCTTTCAGGGTCCCCAGAATCAAAGATACCATTTTTTTCTACTGCGTTGTGGGCTAAAAGTTGTCCCTGCCAGAAGAAACGAACAGTATCTCCTTCAGTAATTGTTACTTCTGATGGCGAAAATTGTAAATTTGTACTATCCACAGTAATTATAACTTCTTCTTCAAGAACAACACTTTCTCCTTCTTCTGATATTACTGGGGTACTAATAGTAGTACCTAATAAAAACAAGAATAGCAAAACGTAAGTCAAAAAGACCGGTTTCATATATACTGAGATTAGAATTGACGTATGAAGTAATGTTTTATTATTTCTGTGAAAATTTCATTCTCGAGTCTTAACTTTCATTCCGACATACCAAATACCAATTAATCCCACTATCATTATCGTTGCTGTTCCGAAACCAGGATCTGCTCCATTCCATGAAGAAATATTATTCCATGCCCCATCTCCTTTTGTAGATACTAGCCATACAAAATAAGATGAGATAGAAGTCATTACTAAAATCATAATCACCACACTATACTTAGCATGTTTAGGTATTGTTTTCCCTGTAGCATAATAATCAAAAATTGCATTTCCAAAATAGGGATTGGTTAAGGTTTTTCTAAATAATTTTTCACTAGATAATGAGAATAAGAATGCAGCAGGAACTGCCCATGATACCGTAGGCCAACCAGGAACCCATATACCAATTATTGCAAAAAGAATGAATAATGAGCCCGTACCTATGTATAATTTGCTTTTCAAAGGGCTGCTAGAAACACAGTATTTTTCGACCACTTGGTCCACAGTTTCTAATCTGTCCACAGAACTCCGACCTATCATTATGACATAAATGAATATGTTTTACTTCTTCAGATAATTGCAAACTATCAAGCGGAATCACTCGTTCCGACATGTATGAGTGAACCATACCTACGTCCTCGTAAAGGTTCAATCAAAAACCCATTACGAATTGCAGTTCTAATCTCTGGTAGTGGTTCAGGTCTACTAGCTTTACTTAATCACCAGCAATCAAACCAAAGTCCTCATATTACAAAATTAATTATTTCAGATAATATGAATGCTGGAGGTTTGCGATATGGGACAGATTTTGGTATACCGGCTGTAGCAATTTCTTTACCAGATTCTGTTGACAAAAGTCAACAGAGAATAATGCATGAGAATTTTATTCATGATACATTAATCGAGTATGACATTGAACTTGTGGTATTGAGTGGCTACATGAGAATTTTGACACCCACATTTGTAAGCAAGTGGAAAGGCAAGCTGATTAATATTCATCCATCTTTATTGCCAAAATATCCGGGTGCTCATGCTCACCGAGACGCATTAGAAGATGGTGCAAATATGACTGGTTGCACTGTACATTTAGTCGATGAAGGAGTTGATACTGGAGAGATAATTGCTCAAGAAGAAGTCGAAATATTAGATGGAGATACAATAGAGGAATTACAGGAGAGGGTTAAAAAAATCGAACACCAATTATACCCAAAAGTTCTGGACACTTTCTGCTCAAAAGGTGTTTGAATTAGAAGCATTTAAGTAAAATCTCTTCTTTAGAAATTTCTTTAAATTTCCCACTTTGTACATTATAACTTTCTAAAATCAAATCTCCAATCGCCAAACGATGTATTGAAACTACATAGTTGCCTAATGTATCGAACATTCTTCGGATCTGCCTTTTTTTTCCTTCATCAATTGTCAATATCGCGGCGTCTACATCTTGAAGAGTTATTCTAGCAGGCCTTGATATGTATTCTTCAGTATGATGTTCTTCAACTATCTTTATCCTAATTCCTTTTCTGATAGCTGTAATTTCTTCTTCAGTAATTTCTAAATCGGTTCTAACAAAGTATTTTTTTGGGATATGATTTTCAGGATTTGTTATTTTTTCTACTATTTTCCCATCAGTTGTTACCAATAACAGTCCAGTAGTATCTTCATCTAATCTCCCAACAGTGACTAATGATTGATAGATATTTTTCGGTAGTTGGTTTTCAAATAATTCGAATATAGATTTTTTCCCCAACTCTTTTTCTTGACTATTCAATCTTGAGCAAATATATCCTGATGGTTTATTAACTAAGAAATAATGGTTTATTATAGGTAATTTTAGTATTTTACCTCGGTAAGATACAATTTTTGTATTCGGATTAAATTCAAACTTAATATTCTTCACTATTGAATCGTTAATCTGAATTTCTCCATTCCATATTGCTTCTTTGATATCCCTTTTAGAGGAAAAATCACCACATTTAGAGAGAAATTGATGCAATCTTATTTTCATATATCGGTACCAAATTCAACTAAATTACCAACTGATTCGAACAGGCTCGGGCCACTCCCCAAGTAATACATGGCTCCTGTTTTACTGCGCGAATCTTCTGGTTGAGAATTATTTCCTGTAGCACAAACTCCGGTACATCCGTCAGCGAATGCAACGTATACTCTGCCATCTTTATCTATATGTAAATCATTAAAATCCAGTAAGTTTCTATTTGATCCACCAATATCTCTACAATCTCCACTATTGAGGCATATGCTTCCGATTTGCACTGGATCAGGAGAAACTCTCACGGTATGGAAAATAGGATTCGCATCCAGTGCATTAAGACTGTATGTTATATACAAATGATAACTTACATTACTGTTGGCGTAATGAGGATTCCCATCCCATTCTTGACCATCAATATCTAGCCCTCCCAACTCACTTGAGTTCTCACTACCCAGGTATGTTATTGCAATTCGCCCCGGATCTCCGGCATCAATTTGGGGAAAAGTTGTAGATATCACTTCAATAGGACTGATTCGTGCACTTTCTTGTTCCCAAGTTTCTCCTGAATCAGTGCTTCTTGACAGATATATGCCAAAATCACCACCAGTCCAAATATGATAAGCATTAGAATCTGAATCAGTAGCGACTTCAGAATTTTTTCGTGGATATGGCGTCCCAACATCTTCACCCATTGTACGAGTTTCCCAAGAGTATCCATTATCCTTTGAGAAAATTATCGCAGGAGTTTCTACTCTTGGAGTAACATATACTGTGCCATCAGGAGCGGTCGTAATCGCTCCATGTAAACCGCCATCTCCAGTTGCCAATCCAAAAATTTGTCCACCAACTTCGAATGTCGCACCGCCGTTAAAACTGGTATGACAAAATATACCAAGTAATTTATTGTAACAAAAGTATACTGCCTGCTCATAAATTGGAGACAAACCACCAGGGATTCCATACCCTTCATCAACCCAAGGCCCTGTTGCAAGTTTGATGTGGTCATTTAATGGAATTGGGCCAGAATCATGAGGATTACCTAACCAACTTTCTCCATCATTATCAGACCATCCTATCCATGTTGACTCCAAACCCATCATGTGTATGTTGAATACACGATCAGTAACTGGATCGACCCAGCCATATGGGTCGCTGGTGAATGGCGCTTGGGTAATATCGGCAACATTATTCCAAGTTTGACCATGATCGCAGGATCGCATTGGTTTTTCCATAGCAATAAAGAATATACAACCACTAGAAGTAATTCCAATACTAGGCTCGGGACCATCTTCTCCTACATCACTGAATACAAAGTTTAGAGGCAGAGGAGGGAGCTCTACAGGCAAACCTTCTGAGTTTGTTACGAAAACACGATTATCTTCTTCAGTATCAACAATAATTTTTTGACTATCATTATCCAAATGTAAACATCCAGAAAGTGTCATTGCACACATCATTAGACTGACAAGAATAGCACGTGTACGAGAACTCATATCACTGCCCTGATAGAGGATTATGTTATTCTTTCCTTTCTGAGTTATTATGTTCTGCCGGGGATTGTTTCTTAAGTAATTGATTATTGGATTTGAATATGAATAAAATAATCGTTGCTTTAACCAGTCTTCTAATTGTGACAACTCCTCTTGCTGGATGCCTCGATGAAGCTACTTTGGAAGAAATAATCGATGATATCGTTGGTTGTATGGATAATCAAGCAAAAAACTATGATGAAAACGCTACAACCGAACTTGTTGGAGATTGCATTTATGCAGCATCAATGGATGCATTTTTGGATTCAATGAATCAGCAGATAGATATTCAATCCATGTTGAATCAAAGCACAACTGCAGGCTATTCAATGTCAATGACAATGCCAATGGGAGACGAGTTGGGAGATATGGGTGACGCTATGATGTTAGTTGAAGAAACTGTGATGGTAAATATGTCCGCAAATGCAGCACATGTATCCATGGTGATGAGTGTTCCAATGATATTCTCTTCTACAACAACAATGATACAGGTTGGAGAAGTTGTAAATGTACACCATAAATTAGATGGTATGATGGTTACTCAAATGGGTGCAGAAACAATCGATGATAAATATCAGACCAGAGACATGAATCCTAATGTAATGGAATGGGTAATTCCAATGTTAGCTGACTCAATGGCTAGTGATATGGGGGTCGACTCTGAAGATCCGAAAGATGATTTAACAGACGAGGGATGGGACATGGAATCCGCTACTATTTCTGTAAGTTTTGACTCTACAACAAATGCTCAAACAATGGACCTTTCGACCACTAATGAGACCGGATCAATCATGAACTTATCAATTAAGATTGATGACAACTCAAATCTTATGTCTTATTCAATGGTAATGACGAATGAAACAGGCTCAGCATCACATATGAATTATGCCTTAATGTGGGGTGAAGCAGTTGTAATAACAGTAGACCAAACACTTCCAAAAACAGCAATTCCAGTACATTGGGACGGCTTACCTGATTTCAATAATAATGATGATTGGGATGATGACGATGGTCATGAACAATCTGCTGACGATGTTATGGTGATGATAGACCAAAACGAAGACGAATTAATTAGTTGGAATGAGTTTGAAGATTTTATTATTTACGAAGATGGTGGATGGGCAGATGATGATGACCGAAATGAAACACAAGAGCATTTCAATTACTCTGATAATAACAATGACGGATATTTAGATATTGATGAATTATCAAATTGGCTAGAATCAATGGATGATGACGATGACGATTCAGAGATGTGGATGTGTGACGATGGCGAAGAAATCCCTCTAGATTATGTCAATGACGGAGAAGAAGACTGTTCAGACGGTTCCGATGAAGATGATTCCTTTGACAACGCTACGACGGAGATGTGGATTTGCGACAATGGAGAAGAAATCCCTCAAGATTATGTCAATGATGGAGACGAAGACTGTTCCGATGGATCCGATGAGTATGATAACGATAACTCAGATGATGGCGACCATGACCATGATAACGATGATTCTGATAATGAACCTGACATGTGGATGTGTGACGATGGCGAAGAAATACCAGAAGACTGGGTAAACGATGGAATGGAAGATTGTTCAGACGGCTCAGATGAGTATGATAACGATAACTCTGATGATGGCGACCATGACCATGATAACGATGATTCTGGCAATGATGGATGGGGAGATGAGCCTAGAGATTTGGATCTTACAGTAGCGAATAATCAAACCTTTGAGGCACCATTAAGTGATTTTTCAATCCAATTCTTGACTTGTAATTCTGAGATTAGATCCGAGTGCAATGTAGAAGAAAGTGCGAATCTCAATAGTCTAACCGGACAAATGGGTAATTCTACATATGTGTATGTAGACACAGATGCAGATGGAATGATTTCTGCTGGCGATACATTAGAAATTACAAACATGAGTCCGAATTTTGATTTTGATTTGTATGATTCATGGTCAGATAGCTATGTTTCTGATTCTGGAGTTAATGGACCAAGTATACCTGGATTTGGTGGAATACTTGCAACTATCAGTATGTTAGCTGCAGCGTTCCTGCTACCACGAAGAGACGATTGAATTATTCATCATTGAATACTTCAATTTCTACGTTACGTTTTACTAAATCTGTGAATTTGGATGTGTAACGAGTAGCTCTTACTACATGATTATCAATCCAATGATAATTCCCTCCACGTGGCTTCCCCATTAACAGAGAATGATACTTGAATCCTTTTTCATCAAGCCATATCTCTGTAACTTCTCTATGATCTTCAGTCCGTGCAGTAAAGAAACAAATATGATGTCCCTCGCTATACCATCTGTTAATTGTTTCAATAGCATCAGGATAAGCTTCAGCAATTGCCATTCTTTCAGGCTCTTCATTAGGTATGTCTTCACCTACAGTTCCATCTATATCTATGAGATAGTTTTTTTTCCCTAATGGAAGAACCGGACTCAATTTATTCCCTTGCTCATCTAAACTCTCCACTAACTTCTCCATGCGCTTCGCATCGTAAGAATGTAAATTAATAAGATGGAGAATAACTTTGAAATTACAGAATTTTGGAAACCATCTTTCCTTAATACTACATTTTGTATCCGTATTCCGAAGCATTATGTACAGACCCTAGGACGGAGTACCGTGCCGGGAGCATATGACAGAAGTCGTAAATCTGCTGTAGTTAGGAGTATTTCTTCCAATTACAGTAAAGCCCTCTCAAATTATTTTGGTACGAAAACGCCCAATCAAAAAGAAGCGATAGGATCTCACAACGCGTATGTCACAGCTCTTAGGGCACACGGTACTGAAGTTACCGTTTTACCAGAATTGCCTAATTTCCCAGATAGCTGTTTCGTTGAAGATACCGCTGTGATGGTAAATGGTAAGGCAATAATACCGAATATGGGACATCCTACTAGAGAAGGTGAGCAACAGGCAGTAATGGAACACATGAGTGATTTTGCTGAAATCATTAGAATGCCGAAGGGCGCCAAATTAGATGGTGGCGATATAATATTTTTTGATGACAGATACCTTGTAGGCATTTCAACAAGAACAAACAAGGAAGGTGCAGAATTCCTTTCTACTTTTATCAAAGAGGATGGATACGATGTCGAATTAATTAGCGTCCCAGATACGACCTTACATCTGACAACAGTATGCTCATCTCCTAGAGAAGGTACTGTTATTGCTGCAGAAGGTCACCTTAAGGAAAGTCAGATTTCACGATTTGCTGAAGAAATTATTTGGATACCGAATAATGAAAGCTATGCTTCTAACACAATAGGGTATTCAAATGATAGGTTAATTGTTGCAGGAGGTTTCCCTAAGACAAAGAATATTCTTCAAAACGAGGGATTCAGACTAATGTCGGTAGATATGGAGCCAATCATGCAAGCAGACGGTTCACTTACCTGCCTATCTGTTTTTACGTCTTAATTATGTATTAATTATTCTAGCATATTTGTTGGGACTGCACCGTATGCGTTTTCTCCCGCATCGCCTTCTTGTACAAAGAGATAAATTAAGTAAATCGCACCTATTAAAGGAACTAATACAACAAACCAGAACCAACCAGACATTCCGACATCATGTAGCCTTCTAACTACAAGAGTGATTGAACCCGGTACAAGTAGTATTGGCGCTAAAATCATCAATCCAGGTAAAACAGGAATCTCCACAATAGCTAAAACAATTGAACCAATAATCATAGTCATTTGAAAAATCATACCTCCTAATACCCAGAACCAATATTCTGATCGAGATGCTCTTCCAGATAAACTGAAAGAGTTCTTAAAACCACTTTTCATAGCACTCATAAATGGCATCATATTATTCGGTCTTCCAGTGTTCACTTGTTCCATAATGGAAACAAAATTATTATCAGGTATGAATCTTTTTACGGCATTCGATTATTCCAAGTCTTTTTCTTTGTTTAAATTTTTAATCAAATTTTTATCGACAATCAAAAGGGAATGAGTAATCTTAAGAAACATTTCATGCAAAGGCTCCCCATCCCAATTCTCAAATGAATTGAGTAATAATTTCGGCCGAATTAATGAAAGCAAAGGTTGCAAAAACTCTCCATCAGTTGGTATTATCACTTCATCATTTATTGATATGGATTTTTCTAGGCTGGAAAATACTTCGGCAGTTATCCAGGGGACATCTACAGTTGCAAGTTGAATTGTATCTTGATTAAAACAAAAAGGATCTTTTAGATTTTCAATTATTGAATCAACTGGCCCAGCGTGTTGTATTGAATCCAAAACCCATTCAATATCATAATCAGATCCAATTACTTCTGCATATTCTTCCATTTTTTCAGGATTCGCAACAGCAATTCTGATTGGTTCTCTATCAGCCTTTTTCAAAGCCTCAACAACTCTCGTGATCATCGCTTTTCCATCAATTTCGATTAATGCCTTGTCCTGGCCCATTCTCTTAGATTTTCCTCCCGCAAGAAGTAAAGATTTCACGTACTCACCTTAATTCATTAAGTCGATTTAAAGCATACTGTATTTCATCCATTAAATCCATAGCTCTATTCAATAAAACTTGCCTGTCTCTTCTTATTTCTGTAGTTTCCATCCATCTCATCAGCTGTGTAATATCTTTTGAATCTCTCTTAATTGTCCATTCTAGGACCTCTTCCGCTATGGGGTCATCAGATGGTAACAGGCGCTCGACCATAGGTGTCGGACACCGTCATCAGCAATCAGTTGTACGCTTAATTCTGAATCAAATTACCCTTAATTCTAGTTAAAATTGAATCTCCAGAAGGAATTTCAATTGAGGTGATTTTCTCAATCAATTCTTCAGAGAAATCATGTTGATGTATTTTACCTGAGTAAATAACTATCAGAGATAAATGTTGATCAATCTTTCTTCCATTCATCCATTTCAAAATTAATTCTTCTGATGGCGGCTGACGTTTTGCTCTGTACAATTCTTCAATATTTAACAACAACGAATCAACAGATTCTACAGTATGAATGGAATCTTCCAGAATCTTCCAAGGATTTGTCCCCATTCCTTTATGATCAATATTGGCGAGTAAAATAGAGGCTAAAGCAACATCCTCTCTACCATGTCTTTTCCATAATCTGTTAATTAATTTCAATAGAACTCTATGTGTATTTCCTGCTTCCGTAATTAGCCAAGACGCAAGGCTTCTCAGAAGTTCATCAGGCGTGCCTAGAATAAATGAATAACCCGACTCAACCATCATTCTATCAGTACTGGATTTCATTATCAATGCTGGAACTCCAATTGGATAAGCATTCCTAACTAGTTTAGCCAAAGCACGATCAGAAGAATGTATTTTTTTTGATTGATTATTCAGAAATTCATCAAGATTATTCTCAGAGCTCATTCCAATCCCTTATTTTTGTACTCTAAGAGTTTCATAAATCTCCGATAATCTATCCATAGTTCCTTTTAATTCATATCTTATGTTTTGGCGCACATTACGATGTACAATCTCTTCTAATTGACGATCCAGACTTCTAAGAATTGCTCTATGTTCAGAATCGCTGAGTTCAAACACTTTCCTCAAATATGCTACGATTCTTAAATCATCATCGGTTTTGTCGGTGTGGATGAGGAATGTTTCCAAAACTTGTTCATAAGTTGAAATTTTTTCACTATTGGTCAAAGGCACTCCTTCTTCAATCTCAATGGCCCGTATTATCGAATCATAGATCATTTTTGGTTCCTCATCGCTCAATCTCAAAGCCCTCGCGAGTTTTGTAATCAATCTCTTTTCACCAAATGTAAGGTTTCCATCATTGAGGGCAAGACTGACGACTCCTCGAAAAACTACTCGCCTATCCGAGGAGGGTTCCACCATGAACATCGTTAACGGTTCTATGACTTAATCTCTATCATCCTGTGATATTATTGATAATTCCTCTATATTCATAGGAGCCTTCATGAAGGATGTAACTGCGGGCACTAGTTGGTAATCAGCCACACTCGCGGGCGTTTTGCGCCCATCCAACCCAGAAACCTACTAGGTAATTGGGGGTGAAACCCTCTAGTTGGGCCGAAAACCGGAAAGGAATTATTATGTCAAATACAGAAGGAAAATATATCATACACGCAACAATTCGTTGTGACGGCACAGTCGCCAGAAAAGACGTCGTAGGGGCCATATTTGGCCAAACCGAGGGTCTTTTGGGAGACCAGTTACAACTTAGAAAATTACAAAGAACAGGCCGTATCGGGCATGTCGATGTAACACTGAATCAGAACAAAGGGAAAGTGCAAGGAGAAATCTCACTATCATCTTCTATCGATCAGGTTAGTACGGCAGTCATCGGCGCAGCATTAGAAACAATAGATAGAATTGGTCCATGCAAGGCAGTAATCAAGGTTAAAGCAATTGAGAATATCAGATCTGCAAAGCGAGAAAATGTGATTGATCGTGCTAAGGCATTATTATTGAACATGGTAAACTCAGGCCAAGATGAATCTAAGAACATATTAGAAGAAGTACGTTCAGTACTAACTTTGGATACTGAGAAAGATATTTCTGGAATGACAGCAGGACCAAAAGTTTCAGACAGTAGTGCAATTATAATTGTTGAAGGGCGAAATGATGTTAGAAATTTACTGAAGTTCGGCATTAAAAACGCTATAGCAACAATGGGGTCTGGAATACAAGACGAATTGGTAACACTTGCTCAATCGAAAACCACAGTCACTGCCTTCGTCGATGGTGACAGAGGTGGAAAACTTCTACTGATGGAACTTAGCGGCAAATTAGGTAAATCATTAACACACGTTGCTTTAGCCCCTCAAAGTCGTGAAGTCGAGCATCTGGAAGGAAAAGTAATTACTAAATGTCTAGGACAGAAAGAACTTGCAAACAAAGTAGTTTCTCGTATACAATCAGATTTAGCGAAAGAAGATGATGCTGCTGTAGGGCGCGGAGAAGAAATTCTCGAAGCACCTGAAGAAATCAAAGGCTGGGCAGGAATGTTAGACGGCTTGAAAAGAAACCAAGCAGTTATTGTAAATGAAGATGGGTCCGGCAGCGAACCAATCGGTGCTAGTTCTTTGGAATCAAAACTTGCAGAATCAGAGGGAGCAAAAGGCCTCGTTTTTGCTGGGAAAGTAACAGATAGAATTTTCACTTTAGCGGCTGGAGCTGGTATCGATAGTGTCGTAGCCTCTTCAGTTGGAAAAGTAACTAGAAAATCCGGAGTACAGGCTTACTCAGCATCTGATATGTAAGAATTTAATTCAATTGGCTAAAATTAGTTACTTTAAAAAAGCCGTTGTAAAGCTACTCAGCAGTAGAAGCCATCAAAAGTCTTACATTCCCGCTCCCAATGGATGGAGCAGTCGACGTCGGTAATTCTAGCGTTGTATGGCTTGGTTGGAATTGCTTTAGCTACTCTATGGCTACGTCACCAATCTGTATTAAGACAGCGAGACGAAATGCGCACCAAACTTGGTAATTTACAGGGTAATTTGGCTAGTACTTCAAATCGCCTAGATTTACTTTCAAGAGGTGTAGATACTATTCTAGGAGAAACTCCAGAAGTCCATGAATTATTATCGGTCCATAAATCTCTAGAATCGGCAGAGTCATTACTTTTTGAGCAGGATGTGACTATCAGTTCCAGCGAGTCTTGCGCAATAGCAACCCATGCAGCAAAATCGATTCTTTCTAATTACTTGAATGATTCAGAAACCGAAAAGAGTGAAAATATATTGCCAGGAATTGTTCCTTTAGTACTAAGGCTGGATGCAATTCTTACAGAAGCGGAAATGAAATCTGAAGATTTAGAACTTAATGGCGATGAACAAAGAGGCTTAGGTGAGTTATTTCATGAATCAGGAAAGTTCGATAGAGCTACAGATTTCTATCGCAGAGCAAATTTACTCTCTCCTGAAAGCTCCTCTATTCTCTTATCCTTGGCATCGATACAAAGAGATGAGGCTGATCTTGACTCTTTAGATAGAACATTAGAACGTTTGGTAGCAATTAACCCCGATGATGTAGAGGTATTAAAAGAACAAGCAATATTGCTTTCCGGAAGTGAAGATGAACGTTTGAATCGAAATATTAAGAGATTAAACGCCTTAGGTGTTGATTTTCAACTATCTGAAGCAGATAATGAAATTTCAAATATTATAGATAGAGCAAATAATGTGCAAAATCAGATAAATCCACATCTCAAAGAACCATCTACATCGGAAGGATGGGTATCTAAGTCTTCCAAATTACTCCAATTAGGCGAAATCAGACCGGCCTTAGAATCCATTGAAAGAGCCTTATATCTTGATAATGCTAATTCCGAAGCCTGGTTAATGAAAGCGAAATTATTAGCTGCTGGTGAGAATCAATCGAAAGAAGCTCTTCAAGCGATACGTCGAGCATCGGGTTTAGGCGAATACACAGTACTCCTTGAGAGTGAAATACTCGAAAATGAAGGAAAGTTAGATTCAGCCAGAGCAGTTTTAGAAGAATGGTTGGAAATTAATCCAAATGATGCAGAAGTCCGAGGTCGATTGAGCCTAGTTTTATTCCGAGCAGGTGCTATTGATTGGTCAAAGAGGGTATTGGAAGAAGCACCTACGGAATCTTGGGAAAGCGCATCTTTGCATGTTATGCAAGGTCGCCTACATCTATTAGCTGCCGACGAGCATAGAGACAGGACTGGCGGGCAAGATCACATTTTATTATTAGATGCAACAATTTCTTTTGATTCTGCTATAGAGAAAGATAGAGAGTCTGGCTTAGCTTGGCTTGGTAGGTCACGTGCATTACGATATCAAGGGTCAATCAAAGAGGCAGAAATCGCTCTAGTAAGGGCAAGAAGACTAATTCCTGATCACCCATCTATATCTTTGGAAGAAGCTCATTTATGTTTAGAAATGGGTAAATTAGATCAGGCTAACGCGTTAGTTTCTGAAGCATCGACTAATATTAGAAATCACCCTTCGATTCCTTTCATTAGAGGTATGATTGCAGCGAGGCAGAATCGTTTTATTGAGGCTAAGTCATTTTTCTCAAAGGTTCTTGAAACCGAGCCTAATCATATTAGGGCTAGATTGAATAGGTGTTCTGCATCACTATTAGCGGATGACTTAGTAACCGCTCTTGATGACGCAAACTCACTTATTGAAATAGCCCCCGAATTTAATCTTGCAAGGTTAAGGCGTTCTGAAATATTAATGAATCTTGGAGACTGGAAAGAGGCTGAAAGTGAATTACGCAGACTACTATCACAAGATCCAGAGCATATTATGGCGCTTGTACACTTAGGTGCTTGTATGATTGCCATGGACAAGTCAGAACAGGCAGAAAGACCATTGAATGACGCAATTCGATTTAATCCTAATCATTCCGAAGCATGGTACCAAAGAGGATTACTATATCTCGACTTTGGAAGAATAGAGGAAGCGAAATCCGACTTCAAAGCAGCAGCAAGGTATGACAAGAAACATATCGATGCTAGACTGAGAATCGCAGCAATTCTACACGACGGAGAAGACGTAAATTCTTCTGTAATTGCATGGAGAAAAGTTCTCGATATAGATCCCGAGCATAGATTAGCTAGAAGAAGACTCCAAGAATCGGTCGATAGACAAGAAAATACGAAGCAGAGGATTTATCCAAAGGGTTGAACAATACGGCATGTTAGCATTGTATATGCCTACATCACTTGGAATAGAGCCAGGACAACAAGCCCCGTTTTTTCAATTACCTAATGCTAATAAAAATCTCGATTCCGACATATTATCGCTAACTGAAATAATGGGCACTAATGGGGCGATAATAACTTTCACTTGTAACCACTGCCCGTATGTTGTAGGTTCCGAATCTAGAATTGAAAAAATAGCTGCCAAGGCTAGAGAGAATAATATTGGCTTTATCGGAATTAATTCCAATGACCCGGTTAATTACGAGTCAGACTCTTGGCCTAATATGGTAAAAAGAGCATCTAAAGGTATGACATACGCTTATTTACACGACGCCGATCAATCTATTGCAACACTTTATGGTGCTGAAAGAACTCCAGAATTTTATTTCGTAAATGCATCGGGTACGGTGGTTTACAGAGGTAGGCTTGATGATTCTCCAAGAGACCCGGCCCATGCTACAACCTCAGAACTTTCTGATGCAATTGACTCATTGGTATCCGGAAAAGAAATTTCGGAATCTAGAACTCAAAGTATTGGGTGTTCGATTAAGTGGAAAGTTTAGGTGACAGAATGTCGATGGGTGTTCCAGCTAGAATATTTGCCATCCTAATCAAATTTTCTCCATCTTCTATACAGAATAGATTATGGAAATGGTGGTATCAACGAATTTCCAAGGCTCACAATAAGGTAGACTTTAGATTTATGAATTATGGTTATATTGATGCAGAAAAACCAATCTTAGAACTAGAAGATGAACCTTATAGATTATTCATACAACTTTATGAAATGAATATAAGAAATATTGAGTTGAACAATAAGCAGGTGTTGGAAGTTGGTTCTGGACGTGGTGGAGGAGCTAGCTGGATTGCCAAGTCTAAGAAACCGTCCAACTTAATTGGAGTAGATTTTTCAAAGGAAGCAGTATCTTTATGCAATAATTGGTATGAACAGAATAATCTCAAATTTTTAGAAGGAAACGCTCAAGATTTACCATTTGAAGATAGTAGTTTTGATACTGTATATAATGTAGAATCTTCACATTGTTATGGAGATATGAACAAGTTTGTCAGTGAAGCTTATCGGGTTTTGAGAGAAGGAGGTAATTTCTGCTGGACTGATTTCAGAAACGAAGAAACCATGAAACAAACAGAGGAGATATTCATCGCTGTCGGTTTTTCGATAATTTCAAAAAAAGAAATCACCGATGAAGTAATTGATGCTTTGGATACGATAAACGATGCTAAAAGAGAGAGAATTACTGAACTTGTCCCAAGAACAATTAGACGTAGTTTTGAAACTTTTGCAGGAGTACAAGGTACACCAGTATATGATTCATTCAAATCTGGTAAACTAAAATATTACCAATATTTGATGAGAAAAAATTAGTATTGCTCTAAGACTAATTCTGTTTGTGTTGAAGTTATTTCCCCCGGTGCAGCTAACCACATACGATCTAATAAATTCCTCAATGAAATTGTGTCATCAACATGAACAATTGCAACTAAATCTGCATCGCCACTTATTTCGTAGATACATTCAACTCCTGCCCATCCGGAATATTCTCCAGCAAGGCTGCCAATTTCTACTCCCGAACCAACTTTGAGTCGGATTAATGCGGTCAAACCTATTCCCGCTTCTCTGATTGTGTAGCCCCTAATTACGCCATCATCCTCCATTCTTTTCATACGAGTTCTTACAGTACGTTCAGTAACATTTACCTTTTTTGCAATATCTACAAACGGGGCTCTGCCAGCGTCTCGGAGGTACGCGAGAATGGCTCTATCAAGTGAATCTACATCAACCATGATTAATCCGCAAAGCGAACCCTTTTTGATTGTTATTGTCAGTATGAGTAGTAAATGCTCACAGTTTTTTTCCGTTTTAAGGTAAATACATCTGTTTAATATTATAAATCACATTAAGTTGCATTCAAATGAGTCGCCGATTTCTGGCAATACATGTCAGAGGATGATGCGATAGCGAATCTTCGAGTCCAGGAGTATTTGGATGATGTATCCAATCTTAATCTTTCAACCTCAAAATCCCAATGGTATAATGTGGATGTAGCGACACTTCTGGTTAATTGTAAAGTAGTGGGCCACGATATTGATGAAGCTACAGGGGCATCATTAATTTTTCTTGAGAAAAGTGTGCTAATGTGTTGCTGTGATTCCGGTAAAATGCACCATTATCCAAAACATCTTCTACATTGTTTTGTGGACGATAAAAGAGACGGCCATGATAATCCTGATGGAGTGATATTCAAGGCTGAATTATTTTCTATATCTCCTTCCGAAGAACAACTTTGTTGGGAAGAAGTATGCCATTCTGAAATCCAAGTTCCTAATGTTCAGAATAAAGTATCTCGTTGGCTGAGTTGGCTTAATTCCTAGTTCCTCTATCCCAACATTCAGAGGCTAATTCCTTTTCGAACTAATTAATGGGCGGCGTAATCACCGATCTTAAAGCGCGCATAATAATTGATTCCCGGGGAAATCCTACGGTAGAAGTCGATTGTTTTGTAGACGAGATTCTTATGGGCCGCGCAGCAGTTCCTTCCGGAGCAAGTACTGGTAGCCATGAAGCAGTTGAGTTGAGAGATGGTACAAAAGATTGGATGGGTAAAGGAGTAACAAAAGCTGTGCATAATGTCAATAACGAGATTAAAGATTTATTGATTGGATTAGATGTATCAAATCAAGAAGAAATTGACGCGTCAATGCTAACTTTAGATGGCACTAGCAATAAAGGAAGATTGGGAGCCAATGCGATTTTAGGGGCCTCAATGTCAGTAATACGTGCTGCTGCAAACCAATGTAAAAAACCACTATGGTCTTATATTTCCACTACAAATGAGCGAAACTTACCTGTTCCATTGATGAATATTCTCAATGGAGGTGCACATGCAGCATCAAATGTAGATGTCCAAGAATTCATGGTCGTACCTCACGGTTTTGACAGTTTCTCTGATGCCTTGAAAGCCGGTACTGAGATTTACCATTCATTGAAATCTGTATTGAAAGATGAAGGCCTACTCGGAGGTGTTGGAGACGAAGGCGGATTCGCACCAAACCTACCTTGTAACGAAGACGGACTTAGATATTTGATGGGGGCGATAGAAAAAGCCGGTTACTCCCCCGGTTCTGAAATCTCTATCGCTTTAGATGTAGCTGCCCAAGAGTTCTTTGATGGTGAAAAATACCATATTGATAATAGAGTAATTGATGGCAAAGAATTAGCAGCATTATATTCGTCTTGGTTAGACAACTATCCAATAGTGTCGATGGAAGATCCATTCGGTGAAGATGACTGGCAATCTTGGCAAGATTTCACGAAATTAGAGAGTCATAGAGTACAGGTCGTGGGTGACGATTTGTATGTTACCAACCCGTCAAGACTTCAGAGAGGGATTGACGAAGGTGCTTCCAATGCAATATTGATCAAATTAAATCAGATTGGCACCGTTACGGAAACTCTTCAAGTTATCGAAATGGCCCGTAAAGCCAATTTTGGAATTATTATTTCACATAGGTCCGGCGAAACATCAGATGATATAATTGCAGATATTTCAGTTGGTACAAATGCAGGGCAGATAAAAACGGGAGCACCGGCTAGGAGTGATAGAACCGCAAAATATAACCAACTTCTTCGAATATCCGAAGAATGCCCGAATTATAGTAAATTATTCCAATGATGCTAGTAATAATGGCAATACGATAGTCGCATCAGACTCAATTACAAATTGAGGTGTATCAGTATCTATCTTTTCCCAACTAATTTTCTCATTAGGCGGGGCACCAGAATAACCTCCATAGGAAGCACTCGACTCAGAAATTTGGGCGAACCAAGACCAAAGATCAACATCAAGACCAACATCTTGCCTTAACATAGGTACCACACATATTGCAAAATCTCCCGCAATCCCTCCTCCAACCTGTAGTAGACCTGTTGGAGAATCATCTTCCCTATACCAGTCAGCTAACGATTGCATGGCATGTAATCCTCCTAACACTATGTCTGGAGATGGAATTGTGCAATCAATGACTCTCGCAGTAAGTATATTTCCTAATGTTGAATCTTCCCAACCTGGAACAAATATAGGTAGATTAGCATCTGCTGCTGCTAGTAACCATGAATCTTTAGGATCAGCATCAAATTCAAGATTTCCATGTAATAATAAATCGTATAGATATTCATGAGGGAACCTTCTATCTCCTACCGCTGACGCATCTTTCCAAAGCTCTAACAAGGGCTTTTCAATATGTCTAATCGCCTCTTCTTCCGGAATAGCAACGTCTGTAACTCGGTTTAATCCTCTTTTCTGCAATTCTTTATCATCTTCAGCAGTCCAGTTTCTCCAATCTTTTATTTTTTCATATGATGATTTTGCAACTAAATTGAATAAATCTTCTTCTAGATTTGCACCTGTACAACAAATTGCATGTATTTTCTGAGATCGTATTGCAGGGGCCAAAGACCTCCCTATTTCTGCAGTTGACATAGCACCCGCTAATGTAATCAACATCCTACCACCATTTCGTAGAAATTCTTGTAAGGATTTACTACATTCAGCAAGCGCACCAGCATTGAAATGTTTGTAATGGTATTCTATGAATTTATTAACATCCATATTCAATCACTTTGATGCCTAAATCTTGAAATTTGATTTTTACCAACAATCTTAATATTTTCCATTTCAGAGACTAATTTTTCGTTTATAATATCTATAATTATGTTTGGATTCGACTCGCCACAAGTGAAAGCATCGATTGCTAGAATGCCTTTATCGTAGTAACAATGCGCACTAACATGACTTTCGTCTAATAATACAACTGCTGCAAATCCTTTAGGGCTTTCACTTCCATCAAACTCTTCCACATGAGAATGAACTTCTCTTACTTTTGCGGATTTGACAGCATAACGCATCAAGTCTAACATCCAAACTCCATCTCGTTCTCCACCAAATTTACAATGTGAATAATCTACAAAAACTTGTTTTCCGTGTGATTCAAACATGTCACTCCTCCTCTATTTTCAGTTTTGTTTTTTCTAAACTTGCGACAAACGCCGGACGCTTATTGCAGTATGTGCAACTCTTCCCTTTTGAAATTAAGCCATAACCACAAGTAGTACAATAAAAATTAGCTATTCAACCACCTCCTTTCGAAGTCGCGGCCTTTTCCGCAGTAATATTAAATTTATGTTATTATGTTAACCATTTTTTCAAACGCTTCAAACCTTCAAATATAACTTCTTCATCAGCTGCATAAGAAATTCTCACAAAACCTTCTCCGCCTGTGATTAGAGAGGCAGGAATTAATTGAACACCCGCTTTTAGGGCACCATCAGCAAATTCAATATCCGTCATTCCCGTCCCAGTAACATCTACAAATGCATAAAACGCACCTTCTAAATTGCCAATTCTCAAACCTGGAATTTCAGATAATCCCTGTTTTATTATCTCTCTTCTTTTCAAATATTCAGCATTAAATTCTTCTACATAATTGTCACAAGAAAGTGCTACTCTCGCTGCTTCCATCATGAATGTAGGTACATGAGAAGCCGAATTAGCTTGTGATTTAATTGCGGCTTTCATAGCATTTTCTGGCCCTGTCAGAAAGCCTAATCTCATCCCAGTCATTGCCCAAGATTTAGACCAACCATTGATTATCAATGTCCTTTCCTTTCCTCCCGGGCAAGTTGCTGGTGATACATGAGGATAATCCGTCCAATTTAGTCTGGCATATATCTCATCAGATACTATCCACAAATCATTTTCAACTGCAATCTCAACAATTTCAACAATCTCTTCAGGCGTGAATACTGCTCCAGTAGGATTATTTGGCGAATTCAACAAAATCATAGTAGTTTTATCAGTAATAGCAGATCTAATGGCGTTAATATCTGGATGGAAGTTATCTTTTCTTACAGGTACATGTACTGGAACTGCACCGATAAATTCTAACATTGGTTCATATGATGCCCAAGATGGCGCTAACAATATAGCTTCATCTCCTGGCATTGTAGTAATCATAAACGAATATAGTAAGGCCTGTTTAGCACCGGGAGTGATAACAACGTTTTCAGCTTCAGTTTCTATTCCATGTTTATCGAAAAGATAATCAGCAACAGATTGACATAATTCTATTGAACCAGCGCCTCTAGTATACTTTGTATTCCTATCTTTTAATTCTTTAATGGCTGTATTAATTATTTCAGGCGGAGTATCGAATCCTGGCTCCCCAACGGTCCATCTTACTACTTCTGGTCCAGGTGGTTGCAGATAGGGTGCAAAACCAACCCCTAATCCTTCATAGCGTGACGAAACGTTGGGCATGATGTCTAGGGGATGCACTAACACCATCAAGATATACGGTTGCAATCCTCTTTCATATGACAGAATTCTGACACTCTCTTACGAAGAATATTCAAACATAATGTCTGTTACGGCTAGTCAACGCATGGGTGGCAGAGTAGCTATGCAGCGGACTGCAAATCCGCGGACCTGGGTGCAAATCCCGGCCTGTGCTCCAATTAAATTGCTTTAGCGTATGCCTTCATCTCCATTCCATATCATAATGGGGCCCGATATTTTCAATTTCAAAAATATCAGAAACAATTTGAAAGCCGCATCTTGCATACATCGGTACTGCTTTAATTCTAGCATTGCACCATATCCCTGTTTTTTCTTCCTCTGCAATCCTTTGTAACTCATTTACAATCTTAGAGCCTATGCCTTTGTTACGATATTCTGAATCTACAGCCATTCCTCTAATTCTATATTTACAACCATCTCTAGAATCAACTTGTAGAGTAGAACATCCAACCATCTCTTGGTTAATATATGCGCACAGAAATTTCGTCCTAGGATCATTATCGACCTTAGGATAATGCTCGGTACCTCTTGGCATACCTATTCTTAAAACTCTAAATCGCAAATCAAGATGGTCTTGACTCATCGAATCTAACCAAACTAACCGGCACTCCATAATTAAGCGAGTAACTAATACATCAAGAACCCATCTTTAGGGTTGGTTTGAAATCACTTAACGTCCTGGTATCGATATGGTCGAGGAGAAGCCGCCAGACTGGCGAATCTACTTTTTCTTAAGCTCAATTTTTTTAATTAATACAATTTTCATTAAATTTTCTTTCTCTTGGCCCTGGGATTCCAAATCTTTTACCCTCGGAGCGATGGGTCTCATTGGATTGATTATGCTGTATATTTCTTGGTACCGATTTACATTCAAAAGGCGGGGACTAGTGCCATGGCTAGATTTATGGGAAAATCCTCAGAGTTCTTCAAAGAAATTATTTTTATTTTCATTAATAATTCTAATTTTATCTTATCTATTAGGAAGAGATCAACTCTTTTTCCCTGACCCCACATCGTTGATCTTTTCCTTAATTGCTTTACTTACTTTTATTCAAGCAACTTATGTATTTCTAAGTGTCACAATTCTTTCTGACGATTGAACTATCTTTTGCCGGGTTTCCAGAATTGCAATGGTAAAGCTTCTTTTCCCTGCATTGCTCTAAATGCTAAATGGTCTGCTCTTTCATTCCAACGATGCCCTCTATGGGCTCTAACATGCTCTTGAGTTAAATCTCGAAGAGAAGAAACTTCTTTCCATAATTTTTGTACATTCAAAGCTAATTCTTTATTCGCCTTAGCTTTCCAAATACCAGTGCCTATTTTTAGAGCATACTGTGAATCCCCCCTAATCACTGCGGGAGTATTACTACCCTCGACTAGTAGCCATTTTAGGGCGTGAGCAAGAGCACAGAGCTCTGCCGTATTATTCGACCCAACTTCTGAACCAATGTAATCTTTAGATTTTTTTTCAGTAATAACAGGACCATTTTTTTCAGTAATTATCTCTCCTTGCCCTTTACCTAAACCTGTATCGCCTATGACTACACAAAACCCCCATCCTGCTGGAGTTTCTGACGATACATTTCTGTTTTCTTCGCAAGATCCATCAACATAGATTGAAATCTTACTAGAATTGACCATTACTTACTCCTCGGTCAGAGACTTGTATGCAGCAGCATCAAGAAGTACATCAAGCTCTTCAGGATTATCCATTCTCATTTTACAAATCCATCCTTCGCCGTATGGGTCGGTATTTATTGTTTCAGGAGCATCCTCTAAATCTTCATTTATTTCCGTAACTTCCCCCGAAACTGGCGCATATATTTCACTAACAGACTTAACTGATTCAACATTGGCAAATGAATCCATTGATTTAACAGATACTCCTAATTCTGGTAATTCAACCCAAACAACATCGGTTAAAGCATTCTGAGCATAGTCAGTGATTCCAACAGTAATATCATTTCCTTCGACTTTAATCCATTCGTGCTCTTTGGTATAAATCAGTCCTTCAGGTATCTCGCTCATGGGTATCGCCAGACCTTACGAGGGTATTCCAACAGTCAAGGTTTCGCTTCCCTATTCTTCTTCGAATTTGGTTTCCAAATGTTTTTTTTCCATTTCAGACCATCCTGAACCCATATTATCTCCACTGGCATCTAGTTGTTCCAGCTTGAGCCTGGCTCTCATTACATCCTCTTCTTCCCTGCTAATCCACCTATCAAAAATTCCCTTCTCGTGCTCTTTCCCTTCAGAAAAATGGAGTAATAAGTATATCAAAATGCTAATGAGAAGAATAATTGGAAATATGAATGCATAGCTATTTTCTTCCAGACATTCGCTACCATCACAACCCAATATCTGAATCAGGCCCTCAGATATTGCTAGTGCAGTCATTAACAAGAACGATAGAATTACTCCAATCAAAATCCTTTGAACTCTATTTGCCGGTGAATCCACAAAAAATCACCATAGTAGGATGTATATTATCCCATGCATTGTGTTTTACTCCAACAATTTATGGATTTTGTAAGGTAACAGCGCTCGATTGACCGGAGTTACTTCCAACACTCGACCATCATCTCTTCTGCGTATGTCTTGTAATAATGGGTGCCTACTCTTTTTGTGCAAAGTCATCAAAGTAGGTTTATCATATTCCAAAGCTGCACGAACAGCTGCAACAAATCCCTCACTTTCAACTGAAAATTTCCCGACCTCATCGATTACTAAAACTTCACATTCATCTAGTGCATCAAGTATCGCAGGCACTGCAACTCTGTCTAGTTCAGTGGGATCAATCCCATATCCTAAGATACGAGTTCTAGAATCTATATTCCGATGTGCAATAACGCCTTTTTCTCCAGTTCTTACATTGACACAGGCGTACCCTACCCTTTCACCATTTTCTATTATGGCTTCAGTTTGAACACCGCCGACGATATCTTTGTATGTCTTTCTCGAATTATTTTTTCTTTCATCTTGCACCATCTGGATTACTTTTTGCAATACAGCGGACTTGCCTGATCTAGGTAAGCCAGTGATACCAATTTTTGGATATATTCCCATATTGTAACCCTTCATTTGTTTGCTTTACGACGCAAGACGGTTTCACCGAGGCTAAGCATATGTATTAATCAGTTTGGTATTTTTTAGTCAGAAAAACCGAAGAAAGGAAAATTATTACCGGAAACCGAAACTATGATTTCCGTTTTATGTCATTGCATTGCTATTGAACGTATTTTGTTTGGTTTAGGGAATGGGAGGTTTTCAATTTCATAATTATTGACATTATTATTAGCAGCCCATGCTCGAGACCAAAGGTCCAGTGTTTCCGAATTTAGATGTACTGCTAACCAATTCAATCCCTTGTCTACAGAACCATGTTCTTCTGCAATCCTTTCCATTACTTCAGTAGGTAATTCCAAGAAGTTAACAGAATTTCCTAACACACAATCAGAAGGCACCACAGCCCACCTCAATCTTCTTTCCAACTGAGCATTTACTATAGCTTGACAAGCAAGTCTTGGTTTTCCTTTAGGCCTAATTGAACCGGTCCATTTTGCTTGTGATCTTTGAACAGAATCTTCTTTCAGACCGCTAACATATGCTGGATGAACAATACTAATATCATCACCCTTCGTTGAAAAATGAGTTCCTCTAATAAAAGCAGTTCCTCTAGAGCCTGGTTTCCAATCTGTAATTTCTTCTGACCAGTTAGTTTGATCAATTTCTCCCACTCTTACCCTAATTGGTTTTCCAGTAGGGTTTAACCAATTATTTTCTTCAGATAATTTAGGTTGTTCTGCAAGTTCAGAAATGGCTCTCACAATTCTTCTTCTGTCATATTCATCTCTTGGCATCCTAGGGACTGACCAATTTCCATCAGTCCAACTGCTCCAAGATTTCCGAATCATATCAAAAGTAGGGGCACTGTTTGCCAATCCATTTTGTGGAGTTATTTCATTGGTCTGCAGAGGCCCATAACTAGTCATAGTATCTGTTTTTCCACCCTTTGTTATACCTATAACCAAAACGCCTTGTGAAACACCAGGGAAAATTCTTTGATTTTCTGGGAAGGACCAAGATGAATTCCATCTATTCTTTTCAACCATCAATTTACGAAGAGGTATACTGCTTTTCTCTCTCAATAGTGAATCGGGAACAATCATCCTTACTCTCCCGTCCTTTCTAACAAGCTGCATCCCTCTTTCTAAGAATAAACGATATAGGTTCACATTTCCTCTAAGGGTTGAGAATCTTCTACTTCCATCTTTGTTAGTAGTATTTCTTAACTGTCTAGATAGTTCTTTTCTCAATTCACTACCTTCTGGATGACCTCTAAATCTATCTTTAATTCTTAACCAAGGAGGTCTACAAACTAGTAGCCCCGGTTTCTCATCCCATGGCCATTCTCCTCTCAAAGCATCTCCTGATTGAACGGTGTTTTCTAGTATTTTCTCGGCTTCCTTTCTTCCAATCTTTCCTATACCGCCCTTTCCATCTAAGTCAATAAGATCACATCTTGAAAGAGCGATTAAGATTCTCCGACGAGCGCACTTAATTGCAATATCCGAATTATCTAACATCTGAAAACCATTCAGTAGAGCTAAAGTATCTTTCTTTCTTTCCTCAGAAGTAAATTTTTCGCATCTATCTGCATGTATCCTAATCAGTCTGGCTGCGAAGACACCAGCTCCGACCGATGGATCTGCGAATGGTATTGCAATACCCGAACGTGTTTGTAAACCATCTTCACCAATATTCGTATCATTATTATTATCTTCAGTTACATCTTGATTAAACTGCTGCGCATATGCCCTAAAGCCAGGAGGCAGAGCAGAAAGAGAAAGTGCAGCAGAGGGTTCTTTCGAAACTTCTTCCTTGGTATCTTTTAATTCATCAGAAAGTATAGCTTCTGCAAATTTCGCAGGTGTTGCATAGGCCCCTCTGGGAGACCTACCATCGCTCTCTGCCTCGTTCCGAGCCAATAGATGGTCTAGAACCGCACCCGGATCTGACAAGAGACCTGCAGGCAGTGTAGGCCAATGATTGGGTAAAGTGGCAGCAATGGGTATCCCATGACGTGTAGCTTCTTCCCAAGAGTCCAACCAAGTTTCCAGTTGTTGAACCCTATCGGCACACTCTCTGTCAAGCCTTGCGTACCAACCGGATGCGTCACTAACCATAGAAATACAAAGGTCGCGACAAGGGTCCCCTCTTTGAAGGAGTCGGCTCAAAACAGGGTCTCTTCCCTATCGTTTTATATGTCTAAAGCGAAATTATCTTGTTCCAACTCAACAACTATTTGTTTTTGTAGTAGCCAAGTTATTGCTTCATCAACCTCTTCTTCTCTTATCCCAATTTCACTTAATTCTTGTAGTAGTAAGTCAAAGTGTATAGATGTAAGTCCCTTTGAAATCAATAATTCCATTACATGAATAATATGTTCAGAAACAATCGCTAACAAGGGGTCATCTCCAAATTCTAGATTAGTATAATCAACTGCCGGAAAACCATCTATTTCATTTTCACTATTCTGAATTTCTAAATCTTGTTTTTTCTCATCATCGTAGATATCAAAGAGATTTTTTTGATGTGGATCTTTCCAAACTACTCCTTCTGCAACTTCTCTATGTCTTTTGAGACGCTTTGCTAATGTCTCTAATCTGTGCAGACGCTGCTCAAGACGTAATTTCTCTCTTCCCAGTTGTCCTTCAATAAGTTGTAACTCTTCTTTAGCTCTATCGTCTAACCACGTAGATATATCCCACGAGGGGTCAAGTCTGAGCATTGTTTCCCATAGTTGTGCAATTGATTCAGGCAAAGTTCTGACATCGATTCGAGGACTTCCTTCACTATCGTCAGAAGTGTGTTCCATGTCACTTGATTTGTAGTGGACCTCTATCAAGTATCGTGTCAACAATTGTCAATTGTCGAATAGTTGGATTGATGAAGGAAAAGCATCTGCCGAGTATCATGACTGAGTACCGACTGACTGTACTGCCGGGCGATGGAACTGGTAAGGAAGTAATGGCAGAAGCTTTGCGAGTCCTATCAGTTTTTGAAAAAAATAGTCCTATTTCTTTCAATATCACCGAAATTCCTTGTGGGGGCGAGTACTATCTTGAAACAGGTAAAGAATGGCCAGAGGGGTCATTTGAACATTGTAGAGATAATTCAGATGCAATTCTACTCGGTGCTATTGGATGGCCGGGCGCGCGCCTCCCAAATGGTGACCTTGCAGGTGGACAGGTAATTCTTGGCCTCCGTTCTGGATTGAATCTCTATGCTAATGTTCGTCCAGTTAAATTGTTTCAAGGAGTAAAGCACAAAGTACACGGTGTTCACAAAGATATCTGGGATCCTAACCTTGTAGACATGGTGATGGTTCGTGAGAATACAGAAGGATTGTATCATTCGCTACTGAGACGTATGTCTCAGAAGGCAATTGGTGAGAAAGATGACCCAATGGTCATAGAAAAGTTTCCAGGATTAGATGGAGAAGTAGCCTGGGATACAAGGCCAATTTCAAGGATGGGTAGCGAGCGCGTAATTAAGTTCGCATTTGATTTGGCAGAACATCGTCAGAATAAGCTTGGTAAACCACAGAAAGTTACCTGTGTTGACAAATCTAATGTAACACGCGGTTGTCAATTGTTTAGAAAAATCTTCCATGAGATAGCAGAGAAGAAATATCCCGAAATTGAGATTAACGAAGCATATATTGATGCTTTTACTATGTGGCTAATGAGAGATCCTGAATCATTGGATGTCGTAGTATTGCCAAATATGTTCGGTGATATTGCTACAGATTTAGCATCGGTTCTCCAAGGAGGAATGGGTATGGCAGGAAGTGCAAATCTTGGACCAAAACACATGCTATTCGAACCAGTTCATGGCTCTTCTCCCAAACATGCAGGTAATAATACCGTAAATCCTATGGCAACTCTTTCATCATTACAAATGATGTTTGAAGCCCTTGGTTTCCGAAAAAATGACACAGATTTAGATAAATGTGCTGACATATTAATGCAGGCAATGGAGGAACATTTTGCAGAAGGAGGTTGTGTAACTTACGATTTAGGAGGCGATGCTTCCACCAGCGACGTTGGTAAAGCAATTGCTGAACGTTGTGGAAAATTATTGAAAGAAGCATTTTGATTACTAATCGGAGTTATTAGAAATAATTTCCAGCGACTCTTTAAGCGCCGAATTGTTATCCCATTTAGTAATATTTGATGAATCTGCAATAACATATTCTAATAACAAATCTGCCATTCTTGATACCTCATCAACTATAGTTACTGTAGCCATCTTTGCACTTCTAGAAAGTGGATTTAGATCAACAACCAATACATCTTTTCCTAAGGAAACTAACACCTCACACCTATCGCCATCTTCAAGAGGAACTAAAATGACATCTGCTTTCTCAATACCTTCTGCAGAACATATTGCTCTAGGTCCCTCTAATCCGTTAATTCGTCCATCTTCTTCTCTTCCAAGAATCCTAACCGACATTACAGCGACCCTCCAATCTCCTTTCCATTTGTCTGGATTCCTCTCTTTTGAAACATTCAACCTCTGTAATTCTAAAAAATCATAAAGTAACTTCATTCTTTCTTTAGTTCTATAGTAAATATTTATTTCAATAGGGCATTGTAAAACAGCAGCAACTCGAATTAGAGCTTTTCCAGCTAGTACCGCTGTATTTCCATTTACAGAAATCACGGGATTTTTTGCTGAAATTAATCTAGCAGCCGATTCCTTTATCGATAGTTTTGCAATTTCGCTAGTTTTTTCTCCCAGAAGATAATCAAAAGCCTCACCTCTTCCATGTGCAATCATTGCAGAGTCTGCCAGTAACCCTTTCTTTGTAGCTTCAACAATTGTTTTTCTAGAAATCAAAGACTTCCTTCTAGGATGACTTTCGGGGATTTCCACCATTCTATTTCTCTCCTTCTATTATTAGCGAGATATCTAAAGGCTTCACTCCCCTATTCATCGCTGATGTTGATATTAGATCTACGCCACTAGATGACCATTCAGAAATGATATCTTTTTTGATGCCGCCAGAGCCTTCCAATATACACCATTTCCTTAAATCAAGTTTTTCTAGTTCCGTAACCACAATCCTAGCATTCATAGGGCCCATATTATCGAGTAATAATACTACAGAATCGGATGTAGAATTTTCTCTCTGTTTTTCAGACCAAGTTTGAGCCGCTAATATTGCTTCATCGATATTTTGAACTTCTATAACAGTAAATTTTGAATTTTTCTCCAAATTAATCTCTGAAATTAATTTTTTAATAGAATCATTTTGATCTTCTCCACTCTCAATTGCTGATGCAAAATCATTCTCTTTCAACATTAGTGCATCTGATCGAAATAGTCTATGCGTCAACCCTCCTCCAATGTGAACAGCCCATTTATCTAAAATTCCCCATTCAGTTTTTCTCGTACAGGCTAATTGAAGACCATTGGAGTCAGATACCCACTCAGATGTAGTAGTAGAAATCCCAGAAAGCCTTCCTAATAAATTTAGCATCACTCTTTCTACTTTCAAAATTTCAGATGAGATTCCATAAATTTGTAAAATTTGCTCCTTTTCTTTTACTGGTTCTCCTTCACTAATTTTCCAGTCATACGTGCAATTTGGAGCATGTTTACCTAACAGTCTGTTAATTACAAATTGTCCACAAATCACTCCTTTTTCCTTTGCTATCAGTTTGGCCCTCACCAAATTATTTGATCCCCCTTCTTCACTAACATCATCTGCTAGCATAGTTTCAATCCAGCGATCCATTGAATGAGAAAAAATTTCACTAGGAACTCCGCCGTCAACCAACAGTCTCGACCGATCATGAGGAAGGGTCATCACAGTATTGCGAATCTAACATATCACTTCAACCGTCCGAAACACCAATTTACCAATAAAAGATGATTTTTTACATCCACCATATCTTCAAGTCATAATTATTGAAGTGAGTTTAGTGTAGATTCTATTGCACCTAAACATGCCATTAAGTCATCCACAGTACTTCGGACTGTTGCTAAATTTTCTCCTGAAACAACAATTTTTAATCGGAAATCTTCTTTATCCTGTATAATTTTTGCATCGAATGTATCTGGGTCATCGGCTGAAATTCCAGCCAATAAGGCTTCAATATGGCTACGAGAACCATTCATTTCAAGAGTCGTAGAAACACTCTCCATGGACATCGCAAGACCCTAAGGCATAT
>Ga0228615_1000022_pt1 | contig 95026 bp, 65 predicted proteins | sample 16DmetaG_FD_190530 | JGI IMG/M metagenome (GOLD analysis project Ga0228615, IMG submission 190530) | Seawater microbial communities from Monterey Bay, California, United States - 16D | ecosystem: Environmental > Aquatic > Marine > Coastal | place: USA: California | collected 2016-10-17
ACCGACAGGAAACGGTACAGCGAATCACGTTGATATCTCGAAACCAAGTAATGGTTCATGGTGGATTGAAGGAGATTTCGTACGAATCTCAGGTTCTACAGAGGAAAACGATTTGGGCGACGAATACACGAAAGTTCAAGTCCGAATTGAACAGCATCTTGAGTCTGGAACTGTTCGTGAATTGCAGAACTGGGATGATGCTGGTGGGTCTGTCGATTCGTGGTATCTTGACGTTTCAATCAAAGACAGTTGGGTCCGACAAGACGAAGATTATGTGTTGGTTCTTTCTCGTGCTATCAACGATGACGGAGATGAATCTGCGGTAGATGCACGCTGGGTCAATATTGCTCGCATGGCAGTGACAATTGCAGGACCAGCACTTGGAACTGCACTTCAGGGTTCTGTAGAATTTAGCGGTACCGTAGAAGGAGTCGAGCATGATATTTTAGAATACAAAGTCGATAATGGCGATTGGATTGTGGGTGAAGAACTCGCTTCCCTTGAGACGGGAACTCAAGATTGGTCCTTTACTTGGAATTCCAATTCAGTCGATGACGGTTCACACCGGATTAATTTCCGTATGGTCAATGAAAGTGGTGTGAAAACTGATGAAGTTCGAAGAACCTATACCGTTGATAATCAGCCTGCAGCACCGGATTTCCTGTTTCAGGGGACCGTTGAAATCATGGACCAAGATTTACCAGTTTATTCAGCGGTCGCTGGAACTGTTTTGGAAATAGATTTCACCGTTGGAAATGCCGGAGACCTTGGCGCAAACGATGTTTTTGTACAATTGGTTGCTCCAGGAAGCCAATCAGAAACTTATCCAACAGAAACCCGTATTTCGACACTTGAAGAAGGGGAAAGTCAGCAATTGACCCTTTACTGGTGGGCCACTCAAGCCGGCACTCACGAGGTCACGATATCCATAGATCCGAACAACCAGAAGAGCGACCCGAATCCATCAAACAATGTTTACACATTTACTTTTGAAGTTGAAGAGCGCCCTGTAGAGGCCATGCTACGATTCATGCCTGGAGCAGTCACAACCAGTCCGAAAATCCCGCTTCCTGACACTCCGTTCGACCTTAACATCCGTATTGATAACTTGGGACAAACGGATGCCACTGAACTTTTGGTTCGACTCGAACGCTGGACTGACCTTGGATGGGACGAAATTGCCACTGCGGAGGTTTTGTTCATTTCGGGTTCTGATACCGACTCCGGAAGTGAGCTTGTTACTTTCTCCGAAATTGGCCAGCCGCTTGGATTCAGCAAATACAGAGTGTTGTTGGAGGGAAATGGCGTCGAACCGGAATTCAGCGACCATCGTTTCACCGTGGTTGTTGACGATGCCAGTCTTGGTGCGCAAGTGAGTCTTTCGCTCAGTGAAGGAGAAGTTCCACTCGAATTTATTGGCATGGAGGACGGTGGACTTTTGTTCACTACTCGTGATGGTGAACTTCACGTTCGTACCACCACTGCATCAATGGTTATCCAGGTCGATGTTTTACTCGAAGAGAAATGGGGAGGTGAACTCGCAGCTACCCTCCGCGAAGACGGTCGAGTTCATGCTGTTTGGAATCGTAGAACGATTAGTCCCGACGGTTACACGCTTACTGACCTCTCGATGACATCCCTTACCCGGCTCGCTGAGGCGACTCCTTCGGTAACTCTCATGCCCGCAATCAAGATTTCTGAAGGTTCGTACTGGGGTCTGGCATTGTCTGAATACAACGATGAGATGGTTCTCGGTGGCTATCACCGCGACATCTCCACCAGTGGCTCTTGGCAGGATATTACCTCGATTTTCACCCTCGTTTCTGAAAACCCCGACAGCCCATCGTCATGGAATGCGCCAAATGTCGTGCTTTCTGATATCGATATACGCCCATCGCAAGGAGACGCTTTGGCAATGGTGATGGGTGAAGAGAATTTACATATCCTTTACCAAGAAAATAGAGATGATGTTACCGGAATTGAACGTGTCGGCCTCATGTATGCTCATGGAGACCCAACTCTGTCGTCATGGGGATTCCAATCTTCAATTGGTGATGAAGCACAAGGTGCTAAACTCGTTGTGTTGCAAAATGGTAGCCAGGATGTTCTCATCGCTTCGTGGATTGAAGGTCGTGGAAAAGATGCCGTGGTCGCACACATTGTGACCGGTAATTCTTGGTCTGATGATGTTCTACGCATTACAGCCCCAGGAATCCAAAATATCGAACTTCGCCCGACTTCAGACGGTGTACAAATCTTCTATGATGAAATCAATGTTTACGGTCCTGTGACGCGTTACGGTCTTCTCTCTGACGCTGAAAATGGCCAAACTGTGGCGATGTCAAATATCCTTACCGAGGGATTCCTTTTAGGCCATGCTGCACTTGAATTCGACGGCATTCTACTTGTTTCATCAGCAAGTGGCTCTCTGAAATTGAGGACAATTGCCGATATCGGTAACAACAACAATCAAGTCGAGCCAACCTCAAGTTTCCTCGACTCTCTGCTTGATCCACTTCCTGGTTCGGATAGCACAAAATTTATCATTCTAGGCGTTTCAGCGACACTCTTTGTTGTATTCCTGCTTTTCATCATCATCTCCGTTCGTTCTTCACGAAGAGAAGAGGAATTGTTAGCTATCGTCGGTTCTGACGAAACAGACACTGAATCACTTGAACTCCTGATAGCCCCAGTCGGTGACGAAGGCCCCCTGCTTGCAATCGATACTGAGGCGGAAGACCTTGTAGTTGAACTTGAACCTGCAGCGGCGGTGGTTGAATCTAATGAAATTAGTTTAGCCGATAGCCTTGAAGCGAGGCATGATGCGGGAGATGGAAACTCTCGTCTTGACCGTCGTATGAAGAGGAAACAACAAAGAGAACATTCTGAAATGATTGAAAACTTGAACAAGAATCTACCACCTCTCCACACTATAGTGGCTCCACCAACCCCGCAACCCGCTTCTGTGGTCGCTGAAATCGAAGAGCCCTTGCCACCCTTGCCAATTTCCGATGCCGCCCTACCTCCGCTACCAGGGCTACCTCCTTTGCCAACACCCGATGGCGGCCTACCTCCGCTACCGGGGCTTCCACCTCTACCAATTATTGCTCCGCCACAGCGCGATGTGACTTGCACGGAATGCAATGCGAAATTCACGGTAAAGGACATGACACTCTCTCGAGTACAATGTCCGATTTGCTCGGTGAAGGTCCAATTGTGAGGATATAGTATGTGTGGAATTTTTGGTTATCTTGGTCCACGTCAGGCCACTTCAATATTGCTGGATGGTCTAAGAAGACTTGAATATCGAGGTTATGATTCAACGGGAATTGCCATTAAGAACGGTAGTTTTGTGGTCCACAAGAAAGTTGGAAAAGTAGGTGAACTTGAATCCATCTTACCAAACAAGATTGAAGGAACTACGGGCATTGCTCACACTCGTTGGGCAACCCACGGTGTAGTCTCCGATCAAAATGCTCACCCTCATCCATCAGCTAAGGGGCAAGTCGTCATCGTCCACAACGGAATCATCGAAAATTCGCGACAGTTGCGCACCTCGCTGACTGTCCAAGGAGTTGATTTGCAAAGTGATACAGATTCAGAGGCGCTTGCCCACATCATTGAAAGGGAACTTTCAGTGGACAATGATCCTGAGCAAGCAGTCCGCAGAACCCTTCATCTTGCCAGAGGGACATGGGGTTTGTGTGCCATGTTCTTAGAACACGATGTGATTGTTTGTGCTCGAAACGGCTCGCCCCTCATCATTGGAAAAGGGGATGGGGAAATGTTTGTGTCCAGCGACCCACATGCCCTGACGCCATACACTCAACGAGTTGTTTTCCTTGAAGATGGCGAAATTGCTACTCTTACCAAAGATTCAATGTCTTTGTCGACACTCAAGGGTAAGAACTTCAATCCTGATATCACGGTGCTTGAGGATGATTGGGGCGATTCAAATCTAGGTGATTTCCCTCACTTTATGCTCAAAGAAATCTACGAGCAACCCGATGCATTAAGGCATTGTATCAGTGGACGCCTTGACCGAGTCCGAGGCAATGGACGCCTCGGTGGATTGAAACTCGAACCTCGAGACTTAGCAAAAATCCCTCATGTCCGATTGCTTGGATGTGGAACAGCATTTAATGCAGCAGAAATAGGGCAAATAATGATTGAAAAATTAGCTAGAATACCAGCTGTCGCACACATTTCGAGTGAATTTCGACACAACGACCCTGTAATCAATCCAAATGCTTTGCATTTTGCTGTGACTCAATCAGGAGAAACAGCCGATACACTATCTGCAGTCAAAGAAATTCATCTTAAAGGTGGAAGCGTATATGGAGTGGTCAATGTGGTTGGCTCGTCAATTGCCCGTGAATGTGGAAAAGGCGTCTACATTCACTCGGGTCCCGAACAAGCAGTTGCATCCACCAAGGCATTCTCCAATATGGTGGCGGCTCTTTCGATGTTTGCGTTGCAAGTAGGTCGCTCTCGAGCTACCAGCAAGGAAAAGGGTAGGGAAATCATCAACGGTTTACAAGAAATACCCCACTTGATTGAGGAGTATCTTGAACAGCAAGGTCCAATTCTTGAAGCAGTTGAAATGGTGAAGAACGCCAAGAGCGTGCTCTTTTTGGGGAGAGGTATCTCTGCGCCTGTAGCGAAAGAAGGCGCGCTTAAGTTAATGGAAATTGCCTACATACCTTGTCTGGCATACCCCGCAGGTGAGATGAAGCACGGCCCTATCGCTTTGTTGGAGGATGGAAGCCCTGTGGTTTTTATTGCTCCAAATGACCATGTAAAGATAAAAACCATTTCTGCGATTCACGAATGCAAAGCTCGTGGTGCAAAGATCATTGTCATCCACGAAGAAGGTGATGAAATTGCATCTGAAGCCGATATCAGTATTCCAGTACCGCGAGTGCATTCATTACTTTCGCCGTTGCTGACCGTGATTCCAACCCAATTAATTGCTTATCACACTGCTTTGGCCTTAGGTTGTGATGTGGACCGACCACGTAACCTAGCCAAATCAGTCACAGTTGAGTGATTACAGAATTGTGAAGCGTTGTTCTTCTTCTTTCCAATTGAATGGTTTGTATCCAAGACGATGGTTGGTATGTCGCATTTTAACGACTCCAAGCTTTCGAGCAACGTCGTCACCCGAGCGTTCCATGACCAGGTGTATTACCCCATCTGCGAGATAATCTTCAACACCGTATTCACCAAATTGCTTGTGCTCATCACCGGTCATTTCACAGATGAAGAACGAGGTGAGACCTAATCTTCGCACTGCTTCAAACAAACGGAATATCTCGTCTCGAGGGTTTTCCATCTTTGTGAGCGTGAAAAATGCACCGAGCGAATCAAACACCAGCAGTTCAAAACCAATTGCGTCCCGGTAAGTCGTGAGTTGCTTAATCAGTTGTCCCATCCAGTCCACTCGATTGCTCATACCCTGCTCATCAAGCTGGACACGCAGATCCGATAAATCAATGATAGCGATTCGATTGCTTACTCGCTTATCTTCAATGTTCATGCCCATGTTGGACATGTGTGAGCGCAGCGAATCCTTGCCTTGCTCGAGTGTGACATAAATTCCACTGGTCTCTCCATACAGCACTGCATTGTAGAGCATAGAGAATGTCAAACTGGATTTCATGGCTCCGGAAGCACCTGCAACAATACAGATGTGTCCTTGAGGTATTCCTCCTTGCATGTTCTCATCTAATCCTTCGATATGTGTAGGTATTCTTGCAAGTTCACTCATGCCGGCACCAGTCGGGGGTGTACGCTTTGATTCTTCAATCTCACCCATGGAATTGATGAACTTGGATAAAACATATCCAAAAGGCAAAGAAACTTACCGCGCTCAGTGAAACTGATGAAAGTATGGCTGGCATCACAATCTGAGCGAAGAGCAGCGATGTTGCAACCTTTGTTCCAAGAACTAGAGTGTCGTGGCTTCACTGATGTTGACGAAACTCCCTCGCCGGGGACAGTAGACCTCAAGGTGCTTTCAATATGCAAAAAGAAAGCAGCAGCTGTACCTAAAGAGCATCACTTTGATTTGGTTGTTGTCAGTGATACCTTGCTTGCCGACCCTGATGATATGGAACACACGCTTGGTAAACCCAGTGATTCAGTTGAGGCAGCAATGATGCTTCATCGCCTCTCGGGTAGGCGTCATCAAGTGTGGACGGCAACCGGAATTCAATTGCACGGACGGTGGGATTTTTCTGTTGAACATGCGATTGTCGAATTTGAAGAACTCTCTGATGATAGTTTACTCGAACTTGTACTCAGTGAATCGTGGAAGGGTAAAGCAGGTGGTTATGACTTGGCAGGACCGATGGGTGAGTTTGCCACTTTGGTTGAGGGTGACGAATCGACAGTTCTCGGCATTACTGGTTCAGCAATGAACACCTTTAGGATCATTCAGGGTGAACAATAATTATTCTGAAAGTAGTGATTGAAGGCCAAGTTCATGGCGTCCTACATCAACCACAACATCCTTGCCAGGAAGCAACAGAAGTTTATCTTCTGCGTCCAATGCAAACACACCTATGCCCGTGTCATTACCCATCTGCCGAAGTTCTCTTCTGCAAACATTCTGATGTGTATCCATGTGAACCATCGGGCGTAAATCTACGATGACTGAGTCGCCCTGGTGAATTCGTTTTGCCATGTCTCGAGTCGGTATTCTGTTCATCTCATCTGGAGACACATATCGAAGTGCTCTTCGAGGAAATGAAGATTTCATCTTTGCATGTGAGCCTAAATCGTGAAACGGTTCATTCTCTGCAGTCAGCGGGCCCTTCCATAGAGGAGGGGGTGAGGTGATGCTACTTTTTGCCAGCAAGCCCTTTCGGTTTTCTAGTGGCGCTGATTTTACCGGAGTCAGCGGTGCAGATGTGTCTTGAAGCACGACTGCCTTCGGTGTTGTCTCCTGTTGCAATGAGGCTTGATTGGACGCCGACGGAGCAGGCGCAATTTCCTTTTTCACTTTTTTTTCACCCGAAGGGTTTTCTGGATTCGGTAGTCCAAAAAATTGCCATAAACTCGCCATTTTTTCACGCTCACAAGTCCAGATCATCGAGGAATCCCGACATATCTGTGCTTGCAGAGGCGCTTGGGGTATTGGTAGTTGTCGGCTGTGCTGGAGCTTGTTGTCCCATTTGTGCGGCCAAGTACTGTTCGCCATAGTGTTGCCATTGGTCCATAGTCCAGCCTTGTGGCAGACCAGAGGCAGGCAATGGAGGTCCAGATTGAACTGGAGGGCTCACGAATGCCTCAACCGGTTGGGTCGCCGGCTCTGAAAGGGCCGATAATGTGTCAAAGGCATCGGTTGCTTGGACCGCTTGTGGTTGAGTTTGTACCGGTTGCTGATAGGATTGTGCATAGGGGTCAACAGCAGGTTGGCCGTAGATGTCGTTCTGCTGGGGCGCATACATTTGGCCTGCGTCAGGTGTTGGCGTCTGAGTTGAATAGTCAACATCAGCGGCTGAATAACTTGACGGAGCAGATGCTACAGGTGGGTCCATGGTTGGAATTTGGGTGAAAGCGGAGTATTTCTCTTCAGTTTCTTGCTCACGTGAACGAGTAATCAGTAAGAACGCAGCAAGAATCACGACGATAAGTGCCAATGCACCGATGATTGCGGTAGGAACTGAACCGATTGCATCACTCACGCTATCAATGAATCCTTCAGCAGGTTTTTCGGTAACAGTGAGGGTAATGGACGATGTTGAGGATTCACCATCGTCGTCGGTGACGGTTAACGTGAACGTCCACTGGCCAGGTTCGAGATTCGTGAGCGTGTAATCTGCTCCACTAAAATCAATTTCTCCAGTCGTCTGACCATCTAAATCACTGTCAATCAAATCGCTGTCCCAATCGTATTGCAGAGTCAGTTTGTCACTTGCAGTTTCTCGAGATGTTAATCCTGACAGAGTGATGTTGTCTCCCTCCATCAGTTCAAACACATTGCTGGAATTGGTTATTGTTGCTGCTGGAGCAAGGTTTTGCACACTCACGTTAACGGAGGCCAAGGCTTTAGCACCATCATCATCGGTAACAGTCGCAGTGATTTGACGGATACCGCGAGTTGCCCACGACATGGTCATCTCGGTTCCTATCAATTCACAATCGTTGATCATGTTTCCATCACTGTTACTGTCAACAAGGGCGTTAATGTCCCAGCAAACTTCCAATGTATCTAGGTCGGATGGCGTGTCAGAAACATCAACGCTCAGCGTCAAGTTGTCATCCTCAAAGACGGGGACATTTGAGCCAAGTCCCGAAATGGATGGAGGGACATTGTAGATGTTCACTTTTGCAGTTCGGATTTCTGAACGGGCTCCATCATTATCGTATGCTGAAACTTGTATGGTGTGTAATCCAGATGTAGGCCAGGAAACAGTGGCAGTCGACGATGGTCCTTTGGTGGTTTCAGTCCAGTTTTCAATGAGGTCAGAAGGAATCCATTCGATGTTAATGTTATCTCTGTCCGAAAGCGTGTCATCACCAACGATACGTAAGAGAGCGACTTGGTCTTCATCCAATTCCCATACGCCCATGTCATCTGCAACTAGATTTTGACCGCCGTGCCATAGTTCAGGATAAGCAAGTGTCGGGGCAATGTTGAGTACGTCGAGGGTTCTGTTGACGTAGGTTATTGCTCCGTCGTCATCAACAGCCACTGCACTAACCAAAAGTGGTCCTTCACCCATAGGCTGGATGGTACATGTCGGCTGAGTCAACCCTTCGTCGCAATTTAACCCAGGCCAAGACACCGACACTTGTTGTCCAGCTGGAGAAACGCTGTCGATATCTCCACTGTCGGTCGCATCGATGGTCACTTGAGATTCGACGTCGATACTTTCGACCATCGAGAGATTCAGGTATGGGGCTCGATTTAGCACAGTCACGTTGGTTTCGAGGATGTCTTCATCAAGTTCTTCGTCAAATACGATGACTTTGACCATCCACTCTCCATCATCGCTCCAGTTCCACTGTGATACGCAGTTCGGTGCTTCGAGCACTTCGATCAAGCCAGGCTTTGACTCCAACTCAAATCGACAACTAACGCTTCCCTCATCTCCATCCACGCTTTCTGAAGCATCGAGGATGATGTTGTCAAAGGTATATTTTCCTTCATCATATGAAAACGAGGCAATCGGTGCACGCCCAATATAGATGTCAACACTTGCTTGATTGTTTGAGCGATTTGCATCTTCGGTTACCAGTTCATCTGGGTCGACAGTAAATGAGAGGGATTGGTCTCCAATAGCTGCGTCTGTTGGGACTGTCCAGTTTACAGAAATACGCTGTTCACTGTAGGAGGGGATTGCTGGAATCGATTCTCGAATATTTGCTCCATCTGGAGTGATGACTTCTATTTCAGTCGCAGGAGAAGTAAGTACACCACGGTTTTGGGCAGGAATAGAAAACGTCAGTATGTCACCGGGTAGTGCCGCATATCCTATTGCTTGGTTCAAGGTAACAGTGTCAGTGCCCCGTGTTCGAGTGACAATAATCGAGTTTGATTGTGCGATTAAATCAACACCGACGACATTCAAATCAATCACAATTGTAGCGGCACCAATAATTTCGTTGACCGGATCCCAAACAATAACACCATTGCTAGAATAATCATCGCTTGAAGGCGTTGTATCCATTCCGTCAGAGACATTCAGCGTATAATTTACAATTCCGGAGCCATCTGTGGACGGATTTGCCAATGTATTGGACGCCTCATACCGAATCTGCATATTTGTATTGCCTTGTGGTGCTGCTCCGGGAGACGTCTCATAGGTCGCTGTTACAATTTGTTCAGAGTTTGGCAATGTTGCTAAGTATTGTAAATCGACATCGACTCCAACATTACGAGTACCGGGGTTCGATTCAGCTATTTCACCGTATGAGTCTGTAGGATTATACTCTTTTAGCATCCAATCAATCGTAAATCCTGCAGCATTTGAAACGGTCATCCAAGAGTTGTATCGAACGGCAGGACAATACCAGTTGTATCCTTGTGAGATACCCGTTTCGTTCCATTCATTAATTTTGAATGAATCATCACAACCAGTATATTCGATATTTTCAGTACCGTCAGTAGGCACTCCCTCGGCAGTAACTTGCCAACTGTTATTTTCAGGGCCTTGTGTGCCAAATTCACTTGGATCAAAATAGGATGAACTTCCACCAGCCACGGTTATTGAGTAGAACGGCATATACCATTGGTCTCCAGTGTGAAGCGGAAAATCATATTTTTCTTTAGGTGGAGCGTATGAGGTGTCGAAACTAACATCTGCAACATCAACCTTGAAGATATTCAACCAACGGAAATCGACACCCAATGTAAAGTCTGAATTGACTACAGCTAAGTCACGGACACGAATCAAGTCTTCACCCTCATAACTGATATCCAATCTTCCAGTTTGGCCATCCAAATTTGCTCCATTATTTCCAGAAGTAAAATCACCATCAATAACAAGTTTGTAAACAAGAGTCTGCGTGCCATCGATATCGATGAATAGAATGTCTTCAACAGTGTAGGTGGTATCTCCGGTAAGGGTATTGAGGGATGCTGAAACATTTGCTTGAGCAATCAGTTGTGCTACGTCGAATTTGGTTTCATAGACCCATTCATCTCCGATACGCCAAGTTGGAACATCAATATCCTTGTTCCAACCTTCAGCAGGCCGAATATCAACATCAGAAAGTGTGACGGTGCGGTGCGTGACCATACTCGTAAGAGGGGCAGCAAGCATCAAAAATATCAATCCAAAGACAACGGGGCCAAAGCGATTCATACAACTCCGAAAGCGTCCTCCTACTTGAGAGGCTTGATTCTCCGTCCCGAAGAGACGGGTTAAGGATGAGAGGATTGAGCATCGAGATATTGCTGGCCATAGTGAGACCATTGTTCTTCAGTCCAACCTTCTGGCAATCCGCCAACAGGCGTTGGGGGGCCCGAGTTTTGTTGTTCTATCTGAGGTATTGGTACGGGTGACTCAACGGTCATCGACGGAATGTTCTGTTCGGCAATTGGTAGAACTAGATTGGGGTTTTGTGGGGCTTCATTCTGCGAAAACAACATACCTGGTGGGGAATTATCCGGACGGCGGTTTTGAACTTTTTCGAGCAGTGCATGTGTTTCAAAGACCTTTTCGGTTTGGTCGTCGCCCTCCTCAAATTCAGGGTTTTGCCATGGGTCGGCGTTGGATTTCTTTCTTCTTCGTCGAGTCAAAAGTGCAAGAATGAGTAAGGTGGCGATAAGTAGGCCAATCTGAGCTAGAGCGTTCGCTTCTTCTCCAATGAAGGCTGCACTCACTTGTTCTAGGGAGGTTCGTTCTGGGGGAGCAACAACTACCGACATTATGGCTTGACCAGGGCGTTCAGGATTTTCATCCCATGCCATTGCTTTGACATTTACTGTACCTGACTGACGGAAAACATGACTCACTGAAGAACCGACAATGTCAGCATCATTGTCTTTGATTCCGTCTCCATTACTGTCCACAGTAATGTCAAGGTCCCATACGATGGTCAGCCCACCAATGTCATTGAGAGAATCAATTGTTTGGTCTGCATTGAGGTAGCACTCTCTGTATGCAACACAATCTGTATTTTGCAGACGAACGATTGGCGGCATGTTCAACACTTCAACGATGAGTACTTCACTCGATTGGGCGCCATCATCATCGGTGACGTGATAGATGATGGTGTGGGAACCACTTCGATTCCACGCATAATTGAGTATATCTCCAGTAATGTCGCAATCATCATCTGCCCCACCAATGTCGTCACTATCCAAGCCTGGGTCGATATCCCAGCATTTTGAGAGTGTATCAAGGTCACTTGGTGTGTCGGTTGAATTGCCTTCAATGGTAATCATTTGGCCTTCTGCGACTGGGAGAAGAGATACCAGTGGTTCGATTACCGGTGGTACATTCCGAATATTAATCCATCTCTCTTCTATTTGGCTTGCTTCTCCTTCACTATCACTCACTTCCAATCGCACAGTGTGGAGACCTGCAGTATCCCACTGCATTGCAAAGTCCGAGGTCCTTCCGTTAAAGGTGTACATGAGTGAAGGCTGTTCACCGTCAGGCCACCAGGTGTGGGTTAGTGTTGCAAGGTCGTCGACTGAGTCGAGAGCTTGGCCTTTGACGATGACTTCTTCATCTTCATCAAGATGCCATATTTGTTGTTCATCGCTAGCCAAAAATTGACCGTTCTTTTTTAGGGCAATAGATGCGCTGTACGGTGCAATATTGGTAAATTGGATATCGATTGTGGCAACGGTTGTAGCATAGTCGTCATCGGTTGCAACTGCGGTAAAGGAATGCCACCCTTCAGTTGGTGCAGTCGTTGTGCAAACCCTCGTGTAGTAGCCTTCATTGCACAAGGTACCCGGCCAATGTACGTCAACCACACCGGGAAAAGTCTCTTCTGAATCGGAGTCGTTTGCAAAGGCATAGAGTGTGATGGGATGCTCAACTTTGACTTCTGTGCGGGAACTTAAAATTTGAATTTCCGGGCCGCGATTTACGACCATGACTTGCATCACAGAAGTTTGTTCGTCACGCTCTTCATCGATAACGGTGATTTCAACAGGATAGTTTCCGTCGTCAATCCATGTCCAGTTTACAATACAGGATTCGGATGGAATGGTTTCCCATGCCCACATGCGTGAACCATCGTCGTATGGAATTTTGAATACACAGGTTACGTTTCCTCCGTCTTCATCGAAACTTTCGTTTGCATAGAGTTGTAAATTTTCAAGCGTCAGTGAAGTGGAATCGGAGAACACCGGAGTGGGTAAGCGCCCTACATAGAGAGAGATTTGAGCTAAGTTATTGGATGAATTCTCATCTGCAATGTTGATATTACTTGGATCGGCTTCCCATGAAACAGGTACGATGCCAATGCCTTGATCATTTGGAACGGTCCACGTAAAGTTGACTTTGTGCGCTTCATATGTATTGAGAGATGGGATTGGATGCGATGATGTCTGTCCATCAGGGTGAGTGATGAGCATTGTCGTTGGGGTGCTGGCTGTAATGCCTCGATTTTGTACTGCAACTTCGACAAGGAGCGAGTCTCCCGGAAGAATATTCCATCCAGAAAGGGAATTTAATTCGGTGGTCATTCCGCTGCGGTTTCGCAAAACTTTAGCAAAAGCATCACTGGCAATAAGGTCAAGACCGACCAAATACTCGTCTAAGGTGAGGGTTGACGCACCCACGGCGTTTCCAAATGTAGAGCTCGCAGACGGTTGAATACGGGCAACGATGCCGTGACTTGCCCAATCGAGTGCCGAATCTGATGAGTCTTTCATATCGCCAACATTGATTGTGGTGAATGCGCTGCCGTTTGAAGCAGTGGTTGCTAAGTTCACTGTCCCTAATGTCTCGTGATGCACCTCGATTGGAATGCCGGTCGTTGTAGAAAAGCAACTCGCTGAAGCATTAACCCATACACCCATTGGCGTATTGAGCGCAGTAATGTCATTTTCTAAATCCACAGTGAGGCATTCATCTCGACTGCCTGGATTATTGTATCGGTCGACTCCTGTCGAATCCAGCGGAATGTACTGTTTGAGACGGAAATCAATAACCAATCCAATCTCATCTTCAGTGTGTAGCCAAGCAAAGTTTCGAGCCTCAGGACAGTACCACCTGTATCCGGTAGGTTCTCCGTCACGGTTGATTGACATCAACTCATACGAGGCATTACATCCGCCGTATCCGATGCTCTGCCCGTAACTGTTTTTCGGCTTTCCAATTTTGGTGACTTCCCAAGTTGTACTGTTGGTATCGGTTGAGGGGACTGGGAAGGGTGTGATGTAGTCACTTGAACCCGACCATTGTGAAGATGATGTTACGGTAGTGGTCCACTGTTCATTGGCTCGAAGAGGGAAATCATACACCTCGTTAACAGGGCTGTAAAGATTAGTGATTGTGATGTCTCCGAGGATTTGTTCGGCGAACGATAATCCAAAGGGAACAAACCGGATGTACAATTCAAGATCACTGCGCATTGAAGACAAATCGCTTACTCGTAAATATTCTGTTTGCTGGAATGTGATGTAGACGTTTCCACTGTAACCATCAAGCGACACGCCAGATTTATCGAAGTTTGCAGACGTACGAAGAGTGTAGGCAAGTACAGACATATTGTCAACTGAACGTTCAGTTATTGCCGTTACTTCAGCGGTGGAATCTCCGTAGATTTCTCCGACGGTTGCCTGAACGCCTGAATCAGTAACGAGTTTGGTTGGGTCAAATGTTCCAGAATAAATCCATTTGTCGCCAATTTTCCATGTGGGGACGTCACTAACACCAGGGTCCTGGGAGGAGAATGAAACGGTATCTTGCTCTACGAGAGAGGTGTTTGAAACCAGTGGATTGGTAGCAGCCAAACACAGCAAGGCCACCAGCATCAAAGGGGATGCAAGGCGGCGTAGAGGGGTGCCCATGGTGGGCCACAGCCGCAATAGAACATCAAGACTTCTCTTGAATCACTAGGCTTATTCACAGAAGGTCTGCGAGTTCGTCTTTGATAATTTCGACAGCCTCAAGGATTTCATCCTTGTGTCGGGCACCGGTAATCACCATCTTTCCGCTTCCGAAAATCAGACAAACAACCTTTGGATAATCGAGTCGGTAGATAAGGCCTGGGAATTGCTCTGGCTCATATTCGACCTTATCGAAAGGCAGATGGAATGTGAGATTATTTAGATTCAGTTTTCTTGGAACACCAGCGAGTGGTTCATTGGTGAATTTGTCGTTACCATCGTAATCTTCTGGGTAGTGAAGGGCGTATGTTGCAACCATGTTTTGAACTTCAATCTCAACTTGGTCAAGGTCCCATGTTTCAATGCCAGCATCACGAAGGTCTGCAATCATTCTTTCAATGCCTGTCTCGATATTTGCTTCATCTTTACCACCGGTGCAGACTGCACGACCAGAGCGGAACATAAGAATGGCCAGTTTTGGGTCTGTGACTCGGTAGACAACACCAGGGAACTGCTCAGGCTCATATTCACAATTCAGTTGGATTGCGATATCGGGCAAATCGAGTTCTTCGGCGACGCGGGTGCTCGCTACAACATTCACTACAGTAAGACGTTCTTCATCAGTTGTCATGATAGGCCCATATATAACGACTATATAAAAAGAAGGCAGGCGCCTTACGAGGATTTACATTCGAAAAGAGGATGCTAAGAGGCATTTTTCAGATTTGGCGTCCATAACGGCAAATCTTCACTGTTTTCAATCGATAAGCCGGCGTTTCCAAACCGTGAAATCAGCGTTCGACCACCAGCCAATTCAATCGCTTCACTTGTCTGTTTTGGGTTGCGAGTTAGTGCGACCATACAGCCCCCACCGCCTGCGCCGGTGAGTTTAGCTCCTAACGAACTTGGGTTGGCTGCTCTGATGAGTGTTTCGAGTTCAGGGCAAGATACACCCAAATTCTGCAACATAAACTGGTTTTCAGACATCGCTCTGCCAACTGCTTCAAAATCCCCGTCGAGAAGAGATTGAATCCCGCGACGAGCGATGAGCCCAATAGTTTCAATTTCCTTCATCCGCATTGGCTCTGTTTCGAGAAGTTCAGCAACTTTAGCAACTTGTTGGGCAGTAGGTGCATACACGCCGGTGTTACCTATTACCAAATAGACTTCATTCGCTGCGGGAGGTAATTCAATTGAGTGCAGGTGCCAAACACGTTCTGCATCAGCAATGGTAAGTTTACGAGTGTAAAGGTACTCAACATCCTGCTCCACCTGATCGCTGAGTAATACGATTCCTCCATGTGCACTGGTCGAGGAATCCATCGGTGATGCTCGGCCACCTTGAGCAATCGCTTCTACTGAATGAGCGAGTAAAGCGCATTCATCGATCGAAACAACATCTTTGCTGGCGATGAATGTTGAAGGGATAACACCTTTGCGCTGAGAATCGATTTCTGCAGTAGCCTCGGTGTACAACTGGTTTGAATCAAGTGCGGATGCAAACCCTTCTGCCCATGTTTCCGGATTTTGATTATCGCCAGTTGATGCAAACCATCGGCCCCTCCCCGTACGAAGTGCAGCTCCTGCTGCAACCGAGAGTGCAGCGGAGGAGCCTAAGCCAGATGCCGCAGGAATGTCCCCCTCTATGCGAATAGAGAGTTGGGGCGCTCCCAATGAGGATTGCCACATTCTGTTTCTTAATGCTTGGACATGGGGGTGTTTTTCTGGATGAAAATGCATTCCGTCGATTCTCCATGTATCTGCGTCTGATGCCAGGCTTTCGATTGAAACAGAGATTCTTTGTTCAATAGCCACGGCAACAGCAGGCTGGCCGTAAACAACTGCGTGTTCTCCAAACAGGATGCACTTGCCGGGAGCACTTGCGGTAACTTTCGCCATTTTCTCCCCTTGTGTCACACCAGCACATCTCGCTTCATATCCCTTGTTCTATTTTCGGTAGGTTTGAGTGATAATTATCGGTGGATTGAAGGGTTAGACCCACCTGCGGAGGATGTAGGGAATGTCCCTAGGGTTGAATGGGCATGGAACATCCACTAACAATGAGTTATGGGCCGGTATCAGGATGGATACTCCTCTTGCTCCTTGGCGGTGTGTCTGGAGGTTTTTTCCTGTACCAAGTAATCAAGGCGTCGCGTCTCGTTCTCAAGGGCGCACCTGACAACCGTTTCGATAACTGGGGTGCACGTATCAGCGAAGTGTTGACCGGTTGGCTCGGCCAAAAGAAAGTGCTTAGAGATCGAGTTGCAGGTGGAATCCACGTCCTCATGTTTTGGGGTTTCCTCATGCTTTCAACCGATATGTTTGATTTGGCGACGGCCAACTGGTTTTCGCACAATGTCCTACCTGACATCGTTCGTGGGCCATGGAATCTCATCGTGGAAACAGGTTACACAATCGCTCTGGTCGGATGCGTTGCTGCTTTGACTCGCCGGGTCGTGTTCACACCTGAAAAGTTGAAAGGAAAATCTCAACTTGAAGGGAATGCAATTCTGCTACTGATTATGACCATTACCGTCACATCGTTTTTTGTCGAAGCAGGAGAGTCAACTGTTTCTTCAACTTGGGAACCTATTGGCGCTTGGGTCGCTTCTAACATTGTCCCAACTACCGCTATTGTTGTCGGTGCATACTGGATGCACATGCTGGCCATTTCCACATTCCTGTTCCTCATCCCGTTGTCAAAGCACATGCACTTAGTCATGGCATTTCCGAACGTGTTCTTCCATGACATGCGACCTATGGGGACTATGGAGCCGCTTGCACGAGGTGAAGATGGAAAGGCTGTATTGCTCGAAGAACTCGACATCGAATCGTTTGGGACAGTGCAGTACACTGACTTGACCTGGCGGAATCTCATCGATGGATGGGCTTGCACATCATGCGCACGGTGCCAAGATGTTTGTCCAGCCTACGCTTCGGGCAAAGCGCTTAATCCAATGCAAATTATTCACGACGTACGTAACTATGCCAACGACAATTCAACCACTTTACTTGCCAATGAAACACCTGAACAAGATATCATAGCGCGATTCGGTGAAGATGCAATTTGGGCTTGCACGACATGTCATGCCTGTGTAGAAGCATGCCCAATTTATATCGATCATGTCCCCAAACTTACCGATGCACGACGTCACTTGATGATGGAGCGGATGGAATTTGATGAATCGGTTGAAGAAACCGTAATGCCGCTAATGGCAACGATTGAAAATCTCGAATCTGACTCTAATCCATACGGCTTACCTGCTCATGAGCGTGGAGACTGGGCAGCAGATTTGGATGTCAAAGTTGCTGAACCGGCTGAGTATATCTATTTCGCCGGTTGCGCGGCCTCGTTTGATGAACGTAACAAGAAAGTCGCTCGTGACACTATAAATGTCATGAAAGAAGCAGGTCTAGATGTAGGTATTCTTGGGATGCAAGAAGGTTGCAGTGGTGACGCTGCACGGCGTGCGGGCAATGAATACCTGTTCCAGATGCTTGCAGAAACAAACCTTGAGACCTTTGAAGAAATTGGAGTCAAGAAAATTGTCGCCTCTTGCCCACATTGCTTCCATACACTTGGAAAAGAATACAAAGATTATGGGGGCCAAGACATTGAGGTCATGCACCATTCTCAACTCATTAGCCACCTTCAACAAGAGGGCAAATTACCAGAACCAAAACACGATGGTTCGGTGACTTTCCACGACCCTTGCTACCTTGGCAGAATTGGTGGAGAACTTGATGCTCCGCGTGATGCCATCGGCGGAGTTGATGTTGAACCTGCTCGCAGCGGCCGTGACTCCTTCTGTTGTGGGGCCGGTGGTGCTCAGATGTGGATGGAAGAAATCGTTGATGAAAATCATGATCGGGTGAATGTAATTCGTTCGAAAGAACTGGCTGAAACTGGAGCAGACACCGTTGCTGTTGGTTGTCCTTTCTGCTCGACGATGGTCACCGATGGATTAAGTGCCATTGGAGCAGAAATGGAAGTTAAAGACATTGCAGAAATTGTTTGGGAACAAATCAAAGCGAATGACGCCGCTATTGAGGCCAAAAAGGCAGCAGTTGACACGGTCGAAGTATGAGCGACCTCTGAGGTGGCATTGTGGGTGAACACGTATCCCAAAGTTCTCTTCTTGCTTGGTATGCAGAGTCAAAGCGAGATTTGCCATGGCGTCACACACGTGATTCATGGATGATCCTACTTTCAGAAATTTTACTGCAACAAACACAGGTGAGTCGCGGGATAGGGTACTGGCTGAAACTTGTCGAGCGATTTCCAACACCGTCGTCAATGGCGAACTCGGATGTTGAAGAAGTGCTCCATCTATGGCAGGGTGCCGGGTACTACAGCCGAGCTCGTCGACTTCACGCTCTTGCAGTCGTTGTATGTACTTCAAGAGAAGCGGGTGGATTTGACGGTCAACTTCCTCAGAGTTCTTCTGAACTTCGAACTCTTCCAGGTGTTGGTCCGTACACTGCTGCCGCAGTTGCTAGCATCGCTCACGGTGAACCAATTGCATGTGTCGATGGAAATATCCGTCGTGTAATGGCTCGTCAATCGGCTTTGCGAAATCCCTCTCCTTCAGAAGTGGACAAATGGGCTCATTCGATACTGTTTGGAGATGACGCAGGCTCGTGGAATCAAGCCTTAATGGAGCTTGGAGCAACGGTCTGCACACCAAAACGTCCTCAATGCACCCAATGTCCCGTTTCTTCGAGTTGTCAAGGTCGAGAAAACGCTCTTCACTATCCAATGCCAAAGAAAATCAAAAAGAAAAGAATGGATTTGCAATGCGCTTTGTTGTTGGATTCTGATGGTCTGCCCCATCTTGTTCAACGAGGCAAAAATGGAATTCTTGCAGGCATGTGGGGGCCAGTAATGGCAGAAACGATTGACAAAACAAATTTGTACCCGCTTGGACAAATTAAACATTCACTGTCACACAGGGACATTTTTGTCGAAGTTTGGACCGGTTCATGCAAGCGAGGAATTGAACCATCATCAGTCCCTCTATCGAATCTTGACTACAAGATTCTCGCACTTGGAGGGTTGTAACATGCATATTCTGGTTGTCGATCTCTTGGCTGAGCGTCTCGCATTTGGTCGTGCAGGTGTGAAAGAAATTGTATCGCACTTCAACGCCCCTCAAGTTTCACTTTGGTCACCCCATACCTCAAAGCGTGTTGACTATGGATTTGGTGAAGTGGTCGAATCCCCAGTTTTGTGCGATTTAATCATTATCACTGGTTCAAAACGTAATGTATCAATGTGGGAGGATTGGATGGATGATGTTGCGCGATTGATTCAAACAGCAGAGGTACCTATTGTTGGAATTTGTTTTGGTCATCAAATAATCGCTGCTTCATTAGGCGGGAGAGTTGAACGAGCGATTCAAAAAAGTGCCGGAGTACATGATGTCCATTACCATGACGGCAAAAAGGTGAAAGCGCTGTTTACCCATCAAGATCATGTCATCGATGCTGGAGAAATGGAGGTTCTTGCCTCAGCAGCGCATTGTGAAATCGCCGTTTGTCGGCATCCTGAACGACCCATTTACTCCGTTCAATATCATCCAGAGGCGGTGGAAGAGGTTCTAAATCAGGCCATTCAGTACGGCGAGATGACCTTGGAGGAACGCCAGCAATTCAACCTCGATGAAAAACTCATCAACATGACTGAGGCTCTTTTGGAACCAATTCAACTTAAGGATTCAATCTGATTAAAATCTTTACCAATTGAGGCTAGTGTAATCATGAGGCCAATAATCAGAAGGTATTCGGCAGGGGCAGCTATGTTAATGGCTGGTTGAAATTGGTTCAGCATTTCTAAAGTCGAGTAATCGGTTGGATATTCGGATGACAGCATGAGCATAAGGCCGTAGAACAGAAGGCTGAGATTCATCACAATAAATCCAATAAGCGTTGATAAAATTCCAGCCCGTCTTAGTTTCTGAGCCGAAGTGTTGTTTGATGTGTAGATGGAATTGATTGAAACTCCCCATACAAAGCCACCGACGAACAGCGATATTGAGGCTAAAGAGTGCAGGAATAACTGGTCGTACATATTGGCAAAAGCGAGGATGAAAAGTGCAACGCCAGTTCCAATTCCCGACCATAAGGACACTTCGTGAATTGCAGTTCTTTCGGTTTTGAATCGGACGTTGAATCGATGCGATAGGATACATACAATGGGGGAAGTCAATGCCAGACCAGTCGTGAAAAACCAACGCTCAAGCCCTGGATAATCAGATTCCGAGACAAAGAAAGGAAAGTCGCGAGCATGACCCGACAAAGCATGGATTGACATCGAGCACATGATACTCACCAGCGGTAAAATCCAGCCTAGGCGGATAAGTGTCTTGTCCAGAACACGTATTCCTGCAATTTCAATACCGTGTTGTTCGCTAAAATTCACGGTAAAAACTCCTCAACGGTATCTGCAACGCAGGTTTCAAACGATTCCCATTCAATACCCAAAACTCGTTCAGCTTTTTCTGATGAGAACTTTGCATCACCTTGGAAGTATCCTTTCACTGCCTTTCGAGTCATACGCCGTTTTGAACCGAACAACCCCATCATCCAATCTTGAAACACCACGATGAACATGAGCGAACGAGGAATAGCCCAGCGTGGAGCCTTTGTGTGAGGATACTGGGTGCGAATCGATTGACAAACATCAGCGATGGTTTTGTCGTGTGGTGCAACGATAAATCGCCCTTCTGCTTCATCAACTTCAAACGCTCTTCGGTGAGCTTTTGCCACATCACGCACATGCACCACTGGGATAGGGATTTTTGGGACTGCGGGGAATTTACCTTTCATTGCATCTTGGAAATAATCAATACTCGGTGTGGGATTGACAAAGTTTCCACCAAACACGCCTCCGGGATTGATGACTCGCAAATCTAGGTCATGGTTTTCTGCTAGTTCCCAAGCACGTTTTTCAGATTCCGTTTTTGCAACAGTATAGGGCGAATGCTTCAGTGGTTGCCAATCATCTTCGGTCTTTTTTCGTCCCTTCGGCACACTGCCCACTGCTGCCACGCTGGACGTGTAGATTATTCGAGGTATTTTGGCAGTATGGGCTGCCTTGAGTAAGTGCGTAGTTCCTTTGACAGCAGTATCGATGATTACTTCTGCACTTTCAGAATGTGAGTAGACTGTTGCCGTATGAAAAAGAGCATCATGCCCTATGAGGCGTTCACTCCATCCATCGGCGTCCAACACATCGGCCTGAACGAGTTTCAATTTCTCCTCACAACCTAACTCAAGGGCATGCTTTCGAACATGTTCGACTTTCCTCGGATCATCCAAGTCTCGAACTGAACCGGTAACAAAGTAACCGTGCTCAAGCAGATCACGAACGATATTGTTGCCAATGTGACCGTTTACTCCGGTAACAAAAATTTTTGTCGACTTAGAATTATGACCGTCGACCATGGTTCGCCGACTGGGCATTATGTCTTAACCTTCAAGTGAGGTAGTTCACACCGCTGTTTGAATCCCATGCCCATTCGAGTGCACGATACACGCCGGAAAGACAAAGTCGAGTTTTCGACTATGGAGCCGGGAAAAGTATCGATGTACGTGTGTGGAGTCACTGTTTACGACCGATGTCACTTGGGCCATGCACGATGTTATCTCGCATTCGATTTGATACACAGATGGCTTGAAGCGTCCGGATATGATGTTCACTATGTCCAAAACTTCACCGACATCGATGACAAAATCATCCATCGGGCAAACGAGATTGGTGGTGATTGGAAGTCTTTGGTCGATGAGAATATTGAGACCTATTATGAAGACATGGATGCCCTTAATATCTTACGAGCAGATGATTATCCACGTTGTACTGACTATGTCGAAGATATGATTCGAATTACTCAGGACCTCATCGATAAAGGGCATGCTTATCAAACCGAAGAAGGCGTATACTTCCACATAGATTCAGCACCAGAAAAGTACGGAGTCCTCACCGGTCAAAACATCGAGGCTGTACGTTCGGGAGCCGGTGGGCGTGTAGGTGCAACTGGCTCTGCAAAGAAAGACCACAAGGACTTCGCTCTATGGAAGGCTGCAAAACCGAATGAACCCACTTGGGAGTCGCCGTGGGGGCCCGGCCGACCAGGCTGGCACATCGAGTGTACCGCAATGTCGATGGATTATTTCGGTGCTCAATTTGATATCCACGGAGGGGGTCATGACCTCCGTTTCCCTCATCACGAAGCGGAAATCTTCCAAGGAGAGTGTCATACAGGATGCAGCCCAGTGGTACATCACTGGATACACAATGGTTTTGTGAACATCGATGGAGAAAAAATGAGCAAGTCACTCGGCAATTTTTGGACTATTCGTGATATATTGGAGAAAGTCGATGCAATGGTTCTTCGCTTTTCCTTAATCAACGCGCACTATCGCTCCCCGATTGATATGAATGAAACTCTGTTAAAGGACGCAGAGAGAAATTACAATCGTCTTCTTGAAGTCTATGTCCGTGTTTTGAAACTCTCCTTAACCTCACAAACCGTCGTTGACTTGCCACAAGCAGACATTACCAGCCAACAACCTCTGTCTCGCTCACTTGGACTGCTCGAAAAAATGGGCGAAGGTTTTGCTCAGGCAATGGATGATGATTTTAACAGTCGAGAAGCCATTGGTAAAGTCCTCGGCGCAGTTCGAGAGATTACTAAGACTCTTGACAGTGGTTTAGATGATGCAGACAGTCATGCATTCGCTCATTATGCAGTCGACCTGCTTGAAGAAACAGCAGGTGCTGTTTTGGGCGTACTTCCGGTTCGAGAGATGGCACTTGCAGAGCCCGAAGAAGACCCTCGTAGAGCAGAAATTGCAGACCATGTTGAACAACTACTTATCGGCCGTAGTGAGGCTCGCTCTGCTAAAGATTGGTCGAAAGCGGATGAAATTCGCGACCAACTCAAACAAATGGGCGTTGTTGTAACCGACACACCCGAAGGCCCATCATGGACTCTTGAATGAAGTCATTCTTCTTCGGAGGAGCTCGGTGGTAATGCATCGATTGGTGGTAAGGAGGGCACAAATGTTTGTTCTGATTCTACGAGCGGTGTTGCTTCCCCTAATGCGTCATCATCCCACATTTTCTCAATCATAGCCTCTTGATTCAGATTAAGTTCATCTCCACTACTCTTGCCAAAGAAGTATAATGCAATACCAAGAACCGCTGCTGCTCCAATAAGCAGATATTTCGCTGAACTTTCATCTGAATCTGAAGAGCTGGCATCGGTGTCTGAGATTCCTGAATCTTGCTGGACACAATCAGCTGAGGTGTCTCCATCCGGGCAATTAGATTGCGTATTGTCGGTTGTATCAGTGCTGCCTGTAGTATCGGTGTTACCTGTAGTATCAGTGTTTCCAGAATTATCGTTTCCACCAGTATTGCCCGAATTACCGTTTCCTCCGGTGTTTCCGTTATTGACTGGGTCGGTTGATAAGTCGACATTGCTTCCAGTACGCTGGCCATCAGTATCCATTTGAATGTCGTAATAGGAATAAAGTTTCGTAAGATCAACATGAGTATTAGCATGCGAACTGCGATTGATGACGTCGAAGTATCTTTCATCTCCTGTCGTAAAAATTGGGTCGACGGTCATGTTCTTGAGATGGTTAACATCATCTCTGTAATCTCCGTCAAAGGTTGAATTAAGCCAGTCGTGGATTTCACTGTCTGACATATCCGACACATCGTTCCAATGTTGCTTGATATCACTAAATTCATTGCGCATTGCCATTGCCAGTCCGGCTTCTATCGATGCCCATGTTTGTGAGCCATCGACTTCGGACAGTGAGGTGACATCGACGGCTTTGGAGACTCCACCGCCGTTAATTGGCTCCCAATCGTCTTGATTGATTGCAGTCATGATATCCACGTCTCCGAACACTGCCTTGCCTTGAACGACCGTAAGACGAACATCAGCGTCGATTGCTTCGATTAAATTGCGGTATGGGTCATCATGGAAGGTGTCGATAACGACCAAATCAGCATACATTCCTGACTTAAGTTGCCCAACGAATGAATCCCACTTTGCGGCTTTTGCAGGGTTGCTGGTGACCATCTGGGCCATTTCGTAATCAGTAAAGTATGAATCCATAACCTCTTTATTCCAGAGGTCAGCGACCTTGAGTTCATGCAGATTGTTCTTCGAACCACTTGGCCCCCAATCGGGTGCTAGAGATATTGGGACGCCTGCGGCATCCGCAGCCCGAACATTGGTGGTGTTACCGTACAGAAGTAGATTTGAAATTGGTGACCAAACCAAGTCCGAACCCACAGATGCCATTTTATCAAATTGAGCGCGGTCAAGAGCAGCACCATGGATGACGACGGTCTCATCCATGATCAATCCCTTGTCCCACAAGGCATCGAATTCAGATTTACTGCTGCTGTCAACACCTTCTGCCAAGTGAACGAACCACGCATTTAGAGAACCTGACTGGTTTTGAGAGATGAGGTGACTACCCGTATAGTCGCTTTCAGCAGCACCACATACTGCGCATGTCGTGATGCCATCCTGACCGAAATTGTAGAGTTCGATGTTTCGAGATAGCATGCTATCCCAAGCCTGAGTGCTCGAACCTGGGGAGCCTTGAACAGCAGTAACGCCGCCCGATACAGCTTGTACCTCAGCGTACTTCATTTGCTCACTGGCCATGTTCCATCTGTTGTACGACTGAACATTGGTTTTCATCCAAGTGATGCTCGGCCCGTAATCCCAGTTGTTGCCCCACTGGTATCGATTGGTGTAGCCACCTTCATCGGAGCGTTGTTGTTCATTCAAGTGGACGTTAAAATCCCAGAGAGGAATGTGATTGTAGTGCATATGGTTGTGAAGGTCAATTAAGCCAGGATAAATTGTTCCGTTTGTCTCGATGACCGGGACATTGGTTAGATCTGCTTCGATTGGAATTGAGGAGCTTGATGACCATACTGCGTCAATCTTACCGTCTCGAACAAGCACATTGCCTTGGTTCATGACACTCGATTCACTCTCCATTGTGACTACGCGTCCTTTGAGGAGGAAAGCATCCGAACTTTGTTCTTGAACCTTGAAGCATTTTACCATATTGAGGGCTACATTCGAGGCAGGGTCACTTGGACCAAATCCGGGGGTTGGGTCCGCTTCAGCAAGTTGTCCTGAAGAATCCTCAACAATCGCGTTGCCCCAAAAGGCGAACTTGGCTGGAACGTTCATGGTATCGACTATCGTGCCGGAGGTGTCTGAAACTCGAACGGTTTCCCCGTCGAAATAATCCATCACAATGTCGGAATCTGCGCTGAACACCACGATACGTCCATCTGGCTCAATCGTTGTATTCCATGCAAGTTGGCACGGTGGGCTTCCAGAGGTGATGCTTAATTTCCAGTCGGAAACATCGGTGGCGGACGAGCCAGTGTTCCATAATTCAATGAATTGGTCAGAAAACTTTCCATAGTCACCATCACTGTTCCAATCCACTGCACCGTAAATATTGTCAGATGATTCATTTGATGCAAGTTGATTTGGGCTGATGAAAAGTTCGGAGATGACAACGGATGAATCTCGTGCACTGATTTCGTAAGTTTCACTGAGTGTATAATTTGGCTCAGGGCTCGGAATAAGCGGTGCTAAAAAGAGGATGAGGATGATTACGGTCGTCATTCGGGCGAGGCGCATGGGTTGGCGTTCCGCCGTTAGCACATGAACTCGTCGCTTGGTTGTCCATGGACAAACATGTTCAAGTGATGCCGATTTTCGATGATATTTATGGCCTCAGTTGAGATTACCGAACCAAGCTTCTCCGACACAATTGACAATAACTCAATCGTTTTTCTAGACTTTTGGGCGGAATGGTGCGGCCCCTGCAAAGCCTACGGGCCGGTTTACGAGCGTGTCTCGGAAGATTTTCCCGATGTTGTGTTTGGAAAAATAGATACTGAAGCTGAGCCAATGCTCGCTCAATCCTTCAATATCCGTTCAATACCAACAACCGTTGTTTTCAAAGATGGGATTGGAGTTTTCATGCAACCAGGCGCACTTCCTGAAGATGCACTGCGTGATTTAGTCGTCAAAATTGGCGAACTTGATATGGACGAGGTACGTGCTGAAATCGAGGCACAAAATGATGAATCAGGTAATGAGCCGGAAGATTCCTGACCGAACCAAACAGCCGGTGTGTTCAAGAAACCTACCCTCTCCCCTAACAATATGAACTTCCGTCCATGGTTGATTCTTTTTGTCCTGATGACAACCAGTCTGTCAGGTTGCTTTGGAGAGCAACAAATTGATGACGGCGGCATTGAAGCCCCATACGACGTCTATCCAGAGCCATGGGACCGTACTGAATTGCAATACGATGACACGGATATCTACTCTCGTGTGTCTCAAAACGGCTCTTATGCGATTGACGTTGTCCAATCTGTGTTTGTCTCGGTTCCAACCATTACGGCCGCTGATGGTGGCTCAGGCTTAACCGGTGATGCTCAAGTACATCTCGGGTTATGGCTTCCAGTCATCGATGGATGCGATTGGAGCGGCACGAATCTGTCAGAGGAATGCCAAATTCCGGTTATTGCCGAAGTTGGGCCTTACTACAACGATGGCGACGTTGATGCCTTGACACCAGCGGACCGATTGGGTAAATTCCTCATTGAAAATTATGTACCCCACGGATACGGAGTGGCTCAAGTATCGGTGTTTGGAACCGGTGATTCAAACCATTGTATGGACTTAATGGGCACCGATGAACAACGCGGAATCGATGCAGCAGTAACTTGGCTTGGAACACAATCATGGTCGAATGGAAAAGTTGGAATGATTGGAAAGTCATATGACGGTTCAACACCATGGCAGGCAGCCACCTTTGGCAACCCACACTTGGCAACTATTGTTCCGATGTCGGGATTAATCGGCGTTCATGAACTGATGTGGAGAAACGGGAGTATGGAGGCCCGTGGCATGATTATGCACAACGGTGTCTATGGTTCATTTGGAATTGATGGTGATGCTGAAGACCCTGAAAACCTCTGTGAGGGTTATCTGGAGGGATATGTCAATGGTCCTGCAGCATACCTCTCTGGTGGTATGGTTGACTTTGCCGGTAATACGTATTGGACTGAACGCTCTTTCCTTGACAGAGTGGTTGAGAATTACAACGGTTCAATTTACATTATCCAAGGAATGCAAGACTGGAACGTTGACCCTCACATGGCCTTTCCAACTCATCAGATTGTAGAAGCAGCCGGAATTGAAACCAAGACTTTAGCAGGACAGTGGGCACACGATTATCCTGACAGAAAGTCCGGTCATGAAGCATTACCGTCTGGGGAAGGGGCAGAAGCATATCCCTACACTCTACGATGGGATTGGGCTGATGAAATGTTGTACTGGTTTGACTGGTATCTCAAAGATGAAGGAAGAGCACCTACATTGGGCGTGGAAATGCAAGACAACCGTGGAGGCTGGAGATTTGAGACCACATATCCTGCTGACGACACTACATATCTCGAAATAGGCGCAGCAGACATGAATCCAAGTGGTGCTTCCTTAGCGACTACCACTGAAACCATCACACTCACTTACGGTCCGTTTGAAAGCGACGTGTATATTGCGGGTATGCCCTCATTCCATATCCCAGTCACCCCCCATACTGCAAACGGCGCACATGCTTATCTCGAGATGAGTGATGATTCAGGTATGCGTTTGGGTCATGCTGTGATGGATTTCCGATTCGCAGATGGAGGGCGGGACGGAGGTCCAGCACTTGTCGCCTTCACAACCGTCACCGGTAAAATGGAGTTTATGCCTATGGATGTGTATCTTCAAGCAGGTGAATCAATTCACATCTCTATGACACAAACCGGTCAGGACTACATTCCTTCGCCAATCTCAGCAGGCGGATATACCGTGAATTGGGCTGGTGCCACTTTGACCCTTCCAATTGTCAACCGAACTTGTGCTGATTTATTTCAAGCCCCAATGCACGATTATCTTGAAGAATCTGGCCGGATTTGCTGAATCAGTCAAACATAGATAGAATGTCTTGGAATAGGTTCTGTGCGTGCCCTTCACTTCGCTCAACCAGCCGTTTGACAATGAGTTCGGGCGTCGAACGAGCCAAATGATTTCTTTTTGGAGTTCGGTCTACCATCAGTTCGAGGTTTGAATCCAATCCAGTCGCTTCAATTCCATCGACTCTCAGATCGTCACGCCCCGTTGCTTCAAGAATTGCTGGTGCAAGGTGAGTAACGAGCATCATTGTTGTATCGTTTTGTGATTCAGCAGCCAGCAACATACCGGCAATAATTCGGGCACCTGCTCCAGGTTCGGTTATTGCCTCTAATTCATCAGCGAGAATCAACTTCGGAGTGGGGTCACTAACGACATTGGCCAATTCCACCAGTGTCTGTTCGAGTGCTCCGGCACTTTGAGTTCCTCCAGCTTTGGCAAGGATGTGTAAAGCATCGACTTGTCCAACTCGTGCTGAATCAGCAGGAACGGGAAGGCCCATGTGTGCCAAAATGCACGTGTGTGCTAGTAATTCAAGGAGGGTAGTTTTTCCACCCGAGTTCGCCCCGGTAAGTAATGCCAGCGATTGTTGGTCTCCGTCTTCACCTGCATGCCCCAAGCCGTATGTTACTGGATCTGGTTGAGCGCCGAGCAAAAGATGTCGTCCTTGCTCAACATAAATGCCGTGCTCAACCATTTCGGGCATGACGCAACGACGATCTTTTGCCCACTGTGCGATGCAGACCCATTGGTCAAACCCAATCAATGCACGAACGACTTCTTCGCAACGTGAACGAAGTGGTCCGAGTTTTTTAGCGAGTTGTACCATGTGCTCGATTTCTCCACTTTTCAGTTTGTGTTCGAGGGATTGATCGATTTCATCGATAACTTTTCTGTTGATTTTAGCTGGCCACTGAGATGCAAAAATATCGTAAGGGCAACGCACTCCAGTGCCTTCTAGGGCTTGGACAAGACTCTGCTTGGCCTTCTCCATGGCCTCTGCAATTACTTCGCTTGTTGCTTCTTGTAACTTCCTTTGAAAGGCGGCTCCATCGGACAATGCTTCAAGCAACTCCGCTCCACTCAAGTTCATTTTTGCATCGTCCATGGCCTTAGCAACCTCTTCATTGACCTGCTCTTCAAGGCTTTTCACCGTCCTCCATAGTGCGTCCTTGACTTCTGCAATAGTTTCAAGGTCGCCTTGGTCATCTATATTCTCGAGAATTTCGGGAAGATGTTCAAGTCCAATGACGTCGGAGTAAATTTCGTTGAGGAATGGATGTTCGTTTGTATTTGTTCTTGCCTGTTGGACAATTTGTGCAACTACTGATAGTGTCCGAATGTTTTGCTTGAACCAATCAATGGTCTGTTCGGGAAGAGCGGCCTCTTTTGGTCCGTCCTTTGGCATTACAATCCAACCATCGGGTATCTCATTTGGCGCTCCACTTCCAATCCATGTCACCGTCTTGAACACCGTATAATCCTTCCATGTTTCTCCCTCTCCAGGCTGTAATACCCTACACCATTTTTTCAAAGAATCCAAGGGTTGTTTGCTTACAATAACTCGTTCATAGCGTTCGTTGGCAAATCGCGTTTGTCGCAAATTATGAAACAACTTGGCAAGGGACGTCATTTCCTCAGGATGGTTCTTTCCGAAGTTGATTGCATGGCCAACTTTCCTTCTTCTTTCAGCCGGATTTTCAATGGGCATTAGCAATTGCATCCGTTCGCGTGTGGCGGCACATGATGCAAATGCCACGATGTCTTGAAGCAAGGCCTTATGCAGTTTTTCAGCCTCTTTGGTTGCAAGGAATGAACCTGATTGACCGGTGATGAGGCGTGCGAGGTTGAGGGCTCGCTTAGGGGATACTCCATCGATTTCTGCAATGCGAGCAATATCTCCGGATTTTAGTGAAGCAATGGCTTCATCTTCTCCACCAAAATGTTCGGTGATTTTTTCAGCTAATCGATGACCAACTCCAGGCAAAGTACTCAGAACCATAATTGGCATCGCTTGTCAAGGGCTTTTGAGGATATTGCTCATTTCGGCATGGTTTGGACTAAAACTGCATTCACATCAACGCGTTAAACTCAAATGGCAGTGAAAGAACGAACACATAGGTCCAGGCATGAGTACTCATGAAAACGAGCAGCGAGGCCATTCAAGGCTTGAATTCAACATTGTTCTGAGTTCGACTGTAGCTGTTTCGCTTGTTTTTCTCTTTGTTTCAGCAGTTTTTGGCAGTTCAGTTGTCGACATGCTCGAAGACGAGGAACAGTCGAACACCGTCCGTGTCCCGGTTTGGGAGCGCAACACTTTGCCTTACGAAACAGATGGAGATTTTGGCGTCGCTCTTGAAGTTGGGCCCTATGAAATTTTACCAACCGAGAATGAGTGGAATTCTACCCACTATTTTGTTGAGTATACTTTGCCTATCGAAGAGGGTGGCGCAGCACCTGATGACGCTGTCATCAGTCTGGCAGTTTGGAGGCCCAATGTCCCTGAGGGTGTTAAAGTCCCCGTGATTGCAGAATTCGGTCCTTACTTCCAGGAAGCATCGGTTGAAACTCCAACCATCGAAGTTCCTGGGAGTTGGCTAGGTCAGATGATTATTGACCAAATTTTGCCGCATGGATTTGCTTTTGCCCAAGTCTCGGTTTCGGGCACCGGTCGCTCAAACCATTGCATGGACTTGATGGGCAATGCTGAACAACTTGGCAACGATGCAGCAGTTCGTTGGTTTGGAGAGCAAGAATGGTCGAACGGAGCAGTTGGAATGATTGGCAAATCTTACGATGGCAGTACACCTTGGCAGGCTGCTATGTTCGGTGCTGAACATGACTATCTGAAAACCATCGTTCCGATTTCGGGATTGATTGGGGTTAAGGAATTGATGTGGCGTAACGGTTCATCTGAAGCCCGTGCACCAATCATGCACAACGGCGTGTATGGTTCGTACGGTATTGATGGTGATGAAGAGGATTATCAAAATCTGTGCCCTGATTACATCATTGGCCCGGGAACCGGTGCTGCTGCCTACATGTTCGGATCCGAAGTTGCTGGAGATTATTGGTCAGAACGTTATTTCCTTGAGCGAGTCCTCAACAATTACCAGGGTAGCGTCTATCTCATTCAAGGGATGCATGACTGGAACGTTGACCCGCACATGGCAGTCCCGACGCTGAATGCGCTCAAAGATGCTGGAATAGATGCAAAGGGGTTGTTTGGTCAGTGGGATCATGACTACCCCGACCGCCCAGTGCAATTAGATGACCGCTCTGATTTGGGTGGCAGAGGTGGTGAAGCATTCCCCGAAATGATTCGATATGATTGGATGCAGGATCTTCTTGAGTGGTTTGATTTCTACCTTAGGGGAGAAGGTGAGCAACCGGGTCTTTATGTCGAAATCCAGTCGAATCAGGGAGCATGGCGTCTCGAAGACCGCTATCCTCCGAGTGACACCACTGAGGTTCTCTATGATTTGGGAGGCTCCTTAGTAAACACAGGAGGCGGGTCAACCGTTCTCCCGGATGCAAATACCGGGCCAGTATGGGAATCAGAACCGCTTGCAGAAACCCTCTATGTTGCGGGAACGCCTCGCCTTCATGTTGATGTCACCACTGCGAGTGTCGGCGGGCAATTGTACGCTCTTCTCGAAGAATGCGATGAATCAAACAGTTGCATTCACATCGGTCACGCAATAATGGACTTACGCTATTATGCGGGAGGGGAATCAATCCAGACATGGACTCCGCTTGTCCAAACCATCAACGCTAAGATGGAATTCATGCCTCTTGATGCAGAGATATCGGCAGGCAATACCCTGCGTCTCAGCCTTCTATCGACAGGCGAGGATTATCTGCCAGCGAGTACTTCATCAGTTGTGTTTGTACAGGAGGGTGAATCCTCTACTCTGCAATTGGATACTTTCGTACCGGATGACAGAATCTATTTCTCTCCACCTGAGTGTGCACATGAACGTTGCCAGAATGCTTCCTGAGCATTTGGGTTGTATCAATGCCGTGATTACTGGGTGTAAGGTAACTCTAGTTCGACAGCAAACAGAGGGTCTGGGTCGGTGGAATCATGATAGGCTACAACAACGCCACCATCGTTCAAAATTCCCAGTGATGCAAAGTCAAAACGAATATCGTTTCCTGCCCCAGATGTTGAATCTAAGTCACCTTGACCGACGTAGGTCAGTGTGTCCGGTGACATGTCATCAGAATAACCTCGAACGTGGTACACCATGTCAATATCGGGCCCAGTAGTACTTTGATAGCGAATATTCAATACGAAAAGGTCCAAAGCACCGTTCGCTTGAAATTCCCATTCTTCGATGGATGAGGCAACTGTACCCATGTCATAGGTGTGGTTTTGCCAAGTCAGAGCACCGTCAGTTGACATGTAGTGAGTAAACGATGTTCCCGAGTTGGCCACGCAATGTAAGGTTCCTGATGAATCATAATGGCAGTATTCGGAGGGGAATTGAACTTCTAACTCATTCCAAGAGAGCGTAGTGTCCATGTATGCAGCGTTACCATTGTTGTAATAATTCGGGAAAATCAATCCACCGGTCGGCATTGGGAATGCTCGCATTTCTTTGTGTGGTTTGTTAACATCATAGTACGAAGTGAGGCCTTCAGCAGTGAAGTTAAGATCCAACTCGATTACGGGATCATTGGAGTCCCTATCGGTAAATTGGAATGGATAGTAGTTGAGTCCATCGACGCTAATTTGCCCGCCAGCATCAAGCGATTGGTGCCAGAAGTTTGAAACAACGATACTTGCCCAATCTCCGTTTCCAATGGTCGAAGTAATTGGTCCCACTACTTCGACTTGCCATGAACGGTCATAAAACGGCTCAGTTAATCGATTGTAGCACCACTTCCATTCATCCTCTGACTCGTCGTAAAGAATGGCATAGAATTTGTCAATTTTTCCATCTGCGCCAATGTACGGGAACCAAGACATGGAGATGATATCCCCATTTGTTGCTTGGACAATGCTGCCTTCGCCTAATCCTTCTTGTCCCGGATTGGTTGGTACAGCAGTGACGCACTGACCAAGGGCCGGTAACACGCCGGGGATGTAGGTGTCCCATTCATGTCCTCGGTCTTCGCTAAAGACTGGATATTCTCCACCGATATTGAGTATATCTCCTTCGATGGTGGTGGCAAGGTAGTGTTCACAACAATTGCCACCTTTACTGGCATCGAAAACAGCCCACGACGTATTGGTTGATTGATTCGTTCTCAAATCAACTGTCATGAACATTCGAGGGTCTTCATGTGCAATTGAATCTATCAATTCATAGGTGTCCCAAATTGGGTCCTCAACTACATCGTTGTCGAGCAGTTCTTCCCCTCCGCCAAAACAACCTGCAAGGACAGTCGAGGCGACCAATAGAACAGACAAGATGAACTGGCGCATGACATTGCCTATCGGCACATTGCTTTGAATCCGTCGCTGAACTCGTCAGTACGAAATTATCGGACAGAAAACCAAACGGTAGTCCCATCGACTTCAAAGGAATCTGCATCTGATTCGTGCTTCTCCGAGCTTTCGTGGAACACTGCTGCTGAAGCACGTGTTTCAGTAACAATCCATTGCTTGTCAGTCTCAAACATTTCAGGGGCATTTTTAGTCCAAACTTCCAAATCGATTGTTGCCTCAATTTCGAGATTGAGGTCCTTTCTTTTTGCTTGGATTCTTCGGGTAATATCCCTTGCAAGACCTTTGGAAAGAAGTTCGTCTGTATCGTTCATGTCAAGAACTAAACTGATTTGTTGAGACTTTTCACCTTGGCCGATGGTAACGGTAGACGCAGCAAAACCTTCACGTTCTACCCGTCGTATTTCGACGTCTCCCTCATCGATTGAAACACCGAGGATTTTGCATGTTCCAGATTGAATAGAAGCGAGTAATTTGGACGGATTTTGAGCATTCTTAATTTCTCCGGCAACGGCATTAACCTCACTTCGAGCTTTTGGAGCAAGTGCCCTAAAGTTAGGAGCCAACTCAATTTGTTGGAATCGGTCAAGATCATTTTCCACTTCGATAGACTCAACATTCAATTCTTCTGCTAAAATATCGTGGAATTCAGCCATATCAGGTCCTGAAACAATCCATCCTTGTGCACATGGTAGGCGTTGTCTTCGGCCTGCCTCGACACGGATTCTTCTTCCAACTTCAGCTAATTCACGAACCAACGCCATGGTCGCTTCAAGTGAAAGGTCTTGTGGAGGGAGTTTCGCAGTGGCTGCCGCGACATCTTCGTCCCAATCATCTGCTGTTGCGCCCTCGATAGAACCTGGTGTTCCTAGCGGCCAGGCTGCTTGATGGACAGTTAAACCAGTGAGGTTTCGGTGAATGACGTCCACCATAAATGGGCTTACCGGCGCTACCAACCGACAGACGGTTGTCAAAATTTCATGAAGAGTGTGCTGACAGGCTATTTTGTCGGTAGTTTCAGCATCGTCCCAAAGTCGGCGACGGCTCCTTCGTACATACCAATTTGAGACATCGTTGACGATGAAATCTTCGAGGTCTCGACATGCTTTGTGGAAGTTCCATCCTTTGAAATCGGCATGATAATTTTGTGCAGTCGTCGCGAGTCGCGAAAGAATCCAACGGTCAAGAGATGAACGTGAGCCCACATCCGAGGTCGACTGTTCGGGGTCAAAGCCATCGATGGCAGCATAATCTGCATGGAATTTGTAAATGTTCCACAAGGTAAGGAACATTTTGGCATAGGTTTCTCGAACGCCATTTGAATCGAACTTGAGTGGATTCCATGGCGCTCCTGCTGTGACCATGTACCACCGAGTTGCATCGGCTCCCTCTCGATTAAAATGGTCCCAAGGGTCGACAATATTGCCTCTAGATTTCGACATTTTCTTGCCTTCAGCATCTAAAATCAAACCTAAACTCAAACAGCGCTTGTACGCCGGTTTATCAAACACAGTCGTTGAAACGGCAAGTAAAGTGTAGAACCATCCACGAGTTTGGTCAACGCCTTCACAGATGTAATCAACAGGGAAAGAAGCATCGAAGGTTTCTCCTCCGTCAAACGGATGATGCCACTGAGCGAATGGTGCGCAACCAGAATCGAACCAGCAATCCATGACAAAGGGCTCCCTGTGCATTGGTTTTCCGTTTTCTGAAACCAATGTGTACCCGTCAACAACAGGTCGGTGGAGGTCGACGTCGTCAGGACAGTCCGGATTGTCAATGCCGGCAGCAACTGCTCGAGCGACTTCGCTTTGAAGTTCTGCAATCGAGCCGATACATTTCATGTTTCCTTCATCGTCTCTCCAAACTGGAAGAGGAGTTCCCCAATAACGTTCACGAGAAATCGCCCAGTCTTTCACATTGCGCAACCACTCGCCGAATCGACCTTCACCAACCCAGTCAGGTGCCCATTCGACTCCGTCGTTAAATTCTAAGAGGCGTTCTTTGACCGCAGTCATCCGAACAAACCATGAATCCATGGCGTAGTAGAGAAGGGGGTGGTCGGTTCTCCAGCAATGTGGATAATCGTGGAGGTAGGATTTTTCGCGATACAGAAGACCACTTTCAGGACCTTTTCCGTTGCTGCCACCTGATGCAGAAAGCAACTCAATGATTGTTTGGTCACATTCTTTGACGTATCTGCCGTCAAGTTGAGCATGGGTTCCCACAATGAAAGCACCATCCATGTCAACGGTATGGTAAGCCGGAAGACCAGCCGCCATACCCAAATTGTAGTCGTCCTCACCGTACATTACCGCGGTGTGGACTACGCCGGTTCCGTCGGTTGTTGTGACCCAATCTGCTTCAAGTACGGTCCAAGCAGTTGACGAATCTTCACGTGGGACAGCATCTGGGAATAGCGGTTCATAGGCTCGACCGACCAGGTCTGAGCCGGGGAATTCTTCGATAATTTCAACGTTGTGTCGAAGAACTTCCTTCATCAAATCTTTCGCCAAAATAACCTCTTCACCAACAGACGCACCGCCTGCTCCAATCCAGTTTTCAGCCTGCTCAGTGACTTTAACGCGCACATAGACCACTTCAGGGCCAACCGCAAGTCCAACATTCCCTGGCAACGTCCAAGGAGTCGTTGTCCAAGCAAGAATACTCGCATCTTGGTCAATTAGTTTGAACTTAACATAGACCGATGGTTCCTCTACTTCTTTGTAGCCCAAGGCCACTTCATGACTGGAATAAGACGTTCCGGTTTGAGGACAATACGGGAGAACTTTATGACCACGATATAGGAGTCCTTTGTCGAACATTTGCTTCATTGCCCACCAGCATGATTCGACATAATTGTTGTCCAGCGTCACATAGGGATTATCTAAATCGACCCAGTAAGCCATACGCTCGGTCATTTCTCTCCATGCCGATTCATAGGTCCAAACGGAGTCACGACAAGCTTGATTGAAGTTGTCCATCCCATAAGCCTCAATCGCTTCATTCGACATCAAATCCATTCTTTTCTGAACTTCAATTTCAACGGGCAGGCCGTGAGTATCCCATCCACCTTTCCGTTCGACTCGGAATCCCTCCATTGTCTTCCATCGGCAGACCAGATCTTTGTAAGCACGTGCAACGACATGATGGATACCCGGTTTGCCGTTTGCTGTAGGTGGACCTTCCAAGAAAATGAATGGAGCGCCGTTTCGATTTGAATCAATTGAGCCTTGGAAAGCATTTTCTTTTTTCCAAGCATCCAGCAATGAGGTCTCGAGTGCTACTGCATCGAGTTCGCCCGCGGATTGTGGTCGTGCCATAGCCGTGCGAGAAGAGGTTTTGACTTGAACCTCACCCTTGGCAAAACCCGTACTTGTCGAAGTTTGCTGCAGTTCATTGTGTATGATTTTGGTTCGAGGGCGCAGAGGCTGACAACGCATGTTTGAAGTCCTTTAACCGACACGGAGGAACATGACAGGCTCAACGGCGCGTCGCAGTGCATTGTTCCTTTCCTTACTGATGCTGGTTGGTGGCCCTTTGGGTACCTTCATGATTTCAAATGATTTCAACGAGGATTCTTCCTTCCTTGAGCCAGCGACAACCCCCCTGTATGCCGGAGCTGGAGATGATGCAGTTGTCCAGTTGAGCGGAAATAGCGTGTATGATGAAGCGTTCACTGTAGATGTACCTAGTGAATCACCCGTTACCGACATTCATCTCTCAATGAAACCATCAGTTGACCAAACTCAACACGGGTTTGAATGGACGGATGCCTCGATTTGGAGTCATAGTTCATCAGTTCTCAACGGAACGTTTGTCGAAAACAATGTTCTTACTGGCAACGGAGCGGGTACCCTGTGGGATTTCAACTCGAATGCCGCAGGTTGGACCTTCTCAAATTCGTACTCGGGGCGTGTAACTACTCCTGCTTGTGGATACAATGGCAGTTCAGGAGGTTCGATTCGAACCCACGCCGGCTCCACATATGCTACTTCACCGATTACTGACTTTTCTGGCGTCTCAGCCATGCCCTTCCACGCTTGGGTGCACGAGGGGCGCTCAGGGTGCGGGGAAACTCCTGATAGCGGAGAGAACTTGCAATTTCAGTATCGAACCTCAAGCAATACTTGGACGACCTTTAAAACGTTCACTGCTGCAGGTTTTAGTGGGACTCCACAGACGAACTTCCAGTACATGACCATGCTCCCACCAGCTGCATTGCACACGAATTCTCAAATCCGAATTCATCAAACTTCAGGTTCAAGCACCTGTTGTGACTTTTGGTTTGTAGATGATGTGCACTACGCAACCCCTCCATCTGCAGAATGGACTAGCCCTTCAATCGGCTTTTCTTCGAGTTCATTCCAAGTTGTTGAGAGCGGGCCGTGGGCTCCACTCTATCTCGATGCAAGCATACCTGAGGGGGCTAATCTCAGCTGGACAGTTATTGATACATCAACCGGAAACCCGATTCCCGGAATGACGGGTACAGACATGGGTTTGATTCCGCTGAATGGGGTGGATTGGAAATCGGTCACATCAGTCAAACTTCATCTTTATTTTGAGCCATCTGCAAATGGAGAAATGCCGCAAGTGTACTCTATTAGCGGCGACGGAAGTTATTATTCGTCTTTTTCGGAGGAACCATATGACCGTGGTTGGACAATGAGTGGTGGAGCAACTCATTCTACGTTCAACAAATCGGTACTCGGAGTTTGGAATGATACGCTAGAATCACCATGGTATTCATCCACTGCTGCATTAGCCGAAGTGTATGTTGATGCAACTACGGTTATGGCTCAGGCTCAAATCCGAACTTCGGAAAGTCTGTCTTGGAACAACATCAGCCTTCCTTATTCATTGAGTCTGCTCGGTGACGAAGGCACTGCTGGGTCGCACCAACTTCGATTCACTTCAGCTTCGAACAACAGTTCAGACTCTTGGGAAGTGTTTGATGTTACCATGGGTGTGTATGGCGGCATTCTACCGGCTGCACCGGCAATTGATTTTTACAAAGATGGAGTTTTCGAATGGGGCGGTAGCGATGCCCGAGTAGGTTCATGGGGATGGCAAGACCGATTTGAGAACGGCCTAACGTATATTTCTGCGAATCCCGGAATATCGGGTAGTTCATCGGCAAAGGCATGGATTCCAGCTACTGAACCCACCAGCTTTGGTTTTAGCGCACTGTCTTCGAGTGGAAATCTTTCGTCAGTCAATCTGAACCATGACGGTCAAACTATTGCTAATTGGTATGTTGAAGGTGGTTCATCACATTTCACCCTCAATCAAACTCAGCTTGCAGACTTGAATGCGTCCGTGTCGAGTACCACATCTCTCGTGAGTGGTTTAGGCACATACTTTACCGAAGTTGAAATCGAGGTGTTTGGAACCGGCCTGGTTACTCTTGCGGGACTTGGGGTCCCCTATGAAGCACAATCAACGCTCATGGCAACTTCGGATTCTCCATTTGTTCTGGGATTAAACGGTATCCGGAATGGACTCTCTTCAGTTGGTGGAGTTCACAGCATCCCTCTACCGTTGACCTCTGATACCGCTGGTGGACTTCATGTTGCTATTGAAGGTCTCAATTTCTCTTCAAGCGTTGAACTCCTCAACATGAATATGCACACTGACGGCCCTGTCCTTACGCCGAGTCAATTTTGGAATACGTTAGAGACGACGTTCAAAGTCTCCTCTTCAAGTGCCACATCTGTTCGACTCGACATTGTTGGAGGCAACCATTCAGCATCTTGGACCCTTCCTCTCAACGGGGGAACTCCTTTCGGTACCGGGGATTCATCAATTGTTGAACTTCATCCCCAGAATCCTGTGACAAGTTTCACCGACGGCAATGAGATTACGGTCAATGTGACGTTCCGATTAGAACCCTCATGGGATGATTCGCCAATCCTTCATGCCTCATCACGCTTGCTTCTTGCCAACGGCATACTTTCAATACCTGCCACTCATACTTGGGGGGTCACTGGAATTCAGGGTTATGAAAACGACCTGGAAATTAAGAATGTGATGTTTAGCGATTCGTTTAATCAGGAATTATCGCCCTCACATTACTACATTAAGGCAGGTTCAACAATTCAAATCAGTGTGCAGATTGGATATGAAGGAATCAACACTCACGCTGCTTTCGCTGACGGTGACGCAGTGGTGGAGTTTTTCCGAGGTGAAACTTTGGTCTCAAACACCACTGTTTTAGAAGGCAATATGTGGAATTTCACGGATAATGTTCCTTTTTCCTTTGGAACTGCAGTCTGGCACTTTGAAGTGAAGTCATTGAGCGGTTCCGGTACCACTCAAGACGCAATTTACACTCGAACATTCCATATCGATTCGATTACCCCCCAGGTCCTCGAGGTTAACATGGATCGCTTCGACCACAGAATTCCATCAACAACACAAACGGTACAGATTCAAATCACCGACCAACCTGTTTTACCTCAAAACATCAATGCTATGGTTTGGAAGGAATGGGCTGATGATACAAATATGAATCAGTTGCCAGATGCAGATGAATATAACGAAATGTCGTTGTTCCTGCCAAGTAATTTATCCACTCTCATCGGCCAATACACGTTCATGATTGACGATACAGGTGGCAGTTTGGGACACAAAGTTGCTGCCTATCTTGTCGGTTCAGATAACGCAGGTCATCCGCTTGATTTCGGTGGCGGGAACGGTAGTGATGAACACCTGTTCATGTACCAATTGGCTACCGATGGTGCGCCTACTGTTGCATCAAACGCTTTCTCTCATGTAGGTGGTAAGAAACCTTGGCTGCACCCAGATATGCCGTATGAATTCAACGTCAATATTGTCGAACCGAACGGTGGCTCTGATTTGTCAACAGTCATTGTTGAATTGGCCTCGAATCAAGGAAGTGACCCACTACCCATTCGATGGGATTTCACCACAGGAAATTGTACTACAACAAGTCCACATGTCATCATTGTTGACTGTGAAATGCTTGGCACTAACGGCCCTGCAAGTCCCTATGAGAGCGATATGACCTTGAACGTTAAGATGCGTTTAGCGTGGACCACTCCAGACTTGGGAGAAACTCGTAGAGAGCCTGGTATTCGGGTCAGTGACCGCGCTGGACAGGAAGTTTTCCTAGCCTTCCCTGAGCACCGTTGGCGATTTTCTGCTGCTATGGAGGTGCCCGAAGAGAGTGTAAACCTTATTTTGTCGCAAGGTACATTGCTTGGTGACGGCGCCCGCCTTGCTCCAAGCAGTCCATTCGAGGTTTCAGGATGGATTGTCTTCTCTGAAACCGGTCAAATTCCTGATTTCGATTGCAATGTCGATATTCTGTTTGACGGAACGATTACTTCAGCCTCTTCTCTCAACGGCATTTGGTCTGTTGCTCTGCAAGCTCCCTCGACAACAACAACGATTCCAATGACCTGGAGTGTGGGTTGTCTTCAAGGTCAAGGCGTTGACTCAACTGACCAAATTAATTCTGTACGTTGGATTATTGTCGATGGAACCGGACCGGAACCTGTCGAGGTTTCCAACCCGAGGCCGAGTTCAGTTCTGGAGGCAGAATCACATGAAGTTCGAATTCTCTTATCTGAAGATGGCGGTTTAGATGTTGAATCACTCGAACTCGTATGGTGGGTCGAAGAGAAAGAAACCGGTGACCGTATTCGTGACGGAATAGAACCGCTCACTCTTCTTGGTCCAGATATTTCGGGATTGCGACTCGAAGTCTTTGGTTCATTTAATCTCAGTGAAATTACGAAAGAGATGCTTGAGAATCGTCTTACAGTACACATTTATGTGTCAGGCAGAGATTTAGCCGATAACGAAGTTCTGGGCCTAGGCGGCACGCCAGCAGGCACACCCGTTGGTGTATGGGACATGGTATGGCTCAAGCCTGAGTTTGAATTGCAGAGCGGTTCGGTTAGTTACTCTCGCTTCTTGGTTGAAGTGGGTCAAACCTCTATCGTCACCGCATACGTTGAAAACACCGGAACTCTCGACGGTTCAGTCGAGGTAATTTTCCTTGAAGTTCTCGCAGATGGGAACCGCTCCACACTACGAAGAGTTACTGTTCAGATTCCTCAGGGCGGTGGAGTTCCGGTGACGACCGACTGGAATCCTACACAAACCGGTTTACAATGGGTAGAGGTTCAAATCGCCGATGGAATCACTTCCATTGGTCCATCTATTGATGTTCGACCGCAACGAGAAGAATCTTTGACTGAACGAGTGTTTGGAGACGTCCACCCCTTGCTTGGTTCTTTTGCCGCTTTACTGTTCCTTTCGATCGTTCTTACGGGCCTAATTTGGGCGCGGAAAATGACACTCAACAAAGGAGCAAAGTCTGAATACGACTGGGATGAATATTCATCTGAATTTGAAGATGATGAGTATGAGGACGAAGACGAATATGAAGACGAAAATGTGGTTTCGGGAGTTGGTACTTCGAGTGCTGCTGCCGCTGCTGTTGCCTCTGCACAAAGCACACCTTCTTCAACTACTCAAGAAACGGATTGGGTGAAGGGTTCGGATGGTTATTGGTGGTATCATGATAAGGCTACAAACGAATGGTGGTACAAGAATGCTGATGGAGAAATTGTCCGTCTCTAACCTATACTCTGAAGTGGTATCATGGGTCGTTTGATTGGTCTTATGCAAGTTGACCCAACGGTGGGTGATTTGGCTGGAAATGCGTCGCGTCTTGAGCATCTGGCAGAATTGGCAGCACAACATGGCGCAATTCTTGGCGTTACCACTGAACTTGCAATTTCGGGATATCCGCCACGTGATTTATTGTTACAAGACGAATTTATCTCACTCTGTCAAAAGAAAGCAAGTGCGCTTGATGTACCTATTCCAGTTCTTGTAGGCACCCCCATCGAATCTCGGGGGAACCGCCAACTTCCTGCCAATGGTGTTGTCCGTGCCGGTTCATTGGACGCACATCCTAGTGGTGAGGATAATTCTCATGTCATTGCACGTAAACAACTTCTTCCAACCTACGACGTGTTTGATGAGGCTCGATATTTCCACCCGGATAATCGCTCAGGTATCGCACGTACAATTGCTCAACTTAATCTTGGAGTCACTGTCTGTGAAGATGCGTGGCAAGCGGCTGAACTTACGCCTTCATCGTATTCTGCCGACCCGATTGAACACCTTGCTGAATGGGGTCGGCAAGGGGTACTGCTGGACGCAACAGTGAATCTTTCAGCGTCGCCTTATCACGCCGACAAATTAAGTGCTCGAATTCATGTCTGTCGTACGGCTGCACGAGTACTTGGCCATCCCTTTTTACTCGCCAATCAAGTTGGCGGCAACGACGATCTCCTTTTCGATGGCAATTCACTTGTTGCATGGCCAGACGGGCGAGTGGTTGTGGCTCCTGCGTGGAGAGAAGGGGTACTCTTGGTTGACATTGAAGATGCTAAAAACTGCACTTGGGTCGATTCAAAATCACCCGATGCATTGCGAATTGGTCACGATGTGATTCGTCAACTCTCACCAGATGATCAGGGACATGAATACGATAAAGAACTGCTTGAAGACCTTGCAGACGCCGTAGTGACTGGTCTGTCGGACTATTGCAGGAAATCAGGAATTACATCAATCGTATTGGGTTTGTCAGGTGGGATTGATTCTGCTGTTGCAGCATGTGTGGCAGCAGCAGCGGTTGGTCCAGAAAATGTCACTGGTATTGCCATGCCAAGTCGCCATTCATCGCAGCACTCGATTGATGATGCACGCTACACTGCCGAATCACTTGGCCTTGTTTTTGACTTAATTGGAATCGACGAATTCCATGCTTCGGTCGAATCCTCGATTGGAGAAATGCTCAGTTCAGGTCATCCGGTCGCCTCTGAGAATCTACAGGCTCGACTGCGCGGATTGTTGGTCATGGCACACGCCAATGCTCAAGGTCGAATGGCGATTGCTACGGGCAACAAATCTGAATTGGCTCAAGGTTACTGCACTCTGTACGGCGACATGGCAGGAGGATATGCCCCTCTAGGCGATCTGTATAAGATGCAAGTTTACGGGCTTGCTGATGTGTTTAATCGTAGAGCAGAAGTTGCAGGAAAGGCACCCCCGGTAAACCAATCGACACGGACCAAACCTCCGTCTGCAGAATTAGCTCCCGATCAGAAAGATGAAGATTCTTTACCGCCTTACGCTACACTCGATGCAATCCTTCACGCCCACATCGAAGAGGGATTGGACGCACAGGCGATTGCCGATAAGGGATTCAATCGAGACGTGGTTGTTGAAGTCTTAATGAGACTCGAGCGCAGCGAACACAAGCGCTGGCAGATGTCTCCAGCACCCCGAGTTTCAAATCGCGCTTTTGGCCAAGGATGGCGTCGACCTTTAGCTTCACGGCATGACTGGCGCCATTAACGTGAGAATGAATCAAAAAGCCCATGCCTTTCCTCTAACCATGCAGGCCACGGTATCGAACATTGCCGGATATCGATTTGTCGAACTGCCAGACCGAGATGAACTGCGTGAACCCTTCCAGTCTCAATGCAAAAAAGCTGGACTAAAAGGAACAATTCTCTTGTCACACGAAGGTATCAATTTCTTCTTAGCAGGGGCACAAGAAGGGATTGAAACATATGTCGATTTTCTTGAATCCGATGAGCGTTTTTCAAATATGGATTTGAAATATTCCTACACGGATTACCAACCGTTCAACAGAATGAATGTCCGTCTCAAGAAAGAAATTATTTCGTTAGGAATGGACAATGTCAAACCTGCACAGCGTACAGGAGAGGAAATCTCTCCGCTTGAATTCAAACAATGGTTGGATGATGGCAAGGAAGTAGCGATTCTCGATACTCGTAACGATTATGAAATTCGATTGGGTACTTTTGAGAATGCAATTGACCTTGATATCAAATCGTTTCGAAAGTTCCCCGAGGCCATCCAATCGCTTCCAGAGGAAATGAAAGATACTCCAGTCGTGATGTTCTGTACCGGAGGGATTCGTTGCGAAAAGGCCAGTGTGGTGATGATGGATGCAGGATTTTCGAACGTGAAACAACTCAAAGGTGGCATTTTGGGTTATTTCGAGGAGGTTGGTGGAAAATATTGGAACGGAGACTGCTTTGTTTTCGACCATAGAGTCGCATTGGGTTCTGATCTCAAGCAAAGCGATGTCGTACAATGTTTCGCTTGTCGACAACCACTTACGCCCAAGGAACAACAATCCAGCGATTACGTGATTGAAGTTTCATGTCCTCACTGTATTGATGAGAGATAATTCACCAAATCAGCCATTCACCGGTTGTTTGTCCGTGGCTCCAAGCATGTACTTCGTGCCCTCTACTTCCATCATGAGAAGCGAACAAAAGATGATGTTCAGTTATGGTTAGTCCACCGTATGTGCCTGTTGCTGAATTGTTCCCCGAACCAATCCAAGGGTCGTATACAAGCGATAGCTCCACATCGTCGAAGTGCCATAGGCATGAACCGGTTTCTGTCCCATCGATTTTTCCTGAACCAATAAAAAACAAGTGTTGTTCTAAAACTGCAAAGGCGAGAATGTTCGAACTTGCCATTCCAGGGCGTAAGTCTGTCACAACAGCGGTCCCAGATTCGGTACCGTCACTGGAACAAATCTCATGAGCCACTCCGGGTGCAACACAGTCGAACCAAACTTTCTGGTTGTGAACAATTCCACCTGCCCAATCACCGGGTGCCACAATGTTACTAGAAAGAATCTGGGTCACTCCAGAGGTAAGGTTGTGGCTCCATAATCGAGGGTCGACACCCGAAGTCAAAGCATCAAACACCAGCCTGTCTTCGACAAGGTGAATCCCAAGATGTTCGGCAGTATGCTGCGAAGGGTTTCCCGTTCCTTCGTGTTGAAGTGAGGTTAACCATTGGTAATTTCCATCCTCGTACAAACGTAACAGTTGACGACCGTTCTGCGCCTCTGCCACCGCTATTAGAGTGCCATCGATAATACTCGGAGCGTTGGGCAGGCTGGAGCCTGAAGGGTTGATGTTCCAACTGGTTATAACGCCATCAAGAGTAAGTAAATGAGGTTCAATATCACCTCCACTTTTGGCTGAAAACCAAGCATGAGTTTGGTTTGAATGCAACATTTCACCGCCTAAAGAGGTCATTCCAGCCGATTGTGAATAGAGCTGACCGCTCTGTTGGCTGGAAAAATCCGGATGTTCAAAGGCTGGAACGGCGTATGTGCCATCACTCCACATCAACACGTCCGCAGCACTGTTGAGCAGTACTCCACGGCCCCAATGCACCATCGTCGATGCTGAAGAAACCGGTATTGTCGCGCCGTTTGAAGTGATGAGGTTGGTTCCAGAGAGTGTTCCATCGCTGACCCAAAGTTGACGTCCGTTCACACCATCATCTGCATCAAAGAAGATGTGTTCACCGTGCGCAGTCATCACCGAATGCATTCCCAATTCCTTGCCGGGTAGAGAGTCTCCAGAAGGATGAATGTTTGACAGTAGAACTGCTGAACCGTCAAGTCCGTCACTTATCCACAGTTCACAGCCGTCAACACCGTTGACACCAGCCATCAAAATGTGCTGTTGTTCAGAATTCCATGCTAAGGCGTCGCAGTTGGTTGTAACTCCGTTAGCAGTTCCAATCGAAAAATCAGTGATCGGGCCGAAAAGCAAAGGTGTACTGCAAATGTTCAGTGAGGAATGTACCTCATCGTCGTGAAGAATTCCATCTCGGGCTTCTCCTTGGCCAATCCCATCATCGACTCCGAATCGTAAAACAATTCCAGAAGGACATACCGAGGCTGGAGGTTGATGTTGTTCCACCAGCGCAGGTGCTCCGTTCTCTCCATCTGCACCTTGCTGGCCATCCGTGCCTGTCGCCCCATCATTTCCTGCAGCGCCATCGTTGCCGTTAGAACCCAAAAGTCCGTCACAAACCTCAACACTGGTTGCTCGCTCAGCAGCGTCTAAATCCCCATTGCTGTTGTTATCAATTCCACTGTGTATGGTGATGCCTCCGTTTACACATCCGCCTTGACCAGAGGCGAGGTGCTTGATGTCAATCAAGTTCTGTGCGGTAATTTCGGTATTTCCTGGAGCACCTTGGGGGCCAGAAAGCCCTTCCTTGCCGTGGCAGACTTTTGTTGATGACGTAACTTCGTCTTCGTCCAAGTAAGCATTACTGTTGAGGTCGTTACCTATCAAGATTTCAGCACCGCCTTCGGTGCACATAGAATCTGCATCGCGTCCTTCGGTGCGCACCAGCATTTCATCGGCATCTTTTCCGTCGATAGCATTCTCTGAAAGCGAATCCAATGTGACATAGGAATAGGTCGAAAGACACAGTGCTAGTGTGATAAGAACAGTTTGCAGAACGGTTAGTGCTTTCTTTTTTCGAGAAACAGTGGGTTTTCCATGCGTCTGTTTCTTGTGTTTTGATGTTGCAAAAGGCTGACTAGTCTGTGCTTTTTTCTTTGCAGGTTCACCTGCGATAGGGCCGTTGAAATCCGTTTGAGGTTGGGATGACATAATTGTTGTTAATTTCGTCAAAGGTATCAAATCCTTCGGTGAAAACTCTGATTTTGAAATCGAATCCATTTCCGGCGCTTTGATGAAGGGATGAGTTCAAGGGTACAGTCGAATTCCGCACACTATGGACCTTCCACCGCGACTTGCATCGCAACTTGTTGGTGAAGAGGGCCCAACCCGGCAGAAAGCAGCTCGTTTAGTTGTTGATTTAGCCGGCACTGCGGGTGCTACAGGATTTGTCGAAGTCGACCACGCTCATGTATCTGGCGTATCAGTGATTACCGGAGGGCACGGATTACGTCGATTTTTATCAGACCTTTCAAGTTCTGGTGACGGCAAGGTGTCTATTCCGACCACTTTGAATTCTGCTGGATGTGACAAGGAGAAAATGAAAGAAATGGACATTGACTGGCCGGATTTTCTTGAACAGCAATTTGAAATTGTTGATGCCTACTCTAAACTCGGCATTCAATCAACGCTTTCGTGTACCCCTTATGATCGAGGGGTTGATGATGAGAGCGGTATTGCATCGTGGGCAGAATCCAATGCTGTTTGCTTCTCGAACACATGGACATCCCTGATTACCAACCGTGAATCTGGCTTATCGGCCTTAGCCACTGCGCTAACAGGTTTTGCGCCGAAATGGGGTCTACATCTTGAGGAAAATCGGGTGCCAAATATACATGTTAGGGTTCAATGCGAACTTGAGACTCTCTCAGATTGGTCAATTCTCGGCGATTGGATTGGTAAGCAGGTACGTCCCGATTGGAACGTACCGTGGGGGCCTATGCCTTTCATTCAGGGACTTCCACACAACGCAAGTTTTGCACGAAAGAAAGCATTGACTGCCGCAGCAGCAAATTACGGCACTCCAATGCTGTGGGCTGAAGGTCTTTCTGCAGACCCTCCTTTGTCGAAAACAGTCGATGGCACATGGGCTCATCCCAGCGACGGATGGCAGGGTGAATTGGTCTTTACTGAGGCTGATTTGCAGTCTCGATACGAAGCTCTTGAGCCGAAAGGTCAAGTGGATTTGGTGGTCATTGGATGTCCGCAAGCCAGCTTAGAGGAAGTACGAATCACCGCCGCTGCAGTCCGTGCACATTCTGAGATGGGGGCGAAAATTCCTAACCAGCGCCTCTGGGTATTCACCAGTGGAGAAAACTATGAACTCGCATTGGCGGACGGAAGCATCACTTTGCTTGAACAAGCCGGGGCAATTATTTTGAAAGACACATGTCCTGAAGTAACTCCTTACAATCGAGCACATTACAATCATCTACTCACCAACTCACTCAAAGCAGAGCATTACCTTACCAGCGGCCTCAATCGCCTTCCAACCAGCGTGATGTCGATAGTTGATTGTGTGAATCATGCCTTCAATCCCTCTCTTTCTTCGGGGCCACGGCCGGTTCTGCACGCAAAATCTCAACCGCAGCATGCGAGTGCAAAGGTGGCACAGTTTGGTGACCAGAAGCTTACTGGTGCGCCTCTTTTGAGTCAAGGTGATTTTTGTGTCACTGGCCCAGCAATGGTTACCGACGTACCCATTACTTACCTTGGGTATGTTCATCGCGATACTGGAGTTGTTGAGGAAACTGGTCACCCCCTTGACGGTAGGGCAATTGAGAATTCGATTCTAATCTATCCCAAAGGTTCCGGCTCTACCGTTGCACCTTACGTCTTGATGGGTCTTTTGTATACCGGTAAAGGGCCCACAGCTATTGTTAACAGAGATGTGTGCCCTCTGACCTTACCCGCCTGCTCCTTGCTGGATGTCCCGTACGGTCATGGATTCGACAAAGATCCATGTATGTCGATTAACGATGGAGACATCGTTGAACTCAAGTCGGAACAAGGTGTTGTAACACTAACGGTCGTTGAACGAGTGCAATGAGGTGAACATCTTGGCAGTTCGGCGAATTTTAGTGACCGGTGGTGCAGGATTTATTGGTTCGTCATTGTGTGAACGATTGCTCAGCGAAGGTCACATTGTTCTTGCGTTTGATTCTCTGTTTAGGGGGAAAGAAAGTAATCTTGCATCGATTAGTGAACATCCGAATTTTCAATTTATGAAGGGTGATGTCCGGGATATTGATCGTTTGGATGATGCTGTTGAGGCACTTGTTGGCGTTGATATCATCTATCACCTTGCAGCAGTAAACGGGACAAAATGGTTCCATGAAGCGGCACATTCGGTTATTGATGTCAACATTAACGGGACTTTACGAACTCTTGAACTTGCAATGGCTCATGAAGCACGATATGTTTTAGCATCCTCTCCAGAAGCGTTTGGAGAGGCAAAACAGCAACCAATTCAAAATGGAAACGATATGACTTTTACTGACCCTGCAAAACACCAACGTCATTCCTATGGAGCAAGCAAATATCTTGATGAAGTTGCTTGCCAACACGCAGTCCGAGAAGGGTTGGATGTCCGAATTGTACGGCCATTCAATGCGTACGGTCCTCGCCTCCTTGGTGATGAATACGGTCAAGTCGTCGCTATGTTTTTCCAGGCTATTCTCAAGAACCAACCTATTGAACTGCATAACGGAGGGGAGCAAACCCGTTCATTCACTTGGATTGACGATATTGTCGACGGATTTTATCGTGCTGGAATAATGGACTCGGCTATCGAAGGTGGTTCTCTTTCTGGAATAGCAGTGAACATTGGTTCAACTGAAGAAGTGAGTATACGTGATTTACAACAGCAGATATATTCTGTTGTCCAAACATCTACATGGGGTCAAGAAATGCCGGAAGTTCGTATTGCAGAGGGGTACCATGGAGACGCAAAGCGAAGACTTCCAGATTGCTCAAGCACTGAACAGATGTTGGGCTGGACCACAAAAACAGATTTGGTTCAAGGATTAACATCAATGTGGAGACAATTGCGCTGATCACTTTTTGCCATAGTGTTTGAGCACTTTTTTACCCCATGTGTTTGGAGCAGGAGTAAGTCTGTCATGCCCGTGTTGACAAAGTATGTCTAACCCTTCAGGTGGAATCGATTGTTCTGAGGTCCACAGGCCTGTAACGCGTAGTACTGCTAAGCGAGCAACAGCATCTGGTAACGGCCTATCTTCAAGAAATTCAACTTCGAGTGCAGCCACAGCTTCGTTCATCAGCAAGGGGTCAAGCGGACTAGGGGTGAATCCGGATAGATTCCACTCACTTTCGTTCTGTGGTAAGGGTGCAGCGGTTTCATCGATGCCTTGAATCGATGACAATGTACTCGGCATAAGATGCAGAATCGCTCTTTTTGTCGTTCTCAAATTGTGTAGGGTGTCTCTGTACCTACCTTCACGATTGCAACTGAATGAAGCAATCAGCAGGGGAGGTCCGGTTGAAACAGCCATGACCGAAGTGTACGGTGCGAGGTTTTTGTTGCCGTTTTCATCTTGCGTAGATGCAACAATTAGTGGCCGGGGTGAAAGTAAGCCTGAGAGCCAACCAGCACGTTGTGCATGTTCGATGTTGTCTACATCGATTCGATGTGCATTACTCATGTTTTCACTCGGTGGCGGTGAGAACCAGTGGTCAAGCGTGCCGTTGCTGATTTCTTCGATTGCATGGTCGTTAAATTGCATATATGACTCCCAAGACTTTGTTTCATCTGCCTCTCCACGTTCCAATTTTCGTTTGATGGAAGCTTGTGCATAGGTGTTGCATTTTTCCAAATAATCTAAGACGACTGCTTTTCTATCCATCATTCATCCCCCAGCTCCAGTTTGAGTTGGCTCTGTTTAGAGTTGTATTCTTCTCTCGACATGAGGAATTGGGCGGGATTCCCTGCCCACACTTCACCAGACGGAATCGATTTAGTCAGTGTTGAGCCGGCACCAAGAACGCTTGAATGGCCGACGGAACAACCAGCAACAATCGTAGCACCTCCGCCAATAACTGCGTTTTTACCAATTTGGATGGGTTGCCATTGCTGTGGATTGTTGGATGGAGGGTACTTATCGTTAAGCAGCGTTACGTTCGGGCCGATGAATACATCATCGGAGAGGACACATCCATCAGCAATGTATGCTCCACCCTGAATTCTACAGTTGTTACCAATCTGTACTTCACGTCCAACGTGTGCGAGTGACCCAATGGAGCTGGAAGAACCAATTTCAGTTGAGGTGCCAATATGGCAAGGCGCCCAAGCAACAGAGCCGTTGCCAATGTCAATGCGTTGACCGCTCAAGGACAGCCTGTCAATCATCCAATCCCTCACTCACCATGGCCGAGTTCTCTCATGAGCATCTGCACATGGCCTTTGGCTTTTACGTTGTAACGTAGCCACGAAAAAGTACCATCAGGGCCGATAACGAATGTAGAGCGTGCACAGCCCATGTATTCTCTTCCGTAGTTCTTTTTGAGGCGCCATGTTCCGAACGAATCGTGCAGTTCACCGTCTCTGTCCATAAGCAGCGGAAAGTTGAGGTCTTGTTTGGAGATAAACTTCTGGTGTGACCCTTCAGAATCTTTGGAAACGCCGAGTACGACGTAATTTTCGCTGGCAAGGCGTGCCATGTTGTCTCTAAAATCGCATGCTTGCTTTGTACACCCGGGGGTTGAGTCACGTGGATAGAAGTAAACGATAACGGTTTTACCATCTGCTTGGTATGCACTTGAGTCATGCATTTGTCCTGCGGAATCTATGCATGCAAATGATGGGGCTTGTTGTCCGACTTCATGGGTAATTGTCTCGCTCATGAACTTTCCAAACACTTCAAGGACATGAAGGATTGCTTTTACCCATATTTGGCTTCTAAAGTTAAAAAATTAACACTTTATCAATGGGGTATGCCATTTAGCGAGCCTTTTATGCATTATGGGTGGTTTTGATATCGATGTGGGTTAAACCGCCCATATTGACCGATTCTTTCAATAACCGGCGGGTTTCATCAGCAAGTATGGTGGCGGCTCGCATGTCTCGTAGATGTCGGCGCTACTCAAAGCAGATTCAGCGCTCAAACACTCGATTTGACCTTCAGACAATCGCCAGTTCAGTACAGACTGACCTTGACAAACGAAACTTGACTTACGACGAAGCACTTACGCTTGGCAACCTTATACAAAACCGTGCGGACCAGTTGCCTGGAGACACCATTGTCTATGCAGTCTCCGACCGAGACGCTTACCGACGCACTCTTGAACTCTATTTACGAGATGCGTTGTTAACCAAGACAGAACAAATGTTGCTTTGGGAGGAACGCCGTCGCCTCGGCATATCGGATCTCGTCCATGAGCGACTCCTTGAGCAACTCCTCCTTCAATGGCGCCGTCAAGGTAAGAAAGTCACTATCGCTCGATTTGACTCTCCAGGAGGTGGCTCTTCTGCTTAATGCTGTATCTCGTAAATCGGCACTAGCAAGCCTGCTTGTATTGCTTTTCGTCGTCCCAATGTACTTGCCGCTTGTAGGCGCTGGTGATTCTGAAAATGAAACAACTACTTCAGGCCGCTCTGTACTTGATTTTTACTTTAGAGACCCACTTCAACTCAGCAATTCCGGTTCAGCAGTCATCGGGGCTTCGATGTACCTCGAGCCAGGGGAACACATCGTCACGGTCAACGTATCTGCAACCGGCTCCGGTAGTGATGAATTGTGGTTGGTTCTCCAACACAAAGGATCCCCTTCACTGACATTCAATGACGTGACGACCATCTCCATGGGTACGGTAAGTAGCGCCTCTGCTCAAGTTGACATTGCCCCCATTTCTTTCTCGTGGAATGCTACTAACGGAGCAGGTCAAGAATTAAGGGTCAAAATCGTCTCATCCAAAGAGGCTGGCAATGCTCTCTTGAACAATTATCAGGACCTCGGGCTGTCTTTTTCTGTAGAAAATAAGCACTTTGGGGAACTGATGACCAACACCTTCCCTGATGTAACCCCGTCAACCAACAGAATGGCATTGCCTAATGCGGTCACTGCCCTCAACACAACGGTTACGAATTCTGGAGTAAAGCCTCTATCTGCTACGATGACCATTACACTGAGGGACAACTCGACACCCGCAACCGTTCTCAATTTTGTCTCCAATACTGTGCTTCTACAACCTGGCTCATATCCACCTTCAGCAGGAACAATTCAAGAGTCAGGCGTTCTAAGCGCAAACGTTGACTCTACGACATTGACGGGGGTGTGGAATATTTCTGCATCAGTCAAGTTTGACGGAACCGCATGGGATGAAACGGTCGTTGTCAAAGAATCGTGGATTAAATTTTCAGACTACAATGCGATTGTCATTGAACCTGCTACTCTAGTTGTCGAACCTGGTGATTCCACGGCAATTACATTTGTTGTCAAGAATACCGGTATTAAATCAGACCTGTTCACGATTTCAGTTACTCAAAACAAACCATGGGCTGATGAAACCTCTGCATCCTTCGGAGCTACGCTACCGGCAGGTTCGGTACGTTTGGTTACACTCGATGTGGATGTGCCAACAACTGCAGTACGTTCGGAAACCGATAAAATCGTCATAACGTTCACATCAGTGGATTCTCCAGATAAATACGAAATCAGTGGAGTTGGCAGAGTCATGGTAGGTGATTTCTTCCAAGGCACTGTTGATCTTGTCGAACCTGCGACCACGAAGAAAATCTCCCCTGGTGGGACTGCTCAATTCATCGCTGTGGTCGAAAATACCGGTAGCGTGACCACGACATACTCCTTGGACACTGGCCTTTCTGTTTCGACCTTGAATTGGACCTGGGAGGTCGCACCATCGATTACCCCTCCAGTATCCTCGGGGCAAACGACTCAAGTTACCGTGACCCTCACAGCTCCAGCGATTCAGAATCCAATCGTAACCAGCGAATACAACATGGCGGGTGACGCGCTTGATGTTTGGATTCAATGCCAACCGCTCGGTGGTGGTGTCCCATCACAAGACACAGCACCCATCGAAGTATCTCCCGTAATTGTTGTCGACCCCGGACTTAACCCTGTTCCAGAAGTAATTCCGAATGAGGAAATCCAACAAACCCTCACCGGTACACAACTTGTTCGAAACATCGACCTCAACCTCCGAGTAATTCACAATCTACCCACTATGCTGAGCGAGACCCTCGATGCAACAATTACCACTGGTAAGAGTTTCACTGCCCTCAATGAAGGCGGTTTCAGTGAAGCGGACCGTTGGTCTGTGAGTGTTTCTAACCCGCTTTACACCGGTTTAACACCCGGTGACAGCGCTACGACTACACTTGACATCATCGGGCCTCAAGCCAATCAGTATCCGGTTGCCGGAACCTTCTCTGCTTCAATCACCATCACTCCTACCCTTAGCCCGGCGCTACAAGGTAGCGGTGTGGCGGCCGAAACATTAACTCGAAATTACACTCTAATTATCCCGCCTCTCATCGATGGCGAATTCCTTGACTCAGGCCCTTACGACATTCCTGTAGGTGTTGACACCACGGTACCGATGCGTTTTGCCAACACGGGCAACGATGTTGGTTCTTATCGCTTACGTGTGGTGAATGACCTTCCTGAAAACTGGACTGCAAATTTCAGTGAGGCCGATACCAACATCACCAATCTCACATCTGACATATCCGATGGAGAACTCGATGGTGAATTTGGTTCGAACAACGAACACATCGAATTCATCTCGTTCAATATCAAGACTGACCCATTGGCTCCTGCTGGTCTCAATCAGCCAATTTCCGTGCGAATTGAAGATCCCTTCTCTGGACAGTTAATTGGCGATGTGCATGTGTTTTACGTTGTTGTTGGGCAGATTTTCAACGGCAGTCTAACCCCAACCAACCAATCGCTGGATCTTGATATTTCCGAATCCACTTTCACTACCATAAAGGTCGTCAATACTGGAAATGCACCAACTGATTACACAATTTGGCTCGATAATTCACAAGCTGGGGATGTAGATTTCAAACTCGAATCTCCGAGCAGTGGAAGTTTATTCATTGCTGCTGGCTACCAAGAAACCATACAAATCGAGATGATTGCGAATTCGAATGCGAACTCTGATGGATTTTACATGTGTACAGTTTGGGTTTCAACTAATAACGGGCAAATTCTTCTCTCTTCAAACATCGTTGCAAATATCTCTGAAAACCACTCTATTGGTATAACGGCTCCAGAACTTATTGCCGTGACCCCGGGGTTGCAGGAAAGTGTAGACTTCGAAATTGAAAATTTAGGTAACTTGCAAGAAACAGTTTCCATTAATTTGAGTGTTGAAGGAAACTTGACTCTTTCTCAGTATCAACTGACCAAGACGATTCCAATCGATGGGAAATATGCTGATTCGGTTATTGTCAGCATACCTAGTTTGGGCGGCACCGATTCGCTTGTTGAAGGCTCAGTTTACAACCTCACTATAACTGCAATGAACGCAACCAGTGGCAAAGAATACCTCTCTCGCAATGTGCAACTTCAAGTTCAACCCTTATTCATCGTCGAATCGAGCGATTGGCCTGACGTAATGGAATTCCAACCAACATCAACCCGTACGTGGGAGGTTACTTTGACCAACACCGGTAACAAAGATGTATCGGTCAACGCTGTATATGCCATTACAAGGCCCGGTCTTACGAATCTATCGACGGATTGGACGATGATTACTCAACCAACCGTTATTTCATTGCCACGTAATACCCCAGTCGTTCACACATTCACAGTCCAAGGTACAGTTGACTTCCCACTTCTTTCACTCACTGCAGATTTGACGTTGTTCCTTGACCCAACAGACACAGCTGTTGAGGGTGAAGGTGAATTCAAGACACAACTCGTTATGTCAAGATTCTTCTCGACTGGAGATATCGGAATTGAGCCTGACATCGACGGTGATGTTGTTGATGTTCTCCTCCCATACACCAACATCCCAACAGGGAACGGTTCCAAAGCCGCCTACATGGTTGAATTATGTGATTCAGAACGTCTTCTCAATTTACCAGCAATGGGATTGTCTGAATTCGAATATTCATGGAATTTCACACTCGTTGTCGATAATGCAGATGGCACCAGCGACACTCATAAACTCGATTTGGAACAAGAATGCGGCACTTCTTCGCTGGGTCCAACATCACGATTCACTCTTCTTGAGCTGGATGCATGGAACCCTTCGACAATTAGGATTCAAGCAGAAACGCCAACGAAAGGAAAGATTCTACCCGGAGACGGCTGGGACTTGACCTTTAGACTCTACCATCCAACTGAAAACAACCTGTTTACTAATTATGACGAGGAGACATTTACACTGGAACTAGCCGTGTTTGCTGACCCGATGATCAAAAGCATATCCTCTGGCGAGGATGGTTTCAAGGAAGGCACCAAGAGCACCATTACCGTTGTTGTCCAAAATGTAGGCTCTGCTACTGCATTAGACGTGGTCGTTGATTTGGAATGTGATGGATTGACCGTTTCAGATTTGCCGAGTGAGCGACCTGCGCTCCTCAACCGTTCAGTTTCAACAGGACTAAACTACTCCATGATACCGTTCTTCTTCGCTACCGAAGAAAGGTCGTTTACCTGGACAGTTACTGCTGATTCAATCGACTGGTGGAATCAACGTTCAGAAGTGAGTTGTGTTGCAACCGTGAACGCGAGTTTCATGAAAGATAACGTTGAGAAGAATGACCAAATGACGCTTAAGGAAGATGTAATTTCTTGGTCGCCAGGTGTCTCCAACAGTTTCGTTGCTTCGGTGACCTGTCTATTGGTTTCAATCATCCTGTTTAGGCTTACAGCACAGAACGATAATTTCCGATTGCTTGGGATTTATTCAGGGGTTCTTGGATTTGGATTTGCCTTCCATTTGTTCCAATTCATCTGGTGGGGCTTTGTAGTGCTTGCTTTAGCAGCGCTTTGGATTTGGAGGATGAGTTGGAAGAGTACAGAAGAGTTCCGATTACTGCACGAAGATTATCAACGTGCTCGCCGAGGTATTTCTACGCTGTATGCCGACCACTTTGAAGAACTTGGCAAGGCTCGAAAGCAACTCACAATCATATTGGCGGTTCCAGTTCTTGGTATGCTTTCAGTGGTACTTGGGTTACCGCCGATGCTCACTGAGAACAGGGCCAACATCGTGAGCCTAGTTGTTTACATCGCAGTAGTCATGTTGGGTGTATGGTATCTCATCGGACGTGCTAACTCGATGTACGGTACGCTCTATGGCCGCCTCACGGACATTGAAGTTAAGGCTATTCGAATCGAGAGAGATTTAAGCGACCCAGCCCGTTTGTTTAACGAATTGGCGAACGAGAAACTGAACCTAGACGATATCTTTGGCGTCGTCGACCCTTCACAGTCGACCCTTCCTGAAAACGGAATTACTCAAGAGGAGGTGGCCGAAGATGTCTGATGACGAGTTCATTGATCCTGCCTCCGAAGTAAAGACACTTGATGAAATGCCTCAGTTTGAGGATGAAAGCCCTGTTGAAGCCCCTTCGGTTTCGAGTGTTGAGTCGGACGGCAATGGTTCAGGTTCACCGGCTCAGGAATCAGAGAATGCATCTTCGGACATCGACGAGGCTGCTCCAGATGCCTCGGAATCGCTTGGCCAGGTACAGGAAGAGGCTGCATCTGCAGCTTTGCCAAGAGAACTGGAGTCGATGGTTCTTGGAATTTCTCTGGACGATACCAATTCATTAGCAGGAACTGAACTTGAAATCGGAGTTGCCAAAGATTACCTTCAGAGTCACAAGCTTGGTAAGGCCCTTTCAAGTGTTTCCAAAGCAGAAACATCCCTCCTTGATTTAGAAGAAGATGTTCTATATTTGAGGAGAAACATTGCAATGCTACATAGACTTCTCAGTCAAAAGAAAATTAGCGAACGCGATATTGAAACCATTCTCTTGCGATTACGCAGTGCGACTGGCGCCGCTGAAATTGGTGATGTTGGCGGTGCTGCTGGTGAAGTAGAATTCTTAGTTGACGACCTTATTGGAGGCAATACTTCAACCCTCAACCCATTCTTGTTCCGCCATTTTTGGATGGGGCTCGAAACACGATGGCCAGCAGGCGGTGACGTGGGCGTACTTGTCATACGTATCATCAATGATGGGCCTGTAGCAATGCCACCAATGCGCCTTTCTCCTCCAGTACCTGAAGGTTGGGAATCGACACCATCATGTGTTGACCTCCCTACTATCGCTCCAGGTGGGAACCTCCCCGTTCGTTTTAATGTCTCTGCGAATCGACGATATGGGGCTGACGAAATCCCACTGTCCCGAAAGTTGGCAGTTACTACTGGCTATGAAATCCGTACTGGCGAAGTGTTTGTTACTATCCGTGCACAAAACCGCTCAATGGAGCCACTTTCTGATATCCTACTCTCACCTTGGTTTCCTCCGGGATATACCTCCGACTCAGTTCCCTTTGTGGAACGCCTTGCTCCAGACGAAGTGGCGATAATTCGAATGCCACTTCGCATTACTATGAGTTCAGGAGGCGCTTCCTGACTCAATCACGTTCCACCCACATAGTGGGGGATTACTAAAAAAAAATGGTGAAAAAAATGAAAGAAAATAAGAAAGAAAATAGCGATAATATCGCTGCAATTGGTATAGGTGCAATGATTGTTTTCATTGCCCTTATCCTTGTGGCAGCGGTTGCGGCAGCGGTTATTATTCAAACCGCAGAAAAGTTGCAACAGAATGCACAGACAACGGGTGAGGAAACGACCTCTTTGTTATCATCTAAGGTGGTAATTAAGAACGTCATTATTCCATCTGCAGGTGCATTGTACTTGACCTTTGAATTGGCCCCAGGTTCGGACCCAATTAACCCAGCGAATGTCGACTGGGCTATTGTGTGCGCTGGCGGTGCTGATTACGGCAACTTTGCAACAGCAACAGTCGTTGGCGCTCAAGCAGCAGTCAACCCACTTAGCCCTGGATCTACATACGATGTCGTTCTAACCGCTGCTCCTGCTGGCGATTTGACTCAATGTGCTCCAACTGCTAACCAAGACCACACACTTGCAATTCAATCCGGTGCAGGTGGCTTCACTTACGAAGTTTTGAACTACGGTGCGGATGTTTCAGCGGGGGCGAAAGTCATATGAAGCCAAACACTCGTAACGAAATTCAACACGACAAAGTCGCTGCAATTGGTATTGGTGCAATGATTGTATTCATCGCACTGATTTTGGTTGCTGCGGTTGCTGCTGCTGTGATTATTCAGACTGCTGAAAAATTGCAACAGAACGCCCAAACGACTGGTGATGATACCGCCGATAACATGGCAGGTAAGATTCTCATTCAGCAAGGATTCGTTGCCGGAGGCGGTAACGGCGGTGCTCCAGCTGCATTTACTGCAACTGAAGCGTACCAATTCTTCGTGCGTCTGGCACCTGGTAGCGATCCTGCGCCATTGAACCAGATCACATTCCAGTTGTTCTGTGACAACGGTGTCCGTGAAGGAACCGTTGGCGACCCTGATGCAGGTGGCGCTCTAACCAACGACGGAGAGGTTTCATTGATGGATACCAACACTGAACCTCCAACTCTTTTGGATGAAAACACCGGAATCATGCAACCTTCCACTGGATACGTTCTGTGGATTGATGCTGACGGTGGAGGAGCTGTTACTGGAACTCAAGATTGCAGTCCAGACAGTGGAGACTCAACAGTTGAGTTGTACCTTCACGTTGGAAACGGCGGTACAACTTACGAGACTCTAACGATTGATTCTACAACTGCAGGTTCTGCCGTTATCTGATTACATCTAAGGGCGCAGTTGTCGGAAGACAGCACTGCCCTTAGGAGGTATTATCATGGCATGGCCATTTAGCGGTAACGCAGATAAAAATCGTGACGCAGATGCAGACCTTACAGAGGAACGACTGAAAATTATGGCGAATATCGCCATTGAACAAGTTCCGCTACCAGAGGAAGGCGAGTTGAGTGAAGATGATGCTTGGACGATAAGTCCAAGTCCGACCAGAGCTCGAATGAACAGTGTTGGAAGTGTTCCAACGGTTGCAGCAACTCTTGCTCCAGCCGCAGCTGTTCCACAGAACACTACGGTTGACACATCAGGGCTTGAGCGTTTGATCAGCAGTCGCCTCGACATGGTCGAGGACGTACTGCGGATGGTCGAAGTTCGACTCGATTCACCAGCAGTGAACCAATCGACGGACGCAGAAGGCAACCCAGTAGATTCTGAATTGTTGGGCAATCATTCGACTCAGAGTGGAGATATGATTGTCACGGCAAGTGGCGAAGTTATCCCTGCTTCTGGCTCGGAACGTTTGAAAGCTGTAGATGAAGCCCCATTGGTTGAACTGTATGAAGCTCAAGCACTTGCTGCGAATCCATTTTTGCATGCACCTTCTTCAGGTGCGACAACAAATGCGAATCAAGTAGGTGCGCCGACAGTTTCTGCCCTCTTACTCGACAGTATGTCGGGTATGGCAGCTGTCAGTTTCACTCAGAAGGCGATGGCTTCAGGGATGTTGAACGAACAAGAAGGTCGAGAGGTTTTGGCCATTGTTCAACTTGCAGCTCCTGGCGAATCAGAGGCAGCTCTCGAGGACCACCTTTCACACAAGGAACTTCTCGTGTTTTCCTCTCTGATAAGTTCTTGGCGAAGCGTAAAGTCACTTCGAGGTGAACTCTGAAATGGGCGCTTCGGTCGGAATAGGAGGTCTCATTATTGGGATTTCGATGTTGGTGGTGTTCTCAATGGCCATCACAGCATTTGATGCTCAAGTTGCAACCGGTTTGGATGCAATAGAGAGTGCTTCTGTCCCCGACCCAAGTTTTACTATCGACGATGTAAAAATCTCTCAGTTTGCAATACATGAACTCAGTATTTCCGCTGGAAATGGAGGCACAGGTTATGTTGATGGATTTGTTCGAGCAAATGTTGGCTCCGATGAGTGTGGAGGGTTCTTAGCCCAGTTCACTACTACTGGAGGGGAAATTGATATCGGAAACGTGGTTATCACCAACCACGGCGACTGTCCGAATTCAAATACCCCGACATGGACCATACTTAACTTGGCTGGCTCTGTTCAAACACCAACATCGACCGCAACCTTTGATGCACCTGTTTTCCGTCAGTACATCTACTCAAATCTAACCAATTCTGGTTCGGATACAATATCCACAGATGAAATTTGGGTGTTCTATGACGGAGATGATCCTGAAACTCTTTCGGCATCATCAGCAGTTGTAAGTTCAAGCAGTAACTGGTACTCTGGCGAGACTCTAGAATTGCTTTGGAATGACAACCCCACCAGTAATACAGAATACGAAAGGCTAGCATTTACCGTTGGGCCAACGACATTAGTTAGGACTGCTTTGTGAGGTTTTTGTATGGCTGACGGTGGAGTTTCGACGTACATTATGCTCATTAGCGCATTGCTCATCTCTAGTTCAGCCAGTGCAGTACTGATTCAGGAGTGGTCGTCAGCCTCACGCGTTGTACAACAACAACAACGAGGCTTACAACTTTCTGAGGAACTTTCCATAGACTTTGCTGGTGATCCGATGAATGTGAATATTGACCGTGTACCTACACCAGATGAGATTACGCTTTATGCTCTTAACACTGGCGAACATCCGATGGATAGAACTCAAATTGAGATTTTGATTGACGGTGCAATAATCCCCTCCTCAGGAGTTACGACAACAGTCGTAGGAGGAGGTACCGATTGGAATCCTGATGGCTTACTCAGTATTGTTCTCTCAGATACCGCTTTCAATACGTATTCTGATAATGATGATATTAGCATATTTTTGACTGCAATGTCAGAATCTGTTTCGGGCATGACCGGTGGCGCAAGTTTCGGTTTGGAGGTGCGTTTGAATGGATGATTTTGTCAAAGAAGATCCTTTCCTAACGGCACACAAGCCAAAGGAAGACGGATTCCCGTATGAGTTGGAGACAGATTCTCTTGCAGATTCAATGGGTCTTCGATTACCGAATCGTTCGCTGTATGTATTGCAGGGTGCGGTTGGAGGCGGAAAGTCATTAATTTCTCAAAGACTAGCATATGGTCTAAGTGAAAACGGAGTCAAAGTGTTGGTCATTACGACTGAACTCACCACTCGAGGCTGGGTTGAACAGATGGAATCGATTGGATACGGTGTGACCGAAGCTATTCGTGATGGACGCCTCTTGGTGTTCAGTCGCTTTGGTACCATCGCTGAATCTATTCCCGATGTAGGTCTGCAAGAATTGCTTCAGTCAGAGGCTATCGAACTTGCAGATGTCGTTATTATCGATTCTGCAAGTTCAATAATGCCTTACGACCTTGATGACAAAAATCGCTTCCAGTTAATGCAACAGTTACGCCAGATTTGTTCCTCAGGTCGTTCACTCATGTTGTGTGTGGACCCCGAAGAGATGGATCACAAATTGACGCACACGATGCGATCATCTGCGGAAGTCGTTTTGGATTTACAGACTGCAATGATCGGTGGCGAGATAAAACGAAATATTGTTATCACTCGATTCCTACGAGCAGCAGGCCCAATTCAAACATCTATTGGATGGCGTGTAGAGCCCGGTATGGGCTTCATTGTGGATATTACGGCGGTTAGCTGATGGAGTTGAATGTATGGTAAATGATGAGCCCCGATTCGCAAAAGGTGACCTTAACTCGGTCATGAATGCCCACCCGCATGTTGCCGAATGGGTTCGAGATTTCGAGGCTAGCCATGGCTCTCGTCCGATTTACTATGGTGAGTTGGACCGTGGAGCCAAAAAAGAACGACCACTTAATCTGATTTACATTACTAAAGAACCGATTTTCGTTCATATTTACGAACCACCTGCGGATGAGGAGGGTGGAGGCCAAGTCCTTTGGTTTGGTTTGGAACCCCAACTGTCCGAAGAAGAGGAAAACATTCGTCGAAGTTTGATTGAAACTCTGCTACAAGAAGCACCAACAGCTCCTTCGTTCACTACCGATGATGAATTCGAAAATATTCTTGCCCAGATGATTGAACGTTACACTCTCTTGGATACTGAGGCAGTGACTTCAGTTCGCCGGCAGGGTCGTCTTTGGGAAATGATGGGCATGGACGACAAGCGGTTGATTGTTACCGCCCCTCAACGGGAACGCCTTCGCTATATTGTGGTACGCGACCTCATCCGAAACGGCCCTCTTGAACCGCTGCTTTCTGATGAGATGCTGGAAGATATTCACTCGATTGGATTGAAGCATGTCCACATGGATCACAAAGTATTCGGGATGGTTACTTCGAACATTCGATTTAGAGAGAGAGAAATGCTCTCTCGTTTCTTAAGAGCGATGTCAGAAAGAATCGGTCGTCCGGTTTCTGATAACAAACCAATTATTGATGGTGCACTGCTTGACGGATCTCGTATCAATATCATATTCTCAGACGATGTCTCAATGCTTGGACCGTCATTCACCATTCGTAAGTTTGCGGAAGAGACCATTTCTATTACGCAATTAATCGCTTGGGGCACAATTTCATCACAAGTTGCAGCCTACATTTGGATTTGTCTTGAATACGGAATGTCCGTTCTGGTGTCAGGGGAAACAGCATCTGGTAAAACCACGACACTCAATGCGATTTTACCTTTCATCGATCACAACGTCAAAATTTACTCGGCTGAAGATACGCCTGAGGTCAAAGTCCGACACAAAATATGGCAACGACTTGTTACTCGTTCTTCGAAAAATGAAGAATCTCGTGTTGAAATGTTCGACCTATTGAAAGCAGCGTTACGTAGCCGTCCACGATACATCATTATCGGTGAGATTCGTGGTGTTGAAGGGGCAACAGCATTCCAAGCAATGCAGACTGGTCACCCAGTAATTGCTACCTTCCACGCATCATCTATTGTGAAAATGATTCAAAGATTTACTGGCGACCCAATCAATGTCCCGATTCGATTTTTCGACAACTTGAACTTTGCCATCTTCCAAGAAGTGGTTGAGGCACCTGGAGGCGGTATTGCTCGTAGGGTCACGGGAATTGACGAAGTCATCGGATACAATAAACACAGTGACGGTGTTCTTACCCGTGGTATGTTTGAGTGGGATCCGGTAAAAGACAAGCACTACTTCCGTGGAATGTTCCAAAGTCACTTGCTTGAAAATAAGATAGCAGCAATGGCTGGATTTTCAAATAAGCGTGATATTTATGACGAAATGATGAGAAGGTCGGAAGCCCTTGACCGAATGGTTGAGCGCGATTTGACTCATTATGACGACGTGTTTGACTTGTTGGGACTTTACTACAACAACGGTTGGGATCACTTTGACAAAGCGGTTGATACATGGACTGGAGTAAACCACGAATAAGGTGATTCCCAATGCAGCGAATGTCTTTCTGGCAAATCGCATTGCGAAGGGTAGAGATTCCGGTTGGACAATTTCTGTTGTTCTATGTTGGTGGTTCGGCAATTGCAGGTCTACTTCTCGCCATTATACTCATATTTTTTACTGGAGGTTTAGCAGATGGGGCACTCTTTTCAGGTGCGGCTGGAATACTTTTGATTATTCTTTTGCCCGCCCTTTCAGGTGCAGCAGCAGCTGGCTTCCCATTGCTGGATGTTCAACGTTCCGCTACAATGATCGAAAAAGAAATGCACATGTTCATCACGAGAATGGGTATTTTATCTCTAGGTGAAGTTGGTGCGCAATCAATTTTCGATATTCTTAAGCAAATGAGTGATTATGGTGAGTTGGCCAACGAAGTTAAGCGTATTGAAACGCTCGTGGACAAATGGCATACTTCGCTGCCCGAAGCATCACGAATTGTTGCACAACAAAGTCCGAGCCCCTTGTGGGCTGATTTCCTTGACAGAATGGCTTTCTCAATTGAAGCTGGTCAACCTATTGATGAATTTATGCGCTCGGAGCAAGAAACCGTCGCTGAGCAGTATTCAACTTTGTACGACACTCGGCTTGAATCGGTAGATACGATGAAGGAAATTTATGTTTCTCTGGTGTCTGCCGGATTGTTCGGACTCGTCATTGCAGGAATTCATTTGGTTTTGTTCGAGGTCGGCTCTGCATCAGATACACCAATCATGGTTGCAAGTCGATTACGGTTCATTCTTCTGGCATCGTTAATGTTCACTATTATCCAAGTAGGAGCAGTATTCGCCTTTAGAGCCACGATACCTGAGGACCCGACTTTCGCTCGAGATGAGATGGATACACCCTTCCGAATAAATTTCTTACGGGCTCTCGTTGCATCGACCCTTTTGACTGGTTTTTTGGTGGTCATCATGTTCCTTCTCCTGGCATCAGCATGGGATGCCGTAACGAACCAATGGGACCGATACGGATTGATTTTCATTGCCGCTCCTCTCTCACCACTACTTATTCCATCAATCATGATTGCAAGAGAAGAGCGCCAAGTTCTTCGACGTGACGAAACATATCCAGATTTCATTCGTGCTCTAGGTGGTACTGCGCAAGCTCGTTCTGCTGAACCATCAGCGACGATCAAGGCATTGAGAGGAATTGATTTCGGAATGCTTGATCGCTCAATCGATCGACTTGAGAGGCGTCTTTCTACGCGAATTGACTCCGATCGGGCATGGGATTATTTCAATGCTGATACGAATTCTGCAGTTATTTCCCGCTACACCCGAATTTATATTGAGGGCTCACAGTCGTCTGGAAGGCCTGCCGATACGGCAGAAATGGTATCTCGTTCAGTAGGAAATCTACTTTCTCTTCGCAGAAGAAGAGCGCTTTCTGCCAACACTATGCGAGGTGTCGCACTTGGTCTGTTAATCGCCTCGGTAACAAGTCTTAACGTCACCATCGCCATTGTCCTGAAACTTGGTGACTCCATTGCAGGTGTTGCGTCCAATTTCACTGATACCGATGTTTCTGTACTCACTGAATTTGGGGCAGGTTTAGCCCTTCCAGTTATGGAGGATGCCTCTGGTGTTCCTGAAAATATCCGTATGTTCAAAATAATTGTTTCAATCCTGATTCTGTTTCAAGTTATGGCGGTTTCAATAATTTCGAACCGTTTACGCGGTGGAATTCGTACGACTGCAATGGGGCAAGGGATTCAATTACTGTGGGTAGCGGGCATTACCTCGTACATCACCTCACTTGTCCTTGAAGCAGCATCTTCGATTTTCGGTGTCTAGTAAATATCATAACCCTACTTGTGTATTATCTACTATGCAAGTACCTCCTCCACCTCCGGGCCCTCAAGCACAGCAACCTTTGCCCACGCCAGTATCTCCCTATCAGCCTGCGGCAGGGTTTCAGCAATCGGCGTTGAGTTATTCGTTCCATAGATGGCTGATGCTTGGAATTATTCTGGTTCTCGCTTCGGTTATTTTCGTTGAAGTTGTAGCAATGGATGGTGCTCCAGCAGCCGTAGATTATGATATGGAGGCTGAGGGTGCTTTGGAAGACATGGCTAAGGACCTCGAAACACATTCTGATTTACAGAGGGTGATTGGTTCAGTAGGCGGTATTCTTCAGGCTCTGGGCCTAGGATTAATTTGTTATGCGCTCTTGAGAGAATCACACGATGGGACGGACGACCATACCGCTATGCGGGTAACTGCAGTCATTGTAGGGGTACTTGTACTCATGAACATAGCGTCTCGCAGCATCACGATTTTTTAGAGGAACGATTCTTTTCTTGATGAATTCGCTTTTTGCTTGCAGCCCAAGAACAAATGGGACATGATTCCAAGTCATGGTTTCTTGCTGGGCAATATTCACGTCCAAAGAATATAATTTGAAGGTGAAGTTTATTCCATAACTTCCGAGGGAACACCGCTTTCAAATCTTTTTCAGTTCGTACTACTGTTGTATCGTTTGATAACCCCCATCGAGCCGCAAGGCGGTGGATATGGGTATCAATCGGAAAGGCAGGTACGCCAAAGGCTTGTGCCATTACGACTCCAGCCGTTTTATGGCCAACTCCGGGCAGGTTTTCAAGTTCTTCAAAAGTTTGAGGAATCTCTCCGTCATGGCGCTCAATCAAAAGTTCAGATAATCGATGGATGTTTTTGGCTTTGGTTGGGGCAAGGCCTACTTGTCGAATGTCGTTGAGAATTTCTTGTACGCTGAGTTGGGTCATTTTTTTTGCTGTTGGTGCCTTTGAAAAGAGTGCTGGAGTGACCTGATTTACTTTGAGATCTGTAGTTTGTGCACTCATTAAAACTGCAATGAGAAGTTGATAATCATTCTCATGGTCGAGTGGAACCGGTGTTTGGGGGTAGAATTCTTCTAGCATTGAAGCGATTCTTTCAGCTTTCTCTTTTCGCCGCATATCAATCACTTGTTTGTAATTCCAAGGGTACCCGGTAGGTGTAGTCAATGTTTTCTCCAAGGAGTTGAATCTTCTTTTCACTACCAGTAAAAACCACTTGTTGGATTTTTGAATCAACGCCATGAAGGGGCATGCCGGCAGAAAATTCACCGTTATTGAAAACGCTCAAATGGGTTGATACCCGATTGTTTGGAGAGCGAAAAGTGATGTTTTTTTCCATTGTTTCGACAACACCATCAATGTCTTGGAAAAAAGATTCAAAACTCTTACAGAACTTATGCCAGTCGTCGATAGCCACTTGCATTTAATCCCGACCTTATGACTCCATTTTGACGGAGTATGCCTCACCAGTTTTCCATCCAAAGAACAAACCTAATGAAATTGATAATAGCGGTATTCCGTTACAAATGAGTGATTCCATTGGCTCCGTATTGGGTTGTCCCAGAATATACCACAACAGCATCGAGAGAAGGAGACCAGGAATGAGCATAACACTGCCCATAATGAGTGTACGTAGGAGACGCATGATTCATCCAAAGGGGCGAATGTCAAGAAGGTGTGGTTTGAATCGTTTCAAGTTAATTTTTGCCGCAGGTCTGTGCTCGTTAAGGAATTGAGCACATCATTCGCTTCAATCCATCCCTTTCGAGCGGCCATCACGCCGTAACTAATGTCTGCAAGGCCACGAATTGAATGTGCATCAGGGTTTATGATGACAGGGACTCCGAGACCTTTTGCATGTTTACACAAGCGCCAGTCAAGGTCCAATCGGTACGGGCTTGCATTCAGTTCGACGGCCTTCAACCGCCCCTCATCATTGTGTTCTGCCATATGTTCCAAAACCGCAAACAAATCCACTTCATATCCGTCTCTGCCTTGCAAAATTCGACCTGTAGGGTGGCCGAGTATGGTTGTTGCCGGATGGTCAATACAACGAATTAATTCTTCAGTATTTTGTATTTCATCGCGTGCTTTCCATTTTGATAGAGCGTGAACTGAAGCAACAGTATAGTCCAGTTGGGACAGAACATCATCGGGATGGTCAAGTTTGCCGCCTTCAAGAATGTCAGACTCAACTCCATGAAAGAGTTGGAAGTCAACGCCTTCATTTGCCCACGATGTGTTGTACTTTCGAATTGTCTCGCCCTGTTGGAGTAAATCTTCAGCACTGGCTCCATTTGCAATTTTGAGTGTCGGTGAATGGTCGGCAACCCCCAGCCAGTTCCATCCCATTTTGCGTGCTGTATCGGCCATTTCTTCGAGCGTTGCCTCACCATCGGAGAGGGTTGTGTGATTGTGCAGTGCACCGCGGATATCGTTGCCAGTGATGAGTTGTGGGAGGCTTGAGGATTCTGCAGCAAGGATTTCTCCAGTGTCTTCACGCAATTCAGGTGTAACCCATTCCAGTTCCAAATGCTGGTATATTTCTTGTTCACTCAATGCAGGAAGTGAGAATTTTGCAGCAGCCATTCCTTTGAGCCCCCCAGCATCAGCATCTGGGATTAAACCAAACTCATTCAGTTTTAGTCCTCTGTCGATAGCGCGTTGACGCATTGCAATGTTGTGTTCTTTACTACCTGTGAAATACGCTAGAGTAAAAGCAAAGACTTCCGGTGGTACTAGACGAACCTGAGCATCAATAGTCCCACTGCTCTCAAGTTGTTCGTAATCATCACCACCAATTGCGTCCAAAACATTCGGATCAATATGGCCAACTGTGAAGCCTCCTTCGAAAATTGTAGTGTCGAGAATGAGGCTGATTTTTGAATCCCCGGCGCCTTTGACGTCTGCGATTCCGGGTAGAGATAGAATGGATTCAGCTACTTCTTCGTGATGTTCTTGTTCAACTGCCACAACGAGGTCCAGGTCACCAATAGTTTCCTTTCTTCTACGAGCACTGCCAGCGAGTTGAGCTTTCAAAACACCACTAATTTGAGAGATTTTGTTTTGAAAAGCCTCACCGTACATCAACCCGATATCGAGTCTTCTTCGTGCTCTAAACCGGGCGAGAAGTTCGATTCCATCTAACATCCGTTGCTGTGATTTTTTTCCAAACCCTTTCATTGGAGCAATCAAGTCATCGAGAGCCGCTTCTTTTAACGCCGCAACAGAATCAACCCCCAATTCTTCGTTCATCAACTTGATTCTCTTCGGCCCTAGTCCAGGTATTCCCAACATTTCGATGAGACCTTGTGGAGTATTGGTATGCAAGTCTACCCAGTCTTTCGGCCAATGACCCTCCATAATGGCTTGTGTTAGTGCTGAACCTAATCCTTTACCGATTCCTTTCAACTCGAACAGTCGGCCAGTTGTCACCAATTCCCCTAGATCTTCTGTGAGACCACCAAGCATTCTGCTGGCGTTTTGATAAGAGCGCACGCGAAAAACATTGGCTCCATTGAGTTCAAGCAGAATTGCAACTTGGTGCATAACGGTCGATATCTGATTACGTGAGAAGTACGGCGGGCCATTGGGCCGAGCCTTCGGTAGCGTGAATCCTCCTTGCGCCATAAAGGGTGTTACATTCGACCCTTCTCAAACGTTGCTCTTACGCAATTCGCTAAACTTCATGTTGAAGAACCACAACCTGTAGGGTCGACCATGGTCAGTGTCGTGTTCATCGAACATTTGGCAGAGGCTCTCTGTGGTATTTCTGCAGTGTTGTTCACTTTCATTGCCACCTTTTCACGCTCACCACGTGCCGAAAACATCGTTCAAAACCTCATCGCAATTATTTTGATTACCGCAGCGGGAGTTCTATGGTGGTTATCCCTCTCAGGGGGAGAATTGTGGGGTTCAAATTATCTCCCAAAACCGTTATCCTTGGTATGTATTGTGATTGCGATTTCAGCACGAATGAACATCAAAGGGGAAAACATATCGTTCGGAGCCAATCCTCATACCATTGGAAAGGAAAACCACGAATTAGAAAATATCAACTCAATTGAACAAAGTTCCTCAACCGAGAATACAGAAACTAAAACAGTTATCAATATTCAAGAAATTTCAATTAATGACTCAGTTGTCACTGAAACAACCTTTTCAAACAGTTCTAAAGATGATTAATCAGACAATTTCGCCGCGAGGTTGGTTGCTTCCATCGAGTTCATTCGTGGACTCCGTGGCTTCTTTGGCCATTTTTTGGTCGATGAAAGTTCTCATGTATTCTGGAAGTTCGCCGTTAACAAAGATAACATCGTTGATTTTGTCGAGTTTTTTGAGCGAATAGTAGATTTGCATGGCAGTCATTGGCGTGGATGAACAGCCATTACAGCCCCCATCCAGAGACAGCATAATGTTGCCATCAGCGGTGTCAAGGACGGTAACAACTCCATCGTGCTCGTCAAGAATTTCTTGGACAGGGCCAATTTCAGCCAAGATCTCCTCAGCAGTTATTGCCATGTCACCGCCACTCCTCCATACTCTTTGAAGAATTGCTTGGTTGGTTCCAAAATTTCATAACTTTCGGTGAGACAAAATCTGCCTGAAAGCCCATAGGTGTGTGTTTTTTAGAGGGAACCACTTATGAAGGGTTCACAGGTCGCCAAATCAACAGGTGTTCTATAATGATGGATAATATACCAATGATTGCCGCAGGAGCAGGTCTTTTCGGACTTGTAGTTGCGTTTATGCTGTATCAACAAGTTAACAAAGTAAAAATTGACAACGATAAGGTCTCCAATATCACCGAAGAAATTCAAAAAGGTGCTATGGCGTTCCTCTTTGCAGAATATCGAGTTCTCGCTATCTTCGTAGCGGTTGTCGGAGTTGCACTTACTCAACTCAATGACATGAATACTGCTCTTGCCTTCTTTGCAGGTGCAATTGCATCAGTTGCTGCAGGATTCTCGGGCATGCGTGCGGCTACTTCAGCAAACGGTCGAACCACAATGGCTGCCAAAAACGATGGCAAAGCAGGCGCTTTGGCCGTTTCGTACAACGGTGGAGCAGTCATGGGCCTTTCCGTTGGTGGACTTGGTCTTCTCGGTATCTCTCTTGTGGCATACTGGCTAGGAGCAGGCGATGCAGATCCGGACCTTTCTGCTGCTGCAGGATTCGGCATGGGAGCTTCATCCATCGCTCTTTTCGCTCGAGTTGGTGGTGGAATATACACCAAGGCTGCCGACGTTGGTGCTGACCTGGTCGGTAAAGTCGAAGCCGGAATTCCTGAAGATGATCCGCGTAACCCTGGTGTTATTGCAGACAACGTTGGTGACAACGTTGGAGATGTTGCTGGAATGGGTGCAGATATTTTCGAATCATTTGTTGGTTCAATCATCGCAGCGATGATTATTGCAAGTTCAGACGACTTTGCAGGTACTTCTGACTACATCATGATGCCAATTCTGCTCGGTCTCATTGGATACGTCGCATCAATTATTGGCGTATTCTCAATGTTCGTTCTTAAGAACGGCAAAGATGCAGCAGCAGCACTTCGCAACACGACGTTCATCGCAGCAATTCTGTTTTGGGCTGGTGGCTATTTTGCAATTCAAGGAGATTTCATTGAAGTTGAACTCGGAGTTATGCATTCAGTTGTATTGGGTAGCGTAGTTGGAATTGCAATCGGGCTTGTTACTGAATACTACACTGGAATCGAACCGGTGTTTGGAATCAAAACCAAAGCCATTCCTCATATTGGTGAAATGTCCAAAACTGGGCCAGCAACCAACGCTATTGCCGGCCTTTCGGTTGGTATGATGTCAACCTTTATTCCAATCATTTTGATTGCTGCTGGAATCTTTGGAGCAAATCACTTTGGCGGCGATGACTACGGCCTCTATTGTATCGCAATGGCTGCAATGGGAATGCTTGCTACTGTCGGTGTTACCATGACTGTCGATGCTTACGGCCCGGTTGCCGACAATGCAGGAGGAATTGCAGAGATGAGCGGACTTGGGTCCGATGTACGTGCAATTACCGATGAACTCGATTCAATTGGTAACACGACTGCAGCAGTCGGAAAGGGGTTCGCAATTGGTTCAGCAGCATTGACTGCCCTTGCACTCTTCGCAGCTTTCACCGCTGCAGTTGGCCCAGACAATCTTGACTTGACCTTGACAAACCCAATGGTCGTTATCGGCCTTCTCATCGGTGGAGGATTACCGTTCGTAGTTGCTGCCATGACTATGACTTCAGTTGGAAAGGCTGCGGGCGACATGGTTGTTGAAATTCGACGTCAATTTGCCATCATGAGAGAGAGTTTGTCCAAGGACACTTCATTTGAAGGCGACCTGGAAGACGCAACTTCATGGCCTGAGAAAGTCGTTGCTGGCGACATGACATATCCAGATTCACAAACGTGCGTTGATATTTCAACCAAAGCAGCCCTACGAGAAATGATAGGCCCGGGTGTCGTTGCAGTCTTGGCGCCAGTCATCGTTGGATTGGCGCTTGGTGCTGATGCACTCGGCGGCCTTCTTGCAGGTTCTCTTGTCACCGGTGTTCTCATGGCCCTGTTCATGGCAAACGCCGGAGGTGCTTGGGATAACGCCAAGAAAGCAATCGAGCAAGGTCATATCGATGGTGCTAAGAAGGGCGATGATGCTCACGAAGCAGCAGTTATTGGCGATACAATTGGAGATCCGTTCAAGGATACCTCTGGTCCATCACTTAACATCCTCATCAAACTGATGTCTATTGTTGCAGTTGTTTTGGCTGGAACTGGCCAACTTGTGTAATCTTGTTCAAGCGTTAGACTCTTGAAGAAAGTCCGTCTCGGCCAATCATGGGTCGAATACTTGAAGCAAGCGTCATGCTGATGCTTTTGCTGTGTACCAGCATATTAGCTGGATGCACCTCCGACTCAACGATGTCTTCATCCGAGGATACAACTACAGAAGAACAGAAACTGCTTCCTCAATGGGAAGTGGGTGACCAGTGGCTCTACACCTTCATCACTCCTCAATTCGGGGAAGACAGCGCACGACTCGTCGTTGCCGAAATCGATAATGAGTCCGGAGTCTATCGCCTGGGGATTTCATCTGAACGGGAAGCGCAACGTCATGCAGTAATTAATCACAATCCGTTCCTTGGCCGAGTTACTCTTGATGGTTTGTCGGTGTACGAGAATGGAGAACCTCAACAGGTGTTTTCATTTCCTTGGACGGTTGGAGATACATGGTCATTCACTTTGCTTGGACAAGATTGGACTGCCTCTACTGATTCCATTACCAACGGAAATGTGCGCGTTACAGCGACTTCTGCAGAAGGTCACGAACTTTCCTACACGTTCAGTGGTAGCAAGGAGTTTATGGAATCCTTTGTTTGGCGGGATGGGGATGGAGTTCGTCAATTACGAATGGACTTAAACGCCGCAAGGACCGGGTACTCGGGAGACGTATTTTTTTATCGAGCGGGTGACCTGATTGACCGTTTGTATGAAGAAAACGACCAAGAAGTCTACGATACGTTTCTGGATGAAGGTCATTCAAGCGAAGGCGATTGGAACACGTTGGTATGGTATCTTGATGTGGAAATAAGTAAAGGCGGTTCAGGTTCCCTCTCAATGAAAGACCATGCCGGAGCATCTCCGCTCACAAGGGCTTGGGGCTCCGGTGCTACTGAGAAGGGCGCCATTGGGACCATTCCTTCAAACACGGGCGAGTATTCACTTACGGTCACTGTACGAGGTCCAGGTTCATTTGTTCATCTGCGTGTTGCAGGTGCACTGGTCTTCCAGTGGACTCTTTGAGGTGTTCTTCTGCCCACGCTTATCATGATGCATGGAATGACTGGTGATGCCAGTATGATGCGCCCATTCGCTGAAAAAATACTTCCAGAGGGGTGGACCCTAATCGTCCCTGAAGCACGTTATGTCCATCCCCGCCGTGGGAAAACGTGGTGGCGATATGAAGATGAAAATGCAGATGCAACACGCCGCATGACACTTTCTCGAAGAGAACTGATTGATGTTGATTCTTCGCTTTCTCAGTTGGAACAACTTATCGCTGAACAAGCTCCTATGGGCCCATTAGTGGTTGGAGGTTTCTCTCAAGGTGGTGCCATGGCTCAGGAAATGCTGCAACTCCCTCTAGCCGATAGGATCGTTGGGGTTGTGGCCATGGGGACACGCCTTGTGCGTGAGATGGAGTTGAGAATACGACTAGCAGAGTTAGAGCCTAAGCATTTGTTTTGGATGCACGGTGAGAAAGACCTACGTGTATCAATTCAAGACGGATGGGCTGTGGCACATGTGTTTGAGTCTGCAGGCTGGGCGTTGGAATTAATCGAGCATCCTAAAGGGCATATGATTCCGATGGAGCACCATGATTCTCTGAAAGAATGGTTAACTGCGCTTTCGAAGATAGGGTTGTAACTGATCGAATCCACCAATAAAAATCGGTTGTTCGTTACTAATGTCGAGAATCACTGGGACAGTTCTGTGCCCAGTTTCATCGACCACAGATTTCCGAAGGCCTGAATGTTCATCGAAGTTATACTCAGTGTATGTGAGACTGGAACTATCAAGCAAACGCTTTGCTGCAGTGCAGTAACCGCAAAAATCACCGGTATATATGAGGAATTCAGTTTTGCTTTCACGGGCGTGTTGTAAGACGGTTTCTCCGGACACAATACTCTTACTCTGCTGCCCTACTTGAAACTATACTGGCGTGAAATCAATCGGTAGTTGACCGTTGGGTCGAGAGATTCGAGTATTTCTTCCAGGTTGACAATTTTCTCATGTTGATTTCCTGTGCGTAGGACTCGAGTGGATACTCCAAGTTGTGCCGCTTTTCTAGCTAGTGTCTCTGCAGTAAGTGACCCAAAGCCATGAATTCCGTCTAGACACGCACCATCATGTGATTCCATCCCACGCCTAGGAGTGCCACGAACCGAGGATTGGTCGGTAATGACGAGGAATAACTTCAGTTGATGATGCTCGATTTCATCTAAGGCGTCTTTGACGATTTGGATGGTGCTCTCTAATCGTTCAAGAAATCCGTCTTTGTTGTTCTCGTATGTTTCAACAATCATCATTTCTGCAGTTTGGTTTCCACCGACTACATCCCATCCACGGTTTGTAAAATGCTCCAAAACTAGGCCCCCAGGTCCGAAGTAGCGTAGTTTGGGCATAGCCAGCCCAGGCAGAAGTGAATCATCTTCTTTCCGCTTCCAACCGTTGACTCATTGTCAATACTCTTATCTGAGAGCAGATACAAAGAACAGTTCATGAAAGGTAATGCCCTTTTAATCCAACGGAAGGATAAAAAGGCTGGGCGAGTACCTAAATCCATGCTAGCGGAGCGTATGAGCAGACTTGGCTCGTTTGCGGCGCTAGCGATGTTCTTCTTTGCATCAGTTTCTACATCTCAATTGATGTTTTTGGACTTAGAAAACTCTCTAGAGTATACCTCGATGTACGGCTCTTCCCGTACCACTGATTCAGATTCCGATGGAATTCTGGATGTTGACGATGGTTGTCCGACAGGTGACACTGGTTGGACATCGAATTCAACTACCGACCACGACTCAGACGGTTGTAAAGATTCATCCGAAGATTCAGACGATGACAATGATTCAGTGACCGACAATTTTGATGATTGTAGTAACGGCAGTATTGGATGGACACCTTCGCCGACTACGGATTACGATGGTGATGGATGTCACGATACCCTTGAGGATACTGATGATGACAACGACGGTGTTGTTGACACATCGGATGGTTGTGCTATTGGCGATAGAGGATGGACTTCAACCGCTTTGTCAGACCATGATTCTGATGGATGCCAAGATATTTCCGAAGACACTGATGACGACAATGATTCTGTTACTGACGCGTCTGATACATGCAAATTTGGCGAACTTGGATGGACCTCTACTCTATCCACTGATCACGATTCAGATGGTTGCCAAGATTCAAGTGAGGATTTAGATGATGACGATGACGGAGTCCTTGACCTGGCCCCAGATGCCTGTTTGACCGGTGACCTTGGGTGGGTTTCATCCCCTGCTACGGATCATGATTCTGATGGTTGTCAAGATTCTTCAACTGAAGATTTAGATGATGATAACGATGGAGTTGCCGATACTTCAGATACTTGCCTGATTGGTGTTGTTGGATGGACTCCATCCGCACTGAACGATTATGATTCTGATGGCTGCAGAGATTCTGATGAAGACCTTGATGATGACAATGACGGAGTTCTTGACCTAGCCCCAGATGCTTGTTTGACCGGTGACCTTGGTTGGACCTCGTCTTCAACTACTGACCACGACGGCGATGGTTGCCAAGACTCGAGTGCCGAAGATGATGATGACGACAATGATGACGTTGAGGATGTGGATGATGATTGTCCAATTGGCGATCTTGGTTGGGTTTCTTCGACCCCAGCAACAGATTACGATTCCGATGGTTGTCAAGATTCGAACGAAGACACCGATGATGATAATGACGGTGTCGCAGATTCTACACCCGACCTCTGCCCGAAGGGCGACATGGGTTGGACTTCCACCTCACTAACTGATTCTGACGGCGACGGATGTCGCGACTCTACCGAGGATGTTGACAAAGATAATGATGGCATTGATGATGTTGATGATGATTGTCCAACCGGCGACATGGGTTGGCTTTCCGATGCAACCACAGACCACGATTCTGACGGTTGTCAAGATTCTTCAACCGAAGATTTAGATGATGATAACGATGGAGTTGCCGATTCTTCAGATACTTGCCAGTTTGGTGTTGTTGGATGGACTCCATCCGCACTGAACGATTATGATTCTGATGGCTGCAGAGATTCTGATGAAGACCTTGATGATGATAATGACGGTGTTCTTGATAGTTCAGAAAATTGCGAGAAGGGTGAACTTGGATGGATTTCCTCTGCTTCAAACGATTACGATTCTGACGGTTGTCGCGATTCATCAGAAGATAATGATGATGACAACGACGGTGTTCTTGATACAAGTGATGTTTGTCTTCAAGGCGATTTGGGTTGGAACTCGAATCCAATGACCGACCATGACACCGATGGATGCCAGGACTCTGTAGAAGATACAGATGACGATAATGACGGTGTTTCTGATGTCTCAGATACCTGTGATACAGGCGTATTAGGCTGGACATCCTCTTCTGCCAATGATCGAGATTCTGATGGTTGCAGGGATTCTGATGAGGATACTGACGACGATAACGATGGCGTACAAGACGGTGTTGATGATTGCGACCAAGGTGACATGGGATGGATTTCTTCTTCGACTACAGACCATGATTCCGATGGCTGTCGAGATGCCTCGACGGAAGATGGTGACGATGATAATGACGGAATACTTGACGGTGTGGATGTCTGCAATCTTGGGCATGTTGGCTGGACTTCAACTTCTCTTACTGACCATGATTCTGATGGTTGTCACAACGACATTGAGGACACCGATGATGATAACGATGGAATCAGTGACACGACTGATGCATGCAAAAGAGGGGATACAGGTTGGACCTCAACAGTCGTTAACGACAACGATCAAGACGGATGCAGAGACGCAACTGAAGACTTTGATTCTGATAACGACGGAGTTCTTGACGCGCATGACTTATGCGCAACCGGTCTTACTGGATGGATTTCCTCGTCGTCAACTGACTACGATGGGGATGGTTGCAAAGATACCTCTGGCGAAGACTTGGATGATGATAACGATGGCATTACCGATCTAAACGACGACTGTGCAACCGGTACCATCGGTTGGAGTCCTACCCCGTTAACCGACTATGATTCTGACGGGTGTCAAGACTCAGGCGAGGATCTCGACGATGATAACGACTTGCGCGTTGACATTTTTGACGACTGCGATAAAGGAAACTTGGGATGGATCTCCAGTTCGTCAACGGATTACGATTCAGATGGATGTCAAGATTCACTCGAGGACTTAGATGATGACAACGATGGTGTTGACGATTTAAATCCAGATGCATGTGCCAAGGGTGATCTCGGTTGGATTTCCTCACCGGCAACAGACCATGATGGTGATGGTTGCCAAGATTCTCTAGAAGATACCGATGATGACAATGATGGCATTGCAGACAATCTTGACCAGTGTCTCGGTGAAGGTGGCTGGAATCCATCACCTTCAACAGATTATGATTCTGACGGTTGTCGAGATGATACTGAAGACCTAGATGATGATAATGACGGCGTTCTCGACCTCCATCCAGATCAGTGTCAGACTGGAGATCTAGGCTGGATATCTAGCTCAACGACTGATAATGACGGTGATGGCTGTCAAGACAACAGTATCGAAGATGATGATGATGATAACGATGGAATTTCAGATGCGCTGGACGATTGTAGTGATGGTGATGTTGGTTGGACTCCATCTGCTCTAACTGATTATGACTCCGACGGTTGTAAGGATGCAACAGAAGATGTCGATGATGATAATGACGGCGTTCTTGACCTTCATCCAGACGTATGCCAAACCGGTTCACTTGGATGGACTTCGACGCCTGCCAATGATTTTGATGGTGATGGCTGCCGAGATTCAGATGAAGATTCTGACACAGATAACGACGGAATTAATGATGTTGCAGACGATTGCAATTTCAATGAACTTGGATGGATTTCCTCACCGGCAACAGACCATGATTCGGATGGCTGTAAAGACGATTCAGCCGAGGACCTCGATGATGACAATGATACAATTCCTGACGTTGACGACGAGTGTGATACTGGAGTCATAGGCTGGACTCCAACATCAATCAATGATTATGACTCAGATGGTTGTCGAGATGCTGATGAAGATCTTGATGACGATAACGATGGTGTTGTAGATTTATCCGACCTTTGCGATAGGGGTGACCTCGGCTGGATTTCTAACAGTAGTAGTGATTTTGATGGCGATGGATGCCGTGATTCTACCGAAGACATCGATGATGACAATGACGGAGATACCGATGCGAGTGATAATTGTCCTTTAACTCCAAATCCGGGCCAAGAAAACCATGATTTTGACTCCGAAGGAGATGTCTGTGACGATGATGACGATAACGATGGTGTGAATGATGATGTTCCCGATAACTGCCAACTTGGTGCTTTAGGATGGACGTCTACCCTGCTGAATGACCATGACGGCGATGGTTGTCGTGATTCGGATGAAGACCTCGATGACGATGGAGATGGAATTTCAGACACATCAGACGATTGTACTCCCGGACAAACTGGCTGGGATTCATCTCCAGCTACCGACTGGGACTCTGACGGATGTCTTGATTCAGCAACAGGCGGTTTGTCTGAGGAAGATACTGATGACGATAACGATGGAAAAATCGACGCACAAGATCAATGTGAACGAGGCGATTTAGGATGGACTTCATCTCCGGCTACAGACTATGATGGTGACGGTTGTCGAGACGGGGGTGAAGATGGTGATGATGACGGTGATACTGTACCCGATCATTCAGACAGTTGCCTTACAAGCACAGTAGGGTGGATTTCGAACTCCACTACAGATAATGACGGAGACGGGTGTGAAGACGGATTGAATGATCCAGACGATGACAACGATGGAATCCCCGACAATGCTCCTGACAATTGCCAATTCGTTCCTAACCCCGGTCAAGAGAACTATGATGGAGACTTAGAGGGCGATGCGTGTGACGATGACGATGACAATGATGGTGTGATTGACCTGAATGATACTTGCCCTCAGGGTACGATGGGTTGGACTTCAACGACATTTACCGATCACGACGGTGACGGATGTATCGATGCGACATCTGAAGATTTAGATGACGATAATGACTCTGTACCCGATTTGGACGACGACTGCCAACGCGGCACTGTTGGGTGGATTTCCGATGGCCTAACCGATTATGATTCAGACGGATGTGAAGATGCAGTTGAAGACCTTGACGATGATAATGATGGAGTTCCAGATGTCATCGATTTGTGTTCTAAAGGCGAAATGGGTTGGACTCCAACTGTTGGAACAGATTACGACAACGACGGTTGCAGAGACCTGACCGAAGATCCTGACGATGATAATGATGGTATTATCGATACGATTGACGTTGTGTGTCAGAAAGGAGACTTGGGCTGGGTTTCAAGTGCAACGACGGACCACGATTCTGATGGTTGCCGCGATGCTGGTGAAGACCTGGACGATGATAACGATACCAAGGCTGATTCCGGCGATCTCTGTAGACTTGGCGAACTTGGTTGGATTTCGAACGCAACGACAGATTACGATGACGACGGCTGTAGAGACGCAACTGAAGACGTCGATGATGATAATGACTCAATCCTCGATGATTTTGACAGTTGCTGGCCGGCAGACCTTGACTGGGTCTCCAATACAACAAATGATTGGGATTCCGATGGTTGTAACGACCTCACTGAAGACAACGATGATGATAACGATGGAGTGTCCGACAACGAGGACAGTTGCCCTCGCGGTGAAATAGGCTGGAATGCGGGGGCCCGTCCTGACGACTACGACTTAGACGGTTGCCGCGATGCAAACGAAGATATCGATGATGACAACGATTGGGTACCTGACGATGTGGACCTTTGTCCCAGAGGACATTGGAGCTGGCCCCCAATTCTCCCAGCACCATTTACCGATTATGACTCTGATGGATGTCTAGACCAAATATATGAAGGTTTAGAAGAGGACTTGGATGACGATAACGACGAAGTTCTGGACCTTGATGACTCCTGTCCTATGGGAGAGTTGGGTTGGATTTCTGATAAGACTAATGATAACGATGGAGATGGCTGCAAGGACTCGATTGAAGATGATGATGATGATAACGACAACATCATCGACATCGATGATGGATGCCCGAGTGGTGAGACCGGCTGGGACCAATCCAATCTGACAGATTATGACAGCGATGGTTGCCTCGATGCTATTGAGGACGATGATGATGACAACGATGGAATTTCCGACACTAATGACCAGTGTCCTTTGGGTGAGCTTGATTGGACTTCAACAGGTTCAGAAGATTATGATTCAGATGGATGTCGTGATTCGACAGAGGATACTGACGACGATAATGACAACGTAGCAGACCTCGTCGATAATTGTTCCAAAGGTGCTATGGGTTGGTCAGGTCCTTCCCCGAATGTAGATTATGATAACGATGGTTGTTATGACCCAGATGTTGAAGACCCAGACGATGACAATGATGGCGTTCTTGATATTGATGACGTCTGCGTGAGAGGTAATCTCGATTGGAACTCGACTGAAGAAAACGATTACGATTCCGATGGATGCCAAGACGCAACCGAAGATTCGGATGATGACAATGATGGTGCAGACGATTGGAAAGATATTTGTCCAAAAGGAGAGCTAAGTTGGATTTCCTCTCCTGGCACAGACCATGATGGCGACGGATGCCGTGATTCGACCGAAGACCTTGATGATGACAATGACAAGCGCGAAGATACCGAAGACGAATGCCCACTTGGCGAAACCGATTGGGATTCTCTTTCTTCAGGCCAAGATCATGATGCTGATGGTTGCCACGATAACAAAGAGGATTTGGATTCAGACGGAGATGGGCTTGAGGATGTATTTGACTCCTGTCCAAAAGGAGATTTGAAATGGACTTCTTCAGCCTCAACCGACCATGATAATGATGGATGTCAAGACAGTGGTGAAGACCAAGACGATGATAATGACTACATTCTTGACAGTTCAGATAAGTGTGCTACTGGGGAAACCTTCTGGGTAAGTTCTAGCGATACTGACTATGATTCTGATGGTTGTGCAGACTTTACAGAAGATGAAGACGACGATAACGATGGCGTTCTGGACACCACCGATTTGTGTAAGTTGGGCGATGTGAACTGGGTTTCGACACCTGCAACCGATTATGAAGGCGATGGATGCAGAGACGCTTCAATTGAAGATAACGATGATGACAATGACGGCGTTGAAGATGCTATGGATGATTGTTCACGTGGCATTCTTTCATGGATTTCAGATTCTGTCAATGATTACGACCAGGATGGTTGCCAAGATGCCACTGAAGATGATGATGATGATGGAGACTCTATCAAAGATGAGTTTGATTCGTGTCCTTCAGGAAAGAAAGATTGGATTTCAGTTCCTCTACTCGACACTGATGCTGACGGATGTCATGACCAAATTGAAGACGCCGAATACGAACCCTATGTCCCTGAAGAAAGTGAGGATAACGCTATCGACCCTACTTGTAATCCGTTCTTGGAAATATGTGAAGAGGATGAAGGCGAAGACTCAATTTCGACATCAGATGAGCAATCTGAAACTCAAGTTCGCCAGTTGTTGATGACTATTCTTGCGCTTGCCATCATCCCTACAGTGATTGGTGTACTTATCCTTGCATATCGCATGAAATGGTAATCTCCATGGCGATACTCACAAGTTGAAAGGTAATGACATATTGGAATGGCCATGTCTAAGGTCACAATCCTGGCTGCTTCAACGGGTAAGAATCTCGAGTTAGCACAAACCTTCCATTCATCTTTAGAGGCGCTTGGCCACCAAGGCATTGTTCTTGATATCTGTTCTTTAGAAATTCCTCTTTACACCCCTGAAAAAGAAAAAACACTTGGGAAAATTCCTGCTGTGGTGAAAGCCATGAACGAAATACTTGGTTCGGATGCCCTGATTGTTTGTGCACCGGAATATAACGGCCTTATACCGGCTTCATTGATTAATTTAGTCAACTGGTTGTCGGTTCAAACAGAAGATTTCCGATTGTTGTTCAACAGAAAGACCGTTGGTCTTGCTACAGTGAGTGGCGGTGGTGGGCAGCAAGCCATTCTGGGTATGCGAATGCAATTCTCCTATCTCGGCTCCAATGTTTTGGGGCGTTCAATCATTATCAACAAAACAAAACTTTTCAACCAAAGCGCAATAGATGCGATGATAGAACAGGTGGTTCAATGATGGAGCAAAGGTACTTGAAAATGACTGCGCCAACGCATACCGTACTCGAAGGTGGAGGATTTCCTGTACGCCGTCCCACTGCAATGGGATCGTTAATGAGCCCATTTTTGTTGCTTGATGAAATGGGTCCGGTTCATTGGGGTCCTGGGGAAGCGATAGGTGCACCAGCTCATCCGCACCGTGGTTTTGAAACAGTGACCTACATGATTCAAGGAGCGATGCAGCACGAAGATAGTGCTGGAAATAAAGGTGATTTGAATCCAGGAGATGTCCAGTGGATGACTGCTGGAAAAGGCATTATACATTCGGAACTTCCGCAGGAGGATTTTCTCAAATCCGGAGGTGTTTCGCATGGTTTCCAAATCTGGGTAAATCTACCAGCAGAGAATAAAATGATGGAACCAAGATATCAAGATATCAATTCATCGCAGATACCTAAGGCAACTTCCGCTGACGGCAAAGTTTGGGCTAATGTTATTGCCGGTTCTGCGCTGGGAGTAGAGGCAGTAATTGATACGGTGATTCCTATTACATACATCCACATGAAAATTCAACAGGGTGGTACGCATGTTCAACCGGTTGAAAAAGGACTCAATGCTATGCTCTATGTGTTCGGGGGCACAGTTCATGTGAACGATAAACCGGTTCATGACGGCCAACTCGGAGTGTTAACAGATGGTGATGAAATCGTCATGACAGCAATTGACTCTGATGCGGAATTCTTGATTCTTGGCGGGCCTGAGATAAACGAGCCAATTGCCCGTTATGGCCCCTTTGTAATGAATACTCGGCAGGAGATTCAACAGGCGTTACTTGATTATAAAAACGGTACACTCGCTTGAATTACATGCCAATGATTAGATACTCGAGAGTTTTAGAAAGTTCATGTTTTTGGAAGCCTTGGGCTGGCTACTGCTGTTACTACTTGTTGGACTCATAAGTCCAGGTCCAAACAATATTACCTGTACAGTACACTCTGCAATCCATGGCTGGAGGTCGAATATTCCATTGATTAGTGGCATGGCTGTAGGTTTTTTTATTGTTCAATTGGTTAGTGGAATGACCGTTGATTACTTTTCAAGTAATGGGCAATTCGCAGACATACTCAATGTGGTAGGTCTTGTTTTTATGACATTGCTCGGATTAGGCATTATCGCTTTGGGATGGTCAAATAGAGTGCATGAATTACCAGAATCAATACCACGTTTAGGTCCAAAAACAGGTGTAGTGATGCAGTTTATTAACGGGAAAGAATGGTTTATGGTTTTCACAGTAATGTCTACGGTTTTGCAAGATTTTGGTGGTGGATTGTCTGGGATTCTTTTAGTCACAGCATTTACGATTCCCGGTGGAATCATTGGAATGATGTGTTGGACTTTTTTTGGAGCCCGAATTCAATTAAAACTTAGACAAAAATCTTTTGTTCGAATCACCTTCACAATGCTTGGATTTTTGGTGATTCTAATTGGTTTAATACTCTCATTCCAAGGTTGAATCCGATGTTTGTTGGAACCATGATTGTATGATGATTCCTTCGGCAGATTGAAGGTGTTCTGCTACGGTTCCTTGACGAATCCCGAGATGATCAGCAATGTCACGCTGAGTACATTTTCTAGGTGTTGAGTAGTAGCCTAATTCAACAGCAGTGCGCATGACTTCATGTCTTCGCTTTGGGAGTTTAGGTGCACTAATCCAATCTGCAGCAATGGTCTTACTAATGCGCATTTTGAGTACTTCTGGAATAATGCGTTGCAGTTCGTCCCGAGCCTCTTTGAGTGCCTTTGGGGTGCCTTGAACGGTCATGAATAAGCCTTGGTCACGAGTAAGGCTTGTTGGCGTGGTTAACCAACAGTTTTCCACCGCCTGTACCATGGTCATTATCGGGCCAGTTACTCGAGCAACGATGTATGCATGGTACTGGAATTGAAGTACAATTTTTTCGATTTGAAAACTTAGATCGAGATTTAATCCCCCTTCGAATATATTCTCGTCTTCGTAGGTGATTAAGCAAAGATATGTGGCTGGCCATTTCGATGTATCGACCGATGTGATGATTTCAACCTTACTAAAGTGGTCAAGAATAGAGATGCCGGGCATTTTTGAGCCCTGTTCAGTTGTAATTTGAACTTGGAAATAGCGTAGCCCTTCGTTCGAGACCATTCCAATCATGAAAGGCTAAGGGGTGCGGTATTTCAATGTTCACCATTATTTATCGGTTGGAATTTTACACCGCTAAGTTTCTAAACTCGTGTTCCTGCGGAGATTTGAGGCCAATGAGTACCGTCGAGGAGTATTGGGACCAAATAGATAGTTTGGGGACCCTCCCTAAAGTCGGAGTTTGCTTAGGAGCACTCGTTTTTGCCTTGCTCGTATGCAAATATTTTATCCTTCGTCCGTTCAAAAACTTGGTGACGCGCTCGAAGGCTAAATGGGATGATGCACTCCTTCAACCGCTTTCAAACAGACTTTACTTTTTTGTAATAGCAGCTGGTACTCAACTGTCACTATACTGGGTTATCGAATCAGAGCAGGAATTCCTAGAATCCCTATACCCTCTCTTCAGCGTAATCTACATTCTAACCACTACTTCGATTCTAAGTACTGGTATCAAACATTTATTGCCAGTCATTCTTGGTCGTTTTTCAGCCAAATCAAGCGTTACAGTCTCTGGCGGAAACCCTCTAATTGTTTTCTTTCTTCGAGGTGTGACTTATTTTGTCGGGTTAAATTTAGCCCTCAGCGAATTGGACATTGAACTCTTAGGATTGTTTGCGTCTTTAGCGGTATTCTCTTTGATTATTGGTTTGGCTGTACAACAAACTCTTGGAAACATAGTCAATTCATTCATGCTCGCAGTAGATCGACCGTTTGAAGTTGGTGACCGAATCGAGGTGGAAGGTATGATTGGAACTGTAATCTCTATGGGCATTCTTTCAACCAAGGTTCTCGACCGAGATGAAAAATTGGTTGTTATTCCAAACAATACACTCATCTCGTCTACTTTAGTGAACCATGCACGTGGTGGCGGTGATGGAATCGCTCGCAGAATCTCAGTTGTGATCGATGTTGGGGTTGACTATCGAGAAAGTATCGACCACGTTAAAGTCATCATGCTTGAACTTGCTCGGGATTGTCCTTACACGATAGATTCGCCTGAACCTCGAGTCTTGCTGGTTGAATTAGGTGACTTTGCTAAAGTTCTAAGATTGTACACATGGGTCGCAGATTACAGCGATGAATGGGTCACAAGAGACTGGTTGTTGAAGTCACTCGATGAGAGATTTGAGAAGGAACACATCCGAATTCCATTCCCAACTAGCGTCGAACTTGCTGGAGATGAAGACGAAATGCTCACACAGCAAATCCAGTCAAAGGAAACCAAACAGCGTGCCGCCAAGCGACAGATGTCACGTGAAGATCGCATGCTTCGTCAACAGCGTGATGATGCTCGAGAAGAGCTTGAATCTATTCAAGAACAGCTACGCGATACAACCTTGTCAAAGGATGAGCGTGCTGAACTCGATAATCGTGCAATTGAAGCATCGAAGACGCTTACGATGTTTGACACTGATGATGATTGATTTCAGAATGTCTCCAACATGATTCTCATCTTGAGTCGGCATCTGACTCATAGAGGTTCAATTCTGTTGTCTGATTTTTGCTGATGAACTCTGACAAAAATCAATTTGGACCACAGAATTACACGCCCTTTTCGCTTCAATATGTACGCACGATTGGTGCTCGTGAGGGTCTCGAGCACTTCTGCTAATCATCCAATTTTAAAAACGCAGTGACCTCTTAGAACTGAAAAAAACGACATGGTGCTCGTGCCGAGGGGGGTTGGGTCAAATCCTACCCGTTTTTTGAGTAAAACAAACGCAATACTGCATGACATTTGAGTAAAAGTGCTCGTGCCGGGATTCGAACCCGGGTCGGCGGGATGAAAACCCACTATGATGGACCTGGCTACACCACACGAGCGACAGTCGCTCCACCGACCACCCCTTGATAATGATTCGCTCTTGCTTACACGGGTGCCGTGTTCATTCTATGTTTCAGTCGTGTCATTCAGAACTTGTGATTTCGATATTCGACCACCAGCGCCAAATGTACCATGCAGGGATTGCTGATGCTATCATCACCACCGCGAGTAGTATTTCATTATCGAGGAACCAATTAAGAGCGTCAATAGCAGCATTCCCATAAATTCCAATCAGTACGGCCTCTAATCCAAATCGCAGTCCGCGACCAAACAGTCCAGCGAGTAAGAACGGTTTTTTGTCCATCTCACCCATCCCTGCAAACCATCCAAACACTTTGTAGGGAATCGGCGAAAATGCGGCAATGAATATTCCAAACGTGCCATACTTCTCTGTAAGAGCTTCGATTTTATCCAAGTGAGATTTTTTTGAGAATTTACCAATAAATCCCCTCCCCCAACGCTTACCGATCCAATAACCAAACATTGAACCAGCAACCGAGGATAGGGTTACCGTTAACCATAACCAAATGACGAGAGGTACATCTCCAATAGAATCTGCGAGCATAGGTATGTACAACAGGTCAGGTGGTATCGGTTGTACGATTGATTCGGTAAACGATAATACGGCTAGGCTTGCAGGACCAAAAAGGTCGAAGAAGTCGATAATTGACTCCTTCCACGACATGTCAATGGCTTCATTCTCCTAGCAATTAAGGTGTGGGTGTCCGGTGACTTCAAGGAGGGCATTCATTAGTCATCCGTTTGATGCGAGTACTCGATACTGCTGCTTTACTGCATTGGCCGGTTACTGAGTTGAATGGGAACATATGTTCTGTCGGCCAGCAATTGGAACTTGAGCGAGTTAGCCCGCAACGGTGGATGTTGGTTCAGGCACTCGATATTGATTGGAGGGATGTCTCACCAGGCTGGTTGGATCTGGCAAGAGAGTGTGCTGCAAAAAGCGGTGATCTCCCAAGACTTTCTGACGTGGATTTAGAGGTTCTCGGGTTGGCACTTGGTCTTCAAATTCCATTGGTGACTGACGATTATCGTTTGCAGAATGCAATGAAATTTTCGGGTCATTCCTCGTCATCAGTAGATACTTCGGGCGCTAAAGAAGTCTGGACTTGGGTCCGTCGTTGTACAGGATGCAGGCATACCACAGAGGTCCCAGAAAATGTAGCACGTTCAAAGAAAGGGGATGTCGGTGATTGTGACCGGTGCGGCTCTCCACTTCAACTCAAGAGAAAGCGATGATTATTCTTCATTGGAGTTGTCCATTGACTCAAGTGCGGCAGTTTTTCTTTCGAGTTCATCGATTTCCATTCCCGTAGGGTCTATTCCGACTGCACGCGCACGCTCATTGAGTTGCTGAGCAGGAGTTCGTCCACCTGCTTCAAGGTCGGTAATGGTACGAGATGTATCTTCCAAACCCTTTTGAAATTCGCCTTTTGACCTGCCGAGGGCATTGGCCATTTTTGGAAGCCTTTCTGCTCCGAACAGGATGAAAAACAGGCCGACAAGTATCGTCAATTCAAGTGGTCCCAGTCCGCCAATCATGCTTCATCCTCAATCTGTCGAATCGGTCGGTAGTGTTGAAGTCTTCGGCTGAAATTACTTATTTTTACTTAACCGCCAGATACAGGGGGCAAAAGAGCCACTTCATCGCCTTCTCTTAACTCCATGGACGCTTCACATCGAACACCGTTCACTGCATACAGAAGTTGGTTCTTTTTCCACTTTCCTAGAGCGAGTGTTTGAATGAGGCTGTGTACCGTTGCAGGTTCAGAAAGGGTGGAGTTGTGAGATTTCCAACCAATCTCTTCTGCTAACGGTCCGAAGGCGAGAACTTGAACCGTGATTTTGGTTTCGTCGTTCATGTAGATGCTTTGAAGCGGTAGTTTATCAACGCACTCTGTCGTCCTCAAGGCATGGGACCGGTAATGAAAGCCACGACTGTGTGGAAAATTTACCCATCGGGTGAATCTTCAATTCAAGCAGTAAGAGGTGTCGATGTCCAAATCGAAATTGGTGAAATGGTCGCTATTATGGGTCCGTCCGGATGTGGTAAAACCACACTGTTGAATATCCTGTCCGGTATCGATGAACCTAATTCTGGAGTGGTTATGGTGAAAGGCAAGCCATTGTTTGGAATATCGGATAACGAACGAACCCGTATGCGGGCTGAATACCTTGGATTCATTTTTCAAGATTTCAATCTCTTACCGGTTCTCTCAGCGGTAGAGAATGTGGAGTTGCCGCTGCTTTTACTTGGTAGTTCAGCGTCTGAAGCGAGGTCTGGTGCTTTAGAGGCATTGAGTTCAGTCGGTCTTGCTGATCGAGCCGAACATCTGCCTTCGGAGTTATCCGGAGGTCAGCAGCAGCGTGTTGCAGTCGCTCGCGCCCTGGTACACAACCCTGCAGTTATTCTCTGTGACGAGCCAACAGGAAACCTCGATTCTGCCACATCAAATGAGATTCTAGAACTTCTTCTTCGACTCAATCGTGAGCGAGATACTACGTTTCTTATCGTGACCCACGACCCAAAAATCGCACGACGATGTTCCCGAACATTGCACATGTCTGATGGCTCAATTATTGATGATGTTCGTCATTCAGAGGAGGAGTAGTTCTGTTCCTCCAACTTGCCATACTTGTGGTTGTTTTGGTGCTGCTTAGCGCAGTTTCAACCATTGGAATTGGCCGTTGGAAACAGTTGGGTATCCTCAAGAGTTTGTTGCTGATTTTCGGGCCAGCTGCTGATGGGATTGTGGCGTACATACTCCTTGATTGGGTTTCTGTATCTGGAATTACGCTTTGGGGGGGAGCACTTGCTTTTGGAATAATTAGTCAAGTGCTTCTTCAACCACTCTTAGTACCTCAACGGCTAGTTGTTTGGAGGTTAGCAACTCAGAACATCGTCCGAAGGAAGCGTCAATCTGCTCTCCTCATGGCGGGATTGGTTATTGCATCAGCAATTATCACTTCCTCAATGGTGGTGGGCGATTCTCTAGACGCAACGGTTCGATACGAAGTTGAAGGCTCCTGGGGTCAAACCGACCTTACCATTTCAGGTTTTAATTTAGCAATAGGTGAGCGAGTATCAATTTCAGAAACCATCGCAAATCAAATGTGGGAGGGTATTCAGAAGGACTCATCTTTACGGACCGTGGTTGATGGCCAACAGCAAGGATTGATTTCTTCAGCAAGTGTATCGAGTCTCGAATATTCTCTGTCCGGTGTGACTTGGTTGGCGATGAACAGTTCAATCGACGACGGAGGTCACTGGCCAGTTATCGGCTCAAAATCGGACGGGATTCGTTATTCGGACCTCCGTGAAGCGAACCAGTTTTCAAACACGACCTACATTGCCATTAACCAAGTATTGGCAGAGGAATTAAATCTTGGGACCGGGGATGTTTTTGACTTCGGATGGTACGTTACTGAAGAAAACAAACGGCAACGTCTTGATTCAACGGCGACAGTCCTCACCGTTGTCTCTAATTCTGGGCAAGGAGCCTCTGCTGGAACTCAATCACCTGCACTGTTTACAGATTTGATAACCGCGCAGTCCTTACAGAAACTGAATGGAAGTGTGAATACTATCTACTACGCTATCGATGATGCCCACGATGATGCAACTCACATCAAGCCCATTGTTGACGATTTACAACTGTTGCTTGACGATTTTATTCTGGCAGAGGATGTAGGGCTTCAGTTGGACATTGATTCAAATTCCAATTCGCTCACCTTATCATCATCACAAGGACTTGGTCGCTTGGATGGTGAACTTGTTCGAGGCTTACGAGAGAACCTTTCATCACTCTCCCCCGATTCCACAATGTTGGAAATTCTACAGGTGCCAATGGTTGAAATTCAAAATAACGGTGAACAGGTACTCACTCTCGCATCATCTGAAATCTCAGAACTCTGGCCGGGAAAGCGTTCCCTTTGGCATTTTTCTCCGAGTGGAGCGGGTTTTCAAATTGAGGGTGATGGAGACGCTTGGGTTTGGCGAGTAGAGGACGGCGGCATTGCCAACGATTTCACTCTTGATGTTTCACAAGAGTACGGCCTCATTGCTACTGATAACGGTTTAGTTGTAGGCTATGAAGGTGAACTGGATGATGATGAGTGGGCTTCCTACCGGTCACCGGGAGAGTTTCTTTCTGTGACGGCTGTCGAAGAGAGCTGGTATGCATTAGAATTGGACAAATCGACGATGTCCCTTCACTCGTTTTCGCTTGATTTGGAAGAGCAGCAAACCTTTGATTTGGATTTAAATCTCCCATCCACGATACTCTCTACCGAACTTTTCTTCGAGAACGGTTCATTGTATTTACAAGTCGAAGGCCTTCTTTCGACCACTCGCTTTTCTTCTCCGTTGGACCAAGTCAATTTCACTCCAGTTCTTTCATCTCAATCGTTTCCCGAGGCAATGTTGACCAATGCCTCAATCAATCTCCATCCATCATGTGATGGTACTGCTTCGATCACCTTATTTTCTAATCCGCAACATTGGTGTACGGCCAGTGAAGGTCTGCTACGATGGGATGGGCAAAGCGGAGAGATTCTCTCGCTCCGGATCCCCATCGTTTCTACGGCCGGAGGTTTCGGTGTTCTTCCGCAGTTGTTCCTTGCGTTTGGTGGTGGTGGTGATTCCTCGATAAACCTTGATGTTGGAGAAGTATTGTTCAGTAACCGACTTCAAGACCTAAACGTCAGCATTAATCAAAGTGAAATTTGGGTGAAAGGGCTTATTCCATACGCCTTCGGTGACAATACAGCACATCGCCTAATCTATGGTGGGGACTATGTCGACGTTGATGGTTTTGAATCTCTTTCTGAACTGGATTCAGTCGTTCTTGGCTTGGTTTCATTAAGCGACGCCGAGGTTCTTGCCTCCGCAGGTGACAATGAGCGTTCAATACTTCTTTTTACTCTAAATCAGTCGGAGAATGCTTCTTTTCAAACCATCAGCACATGGCTGGATGATCATTCAAATGCTTCTGATGCGAATCTAAACATACGGGCTGTTAAAGTCGAGGCAGCTGAACTCGCTGAGGAATCCTCTGGAGTGCTTGCAGCCATGTTCCTTGTTTTTGGAACATTCACCATCGTTGCAGGTATTCTTCTGGTTCTCACGATTGTCATTATGCTTGCCGAGTCACGGCGTTCAGAATTGGGAACTATGCGTGCATTGGGTGTTACCCAATCGGATGCCCGTGCATTAGCAGTCCAAGAAGGAATTTTACTCTCTGCGATTGCTAGTACGATTGGCGGTCTTGTAGGAATTGTACTTGCTTGGTTCATCAGTATTGGTTTTGAGAATATGTTTGCATCAGTAGGTTCGAACCAATTTACCTTTGGTTGGGAATGGAATTCGCTCTTTTCCGGTGCAGTTTGGGGCTTTTTATTGGCTATTACCACTGTTTGGTTTTCGGCTCTGTGGACTTCAAGATTGAATATTTTACTCGCACTGAAAGGTGGAAGAATTCCGCGTTCAGAGGGCGTACCATTGCTCCTCATTCTATCCCAAATTTTTGCACTTGGCGCGAGTATTCTCACATTTGGCTTATTGCTTATTTTTGGCTTCACATCATCATTGTCGTACTTCCTTTGGATGGTTACTGGAGTGGCCTTCGTTTTCTTTTCCGCTCCAATAATCACCTGGGAATTGCCATTCTTGCTGCGTAATCGAGGTCGAATCTGGAAGCAATTTTGGCGTCATTCTAATAGGAATACTCTTGCAATGATCGGATTCGGTTTGCTCCTATGGACAGTGGGAGTTTCTTCAATAGATCCAATCCGTAGTGATATGGAGCCTGATGAACTTTCGTTCATTGTTTTGGGTTTGGTCGATGTTTTAGCAGGGGTTCTCATTTTAACAAGCGCCGCACCACTTCTTGTATCTCGACTTGGTAAGTCAAAGGTTTTGACAAGAAAGTGGGGTCCTGTACTTCCTGTCTCTCTTGCCTATCCACTCTCAACCCCCGTACGAACTGCAGTTGTAATGGGAATGTTCTCAATTACTGTTTTTTCCGTTATTGTGTTGGGTGGATATGCTGAGCAATTTGACAATTATACGAGTTCATTTGTTGAGGAAGCGGAAGGTGATTACGAACTGCTGCTTACCGGCTCCCGTGCAAGCCCGATTGTATTGTCGTCCAATGTTTCGGACTGGAATCTCACGTCAGATGTGGCTGAACAGATTGACTCCATAGCGCGGATACATAGAGGTGAGGTATTCTTAGAAGACGATACTGGTGAGCGTATGCCTTATGTTGTGCGCGGCTTTGATGAAAACTTTTCACAACATGGCGGATTGCCCCTGTTCACCTGGGATTCATCACTGGGGGATGACGAAAGTGAAGTCTGGAAAGCGATTGAATTGCGAAATGACCTAGTACTCCTCGACGCCTCTTTTGGCCTGGAATCAATTGCAGATGGTAGCGGGATTTCAATGTTAAGTTTTTCAATTGGAGATTCGATTTCGCTAATTGATATTTCCAACCCGGGAAATACTCGAAATGTCCAGGTTGCAGGATTCCTCGAACAGTCATCTTACCTCTTTTCTGCAGGTGTTTGGATGAACGATGATGTCGTGATTGAACAGTTTGATGGGCGTCTCACCAGAATGTATGTGAGTATTTCAGATGACGCAGAGCCTTCTCAATCGTTTGTGGACGAGCAAGTGTCTGACTTTTCTCCAACTGGGAAATCAAGAGATGTTCGTCTTGCTGCGGCTGAACTTGAGTCCGAACTAACACCAGCATTGAATGCGAAGGGAGTTCAAGTTTCCGTAATTTCCGATGAAGTCATGTTGATTCAATCGCTCGTTTTGGCGCTCCTTGGAATCTTTGAAGGTTATTTGGCACTAGGATTGATTGTAGGAATTGCAGGCATAGGAGTAGTTACGGTGCGCTCCGTATCTGAACGAAGCAAGTCGATCGGTATATTGCGTGCGCTTGGGTACAGGAAAAACATGGTCTTTCTGTCCTTTTTTATCGAGGTTTCATGGGTAAGTGTACTTGGTATGATGAACGGCATTCTTGTTGCCATTGGTTTTCACAGGGTCCTCTACACTTCATTTTGGAAAGAACAAGGTGCATCGTTTACATTACCGCTCGAATCTATTGTTTACGTTTTCATTGGAGGGTGGTTGTTGGTTCTTTTGGCTACTTATGCTCCAATTCAACGTGCTGCCCGTATACCTGCGTCGGCAGCATTGCGTCAAAATTAATGTGTTAGATTCCCCATTTTCTTTCCTATAATCTATGTTTCTTATTCGTAAATATCTATTTCACAAATGCCATACTCCAATTTTGTTTAATTCGATGCACTGGTAGGCCGTGATTTTCAGATTTAAGAGATTCTTTTAAGAACGACACCAGTTTTTTCACTCCTATAGTATAAATACGACGCTT
>Ga0228615_1000028_pt1 | contig 86675 bp, 124 predicted proteins | sample 16DmetaG_FD_190530 | JGI IMG/M metagenome (GOLD analysis project Ga0228615, IMG submission 190530) | Seawater microbial communities from Monterey Bay, California, United States - 16D | ecosystem: Environmental > Aquatic > Marine > Coastal | place: USA: California | collected 2016-10-17
GGGACCTTATGGTATTAGTAAGTCTTATATTTGTATTTGGATTAGGATACATGTTCCGTGAAGGCGGAGGTAAGATACAAAATATTGTTATTGAAAAGCACAACACAAGATATGTTCGTAGTGCTACCATAATTGATGCAGTATACTTTTTAATACTATTGTTCTTCAAAGAAATAAACGATATTCCAATGTCAACAACTTGGGTGTTTGTTGGACTATTATGTGGACGTGAACTTGCTATGGCAACTATGACAGGCAAAGAAAAGTTCAAAACAGTATTTCCTTTGATTACCAAAGACTTCATTAAAATGATGATTGGCTTAGGTGCTTCTGTGGGAGTAGTGTTAATGATACACTATGTTATTGTACCTAACGGATACTAATATATTGGAAAAGGTAGTGTGCAACGATACTACCTTTTTTCTTGACTTTAGATAAGTATGAGCATATAATACAAATATAATATTACTTTTAACACCTTGCGTAATAGAAAGGACAACGTTTGAAGATGAAAATCATAACAGGAAATGCTAATCCTGAATTAGCACAAAAGATCGCAGAACACTGTTTTAGCGATTTAGTCCCAGCCAAAATAACATCGTTTGCAGACGGCGAATCGAGTGTAGAATTTACTGAAAACATACGTGGCGAAGATGTGTTTATTATTCAAAGTACATGCACACCTGTTAATGACAGTCTAATGGAGTTGTTGATTATGATTGATGCGGCACGTAGATCAAGTGCAAGTAGAATTACCGCAGTCATTCCTTACTTTGGTTACGCTAGACAAGATCGTAAGAGTGCTTCACGTACTCCTATTACTGCAAAGTTAGTTGCTAATTTATTAACAACATCAGGTACAGATAGAATACTTACAATGGATTTACACGCAGGACAAATACAAGGTTTCTTTGACATCCCAGTGGATGATTTAACAAGCCGTGTAGCATTTGCTAAAGATATCAAAAAGCAATTTTATAAAGATGGTAATAACATTGATGAAGTAGAAACTGTATTTGTATCACCAGACGCAGGTGGTGTTGTTCGTGCTAGAAAGTTTGCTGATATGTTTGGCGGCGACATTGCTATTGTAGACAAACGTAGACCAGAAGCAGGCAAGAGTGAAGTAATGAATCTAATTGGAGATGTTAAAGGCAAACATGCTATCCTAGTAGATGATATTATTGACAGTGGTGGAACATTGTGTAATGCGGCCAAAGCAATTATAGATGCTGGAGCATTATCAGTACGTGCTTATATCACACACGGTGTATTGTCAGGCGAAGCATGTCAAAAGGTTGAAAAGAGTGTACTAGATGAATTAGTTGTAACTGATAGTATTCCTAACCGTTGTCCTAAGAACTGTAAAAAGACACGCCAAGTAAGTGTATCTACATTATTTGGTGAAGCAATACGTAGAGTTACAAACGAAGAATCTGTCAGTAGTCTTTTCGTATAAATAATTTTGTAGGAACAAAGACCGCCCAACAATAAATCAAAGCGGCCAATAGTTTTACATTGTAAAACTTCTAACTAATAATGAAACGCAAATATAAAAAAACTGTAAACAACAGTCGGATGATTGCTGATATAAAACATCAATTGACAAAGACTTCTGATCCTATAGATAAAGAAGCACTGCAACAACGATTACATCATTATCAAATGCAATCTAAAAATACTAAATCTGAATAGTTTCTGAACCATCTTTATGTTTTGCAAGATGCTTCACATACTCAGTCATACTATGATCTGAGAAATTATCAATTTTACCTTTTTTGATTCCGCGCCACATACCACGTAACTTGTCTTTGAACAGTTGCCATCCTGACGGAGTACGAACATTGCCCCATGTGTTTAAGTAATGTTGTTGTCCGTGATGCTTGTACCCCATTACCCATAATGGAACACTAGTTACTATGTCATTGTTATTCTTCCAGCGATGATGCACAACTGATAGACTATCTACATAAGTTGGCCAACCAACTCTAGGGGAACCGAATGTATATAATTCTTTAGGATCAAGATTGTCAAGGTTGTGTTTACAACGGCTTGCCATAATAGTAGCCATTGCCGCTCCTAGCGAATGCCCACAAAACCATAACTCTTTATCTTTGTTCTGTGTTCTTGTGATGTCCTCTCTGACCATAGGCCATAGTTCATCTACTTCTGCTTTGAAGCCTCTGTGTACTCTACTTATTGTTTCTGATTTTACTGGATAAGCCTGTAGGTCTGCTTTAAGATCATTGAACTCTGTTGGTTCAGTACCTCTACAAGCAATAACAATATCATGCTTGTTCATAAAGCGATATGTCTGTGCTCCGTCCAAGTCATAGTATTCAATTGTTGTAAATCCTAGTTGTTTTGCTATCTTTGTAGCATTTTTCTTTTCCAAATACGCTATCTGTGCTAATTCGGCAAATAAAAGACTGCGTTCTTTGAAATTTAATGTTACAATAGGTTTAGTTAATTTATTTGTATGTATTTCCATAGTTTCGCTCCTAATTTCGTTCCCTATGGTATTTACCGTGTTACACCACTAAATAGTGTTAAGGAGTTACGACAATGAAACGCAAAACTAGAAGCCTATTAGAAGAACTTAATGATTTCGCTGTAACTAAAAAGACAGAGAATATTGTAGAGTCAAGAGCAAATCATGTAATTGAGAGTGCTATCAACATAGTTGAAATGATACGTACAAACTTTGATGGTGAAATTGCTCAGGATTTAGAGAAGCGGTTTTATAACTCTATCAAGTCAGGCGATGCAACAAAATTTATGCGAGGCATCAAAAAAATCAAAGCAAGTGATAAAAGTGAATTAGACGATGTTAATTGAAGACATTATAAGGCTACAAGAAGCCGAGGGTAAGAATACACATATGGAACACGTTGAGGAAGAAGCACTCAACCGTGGTAAAGAAGGGGCTGAATATGCAATCAATCAAATGATGTTGTTTGCAGATATGCTCAAAGGCCGTACTAACAAAAAGTTAAGAGTAAGTGTAAAATGGGATGGTGCTCCTGCAATTATATGCGGAGTTGATCCTGAGAGTAAAAAATTCTTTGTAGGAACAAAGGGTGTGTTCAATGCTAGTCCTAAACTAGGAACTAGTCATGAAGAAATTGACAGACTATACGGAGAGTCAGGTGCAGTATCAAAGTTACATCTAGCATATGATTATCTTAGCAAACTAGGAATTACAGGCGTACTACAAGGCGACTTTATGTTTGACGATAGTTCAAGACGTGAAGAAGAAATTGACGGCGAAAAGATGTACACTTTCAAACCACAACTTATTACATATGCAGTACCAGTAGACAGTGACATTGGTAAGCGTATTGGAAGTGCAAAGTTTGGTATTGTCTTTCATACAAACTACGAAGGCAACACATTAGCAGATGCAACAGCAAACTATGATGTTAATGTTAGTAACTTAAAACGTTCAAACGATGTTTGGTTTGACGATGCGTTCTTTAAAGACGTTTCAGGTTCAGTGCTAATGACAAAAGATGAAACAGCACAAGTGAAAAAAGATTTGGCAGATGCAATGGGGGCTTATAAAGCAGTACCAAATGCAGTATGGGAAGCAATGAAATCAAATGATGATTTTATTAAAAACTTTAAGATTTGGATTAATACAAATATTAGACAAGGTAAACTAGCAGGCGATCCAGGCGAATTTTTAAACGGCTTTATTGATTGGTATAAAGAAAGAATTGAAGGCGAGATTGCAAAACTTAAGAATCAAGATCCAGAGAAACCAGCAGTTAAAAATAGATTACAAAAGATTGAAAACAATATGAATTTTATTAATACAAATAGAAAAGGCTTGTCAGGCATTATTATTTTTATGACTGAGATTACAAACCTAAAGAAAATTTTTATTACTAAACTTAACAACATTGAAAGTATTGCACACTTTTATAAAACAGCAGATGGCTATGAAGCAGGCTCACCTGAAGGCTATGTAGCAATTGATCATACAGGTGGAGCAGTTAAGATTGTTGACAGACTTGAGTTCAGTCGCAGAAACTTTACTACTCCTAAGGACTTTGGTTAATGTCAGAGTTTAAGTTTTTAGATTTTATCACAGAAGGCAAAATGATTCGCAACTCAGATGGCGTTAGTAGGTTAACGTTTACTGATGCCTCTGATCTAGTACTACTATACTTTTTAGCATTGCATGTAATGCGTCATTATCCAAGCAGACGCTTTGCAAAGTTATACAGTGAACAAGTACTTAAATGGCAAAACTGGAATAACTTTAGAAGTAGTGCTAATGACTTACATTGTTTGTTAAACATTATCGATGGCGACGAACGCATTGTAGAAAAACTAAAAGACTCAAGGTCAGCAAAGATGTTGCGTAAGCGTTTTACATTTCCTACACTAACTGCAAAAAGATTGTTAAGAAGTTATACTAATAGCAATCCAAGTTATGCAGATGCAAACGACTTGTTAAAAATAGACAACGGATTATCCAACAGTCGCTACAGTGGATTGCGTAGACGTATTGCAAATTACGGAAGACTAACTCCAACAGAAAAACGTAAAGCAGTTACTGAATTAGAAATGGCTTTAAAAGCAAGAGGACGTAACTCAGACATAGTTGATTATTATGTGTTGTTTGTTAAAGACTATGACTTAGAAAGTTCACAAGTTAGAGACACTGAGCCAACAGTAAGTGTTAGTGATCCTGTACTAGCAGACACAAAAGATATACAGATGTTAAGACTATTAGGTGTACCTAATAAAGACTTGCCTTTTGCATACAAAGTATTAAGTATGACAAGCAGAGGCTTAGGTATTCCTCCACGTTTTGCACAAGCATATGCTCCTGTTATGCGTATTGTAAACGACATTATAAAAGCAGGTCCAGGATATGTAAACTTGTTAAAACAAGTACATAATAGAGCAAAACGAGTAGTACGTTAGTTCATTTTCCAAAGTAAGATAAATATTAGCACGGATGTCATGGAGAGTGACATACGCCATAAGAGCAATTTATTAACAAGGAGAATATAAAATGGCTTCAATTACAAGAGTAAATCCAACAGCAGTTGCTAGAGGAACTATGCAAGAACTTACTTCTGTACAAATTTTCAAAGTTGTACTAGCAGGTGGTAACGGTCTTGGCGCTATGGGTTCTGACGCGGCGGCGGCTAAAGTAACAGATGCATTAGGTGGAATGTCACACATTTTACAAACTAAAGCAAATGGTTCTGAACTATACATGGTAGCAGACACACACGGTGTTGATATCGATTCAATTGCAAGAACAATTGGTCAAGTATTAGACACAGGTACGTTGGCTGGTCTAACTGGTGGTGTACAAACATTATCAGATGGTGACACAGTAACAGTTACAGTAGTAACAGACATCGAAGCAATCTAATAAAGTTAGATTACTTTTACAAGTATCAAAAGGGCGGCTTTATGTCGCCCTTTTTTTATGGCTATATTGATAAATAAAAGTACGGATGCCATGGAGAGTGGCAGACGCCATAAGAGAAAACTTTTAAAGGAGAAATAAAATGGCTATATTAACAAACAACGCGGCGGCGATCGCAGGCAACGGAATTGGTCCTAGAACTAGAATCATCAACCTTGCAAAAACTAACATGACACAAGCAGAACTAGATGCGGCTTTGTTATATCTTGCGGCAGGTGATGTTGCTGGTACTAACGATGCACACACTATTGCAGGTGTTTCAGTACTAACTGAAGACGGTGTTTTCACAAGTGGAACTACTGACAACGTACAAGTTGCTATCCAAGGCACAGGTGTAATTACAGTTGGTGCAAACTTTGGTACAGGTACTACAGGTGTAACTTCAAGTTTACTTGCAGACATGGCTATCGTTTCATAATTGAAACTATAACTAATATTAAGGGTGTCGTTTTTACGGCACCCTTTTTTTATGGCTGGTAAATATGTGTATGAAAATACGTATTAAAACATTGGTTGATATCACTCGCACAGACGTAAGGCGTAAAGGCCAAGGCGATGAACTCAAACTCAATCAACAACACAATTTTCAAACTTTACAACAAGTTATTGCTTTGCGTAATTTAATCAATCTCAACGACGATCCATATTTGGAAACACGTAACGTAAATGACGAGTTTGGAACAAACTACAAAGGTGAACACAAAGTTTGGACATACGAATTTGAAGTTGACCATGCTGATGCTTATTACGATGATAAAAACGACCCCGTAGGACTATTAAAGCAAGATTTAGAACTAGTACCTATAACTGGTAGTTTAACCGAAACGGTGCCTAAACCAAAAATGTTTATTGTAAACAACAAAGGTAATTCCAATATTACCGTTGAAGTTGTATAAATAACTATGAAGGCACAAAATAGGCATACCAAAACACATTAAGGCTAACGACAAAGAGTTTACTTAATAACCCTTAGAGAAAGGGTGTTTACGGAGATATTAACTATGGCACGTGCCACAGACTTAGAGAAACAGAATTTAGAAGCACACGTTGACTTATGTGAGCAACGTTATAACAACCTAGAAAAACGTTTGGGTAAAGTTGAAGAAAAAGTTCAACATATCCATGATGATTTAGGCAAGTCACATTCTTCTTTAATTAAAGTTATTATCGGTACCTCAGGTACAATCATTGCAGGACTGTTATCTACAGTCGTTGTTATTCTCATTAACATGTCTTAAACTAAATACTAACATGTTGTTAGTAGAACTTTTTAATAATCTCGCGGAGAAGCAAATTTGGGGACGAAAAGGCAAAGCCCTCGTTCGTAAGTTTCGTTGTAGTGGAGGCAAGCGTCATGGACGTATTGTTTCTAAAGCACAACAATGCTTTGCTCCACCAAATATACAAGCCAAGATGAAGATGCGTATTACACGTAAGAAACTTGGACAAAGAATGATGCGTAAGGCTAAACGTACTAAACGTACAAACCCAGCATCTAGAGCATTGAAGACGTTGAATAGAAGATGAGACTTTTTGAATTAACAGAAGCAGGTGGTAAGTTTATCTTTGGTCGAGGTGGTAAGCCAGGTGGCTCACACAAAGGTCAAATTTCACGTAAGTTTAGATGTGTAAGTGGTCCACGTAAAGGACGTATTGTTGCAAAGATGTCTACATGTCATGCACCAATTGACGCACAAAAGAAAAAGACAATGACTGTTACTAGATCCAAAGCACCTAAGTTGGCGGCAAAGAAATCAATGTTTACCAAACGAGGTTCTGGAGTAAGTAGAGCAGTATTAAGTAAGAATAGAGCAAAAGCACCTAAGAGAGCAAAAGTACAAAAAAGGAAACGTTAATGCGTATTGACGAGATTGATTCAAAACACAGTAAGTTCAAAGAAGTTATACTCGATCACGAGTTGACTGAAGAACAGTTAGATGAAGTCCTTCCTATTATTGGTGCTCTTGCAGGAGTAGGCGCAACAGCCGCAAGAGTTGCAGGCGGAGCATTGGTTCGTGGTGCAGGTGCATTAGCACGTGGAGCAGGAGCATTAGCACGTGGTGCAGGAAAAACAATTCAAAAAACAGCACGAAGCATGGCTCCAGTACCAAAAACAGGACCAGGCTCGGGTACAAACAATAATAACGGCACTGTTGGTAAGATAGGTAAAGCAGTAGGTAACCTAGGAACTGACCTTGCTTCACAAGAACGTGGTACTGCTAGAAAACAAAGCAACAACCAACAAAGTTTAAAAACAAACACAGCACAGAAACTTTCACAACAAGGCAGTGGACAAGGAACTATTGGTACACAGGGTACGCAAGGTACACAACAAACCAAACTACAAAGAGGGCAAGAATTTCAAGTGCCTATTGCAGATCCAAAAAGTCCAAACAAAACAGTAAATGCCAAAATGAAAGTAAAGAATGTAACCGGTAGTGAAATTGAACTGCAACCTTCTAAAAAGCAAAAAGGTATGCCTAAAACGGTTAAGTATAATAAAAAAGATCTTGCATTAAATTAAGTTTTACGCTATACTTTAAAGACATGAAACCAGAAGTTAAAAAATTAGTATCTGCCTTTCAGGCCACTGCACAGTCAGTAAAGATTCGTTTGAAACAAAACGGATTTGTATTGCCTGTTTCGCATAATGGTGGAATCAAATTCAAACATTGTTATATAAAGAAAGATAGACACGGCTGGTATAATATACTAAATCTACACAATCCAAAGATATCATACTATAAAGGCATTGCTAATCACAAGATAGCAGTAGCAATATCAATATATTTGGGCATGGATGTAGGATTTGATGAACAGGAGCATTTAGATGCAGATCATAAATATTTGCACTATTATAATGAAATACGCTTTTTAAAGCATGGATTAAAGATTGCTGAACAAAACAATGAAGATTTTAAAATAGATATGTATAATGCTAGACTGCATGAATATATGCCTAAATATGAAAAATATAAGCACACAGTAGGATTGCTTCTAGATGAAGCCGAAACTTTACTGTTTGACACTAAATAACACTATAATAACGTTAGGGGAATACACACGATGAAAACGTCAGATTTTATGAACACAGTTACAGTAGAGTCTTTACAGAAAGACTTGCGTAGCAAACATGGTATTACAGTTGATGTGGCCAAATACAGCCAAGCACAACTAGAATCTTATAGTACAAAGATTCAAAATAAATTAAAAGAATTCGAAATTAAGCATAAGTTTAATGAATCACTAAAAAGTGATGAATATCAAAAAACATTGCTGATCAGCAAAATTGTAGAAAGTGCAATTAATCAATATCTTGACAATCCCCTTGAAAGTGTTGATGAGTACGATCTAGGCGAAGACATTATGAATGTTGAATCTGACGATGCTGACGTACAACGTGATTTTGCAGAAGCAAATCCAAATGATGATATTGATGATGATCCAGGTGCAGGTACTGACGTTGACCCTAACATGGATAACAATACGAAACAAGATTCTAAAGTACTTACAGCATTAAGAGTTGTAATGGACGATCCAAGTAAAGCAAACTTGGCTAGAATGGCAATTGAAAAGATCATGCAAGGTAAGCCGTTAAACAAACAACAAATTGATGGCTTTAGAGATGCTATGACATCAATGATGCAACCTTTCTTAAGTATGCAAGGTGTACAAAGATTAAAGGCAATGAAAAAAGGAATGCCAAGTGCTGAAGCAGTAGGCGAAAGTAAAATTGTTAAAGAAGGTGCTGAAGAACAAGCAGAATTAACAATGGCCGCTAAAGACATGGTAGATAGATTTACAGCATTCTTAGAAGATGTTGCTGAAATGGGTGCAGAAGGAATGTTAGAACTAGCAGACTCAATTAGAGATGAACTAGGACTAGAACAATCAGAAGCATTTGTTGCAACAGTTAAACCTGCATTAGAAGCAACACAAGATGTATTAACTACATCACGTGAAGCACTTACAGCCGGTGTACAAATTGTTACAGGCGAACAAACACCAGCAGATACTATTGGTGCTGATCCAGAAGGCGAAGAAGAACTAGATCCTGCGATGGATGTAGATGCAGACGGACCAGTTGATGCAGTTGATCCTATTGATCCAGCAGATGAGTTTAGTGCAAGTGACGCCGCAAGTGGTGGAGAAGAAACCGCAGGCAGAGAAAAGCGTGAGTCAATTGGCGAAGGTGCTGTTAAAAAAGGATTAGAAGATGATGCTGAAAGCATGACTAGAAAAGAATTTATTGAAAAACATGGTGACGCAGAATTCTTTGACAACTACAATGGTAGCGATGAAGAAAATGATACACCAGAGTCATACACACCTAAGAAAAAATCAGTAGCGGAATCAACTCGTATAATGAACAAGTTGGCTCAATAAGGAGTCGAACATGAGACTATTTGAATTTTCAGGTAGTGATTTAGAACAAGATATAGTATTGCTTTTCCGCAATCAAATTCAACGTGCTAACCAAACAAACAATACTGCTGAACTATCCTATCAAGCAATAGGTTCGCTTATGAAAGCAAACGGTCATGGTAGTTTTGATTATGGAATCTTCAAAGACTTGTATGATACATCAGATGAAGTTAAAGCAGTTATAAAAAACTTTGATCAAGATGGTGTTACACTTAACACTCAAATGCAACGTGACGCAGATGGTACAGTTGACGATGTTGACTCTAGTCCAACCAATAATATAGAAAAAATGGCAAAACGAGCAACAAACCGACGCTCATAACTTGACATTCGTCCCCCTTAGAAGTTATAATTAATACTACAACTACAGGATTTTTTATTAATGGAAAAACATACCCCACCAACTTATGTGGAACGTTACAAGTATCACACAGTTAAACAAATAAACTTACAAGGCAAAAGACTTTACGAAGCACCCGATGGTAGTAAAACACCAAGCGTTACAACGATCCTAGGTAAAACGAAGGATATGACGCATTTAATCGCATGGAAAAAGCGAGTGGGCGAAAAACAAGCACAGCAAATTGTAACTGAGGCCGCAGGTGTTGGTACAGCAATGCACAACAATTTAGAACGTTTTCTTATTGGCGAAGAACGTAAGCCGGGCAACAACCTAGTACATGTTCAAGCAAACAAAATGGCTGATGTAATTATTGAATCTGCTCTAGTAGATGTAGATGAAGTATGGGGTATTGAACAAGCATTATACTATCCACAGATGTATTCAGGTACTTGTGATGTTGTAGGACAGTACAAAGGAACTCCTTGTATTATGGACTTTAAACAAACTAACAAGCCTAAGAAAAAAGAATGGGTAGAGGATTACTATTTGCAGATGGCGGCATATGCTATGGCACACAATGCAGTATACGGCACTGATATACGTGAAGGACATGTGTTTATGTGTAGTAGAGCATTAGAATACCAGCAGTTTGACCTAGTAGCAGATGAGTTTGAACACTGGTCTAACGAATGGTTAAAGCGAGTTGAAGATTACTATGCCAATCATCACTTCTAATTGGTAAATACACATATAAATTAGGAGAACACAGTGGCAGTCGTACAGATTTCAAAAATTCAACATAGACGTGGTAAGGAAACTATAACTGGTTTACCACAACTTGCCAGTGCAGAATTAGGCTGGGCAGTAGACACACAAAAATTATATATTGGTAATGGCAGTGTAACCGAAGGTGCTCCGGCTGTTGGAAATACTGAAATCCTAACAGAAAAAACAAACATTTTTCAATTACTTGATCAATATGAATTCCAAGGAAACACAGACGCAACTGTACAAACAGGCGAGTTTTCTAACAATCCAATTAAAAGAAATATACAAACACGTTTAGATGATATCGTAAGTATTAAAAGTTTTGGTGTAATTGGTGACGGTGTTTCAGATGATACTGAAGCATTACAAAGAGCAGTTGATCAAATCTTTTTAAACAGTAGCGACAAGTTTAATGCAAATTCAAGAAGAGCATTAAAGTTTGAAGCAGGCTCATATAAAATTACAAACACAATTCATATTCCACCTTATGCAAATATTATAGGTGACGGACCTGACAAAACTATTATCACAATGCACGTTGATACAAATGAATTATCACAAACTGCAAAACCTGTTTTTCAAACAGTAGGCGGAAATAGTACTCCAGGAAGTTATGTAGAGTTTGCTTCGATGCAAAACATTAGCCGTCCACAAAATATTATGATACAAGGTATGACACTAACAGTTGACGCAACAGTAACAGCAGATGCTCCATTACTTTACTTAGATAATACAACAGAAAGTATTATTGATAATGTTAAATTTACAGGTACATGGAATGCACTACAAGGACTAGATGCGGCACAGTCTGGTATTGAAGTAAGAGGCTTAGGCGCACTTACATCTGAAAACGTTACAATTAGTAACTGTCAGTTCACACAATTAAGTATTGGTGTTTACAGTATATACGACACACAAACAATTACAATTAAAGATAGTTTGTTTACATTTGGTCATGTTGGTATTGACTTAGGTAGAACAAGTTCAGGATCAGGTTCTCAAGCACAAGGTCCAAGACATTACTTAATTACTAATTGTAAATTTGATAAGATTGATGACTTTGGTATTGCGGTACATGCACCAAACAACACAACTCCATATGGACACACATCATCTTCAAATATGTTTATTGATGTTGCTAACAACGGCAACGGACAAAACTCACCACAAACAAGTGTAATTAAATTTGACGGTGAATTATGTGCAAGTGTTGGAGACTTTTTTGAGAGAGATGCATTTGTAAATCAAACTTCATTAAGTGCAGTTCCATTTAAACCAACAGTTGATGGATTACATTATACTAAATCACGTTTGAAAACTGAAACACTATCAGAAGTAGATGCACCTACACAAATTATTAAATTACCTTTTACCAAAGATAAGATTGCATACATTGATTATCTTGTTGTAAAAGACGGAACATCTAGTGATACAACTAGACAAGGTAAGTTAACACTTACAGTTAGAAATGACAGTAGTATAAACATAACAGACAACTACAGTCATACAGGCACGAGCGACGGTGCTATCGAATGGACAGCAGTACTTGATGACATGGACAGTACATCAGGTAGTGAAACTTTATTAGTTAAGTATAGAAACCCAATCGGTAATGGTATAGGAACCCTAAGTTATTCTATCAGTTACTTTGCATAGATGTTCTTAGATACAAATACTGACGAACGTATAACACAATGGCGAACTTTTAGAGATACACTCGAAGAGTGTATTGACCCTTACAGAGCATCTTTAGAGTTCTGGAAGACTGCTCCGGTTACAGACAAATACCTTAACCCTTACAATTCTCAACAGTGGCCAACGCCTTGGGAGTTAATTAAAGAAAACCGGTATTGTCCCGTCGGTATACCCCTTATGATAGGACATACCCTGAAGTTAACTACAAGGTTTACCAAAACGTCTGTATTGATAAAAATATATATAGACCATACGACAAAAAGATACTATAATGTAGTTAAAGTTTTAGACAATATTATTGACTATGAAAATAATAATGTTTGTATAAGTAGTGAATTGCCAGACAGTATGGTTTGCCAAGAAACAATTGAATTGTAGTTTTTGTATTAAATACTGGACTGCACACATGATAAAAGAACGTATAGAAAAGAGGACATAATGAACGCATCTAAAGAAGTTTTTATAACCAAGAGAGACGGAAGTAAAGTAAAGTTAGACTTAGATAAAATTCATTTTGTTGTAGAAGAAGCCTGTGAAGGACTTACAGGTGTATCAGCATCACAAATTGAAATGAATGCGGATTTACAATTTTACGACGGAATGACAACTGACGAAATCCAAAACATTTTAATTCGAAGTGCAAATGATTTAATATCACTTGAATCACCTAACTATCAATATGCCGCGGCAAGATTGTTATTATACGGACTTCACAAACAAGTTTACGGAACTTATGAACACATGACTCTTTCTCAAGTTATAGATGCTAACATTGAGCGAGGCGTTTACGACTCTAACATACGTGACAAATATACTGAAACAGAACTTAAAAAATTAAATACATTTATTAAACACGATCGTAATGAAGAATTTACATACGCAGGTCTAAGACAAGTAGTAGACAAATACCTTTGTCAAGATAGAAGCAGTGGAGCAATTTATGAAACTCCGCAATTTATGTACATGATGATCGCGGCAACGTTGTTTGCTGAATACCCACAGGAGACACGTTTAAACTACGTGAAAAAATATTATGACGCGACCTCACTTTTTAAAGTCAACATACCAACCCCTGTCATGGCTGGAGTGCGTACTCCTATTCGTCAGTTTGCCAGTTGTGTTCTTGTTGATGTGGATGATACTCTTCCTAGTATCTTTAGCAGTAATAGTGCAATCGGTTACTACATTGCTCAAAGGGCAGGAATTGGAATCAATGCGGGACGAGTACGAGCAATCAATTCGAAGATCCGAGGCGGAGAAGTAGCACACACAGGTGTAGTTCCTTTCCTAAAAGTTTATGAAGCAACAGTAAGAAGTTGTACACAGAATGGTGTACGTGGTGGTAGTGCAACTACACACTTCCCACTTTGGCATTATGAAATTGAAGATATTCTTGTACTAAAAAATAATAAAGGTACAGATGATAATAGAGTACGTAAGTTAGATTATTCTATTCAACTTAACAAATTAATGTATGAAAGGTTATTGTCCGGTGGAGACATAACTCTTTTCTCGCCACACGAAGTGCCAGGATTATATGAAGCATTTTATTCAGGCGACAATGAAAAGTTTAAAGAACTATATGAAATGTATGAACGTAAAACATCTATTCGTAAAAAGAAAATAGATGCACATGAATTATTTTCAGCAGTGTTAAAAGAACGTGCAGAAACAGGACGTATCTACATTATGAATGTTGATCACTGTAATACACACAGTTCATTTAAAGATCCTATTTACATGAGTAACTTATGTCAAGAGATTACATTGCCTACTAAACCTATTCAGCATATTGATGATGCTGAAGGCGAAATTGCACTATGTATTTTAAGTGCGATTAATATAGGTGCATTAACATTAAACAAAGAAAATTCAGAACTTGAAGAACTGTGTGAGTTGTCCGTTCGAGCATTAGAGGAAATTATTGAGTATCAAGGATATCCTGTAAAAGCCGCTGAGATCAGCACAAAGGCTCGACGCTCATTAGGTATTGGTTATATCGGCCTAGCACATTACCTAGCAAAACACAAAGTCAACTATGCCGATAAAGAAGCATGGAAACTTGTACACGACCTAACTGAAAGTTTCCAGTATTATCTATTAAAAGCAAGTAATAAGTTAGCAGAAGAACGTGGTGCTTGTGAGTACTTCGATCGTACTAAATATTCAGAAGGCATTATGCCTATTGACACGTACAAAGAAGAAGTCAACGACATCGTTGGAAAGAAACTTAATCATGATTGGACTACTTTACGCAAGAGCATCAAGCAACACGGGTTACGGCACAGCACATTGTCCGCACAGATGCCTTCGGAGAGCAGTTCCGTTGTGTCGAACGCTACCAACGGAATCGAACCACCTAGAGGCTACTTGTCCGTTAAGAAGAGCAAAAAAGGGCCTCTTAAGCAGATTGTACCACAGTATAGTCAACTAAAGAACTTTTATACCCTACTATGGGACATGAAAGGTAACGAAGGTTACATAAATATCGTCGCTGTAATGCAAAAGTTTTTCGACCAAGCCATTAGTGGTAACTGGTCATATAATCCGTTACAGTATGAGAACAACGAAGTACCTATGAGTATTATGATGAAAGACATGTTGACAACATATAAGATGGGTTGGAAAACAAGTTACTATCAAAACACTTATGACTTCAAAGGTGCTGAAGATGATGCTGACCAATTGGAACAACAAGCGGTTGACAACAAAACAAATGGTGCTATAATTAATGGTACAAACGGTCATACAAATGGCCAGAACGGTGATACGCAGACAGTTGATCAAGATGATGAAATGTGTGATGCGTGTGCCATTTAAGGATTTATGACGAGGAAGAAGGGTAATACTAAAGCGATGACAAAGACAGTTTTTAACCGAGAGAAGGTTGATTTTACAAAAGAGCATATGTTCTTCGGAGCAGATCAAAACACACAGAGATATGACATATTCAAATATCCTGAGTACGATAAACTTAATCAAACAATGCTTGGTTATTTTTGGAGACCAGAGGAAGTTAGTCTACAAAAAGATAGAGGTGACTATCAGCAACTTCGTGATGAACAAAAGCATATCTTTACAAGTAATCTAAAATACCAAACACTACTTGATAGTGTACAAGGACGTGGACCATGTCTAAGTTTTTTACCTTACTGTTCAAATCCAGAACTAGAAGGTTGTATTATTGCTTGGGACTTTTTTGAAACAATTCACTCACGTTCATATACACACATTGTAAAAAATGTATATGCTAATCCTAGTGAAGTGTTTGATACTATCCTTGATGATGAAAAAATTATTGAACGTGCAATTAGTGTTACAAAATACTATGACGAGTTTAATGACATTGCAAACAATTACTTTAATAAAGATCAAGGTAATCTCTATGATGTCAAGAAAGCATTATACAAAGCAATGATGACTGTAAACATTTTAGAAGGTTTACGTTTTTATGTTTCATTTGCATGTACGTTTGCATTTGGTGAATTAAAAATGATGGAAGGTAGTGCTAAGATTATTAGTCTTATTGCAAGAGATGAAGCAACACACCTTAACCTAAGTACACACATTCTCAAACATTGGGCTAAAGGTGACGATGATCCAGACATGGCTAAAATCGCAGTAGAACTTAAAGATGAAGTTTATGACCTATGGCGTGAATGTGTTGAGGAAGAAAAGAATTGGGCGAACTACTTATTCAAAGACGGAAGTATGATTGGACTTAATGCTAATCTTCTTCATGCTTATGTTGAGTTTATTGCTAACAAGAGATTGAAAGCACTAGGACTTGATATGTTATATGATCGTCCATTAAACACTAATCCGCTACCGTGGACACAACATTGGTTGTCAAGTGCAGGACTACAAGTTGCCCCACAAGAAACAGAAGTTGAAAGTTATATCGTTGGCGGTGTTAAACAAGACATTAACAAAGATACATTTAAGGACTTCAAACTATGATCGAAATATTCGGAAAGCCAAGTTGCCCGTATTGTGTTAAAGCAGTAAATCTGTGCAAGACAAGACAACTTGAACATACATATAAATCTTTAGGAACTGACTACACTAGAGAAGAATTAATGGAGTGGTTCCCAACTGCAAGAACTGTACCACAAATCAAAATCAATGGAAAAACTATTGGGGGTTATGATCAACTTGTAAACTACATTGATGAAACAGGTTATAACGGAACAGGACACACAATATAATGTTAATAGAAGCACCATATAAAGTTGGAGATACAGTTACTTTTAAACTTAACTCCGGCGAAGAAATTGTAGGTAAACTTACAGAAGAAAATGAAAAGGGTTTTAAGATTAAAACTCCTCTTACTCTTGTAATGAATGGGCAAGGGTTAGGGTTACAACAGTTCTTATTTACAGGTGAGCCTGACAAAGGATACTTGTTTAAAAAAGAAAGCATAATGGTTATTACTAAAACTATTAAGCAGTTTGCAGAACTATATCAACAACAAACATCAAGCATAGTAACTGCACCACCAAATCTCAAAGTAAAATAAAATAAATACTCGTATGAACGAGTTTACATTTATAGTTGAAGGCAAACAGGTAACTGTGGATAAATGGGAAGATGTTCCTAGCAAATTTGATCATGTAATTAAGTTTGTACCACACATACCTGAAGCCCCACATACAGAAGAACAACACGCTGAAATAGAAAAATGGCCTGCTAGGTTAGAACAACTTATGGAGATTGAACGTAATGCCATCAATAACTAGAATAGGTGATGCAGATATTGCACACTGTTCAGGAATGACTAGAGCAGTAGGAAGTAGTACTGTATTTGCTAATGGTATTGGTATTAGTAGACAAAGTGATGTAAACACAACACACTTATTACCTGGTGTTCCTTGTCCTTCACATGCGGCTCCAATAGCAGTTGGTTCAAGTACAGTATTTGTAAACGGTTTGGGTTGTGGTAGAGTAGGCGATGGCATCAGCGGATGCACAGCAGTTGCCGCTGGTAGTGCTAATTGTTTTGCAGGTGGTTAGGCTCTACCCCAAGCAATAGGAATATCTTTATCATCAACTACTAAATCTCTAGTATCTTTATATTGAGCAACCATTATACCTTTACCTTTGCCATCAGCAATATATTTGCAAGGTATAATTTCTCTTTCTTTGTGATATCTTTTTAAGTGGTTAGTAATAACTCCACGTGCTTTTATTCCAGCCATTATTTTCCTTGTCCTCTATAAAACTTGTGACTACGTTTTTTAGATTTGTTCATTGATGAAAACTTGCAACGTGCTTTGGTACCTGCTTGACTTGTTTTCTTAGGTTGTGAAACATGTCCTTCAAAAGATTTATGTATTTTCATATTACTTTCCTAACTTTGCTTTTAAGGCCGCTCTTTTCTTTTCTAGTATTGCCGCCTGTCTTATTTTTCTACCTAATGGTAATGATTGTATCATTTCGTATGTTCCGCCTTTTTTGGCTGTCCATTCTACTCTAACTGATTTACTTTTTGTGCTACCTTGGAAAGAGCGTACTGCTTTCCTATAACTCATTTCTTCTTTAGTTTCTACATTGTCTCCGTCGTAGAAAGTATATGTTCTCATTTTGGCCATTATTCTATCTCCGTTCTTACAATATGTTTTCGTAAGGCTCTAACTAGTTCTTCAATTTTATCTACTACAGATATCATATCTTTATCTGTAATATATTTTTGTTTTTCTCTTAACTTGTCATATTCTTTAAGAGGTATAGTTACTGTACTTTGTTCATTTTCAAATGTTTTATCAACTGATCTATCATCTGTCATAACTCTCCATTGTTAATATTGAGTATTTTCTTGAGCATTAGTTATTACGTAATAGATGCACACTAATAGATTCTGAAGAAAATGGTTGACATTTTGGTTAAAAGATAGTATAACTATATTATGTAACGTTGAAGCAATTTAAACGCTATTCAGGACCCCGGGGCAGTACCGGGCGACTCCACCATAAACACATTTACTGAGTGTGCTTATGATGGGGTCGAAATAGGATCGACTGGTAGTTAATAGAGTTAGTGGAGTTATCCGGATCTAAGCACGGTTATCGCGAAGAAAACTTATAATTGCAAATGACAATTATGCGCCAGAAATGGCATTAGCGGCCTAGTTTAGGCACGTAGGGGTTGGCAACTTACCTGGCAACAGAAAAGTTGCGTACTATATAGAGCAATATAAATAGTGTATATACAAAAGCACCTTTAACTATAACAAAAAGAACACAGTATAGAACGGACTCTATCCACGCCGTAGGCGACATTACATTTAAAACAAGTATATTTAAAAGATAGGAGTGTTGGAAACAATGCTCCTATTCTTTTATCAACGGTAAATACAGTAAGGAGAACCATAAAATATGTCAGTAAAAGTAATCGATTCATTCCGTATAATGGCCTTTCAAAAAGCCGGGTCTAGCGTAGGGCAAGTAGTTGCAGACGCAGACAATGACACACTTACGGTAATTGGAGGCCCAGGTGTTAATTTTACTGTTGATTCAAACTCAGATGCTGTTACATTAAGTCTACAAAGTGCAGAAGATATTGTTGCTAGTGCTATTGGTAGAGTTGAATTACGTGCAGATGATAGTACAGTTAGAATTGTACAAGGTGGTGAGAACTTAGGTATACTAGGTGACAGTGGAGTAATTAGTACTGCTTCAAATGCTGAAGGTGATATTACTATAAGTGCTAACACTGACCTATCACAATACAACAATGCAACATCGGCTTTTATTACTGACGTTAGTGGAGACAATTTAGGCACACTTGCTGATGTTAATATAACAAGTATTGCTGACAATGAATTATTACAATATGATACAGGTACCGGTGCTTGGATCAATCAAACAATTACAGAAGCAGGATTTGCCGCAGTAGCAACTAGTGGTGGATACGGAGATTTAACAGGCAGACCAAACATTACATTTGACGGAGACATGAGTGGTAACACTGGTGGAGCCATTGCCGCAAACGCAAGTACAGTTACACTTACTCTTGACACAGTAAACTCCAACGTTGGAACATTTAATACTGTAACGGTAAATGCTAAAGGACTAGTTACAGGTGCTGTTAATACTGCATTCGCAACAGTAGCAACGTCAGGTGACTATGCAGACTTAACTAATACACCAAGTCTAGCAGGAACATACAAATGGAACATTGCAGATGATGCTTCTGCAAGTTATCAAGTATCAACAGATTCAACAATACAAATTTTAGGTGCTAACAGTATTTCAACAAGTGTTAACACAGGTACTGGTGCACTTACTATTACAGGACCTGCTAACGTTTCAGACCTTACAAACGACACAGGATTTATTACTGCAAGTTCATCAGACACACTAGTAAACAAATCAGGTAACATTACTCAGTGGACAAACAATGCAGGGTATGTTACACTTGCAGATATTCCAAATAACTTTACATTGAATGTAGGTGCAGACGATTCAACCATGCGTGACATTAATGCAGGTGAAGGTTTTAAAATACTTGGTGGTACAAATATTACAACAGCAAGTGATGCTGAAGGCAATATTACAATCACAGGTCCAACATTAACTACATACCAACAAGCAATAGCAACAGCAGGTAACACAGGTACAGGTAGTATTGGTGTAGGCGATACATTTACAGTACTAGGAACAACAGGACAAATTAAAGTTGATGCGGCGGGATTTGCTTTATCAATAAGTTTAGAAAATTTAATTAACACAGATTTAAAAGGTTCAGTATTTGCAGATGACAGTACATTACTTGTTGACGGTGTAAGTGGATCAATACCTTACAGTGTTTTAAGCGGAGCACCTACAACAGTTAGTTCATTTACTAACGATAGCAACTTTGTTTCTAGTGGTGCAAACATTACAGAATTTACAAACAATGCAGGTTACGTAACAGCCGCCCAAGTAGGATCAACATATAATTTTCGTATAGGTGCAGATGATAGTACAATGCGTACAATTGATGCAGGTGAAGATGTTAAAGTTTTAGGTGGAACTGCAATTACAACAGCAAGTGATGCTGAAGGAAATATTACAATCACAGGTGTAGCACAAGACTTTACTTGGGGTAGTGTTACAGGAACACCAACTACACTTACAGGCTATGGTATCACAGACGCTTATACACAAGCACAAGTAGATGTTAAGGTAGCGGCAGTACTAGACAGTGCTCCTGAACAATTAAACACTCTAAATGAATTAGCCGCGGCACTTAATGACGATGGAAACTTCGCAACAACAGTTACAAGCAGGTTTACAAGTATTGAAAACAACTTGTTTAGCATTGGAGCAGATGACTCTACAATGCGTGTTGTTAAACAAAGCGAAAACATTAAGATACTTGGAGGAACAAACTTAACAACTTCAAGTGATGCTGAAGGAAACATAACTGTAAACTTTGTCAATCCAGGTTACATTACTTCAGGTTTAGAAACAGGCAACAATGTAAGTGAACTTGTAAATGATGCAAACTATATTTCACAACTGTTTGTAACAGGTGATGATAGCACAGTTAGAACAGTAGTCAAAGACGAAACAATTAAATTTGCTGGTACAGGTAACATTACAACTACAACCGATGCAGAAGGTAATATTACTATCGACGGTGGCAATGAAACAATTACATTGTTTGGTGATGTAACAGGTACTGGTACAACATCAATAAACGTTTCACTTGCTGACAGTCCTATTGCTCCAGGTACATATAATAGAATTACATTTGATACAAAAGGGGTTGCACAAAGTGGTACACTAGTTGACTACTTAACTGACGGTTCTAATATTAGTAGATTAACTAATGACGCAGGTTACTTAACAAACGAACAAGCAATTAACTTTAATATTGTTGGTGATGATTCAACAGGCTTTAATATGGCCAACCAAGGTACATTCCAATTTGTAGGTACTAATGGTGTTACAATTACTGCCGCACAAGACCAAACTACTCCAACTGTTACTATTGACGGAACAAGTTTCTTACAAGCAGGCAATAATATAAGTGTGCTTACAAATGATTCAGGTTACTACAAAGCAGGTGATTCTATACTTGGTAACTTTACTGGTAGTGTGTTTAGTGATAACTCTACTCTAGTACTTGACGGCTTAACAGGACAACTACATGGTACACTTAACGGAATACTTAAAGGTGACGTAAGAGGTAGCGTGTTTGCAGATGATTCTACAATGATCATTGATGGCGGTACAGGTAAAGTAGCAACTGCACAACTTGATACATATGCAGAAGGATTACATGATTATACAATTACAGGATCATCAAGCGGAAGTTTAACAACAACTACAGGCTTCCAAAAAATGAGTTACACTAAAATAGGAAACCGTTGTTTCATTAGTGGTAAACTACAAACGTCAAACGGACAGGCATTACCATCAGGTGATATAAGAATTAGTCTTCCATTTGCATGTGCTGACTTAACTGATCAAGGCGGACAAACAGGATTTCCAATTATGCTGTATAACGTGTCTGGATTTAGTGGAGGTGTTACAGTACATGCTCAAATTGAAGAAAGTAATTCATTCTTTACTATTGTCACAGTAGACGCTAACGGAACGGACAGTACACAATCTTTTAGTGATATCTCCAATAGTGGTATGGAAATTTTAATTAACGGCCACTATCCCGTATAATAAATACACATACACTAAGGCAACTTAGGCACAAAGGCATATAAAAGGAGAATCAAGGCATGAAAGCAAATCTATCTTCGTCCAATCTGGACAATAAATCCAATTACGAACACAAAGTGGTAAAATTGGTAAAATCTACAATTGACAAAACCTCTGAAGCAGTGTATTATAATACTAATACTGGTAAAACTGGTATTATTAAAACTAATGGCTTAAGGAGGCAAAACACAATGGCTAAAAGTATAGAGGTACTTGAAAACATCAAGACGATCTGCCGCAATGAATGGGGCAACGAATCGGTGTATGAAGGACCGTCAGGCAAATATAAATGGGAAGTAGGCAGAGACACAGGCAATGGTATAATCAACGGCGTTGTACGTAAATTTGTTGCAGAAGACAAAGACGGCAATGAGATTTACACAGTAGCAGGTAGTTTCAAAATCAATAACGACGGTGAAGTATCACGTTGGACAGGGTTACCGAGACGATTCCAAAAAGAAGCAAGTGAACTAGCAAAATTAACAAACGGTCATACTAACGGAGACTAAAATGCAGTTTAAAGAGGCTTGTTGGAGAATGCCCAAGGAGGACCGTATGGCGCTTTGGATGAAACGAATAGAAAGTGTTGACACAGTGCTTGAAACAGCAAACACAGGCTGGCAACTAAACTATTGGGGAAGTGTTCGAAGACAACTTGTATATCAACTATCACTGTTAAGCAACGATAAAGTTTATGAAAAATAAATTTAAAAAGTTCTTACCAACATTATTCAGATACACAATAGTAATCACTATTATTGGAGTAGCGTATATATACGGAACTTGGCGTCCTAACGATATTGTAAAGAACAAGATCATTCACACAGTTGAAGCAGATGTAGTCGAAACTGCACACAGTTTTGGTTTACATGAACCTTCGTTCGAATACAATAATGACGAATCATTTATTTCATCTTTAAAAACTTGTATTGATTATATCAATTTTAAAACTGCACCAAGGCAAAGAATACCAAGTGCTATTATAATAAGCATGGCAGGAATTGAATCCGCTTGGGGTACAAGTAGATTTGCAACAGAAGGCAATAATCTATTTGGAATAAGAACATGGGATCCAGATGCACCGCAACTCAAACCATTAGAAGTTCCTAATGCTAGATTTGGAGTAAAGGTGTATAAAACAAAATGTTCTAGTGTACAGGATATGATTGATACAATTAATAACCATTCTGCATATAAAGACTTTCGTAAAGAAAGAGAAAAACAATATGATAATGGAGATTGGGATTACCGAAGATTGTTAGAAAAACTAGATGCTTGGAGTACAAATCCAAAATACGCAGGCATAGTTTTTGATACAATTATAACTAGACAATTACCATAAATGGAGTTACAATAACTATTATGACAATGCATCTAGCAAGAGGGTTGACTACTCTCAACACAAAAAAACGTAAGTCTAAAAAAGTTACAGAAGCACAACTTAAAAAGTATGAAGTGCAATGGCGTCAGCATAACAAAGAAATGCGTCGAAAGCATCTTCATCAGCATCAGTTTGAACAACTAGATGATTATATCGCTTACTGTAAAGGGCAGTACAAGCCTAAACAAACAAAAGCAGTATCAAGTGTTCCGTGGCAATATTCAAGTCCACAAACAAGAACAACTGAAAACATTCCAAGTCTTGCATCAAAGGAAAGTTTTGCACCTGCTACTAGAAAAGAATCAATGCAATACACAGGTGAACGCAAACTTGTAGGTATTGCTATGATGCACAAAAGTAATCTTGTTCCTGTATTTGCGGACGAAGATGATACAACAGGATCTAAACAAGCGACAGAGATCGCACAAATGAGGAGAAACTAAAATGGCTGACCCAGCACTAAAGACATCCAAACTAGCATATCAAATTCTAGGAGATGTAAAAAAAGTATCGCCCAAAGCAGGAGACGTTATTGTTGTAGAACATAAACTTCCGTTAGCAACAGGTGATAGAATGAAAGTACAAAAACAATTTCAGAGTTTATTTCCAAATAATACTGTAGTAGTAATGCAGGCAGGAATGGAAATGAAATTAGTCGGAACTGGTGGAGGACAAGGGTAGGTTCACTTTGGTAAACTTAACCGTTGACAAAACCGGTAATGATGTTATTATGTATATATAGGCTAAACAAACAGGCTAACAAAGGAGGCAATAATGAAAGGCTTATTTAAAATCGCAGTTGCAGGAGTAATTGCAAGTACACTTGGTGCTTGTTCATCTATGACAACTATCGCAGAAAGAGACACATATGCACAACCTAAATGGTATGCGTCATGTGCCCAATCAGGAACCGAAGGATACTTTTGGTGGACTAAAGAGTATGCATATGCATGTGGGGCTGGAGAAAGTATTTTCCAACAAGCCGCAGAAGAGCAGATGTATGCTATTGCAATGAATAATTTTGCAAAACGTATCAACGGTAACGTAAACTCAAAAACAGAACTTGAGTTTAAAAACGACAGTAAGACAACTAATACATTTATTTCTTACGTTGTAAAAGATACACCAATTACACAACACATCGAAGAAGATAGAGCAACTTATGTATACGCAGGTAAACAATATACTTTCGTAAAACTTAGAATGCCTAAAGATGTATTTGATAGTTTGGTAGCAGAGTCTAAGACACAGAGAACAGACTAATGAGGTGCTTGGTAATCCTATTTGGATTAGCAGTTATGACAGGATGCTCAAGCACTCCTAAGATGGTAGTTGATCAATCACAGTATTGTCATACGTCAAGTACGAAGATACTGAAAGATAGTACTACTAGTTCTAGTGAAGTGATAGTAGAGTGTACTGACAAACCTAATCCTAAAATGACACTACAAAGTGGCTTTGATGGTCGCAAGTGTGGATGGGCAAGACAAAGTTATCCTGTTGCAGGAAAATTAACTACAAGTTATACAATGGCTTGTCAACTACAAGATGGGAGTTGGACTTATGTACCGAACGTTATTGCTCAGTAGTGTACTATTAATTTTAGGTGCATGTTCTTCACACAATTATAATAGTCCTGTAAGTAGCAACATGTCTATAAACAGTAAGTACAATCACACAGGTAATAGTGTGTCGACATCTGTTACAAGGATTATAGAAAACACAGTGTGGCGTATGCCACCAGAGGCGGCAAGTAAGCATACACAATCAATTTACTTTGCTATTAACAACATGACTGATGGCGAATCGATTAATTGGCAAGATGCAAAAAGCAACACATCAGGTAGTGTTAAAATTGTTATGACAAATACATACGGTGGTTCGTATTGTAGATTACTTAACAGTCAAGTATGGTATGAAACTAAGACTAGAAATTTGAGCGAGTATGCTTGTTCAACTAACATGGGAAAGTCTTGGACATTTAGACCATATTAAATAAGTACCAGGTTTACTAACACCAAATATAAGGTTAAATACAAGACTATGTTATACGGTATACTTACACTATTATCTGCCTTAACAATTTCGGCAGTGGCTATATACTATTCCATTGCAGGTCTAGTGGCTATTTTTGCCGCGGCGGCAATTCCCATTATTATTATGGGTACTGCATTAGAAATAGGTAAACTTGTTACCGCAGTATGGTTACACAAGTATTGGCAACAAGCAACATGGTGGCTTAAAACATATCTCACAACCGCAGTTATTGTTCTCATGTTTATTACAAGCATGGGTATATTTGGATTCTTATCTAAAGCACATATTGAACAAACAAGTGCAGGCGAAGAAAGTGTTGCACAAGTAGAACGTCTTGCAGGTGAGATTGAAAGACAACAAGATATTATTGTTCGTGCTGAAGAAAAAATTAAAAAATTAGAAACAAGTACAGTTGGTGGCGATGCTAACATACAATCACAAATAGATGCTGAACAAGAACGTATTGACAAAGCATATATTAGAGTACAACCTGCTATTGATGAACAACAAAAAATTATTGATAGTCAAGCAACACTATATAAAAATGAACTTGCTAAAATAGATGCTGAGATGGAAACTCTACAAGGTTACATCGATAGTGGTGATACTAAAAAAGCACAACAAATGATTGGTGCTAGTGCTGACGGTATCTTTGGTAAAAAGACTGCTGACAAGATTGGTGACTGGCAAGAAGAAAAAGCAAAAGAACGAAACGAACTTATTGATAAGATTGAACGTGCTAGTAACAATCCTCAAGCAAAAGCGGCCGCAGAAGAAATTAAACGTCTACGTACTACTGTAGAACAACAAATAAAAGATTCAAATGCTCTTATTAATCGTTTACGTAATCAACTAGGCGATACTGATAAGACAGCAGACATTGACGCACAAGTAGATGCACAAAACTTAAGAATTAAAAATGCTAACACAGAAATAGATACACTAACAGATGAGAAGTATGCACTTGAAGGTGAGTACAGAAAACTTGAAGCAGAAGTAGGGCCTATCAAATACATTGCAGAATTTGTTTATGGTGAAAATGCTACACAAAACATGTTAGAAGAAGCAGTACGTTGGGTTATTATTATAATCATATTTGTATTTGATCCACTAGCAGTACTATTACTAATTGCATCACAATATACATTCCATTGGAGAAACACGGGAGGTAGTTTGCCCCCAAAGCACGATCCGGACAACGATCCGGATAACACTCCAACAGTTACACAAGAAGAGTGGGACGAAGCACACAGACAAAACTATGAGTTTGATCGTGCTAAAGCAATTGATGCCAATATTCCCCCGGACACAGAAGAAAAGAAAGAGTCCGTAATATCTAAAAAAAAGACTGACCAATATCTCCTTTGGGAAGACATAGATCCTGAACCGCAAGAAACTGTAGAACAAGAAGAAATTAATCCGCAGAAAACTGTTGATCCAAATCAAATAGAAATTGATTTTGATACAGAGCCTAAGAAAAAGTATACTAAAACAATAAATCCGTTTTTCTATGCTGACGAAAAAGTAAATGATGTTGATGATACTATTGACGATATGAAAGACAAAGGGCAATGGCCGGATCAAGCATCAAAAGAATCACAACAAACAGTTACTCAACAACTTGAAAAGATTGATGACTTAGATGCTTGGAATAGTTGGGTAGAGAAAGCAAACGAAGAAGCAGAGAATAATCCAGAAGATTTTAAACAAAATTCAGAACAGAATGAAAATAGTGTGTTTAACAAAATAAACAAAGCAAGACAAAACTTTGATCCTAGCAAGATTAAAGAACTAGAAATTACTGAAGAACAGTATAGAGACGCAAGTCAAAAGCATATCATATCTCTTATAGAAAGGTTAAAGGACGGACTAATTAAAGTAGACGACCTTACAGAAACTGAAGCAAATAAGATTACTACATTATTAGATAAGAATTAATATGCCAAATAAAATAAACTTGATCACACCACCCGATAACTTATACAACAACAACTTTTCTTTAAATCTAATCAATACTACAGATGCTGAAAAAGAAAAGATTAGTAACTACTTGGGCAAACAAAAAGATGATAGAGAAATAAACTTGTATGCATATACAAATGAAAGTAATCCTACTTGGTTACTTAACAGAGTAAATGGTGAAATTAAAACCTATATTAATCTTGACAATACTAGTGATATTAGTGTACAATATACTAGTTACATATTAAGTAAGAGTAACGTTTACTACTACACAGAGGATAAAAATATGAAAGAAGTTTACAGTCTGATTAGTACAAACAATGTAACTGGCATCAATAATTTTTTAGATAAGGTATACAATGAGCAATAAACAACAAGATCACCACTGTCACTTTTGTGGCAAAGATAAAAAAGAAGTAACCAAATTAATTGTCGGTGACGACAGTGCAATTTGTAATGAATGTATTGATTTATGTGTAACTATTTTAACTAAAGAAAAAGTCAAAAGTATTCATACTAAGAAAGAAGCATTTGATACAACTAAACTTAATCCAAAAATGATTAAAGAGTATCTTGATCAACATGTAATTGGACAGGAACAAACAAAGTTAGCAATGAGTGTTGCAGTAGCACAACACTACAAAAAATTAAACAATCCAAGTGATGATATTAAATTAGATAAAACTAACGTAATGGTTATGGGTCCAACAGGATCAGGTAAAACATTAATTGCACAAACTATTGCAGACTTCCTTAATGTACCGTTTGCTATTTGTGATGCTACAACACTTACAGAAGCAGGATACGTTGGTGATGATGTAGAAAGTATTATTACTAGGCTAGTAACAGAAGCAGATGGAAACATTGAACTAGCACAACGTGGTATTGTGTTTGTAGATGAAATTGATAAAATTACAAAAAAATCACAAAACGTTTCAGTTACAAGAGATGTTAGTGGAGAAGGTGTACAACAAGGTCTTTTAAAGATTATTGAAGGAACTAAAGTTAGAGTTAATGCAGGACAAAACAAACGTAAGCATCCAGGTGCTGAAATGGTAGACATTGATACAACAGATATATTATTTGTAGTTGGTGGTGCATTTGTTGGATTGGATAAACTACTATCAGAACGTACAAATCAAAACGGAATGGGTTTTGGTGCAGACATACAAGATCCAAATGCAGAAGCAGACTTATCACAAATACTTCCAGAAGACTTAATCAAGTACGGTTTCATTCCAGAGTTTATTGGTCGTTTTGGCTTAATTACATACGTAAATCAGTTGACACAAGAGCAACTATGTAGTATTATTAAAGAGCCTAAGAACAGTTTAGTAAAACAATATAGTTATTTGTTTGGACTAGACAATATAAACTTAGAGTTCACTGATGGAGCAATTAAAGCGATTGCTTCCAAAGCACAAGAACTTAAGACAGGTGCTCGTGGACTTAAAAAGATTATAGAAGAGGCATTGTTACAGTATCAATATGACGCTGAGGATTTAGCGGCAGAAGGTTTGGAGACTATAACGATACAAGAAGAAACGATAACTAATAGCGACACACCGTTACTGGTATATAGAAACAAAAGGACAAATGGCAAAAAACATTAAGGTAAGAACAATGGCACAAGTTAGAGACCCCAACGAAGCGGGCCTGAGTGTAGTAGTACGTGGCGAAGGTGAACGAGAGTTTATGAAAGCCATGCGTAAGTTTAAACGTAAAGTTGCTGAAAGCGGAATTATTAATGACTTCCGAGACAAGCAGTACTATGAAAAACCTAGCGATAAGAAACGCAAGGCTAAGAAGCAGGCAGTACGTAGGCAACAACGTGCATTGTTAGATGAAAAAAACAACTACTAATAGGCAATAGAAATGGCAACACATGCAATGATAGACCTAGAAACTCTAGGCACTAAACCAGATTGTGTGATACTAACATTAGGCGCAATCAAATTCGACCCTTTCACTAATGAAGAACCACACAGTGGTCTTTATCAAAAACTTGACATAGACGAGCAAGATAAATTAAAAAGAACACAAGATGAAAGCACTATCGAATGGTGGGGTAAGCAAACCCAGAGTGTGCAAGAAGAAGCCTTTTCAGAAGAAGGGCGTATTAGTTTAGATCAAATGACAAAAGAGATCAACAAGTTTCTTGTTGGTGTTGATGTAGTATGGGCTCAAGGGCCTGCTTTTGATATTGTTATATTAGAAAATTTATACCAGCAATTAGGATTACCTATACCGTGGAACTTTTGGCAGATAAGAGATAGTAGAACATTGTTTAGTTTACTATCTAAAGATCCACGTAAAGCAATTCAGCAAGAAGCACACAATGCCTTGGCTGATTGTTACTATCAAGCATTATCGGTACAGACCGCATACAAGGAGTTAAACTTAAATGCGAATTGAAGAAGATTTAAAACTAGATTATAAAGATGTATTAATTAGACCCAAACGTAGTACGTTAGGTAGTCGCAAGGAAGTAGACTTAGAACGTGGATTTACTTTCCGCAACTATAGACCATACGTAGCAACTGATGTATTACCAGATGGATATCCAGTAGTACAAGAACAATACAGACACTATCGCGGCACACCTATTATGGCGGCTAACATGGACGGAGTTGGTACATTTGAAATGGCTGATAAGTTAGCAGAAGGTAAAATTTTTACTTGCTTGGTTAAAACTTATAGTATAAATGAATTAGTTAACTATTTTGATAGTGACATGCCAGAACGTACAGACTATGTTGCTATGAGTATTGGTATTACAGATGCCGATCATGCAAAGTTTAGAGATGTATATGAACAAACAGGCAGTAGACTAAAGTATGTTTGTATTGATGTAGCAAATGGTTATAGTAGTCGCTTTAGAGATACAGTATCAGAATTTAGAATGATGTATCCAAATCTAGTAATTATAGCAGGTAACGTGGTTACCGGAGAGATGACAGAGGAGTTAATTCTTGCAGGAGCAGATATTGTTAAAGTTGGGATTGGGCCTGGTAGTGTTTGTACTACTAGGATACAGACTGGTGTTGGATATCCGCAGTTATCCGCAGTCATGGAATGCGCCGACGCGGCACATGGCCTTGGTGGACATATTATCGCTGATGGCGGTTGTACTTGTCCTGGCGATGTTGCTAAAGCGTTTGCTGGAGGTGCTGATTTTGTAATGCTAGGAGGTATGCTTGCCGGACACGATCAAGGTGGCGGTGAAGTAATTACTAAACACTATCTTTCAAAAGAAGCAACTCTTTTAGACAATGGCAATTACATGCCACATTACGAACAAAAGCAGTTTGTACAGTTTTATGGCATGAGTAGTGATGCCGCAAATAAAAAGCATTTTGGTGGACTAAAGGACTATCGTTCATCAGAAGGCCGTGAAGTGTTTGTTCCCTATAGGGGCGATGTTGCGGCTACAGTACAAGATTTACTAGGCGGATTGCGTAGTACTTGTACATATGCAGGTGCTATTAGACTTAAACACTTAATGCGTTGTACAACGTTTATTAGGTGTACACAACAGTTTAATAGTGTTTATGCTAATAACTAATAAGGAAAGACAATGATTAAAGGATTTAAAATCCCAAATACAACGTTCCAAGTTAGAACTGGCGATTCGGTCTTAGATGACGGTTGCAGTTTTGATGAAGGTATGTGGACAACAATGACAACAGATGACTACTTCAAAGGTAGACGTGTTGTGTTGTTTAGTTTACCAGGTGCGTTTACACCAACATGTACATCAACACAATTACCAAGTTTTGAAGAAAATTATAATACTATTAAATCATTAGGTATTGATGAAGTATATTGTTGTTCAGTTAATGATACATTTGTAATGAATGCATGGGCTGAGATACTTAAAGTTAATAATGTAAAAGTTATTCCAGATGGTAGTGGAAACTTTACACGTTACATGGGTATGCTTATTGGTAAGAATCATAGAGGCTTCGGAAATAGAAGTTGGAGATACATGGCTGTTATTAATGACGGCGTTGTAGAACAATGGTGGCAAGAGCCAGGCATTAACAATGACGGTTCAGATGCTGATCCATATATTGAAACAACTCCAGAAAATATGATGACTTACTTACAGACTGCATCAACTCCAGAGTAAGTATCACACAATTAGCATTAACTTAAATAGAACTGTTAGAGGCATGGTGTTTCTAACAGTTTTTAACGACCGCTAAGATTACATCGAAGCATTAAACAACAGGAGAAATTACCTTGGAAAATATAAACTTGCTGTACAAGGGGCAAGAATACCTACTGTTTATTGCGTTCATTATGATGATTGCGGGTTTGATAAAAGAACATAATTTGTTTGCAGGTGCTTATGCCTACATACAAAAAGTGTTTAAATCAAAACGTGTAATTGTTGCACTAATGAGTGCGTTTACTGGTATACTTCCCATATCAGGTCGAGTAACAGTTTCGGCTGGTATGTTAGACACCCTCGCTCCTCCGAAAGGATCACCAGGACGAGAGAAGTTTGGCATTATCGACTATCTATCAACTCACCACTACTATGTTTGGTCACCATTGGAAAAGACTATTCTTATTCCTATGGCCGCATTTAGTATTGGATACGGAGCAGTTGTGTTCAAACTACTGCCTCTATTAATTGTATCACTAGGAGTAGTGTTTACATATATTACTTTCTTTGTAAAAGAAGATGACATTGAACTTAACACACAGAATAAACATTTTAAAGTATCAAACGTTATTAGAAATGTGTTTCCGTTTTTAGTTGCTATTGTTCTAGCACTTAAACCTATTGGAGGGTTAGACCCGTGGTTAGTGTTTGGTGCATTACTATTTTACTATATGATTCTTACGTTAACATGGGATTATAAAAAGTTACTAGGCTTTGTAGATTTTAAGTTACTTGCTTGGGTAGCAGTTATCATTGTAGTTGCAAACTTTACTAGAGAGAATACTAATGACATCAAAGCATATCTTGAAAATACTGCATTTGATATTAATACAATAACAGGATTTAGTATCATAAGTGCGTTAGCATTTGGATCAGCATTCTTGTTTGGTTCAAGTAGCAGATTTGCCGCTATTACTACTATACTATCTTTAGTATACGGAGTTGAATATTTTGTATGGTTCTTTGCATTAGATTACGCAGGATACTTAATATCACCTATGCACAAATGCATGGCAATTGGTAAACTATACTTTGGCACACCTTGGAAGAGATACTTAAATGCACTAGGTGCATGGATAGCATTACTCTTAGGTGCAGGTGCACTTACACTAATAATTTAAAAACTTAGGTATCGGGCGAGGCTAATAATTTCGCCCGATCAATCAAATGAAAAAAATTCTCACAACATTAATTTTATGTTTCCCTATGTTAGCATGGGCGGATGATTTCGATAGCAATCAATTCACACTAAAAATACAAAACTCAAACTATGGTATAGAAACAAGACAATATACTAGTAGTGAGCGTTCTCATATACAAATAGAAAAGTATGTAGGCAAATGGAAGTTTGCATATAGGTATGATGAAAACGGAAGCAAAACTGAACATCGTCCACGTATAGACTATAAACTATATGATAACGGTTTAGTTTACATAAAGCCTCGAGTTGAATATCGTTACTACGAAGGTACACGCAACGACTATTGGAGAGTAAGATCTGCAATAGGGTTAAGAGTAAAAGGTATGTACTTAGAAGTTAATCCAATGCTTAGACTAGGTAGTGGTTACAGTAATGATTTAAGTATAGATGAATATCAAACTAAACTAGGCTATAAGTTTCCACTAGGTACAAAAGCACAACTTAATATGTTCGTGCAACGAGATAGTGATAAGAACTTTAATAAAACAGATATGCTGTTTGGTACTAGTTTAGGATTTAAATTTTAAAGTTTAACAGTGTCTTGTTTATAACGTCCGGCCATGATCCAGTTTACACTGACTCGGCTGGGCGTTGTAGACTTAATTGGATAGTGATTTAATCTTGCATCAAAAAATACCGCAGTATTTTCTTTATGATGATATTCAGTTCCATCAATAACTGTACCACCGTCAGCATCATTTAGATAGTATAACAAACTCCAACGATTTTCATTTTCGTTATCAATATGTGGACTTGTTACTTGTCCAGGAGCATACATGTTTGCTCTGCATCTCATTATATGCTCAATTTGTAACCAACTTTCATTGTGATATGCAAAACTATCAAATGCATGAGTAAGACTTGGTGCTAGGTACCATTTGTCGTCCCCTGTAGGTTTATCATAGAATTGTGTAGCAAAACATCTTGCATAAGGGTCTGGATCATCAATAACTGAAATGCCTGGATAGTGCCACGGAAACCCTTGATGAAGAATTTCTTTCTTAATACGTATGTGTAACCATTCTTCTGGTAAAAATGGATCTAATACTATTGGTTTTTTAGTTAATTGTACATCTATCAATTTATATTTCCTTAACGATTAATATGATGGTTGTCATCATAGTACTGGACAATATGCTCATCGTCTTTGTCTTGTAGTTTTTCGCTCCACCAACTTAAGAGTATTGCTACGAAACCAATGGAAAGTATTACCCAAAAGAATGGCTCAGTGGTCAGCAAATGCCATAGCACTTGCAAACCATCTGTATCTGTATAATCTATTTCAGCCATGCTACTTTTTCGCCTGCATCTATTCTACGCTGGTGTTCTTCAACTGAACCTGGATATCTCCAAGCCCAAATACCTACTAATACCATAAAGCCTCCGCTCCATAATACTGCTTTAATGTTACCAGTTGCAAAGAATGTAATTGCTAAGGTAGAAGCCATCATAGCGGCCATTAAGTATTTTCCTTTTGTAGGAAATACTCTTTTCTTATTCCAGTTAGTTAAAAACTTACCAAACCACGGATGGTTGTATAACCATTTTTCCATTTTTGGTGAACTCTTTGCAAATGCCCATGCGGCAATTACAAGGAAGATTGAAAAAGGTATTCCAGGTGTTACTACTCCGACATAGGCTAGACCAACACATAGAAAACCAATTGCTTGATACATATATTTTTTTATTTTATTCATATTATTTTGTGCCTTTCTAACACTGTAAGTAATTTATCCACAAGTTCATCCATCATTCCTGATGAGTGATTAGGGCCAGGACAAAACCTTAAACGTTCTGTGCCTTTTTCAACAGTAGGATAATTTATTGGTTGCACATATATTCCGTCTTTGTATAATAAATCGTCTGATATTTGTTTACACTTTACAGGGTCTTTAATCATAACTGGAACAATATGGCTATTGTTTTCAAGTATCGGAATACCTTTGTCTATAAACTTTCGTTTTAGTTCTTCCGACTTTACTTGCAACATCATTCTAAGTTCTTTATGTTCTTTTACATACTTTACTGATGCTAATGCACCTGCACATAAAACAGGACTCATTGATGTTGTAAATATAAATGCAGGTGCGTAACTTCGTATTGCATCTATAAATGTTTTGTCGGCGGCAATATATCCGCCTTGTACTCCATATGCTTTGGCTAGAGTACCATTGATTATATCAGGCTGTACATTTCTTTCTTCGCACACGCCTCCACCGTTTGGTCCATATAATCCTACAGCATGTACTTCATCTATGTAACTTATTGCGTTGTACTTTTTACATAGTTTAACAATATCACCTACTGGTGCTATGTCGCCGTCCATACTGTAAACAGATTCAAACACAACCATTTTAGGTCCTGTAATCTGTTTTAGTTTTAATTCTAATTCTTTTAAGTCATTGTGTGTCCAAATAACTTTTTTAGCACCACTGTGTCTTATTCCTTGTATTAATGAACTATGATTGTTGCTGTCACTAATAAATGTAATGTCTGGAATAATTTTTGCAATAGTTTCTATTGTAGTTTCGTTTGCATTAAAGGCACTAGTGAATAATAGTGCTGATTCTTTGTTGTGTAAACGTGCTAGTTCTAGTTCAAGTGCAACATGATAATGAGTTGTACCACTAATATTTCTAGTACCACCACTACCTGCACCTGCTGTTTCGAGTGCAGTTTTCATTGCATCTAAAACAAATTGATGTTGACCCATACCTAAGTAATCGTTAGAACACCAATTAACAATTTTTGTAACAGCATACTTTGAATACCAGATTGCTTTAGGGAAATCCCCACACTCTCTTAGAATATCGTTGAACACACGATACCTGCCCTCTTCTTTAAGGTTTAGTATCGCCTGTTCAAATTTATCAATGTGTTGCATTTAGTTCTGTTTCTAAGTCTGCTTGATGTTGCATTAACTTTTCAATGTTGTCTAGCATTTCCTGTCTTAGAGGACTTTGCATAGGTAACTTTCTAAACCTAATTTTAAGAACTTTAATTTCGTTCTTAAGTTTTTGAATCTCAAGTCTAACATTTGAATCATCAATAACTGGTATAGATGCTGTTGCTACTGGTTTGCTTTCCAAAGTAATATTCAGCGTATCCATAATCAAATCGATCTTTTTCTCTAACAAATCTAATCTTTTGTTTGTATCCATGTTATATCCTATTATGTACGTATATTATTTATCATGCTTGTTTGATCTAAAAATATTTCCAAAAAGACTTGACTTTTTACTATTAATGCTTATATAATATATGTAACAGATAAAACTGTTATAAATAAAAATGTACGCCGAAAGGGTACAACAATTAATCTTGCTTAATAAAGGAGAAATAATATGACAAGACTAACAACTCTAGACCTACCTAACTTCCAAAGAGCCACAATTGGCTTTGATAGACTGTTTAACGAAATGGAAAGACAGTTCGCAAATAGTCCAAACGGAAACGGGTATCCCCCATACAATATAGCACAAATCAACGATGATGAGTATATGATCTCATTAGCAGTTGCAGGCTTTGGTATGGACAACCTTTCAATTACCACAGATGGTGATCAATTGAAAATCGAAGGAACTGCTCCAAAAGGAGATGAAGATGTCAACTACCTACACAAGGGTATTGGCGGACGCAACTTCCGTAGAGAGTTTACACTCGCTGACCATGTTAAAGTAGCAGATGCTAATCTTGAACTAGGTATGCTGAATGTGCATTTAGTACGTGAAGTACCAGAAGCACTAAAGCCAAAGACTATTAAAATTAATAGTCCTAAGTAATACACAGCAATATAGGGGGAGTGTTTTGGCACTCTCCCTTCTTGCATTATTAATTAATCTAGTGTATTATATACTATAAATATTAAAAAGGGTTAAAGGTAACTATTATGACAACTCATACAGATACAGTAACAAAAGAAAAACAAATATCTGCTATTAAAGAACCTGGCATGTACAAGGTTACATTTTTTAATGACAATGTAACTCCTATGGACTTTGTTGTACAAGTACTAAAGGAAATCTTTAAACATAATATAGATAGAGCAGAAGCAATAATGCAACAGATCCATCAAAATGGACAAGGTGTTGCAGGAATCTACACATATGAAATTGCAGAACAAAAAGGTGTAGAAACAAGCGTACTAGCAAGAGAAAGCGGTTATCCACTTCAGGTCAAAGTAGATCTTGCATAATGGATGCCTATCAATTTGCCAATATTGGATATGTAATTGCTGACGTTGATTCAAACGTTTTAGATATTCTTAGGCAAAAAGCAAATAGTTTAAAACAAAACTTTACTAGTGGTGTTGACTACAATAAAAATCTTGCAGGTAATATTGAAAACGAATTTGACTTATCAGATATTAAAACACAATGCGAGCCGTTTATATTAAATGCTTGTAAGTTTTACAAAGATAACTATCCTGCATACAAACCACAGTTAGTAAGACAGTCACAAATTATATTAAAAGACTTTTGGATTAACTTTCAAAAGAAACATGAATTTAATCCTGTTCATAATCACACAGGACTTTTTAGTTTTGTTATATGGTTAGATATACCGTATAATATAAATGATGAGTTAGCAACTGGTCCAGGAAAACAAAGCAACAATAATCTTGCAGGACACTTTGAATTTGCCTTTAGAAATACACTAGGCGAACATAGTACAGTACCTATTCCTGTAGACAAAAAATTTAATGGAAAGATTTGTATTTTTCCTAGTGCAATGCCACACACAGTATATCCTTTTTACACTAGCGATGATTATAGAATCACTGTTAGTGGTAATGTAAACTTTTCTGAGTAAATATCAATATGGCAACACTTAAAGAACTAACCTGGGAATTTCATAAATCTGCAGAACGTAGCAACTTTGCACGTAAACTTCTCAAAGGACAACTTACAGAATCACAATACGCAGAGTATCTATACAATCAATTGTTTATATACCAAGCACTTGAAGAATGGGCAGGACATGCAGGCATTCTTAAAGGTATTGAAGGTATATGTAGAGCAGAAGCAATTAAAGAAGACTTTAATCAAATAGGTGGAAACTTTACTATAAAAGGCAGTGCAGTAGACTACAAAGAACATCTGTTTAAACTACACGAATATGATCCAGAACAATTACTTGCTCATATATATGTTAGACACTTTGGTGATCTACATGGCGGACAGATGATTGCTAAACGTGTACCCGGTGACGGAAACTACTATAAATTTGATGGCAAAGAAAAAGAACTTATTGCTGAAGTACGTAGTAGACTAGAAGGTAAAGAAGACCTATTCGTTGACGAAGCAATTAAATGCTTTCAATTTGCTACAGAACTATTCAAGGAGTTAAGCAATGAGTGAACTTTGGAATAAACTTAATGATTGCAAATTCAACATTATTGATATGTTCGACGAGTATGGAACAGAATATGCTGAAGATGGATTAGACTATTTCAATCAACCTGACAACGGTTGGATTAACCGTGTGTGGCAAAACAATAACATTCGTAGAGCACATATCGATGTCGTAGATGCTACTACTACAAAAGGCCTATGGATGATGCACGTTTGTATTTTTCCGCAACTACATAACAATGGTCCTATATACGGATTTGATGTTATTGCAGGTAAAAATAAAATGACAGGTGCATTTCATGACTATAGTCCACTAGGTGGACCTAATGGGCAAGGTGCTAATCATAATATGGTAGAATGGTTTGAAGATACTGTAAGTGAATATGTTCCTAGCAAAAAACGTGAATTACCAGAATGGGCAACTAACATATTTTCAGGCTCTATGGTTGCGGCAGGTAATGTAAGTGATATGGACGAAGCAGACACTATTATTGACCTAGCACAGAACAACTTAAAAGTATATCTTGAATCCATTGGTGATCATAATAACACAGGTGATCGCGACACAGTGCTTGAAGGACAAAACTGGTACTGTCACAATCAGCAACAAAACCCACATACACCTAAAGTAATGAAGTCATTAGGACTTAACGAAGCAGATGTAGAACGATTTTGCACTGATATGTTATTTCCAAAAAAGGTATAAATATTGCTATGAGAGCATTAGAATTCTTACGAGAGTATACCGATCCTGAAACGGCAAAGCAAGACATCTTTGATAGAGTCAAAGATCTTGATCCTAATGACGAAGAACAAGTTCAATTATTAGATCGTGTATACACACTATTACACAAAACAAATGTTGTTGACAGAATCTTTCCTAAGATTAGTAAAGAGTTAGCAGGCGAGTATGGTGAAAAAACTATTCAACTTATATCTGAAAAGATGGCAGGTGCTAACGGTTTAAGTATTGCACAAAAGAACAAGTTCTTAGATAACTTTGAAAAGAACAAATGTGTTAATCATGCTTGTTTCTTAAAAGACGGACACTACAACTTTGATGATTTATTTTACGGAGACAAAGTAAACGAAATAATGTTTATGGAGTTTATCAAATTTGGATTAGGTCAAAAAAGAGCAGGTAAAGGCGAACATGCGTTTGCTATTCTAAGTCAAAATATAACGCAACAAGGTACAGGTGATTTAATGGTAACAACTGGTAGAAACCCAGATGGATCTGCATCAGGTGTACCAGTAGAATTAAAAGTTGCACACTCAGAAAATATAGGTGGAGCAAAAGGTCCTACAGGCTCAGGTAGACTAGGAGAAGGTGGTGTTAGTACACGTGATGTTATTGATGTACTACAAAAGTTTCCTACAGTATCACAAGCCATTAGCGATTACCAAAGCGGTGGACTACAAGATATGGAAGGTTATAAAACAAGTAAACTAAGAACCATAGACAAGCCACAAAAAAGTATTAACGTAGTTGATTTTGTAAGAGTAGTAAATCATTTAGATATGTCAACGCAGGAAAGACAAGCATTAGGTAATGCTATTTTCCAACAAAGATTCCAAACTTACGGAGATACAATTACAAGTGTTTTCCAAACACCTAACGTAAATCCAGACAAAGTACTTAATGCATATGTTCAAGCAAACTTTGACTGGTATAAAGAACATCACGATATGGGCGGAGCATGGCGAACTGCTTCTAGTTTAGTTGTTGGAAACCGTTCAATGATAACTGCTTCATCAGGCGAAAGCATGGTTAAGTTAATGACTGGAGCATCAATTAAAAAATCGCTACCATCAATTATTCCTACACAAGGAACAGACACGTTCTTCCAAGTTAATCCAACTGCCAAATAAAAGGTTGACTTCTTAATCTAAAATAAGTATAGTGTAAGTAACGCTAATACACAGGAAGGAATTTATGTTGAAAGAAATATTGATCTCAGCGGCTAAGAAACATGCCGAAGCAGAAATTGATCTGCACAAAGCAAATATTGAAGTATACATGCAACAAGTCGTAGGCATCGGAGAGCATAGCGATATTATCGAAACTGTTCAAAAAGAGTTAGATAAAATGGCAACTGCACACGATAGACTTGAAATGCTTAACAAGTACTTCTAATGCTTAACTCACCTATTCTATTTCAAACTTACTTAAAAGTCTTTACACCAGATGAGTGTAAAGAAATAGAACGGTTGGCTAAACTAGGTCATAACCAAAGAGGTATGACTGGATTTCAAACAAAAGACCCTGCTCATGAAGAAACATTTAGTGGCATTCCAAATGCAGACATACGCAAAAGCGATCTTTGGTTCTTTAATGAACCTTGGGTATACGAACGTTTACAACAGATGTTCGTAACTGCTAATCAAGAATGTCAATGGGATTTACATGTTGATCAATTTGAAGATTGTCAATACACTGTATATCACGGGCATGAGCAGGGACACTACGATTGGCACTATGATGCCCATCCTTGGCCCTATGGAGATGATACTGACTTCCCGGGTAAGTTAAGAAAATTAAGTGCAACTATACTAATGAATGATCCAAACGAATACACAGGTGGAGAGTTTGAATTAGATGGCGGTATAGAACACAACGAACGCAAAACAGAAATTGTAAAACTAGGCGGAATTGGAGATATGGTTATCTTTAGTTCAACAGTTCCACACAGAGTTTTACCAGTTACAGAAGGTACAAGAAAAAGCATGGTAGTTTGGGCATTAGGGCCGAAGTACAAATAAATACAACCATGCGTTACACACTGCTGATATTCATCGCGATATTTCTTATATCTTGCACATTCAAATTGGACAACTGTAATGCTAAACCAACAGTAACCCAAAATAAAAATCCCCAAGCACCAAGCGATTCAGATGAAAAGAGTTTGATTGACGAAGTTGAACGTCATGTTAATCCAGGCGCTGAACTTACTTGTACATATTAAATTGGATTAAAAATCTGGTTGACAAAAAAGGTTTTACCATATATAGTTAAGTTATATATGAAACAAAAACTGCTCGTAGTTCAGCCGGATAGAACATTGGTTTGCGGAACCAAAGGTCGGAGGTTCGAGTCCTCCCGAGCAGGCCAAAAACTAACAAAAGGAATGTATGACAACTAAGACACTATTAACAATCGTAGCAAGTATAACAATATTATTTGTACTTCTTGTTACAACAGCAAGTGCTGATGAAACAGTAACACCTAAGAAGAAACCTGTTATTGTTGAAAAAATAAATAACTGGGTAATCAGCGAATGGACAGATATAGTAGAATACCAAAAAAATAGTTGGCAAGAAGGTAAAGAACAAACTACAAATAATTTTAACAAAATTAAAGCATTTGTGGTTGACAATACGACAAAAAGATAATATACTATAAAAAGTTAATAAGGAAAGCGAACAATGAATACGAAGTATACAAATAATTATGAATGGTGTGGTTGTGAACCACCCGGGGGTGTCTTGTAGGCAGTTGTTCAGCAATGAATTTTAGACCCCCGGAGTTATAATGCTTACGGGGGTTTTTTTATGGGTGTGGTGTAATGGTAACACAACTGATTCCAAACCAGTTAATGGGGGTTCGATTCCCTCCACCTATGCCAAATAGGGAACGAGTAAAAACGTGGTTAGGCCTGAGCCCCTACATATAAGATCAGGCGGGAATAGGAGGTGCCCTCTAGAAAGGCCTCCACTTTGTGGGCGTGGCGGAATGGTTACGCAGTGGATTGCAAATCCATGTATACAGGTTCGATTCCTGTCGTCCACTCCAATTTTTGGTTGACATCTGGTATTACCGATGTTATAATGTATATAAGTTAGTTAGGAGAATATGATGGCAAAAGATATATGGTTAATAAGTGATACACATTTTAATCACAGTAAGATCCTTGAATTTACACAAGGTGGTAGATCTATCAGACCTTTTTCTAACGTAGATGAAATGAATCAAACAATGTTAGATAACTGGGCAAACACTGTCAAACCGCAGGACACAGTTATACACTTAGGTGATGTATTGTTTGGTGAAAACAAAGTAGAATGGTTAGAAGCAAACTTTGCAAAGTTACCTGGTAAGAAAAGACTTGTTCTTGGAAACCACGATAACGTAAAACATGTTGCTCCGTTCTTTAAGGACATACAGTTGTGGATTGAGTTACCTGGTGTTATTTGTACTCACACTCCATTACATGCAAGTACTCTTGAAGAAAGACATAGATGGGGTGATAACGGACCTGGAATAAATGCTCATGGACATATACATAGCAATCCTAGTCCAGATGGTCCTTACAAGTGTGTTTGTGTAGAACAAATTAATTTTACACCTATACACATTGATGAGGTTAGGAAAGGTTGACAGTATAGTGCTTTGGTGCTATACTGTTAATAATTAAAAATTAAGGTCCCTTCGTCTATCGGTTAGGACAGCGGGTTTTCATCTCGCAAAGAGGAGTTCGATTCTCCTAGGGACTACCAACTAAATATGTGTATGGAAGATCGTACAAAAGAAGAAATCATAAAAAATATTGAGTATATTATTGATCAATATGTTCAACCAGCAGTTGAACAACACGGAGGCTATATTAAGTTAGAAGACTTTGATGTAGAGTCAGGTAAAGTTTCTGTGTTACTTCAAGGTAGTTGTAGCGGATGTGCAAGTAGCACTATTACGCTAAAAATGGGTGTTGAGAATATGCTTAAACATTATGTACCTGAAGTAAATGCTGTAGAAGGCATGGACGATCCTAACTTCAACAATCCCTACTATTAATCAACTATGTGATAAATAGATGGACAAAGCAAATAGGCTCAATTTTTTTTTGAGCAAATTTTTTTTAGGTCGCAACTCGAAAAAAGGAAAAAAAGATGACGCAGTTAATATCCCCACAAAAATTTACAAACACAATTGGCCTTTTAAGGTCATTTTTTTTGGATAAAGGATTTTTAGAAGTCCACACCCAAAACAGACTCAGCATACTTGCCGCATGTGAAGATCCATTCAATGTAGCAACATATCAATACGCAGGCAAGACTTGGCCACTACCGCAAACAGGCCAGATGTGGCTCGAACATGAATTATTAAGTAGCCCCGATAGTAAGGGGTTTTTTTGTGTCTCCACTTCCTATAGACAGGAACCAAATGCAATCCCAGGTAGACATGATATAATATTTCCAATGTTTGAATTTGAAATGCCAGGTGACATAGATGATCTTAAAAAGATGGAGTATGAACTATGTGAATACTTAGAATTCAAAAAGCCTACTGAAAAAACTTATGCTGAATGGCAAAAGCATTACGAACTTGCAGAAGATTACGAAATGACTGCTGATGAAGAAACTAAAATGCACAAGGAGTTTGGTACAACAATGATTACAGACTTTCCAGAACTAACAAGTCCATTTTGGAATATGAGTAGAAATGCTGATGGCAAAACTGCTAAAAAGATCGATGTTATATTAGGTGGCATGGAAACTATTGGATCAGCAGAACGTTCGTGTGATGTTGATATGATGCGTGATACATTCCACAGTATTACAGACGGAGCATACTCAAAACTATTGTTTGAACTGTTTGGCAAAGAACGTGTAGAAGCAGAACTTGAAAAGTTTTTAGAGTTTGACTTCTTCCAAAGAGTGGGCGGAGGCATAGGTGTAACACGTATGATCCCTGCACTAGAAAATATCAATAAGATATAAGTTATAATCTAGGGTGGTGAAATAGGTAAACACGCACGATTGTTTCTCGTGTGACGAAAGTCTTGGAGGTTCGAATCCTTCCCCTAGAGCCAACTATTACCTAATAGATATACACTATTAGATTTTATATTTTTTCTGTGCTATAATAATTTAAATATAGCATAAGGAGAAGTCATGCCACCACGTAATCATAAGAATTGGTTAGCACAACCAAACGTAGAATCAATTAGCAGTTCAGCATATAACGATCCAGAAATATTTGTACAAGAGCAAGAACGTATCTTTTCAAAGGTATGGGTGCCTATGTGTCATATATCTGAAATGTATAACGAACTAGACTATAGAACAACTCAGATAGCAGGAGTTAATGTTATTGCATACAACACAGGCAATGGTGTTCGAGCATATCGTAACTATGGCAGTTGGGCACCTAGTGGTACGCTAGGAGCACCTATTGTAACTGTTGAACCACAACTACATTGTGAAGTAAAGCACGGAGGTATGGTATGGGTAACACTTGATCCTAATCCCTTACAGAGTGTAGAACAATGGACAGCAGGAGCATTTGATTGTATTAGTGATGCTATTGACACAGAAGAAATGGAAGTGTTCCATTACCACAAAGCAGTTATAGATACAAACTACAAACTGTGGCATGATACTAACAGTGAATTCTATCATGACTTCATGCACTACTTTAATAGAGTAAGTGGATTTAACGATGAATACTTTGCACGTAAAAATATACCTTTTGACAACGGACATGTAAATGTAAGTTCATTCACTGTCAACTACGAAGAGTATGAAGGCTTTGAAGATAGAGGCCAACTATCCTTTCCTAATCTACCACCCAACCAGTGGTACATGGTCGACCTATTCCCAGGCTTTAATTTTAACTTGCGTGGTAGTGCATATAGAAGTGACAGTGTTACTCCAATAGGTTGTAATAAAGTTCTTATAGAATTTAGAGGTTATGGACTACGCAAAGACACAGCAGAAGAAAGACGCACACGCATCAACCATCACAACAGCATATGGGGACCGTTTGGGCGTAACCTACATGAAGACTTAATTGGAGTAGCAGGACAAGGAACAACAATGCGTGAAGGCACAGAAGCACGTAACATATTGCATGGCAGACATGAGAATGGAACCATACACGATGAAGTTGGTATGCGCCATTACTATAGTGAATGGGGCAAGTATTTGGATATTGATCCTTACCAATCCTTCTCCTAAAGCCAACTAACAGATATAAGTAGTCGAGTGAAACCACTCGTGCATAAGCATGTGATAATAAGAGCGGAAGTACTTAATCCGCCCACAAACGAAAACACAGCAAGTAATCAAATACAAACTCTGATTGACCGCATAGGCATGAAAGTGCTTATGGGTCCTTTTGCCAAGTATGTAGAGATGAAAGGTAACAGAGGATTAACAGTTGCCGCAATAATAGAAACTAGTCATATTGTACTACACAGTTGGGATGAAACAGATCCTGCATTAATACAATTAGATGTTTATACTTGTGGAGCATTTGATCCACGTACAGTGTTTGAGTGGGTTGAAGAGTACTACAACCCCGTTAAAATGGAATACAAATATCTTGATCGAGAACATGCTCTAACACCAGCACTATTACCTGAAAAAGATAAGTTTAAGTTTTCTACACAAGAATTAGTAGATGCTACAAATGCTATTCTGCAATCTTCTTAAGTTTATATATTAAATTTTCTCTGCTAATATTAAGTAACCTAGCCGCTTTGGTTTTGTTATTATTAACACTTTGCATTGCGTCTTGAACTAGTACCTTTTCTAAACTACTTAATTCGTCGTTAAGATCACATTTTACAGGATCAGGATCGTGGGGCCATATTACACTAAAAATCTCATATAAAGCATCTTGCTCTTTTCTAGATTGTAGTTGCTGTTCAGACTCTGATTGTGCTGTCATTGGTTAAATACTCCTGGTTAATCGTAAAATATTTTACAGTAAATAATACTGTAATTACTTTACTATGAGTATTTAACAAATGTTAAAGATCACGGTAAATATCAATGGGAGAGCAGAAAATGAAAAAAATTATCACGACTACATTGTTCGTCTGTCTTATTGGTACGGCTGGAGCGAGCGAACAAGTATTCACTTTTAAAAATCCATCTTTTAGTGGATCAGGATACAGTAATCATGTACTGTCAATTGAACAGTTACAGTTTACTCGAAAGAAAGAAGCAGAAGAAAAAGCGGCGGCCGATGCGGCTAAAGCCAAACGTGAAGCGGATAGCACTACCTTAGCAAAGTTTTTAAACAACATAGAATCTCGAATCTATGCTCAACTGTCTAAACAGTTAGTTGACAATATGTTTACTGATGACGGAGACAGTTCTGGAACTGCAACTATTGAGGGTGCTACGATTTACTGGGTAAAGGATACAACGTCTGATACTATTACACTTCTAATTACAGAAGCGGACGGTAGCACTACAGAGATTGTTGTTCCATTGAGCGGATTTGGATTCTAAAATATGAGAGGTATAAGATTTTTAATAATTGGGTTTTTGGCAATGACGTTTTTAAACGGGTGTGCTACACAAACAGCAAAAGTAAACTGGAGCAGTCCAACCGAGGCACGCTCTCCCATACAGGATACTTTAGTTGCAATGCCAAAACTTGATGGTCCTAAAATTACTATAGCGGTTTATAGTTTTCAGGACAAAACTGGACAACGAAAACCAAGTGACTCATTTAGTCAGTTGTCTAGTGCGGTAACGCAAGGGTCTGAAGTTTGGGTTATTAACGCACTTCAGAAGGTAGGAGGAGGTTCTTGGTTTACCGTTGTAGAACGTGTAGGCTTAGATAATTTGGTTAAAGAAAGGCAATTGATAAGATCAACAAGGGAAGTATTTGAAGGCAAAGAGGCAGTTAAGTTAAAACCTATGTTATTTGCAGGGTTGTTATTAGAAGGTGGCGTAGTAGGCTATGATTCAAATACAACTAGTGGCGGAGTTGGAGCAAGATATTTTGGTATCGGCGCTAACACAAGTTATCGAACTGATCAAGTAACAGTGGCAATGCGAATTGTAAGTGTTCAAACAGGTGAAGTATTACTTACTGTAGCCTGTGAGAAAACAATAGCAAGTCACAAGTCTGGAGCAGATGTATTTAGGTTTTTAGATCTTGGAACGAAAGCGTTAGAATTAGAAACGGGTTCCGCGGTCAATGAACCAACCAACTACGCAGTTAGAGCCGCAATAGAGGCATGTGTAGGGGAAATAGTAAAGAAAGGCGAAGAAGGCGAACTTTGGAAGTATAAAGGAAAAGAAATAACTTCAGAAGGACACCATCTTCATTAAAAGAACAAGGAGCGAGAATGCAAAATAAAGTAAAATATATAATGATGGGTTTTGTATTATTCTTTTTCTCAGTTGGGTCTGGATTTGCGAATGACATATACATTCAACAGTCAGGTAACAACTTAGATTTAGATATATCACAAGACGGACAAAACAACGTAATCGGTACAGCACAAACTGGTGTGACTCTTGCTGGTAACGCTATGACGTTTAACATTGACCAAATTGGTGGTGCTAACGTTGTATCAGCAATAGTTAAAGGTGTAACTTACACAGGTAATATTGATCTTACTGGTAACAGTAATGATGTAGCATTACTCTGTGATAGTGCAGGAGCAGGAAACTGTGATACTGTAAGTTTGAGTATTGACATAACAGGTTCAAGTGCAGATATTAATGTAAGTGTAGGTGAAGCGGCAGACGCAGAAAACTTCACTGGTACAATAGATATCACAAGTGGTGCATCAGAAACAGTTACACTAACAGTAGACGGTAAAAGTGCAATAGCAGATATCGACATTTCAAATAGTCAAGGTAGTGCAGGTAATACAGCAGTGATTGACATTAATGATGACGGCGATACTAACGGACACACTTTAACACATAGTCATACAGGAGATGGCGGACTTATCAACATTACACAAAGTGGATTGTATGATAATATAATCAGTTTAACCACTAGTGGTGACGGTGCTGAAATCGACATAACGCAGGACGACTAATCCTGTGCATAGACTGTTCGTAACAACTATACTATTGTTCACGGCTATGACCTCGAGTGCGTTTGCCAGCATTGGCGAAGTAATCGAGCAAGTAGGAGCCACGACCATCGAAAGAAAGGCTGGCGATAAGATTGTTAGTGAAGAAGGTTCTGGAGTTGAAAGTTACGACACTATTAGAACAAAAAAAGGTAAAACAGCAATTCAGTTTTTAGATGAAACAAGAGTAGATGTTACACAAAACAGTAAACTAGTTATTGATGAATTTGTATACGATCCAAACACTTCAACTGGAAGTCTTTCTCTAAAAGCGTCATTTGGAACAGTTAGGTACGCATCTGGACAAATTGCTAAGAACTCTAGACAGAATGTAAAGATCAAAACTCCGACAGCAGTAATTGGTGTACGTGGTACAGACTTTTCGATGACTGTAGATGAAACAGGTAGTTCAACAATTATATTATTACCTAGTTGCTCCGGTAATGGAAAAACAGCAGTCTGTGTTGTAGGAGAAATTGAAGTAAGTTCTGATGTTGGTACTGTAATTCTTAATCAAGCATTTCAGGCAACAGTAGTTGAAACAGCAAAGAATAATCCTCTCAAACCTTTAATGTTAGACATTGACGAAAATTTAATTGGAAACTTATTAATCATTCGTAAGCCTGTAGAAATATCAGACGAAGAAGAAAGAATAAGAGCAGAAAAACTTGCAGACTTTTTAGGATTTGACTTTTTAGAATTTGACGAACTTAATTCAGACTATCTTGCTGTACAAACTAAAGATATCTGGATGACTGATTTAGACATAGATTTTTTAGAACAAAACTTTCTTGCAAACGTATTAGATTTAATTAATCAACAGTTAGCAAGATTGATGCGTGGAGCATTAGACTCGAGAGTACAAGGTATACAATTAGGTAAAGATCCTGAAACAGGAATAGAATTATATAACCAAGCACCTGACTGGGTATTAAGACGTGATGATGGATTAGGAAACTTTTATGAATTACGTTTAGATCAACAGTATGGTTATAATATTAATATGCAACAAAATGATTTTGAATACAGAGATTATCAACTTGGAGATGGGCAAAATGAAATTGACATTATTCAAGTACAGTAGTATATTATTTTTATTATTAGTATTGCCTATACAAGCATTTGCAAATGATGCATTTATATATTATAGTACAGGTGGAACAAACACAAGTTCACAATACAATCATATAAAAAGCGAACTTGAAGATTTAGGATTTACTGTTACAGGAAGTACAAGTGGCACAGTAAGTTCAAGTGATCTATCAGGCAAAGAACTTGTGATTGATATAGCAGGAACTTCAAACTGTGGTAGTTCGTGTAAAACAAACTATGAAAGTTGGATAGGCAATGGTGGCCATTTAGTTATTATTGCACCTAACGGAGCAACCAATAGAATAGGTAACATTGAATCGTTGGTTGAAAGTAAATTAAGTGTAGGAAGTATGTCAATAGCAGGTGGATGTAATACCTGTTATGGTTCAGTTGCAGTAGGAGATTATGCTTCAAGCACATCAAGTGAAAACACATTGCCAGGACCAGACAAAGTGTTTACCGCAAGTGGCGGTACAGCAATGGCCAAAAACAGTTCAAGCAGTACTTGGAACACTTGGTATAATTGGGATTATGGTAGTAATGGTGGATCAATCACAGTTTCATTTGGTTATGGACAGTTACTATCAACACATCAATATAGTAATAATATGGTGGACTTCCTAACTCGTGCAATGCAAGAAGCAGGATTGACCGCTACAACATCATACACATCAAGTATAAGCAATGCACAGACTACACAGATTACAACATCAAGAGCAGTAACACACAGTGGCAACGGCATATACATTCAGCAAGTAGGCAACAGTAATAAACTTACTATCGTACAAGACGGCAATGATAACTTAATAGCAGGTGTTGGTAGTACAACAAACAGTTTAGTTGATGCAGATATTACAGGAAATAACAACACTACTACACTAAAACAAAAAGGTAACAACAATGTTATGTTGTTTGATATTACAGGAAACTCTAATACAACAACTGTTGATCAAGGTAGTACATCAGGCGCAGATGATAATAGAGTTGAGTTTGATATTAATGGTGACACTAATGTATTAAGCGTTACACAAAATCATAACAACGGTGTAGGAACTAATGGACACTTCTTTGCATTAGATTTAGATGGTGACAACAACAATGTTTTAGCAAGTCAACTCAATGACGGAGATAAAAAAGCATTTCTAAGTGTACAAGGTGACGACAATGATATAGACTTATATCAACAAGGTGCAGGTTCGCACTATGTAGAAATTGCTGTTGGCAGTGATCAAACTGTTGACATTACACAAGATGGAAGTGGACAGCACAATACTTCAGTATCTATGTCAGGTTTCAGTGCAACGCTTGACCTTACACAACAAGGGTCATCTAATCAAACTTATTCATTAAGTCAAACTTGCTTAAACGCAAATGGTTGTGGTACAACTACTGTAGTTCAACAATAATAAATACGTTATGAACAAGAGTAGATGGCAACGTTTTAAAGAATGGTGGACCATAGATCATGTAGTTGATCTTTGTGTTGACGCATTGCTTTTAATATGGGAAGTAGTTTCAAGTCCCATACTTATTGTTGTTAGAATCATTAGACACTTTATAGGCGATTGGTTTGTTGGCGGAATCAAATCAATAATCAAAATAGTAGTACGATGGTTTGCTCGTAAAAGAGAATACAGACTTGAACACGGACACGGAATACTTAGAACCTATTGGTGGTTAATTTTATTAAGTCCTATTATATTATTTTTCTTGTTTATTTTTCTTGCTATGATAACAGGTATAGCAAAAGATCTTCCTGTGATGTTAGAATTATTAATACGAGGGTGTGAATCACTTCAGCCTGGTGCGGAACAGTATTGGTGCAATATATCATAAACAAATAAATAGTAGTGAGCAAGGGAGAGCGAGTTGATAGATCCATTCACCGCCGTCGCGGCGGCAACTACTGCCTTTCAAACTGTTAAGAAGTTTGTTAGTGCAGGTCAAGACTTTGAAAATGTAATGGGCCAAATGGGCAAGTGGTATACCTCAGTATCCGATTTCCGTAAAGGCCAACAACTACAAAAGAAACCACCCATCTTTAAAAAACTACTAGCCGCAGGGTCAGTTGAAGAAGAAGCACTTAATCTATTAATACATGAAAAAAGAATCATGGAGATGGAAAAAGAACTTCAACAAATGCTAAACATGCGTTTTGGTTTTGGTACATGGGATGAACTAAAAGATATGCAACGTAAAATTAGAGCCCAGCGTGAACGTGAAGTTTATAAACAAGCAGAAGCACGACAGGCAATGATTAATGGTATTGCAATTACAGCATTACTAGGATTAACGTTTATAATGATAGGTAGTATAATTTATTTTATAGCAAAGGCAAAAGGAATGATGTAGTTGGATTATCAGTATGACAACTTTTTGTTTAGAAATTTAGACAACAAAAGCATATTATACAAAGACGGGTATATTGTGTTTAAAGGCAATAGTTGGAGTGGTATATTACAATTTTTAAGTGCAACTAATAATGCTCCCCAAGTAAGAGAAATGTTCAAAGCACAACTTGAGCAAAGAGAAGTAATTAAACTTAGAGCAGAAGCAAAGAAACCAAAAGAACCAACTATAAAAGAAGAAGTATCTAAGAAGCCAGTAATTAGACGCCCAAGTATTGATAGGAAATTAGTACGTTGATACATGCCTTTATGTTAATTGTGTTAATAGCAGATGTACAGCAACCATCTCCTATGTACTTTAGAAGTATAGATGTATGTCAATACTATGCTAAACGCATACCAAGACAATACGGAAACTATTCATACTCTTATCTAGTACCTAAAGAACACAGAGTAACTGCTTATTGTAAGCCTGTAAAAGTACAAGACGGTCCCTACATTTACGACCACTAACTTAAACGCAAATAAATACAAATATGAAATATATCACACATTGGGCAACTGCTTTAGTTACGTTAGCAGTACTTTCTTTTATAGGATTTTCTGATCCTTATGTTAAAGAAACACTACGATTAAAAAGTTTTGATATTATACAACAGTATGATATTCCTACTGTATCACAAGATGTTGCTATTTTAGAAATAGACGAAAAGTCAATTGAGAAATACGGACAGTGGCCGTGGAACAGAAAAACACTTGCAGATATAATTTGGAAGTTACGTGAAAACGGTGCTGGCATTATTGTAATGCCTATACTATTTTCTGAAGAAGATAGACTAGGCGGAGATATAGAACTTGCTGAAGCATTAGCAGGTAATGGAGTAGTTATTGCTCAAACAGGAACAACACAAGGTGTTAATAAAAACGCAGTACCAAGAGGTGTTGCTAAAATAGGCGATCCTATGCCTTGGTTATTTGAATGGCCGGGTATGTTAGGTCCAATTGAATTATTAGGATTAAATGCAGACGGTGTTGGAGTAATATCAACTGTACCAGAAATAGATGGTGTTGTAAGACGTGTGCCTCTTATAATGAGAGTTGGTGACGAAACATATCCTAGTGTTGCTATGGAAACTATTCGTGTTGCTGTTGGTGATCCAAGTTATCAAGTTAAAACACAACAAGGTGGAATCACTGCAATGCGTGTTCCAAAATATGCAACAATTAAAACTGATCAATATGGTAGAATATGGTTACGTTATAATAAAGAATTTGAAACTGTTAGTGCTTCACAAGATGACTATAGTATGTTAGCAGGCAAAACAGTAATTGTAGGAATTACAGCAGAAGGGTTAGCCAATGTAATAGCCACTCCACGTGGAGAACAATTTGGACATATGCCTATTGCTACTAGCCTCCAAACTATTATAAATGGAGACACTATTGTACGTTTTGATTATGCTACCTTTGTAGAATGGATAGCAACAATCGTAGGTGGCTTACTGTTAATATTAGTAGCCGTACGTGCTCCTTACTGGGCCGTTGGGGCAATGATACTCGTTACTTCTATAACGCCAGTGTACGGTGCTTATATTGCGTTTACGAAGCATTTAATGCTGTGGGATTGGAGTTGGTTTGTACTTGTAACTGTTATTACAGGGTTTCATGCAACGTTTAATCGATTTGTAGTTGAGTTTTTTGAGAAACAAGCAATCAAGAAACAGTTCGCAGGATATGCGTCACCTACAGTAGTACGTATGCTACAAGAGAACCCTGCACTGATTAAAGATGGTATGAAAAAAGAAGTTTCAATTTGCTTCTCCGATCTAAGAGGATTTACACCATTAGGTGAAAGTTTTGGAGATGATGTAAAAGGCCTAACTAAAATTATGAATAGTTATATGGATGCAATTACGCAACCTATACTAGATGCAGATGGTATGGTTATTAAATATATTGGTGATGCAAGTATGCACATTCACGGTGCACCACTAGACGATCCGCATCATCCTAAGAGTGCAATCCAAACAGGATTAAAAATGTTAACCGCAGTGGAGAAGTTTAATGAAAAAATTACTAGCGAAGGCAGGCCACCTGTTGGTATGGGTGCCGGCATTAATACTGGCCTTGGTTATCTTGGCGAAATGGGCAGTACACAAAGACACAGTTACGATGTCCTCGGAGACTCAGTCAGTACAGCCGCTCGTATTGAAAGTAAATGTAAAGAGTACGGATGTCTACTACTTGTTGGAGAAGCAACATATAAAGCAACAAAAGACGACTTCTTCTATCTCAAAGTAGATGATCTACAAGTCAAAGGTAAAAGTGTTGGACTTGCAATATACACAGTATTAAATATTGAAGTTACACATGCAATAACAAAAAGTCAAGAGATGCATGTTCGTATGCATAACGAATATAGAAACCAAAACTTTAAAGAAGCAATTAAACTTTGCAATAATTTAATGCGACACTTTGATGGTAAGATGGAAGGATATTATAAGATGTGGATTGAACGTTGTGAATTCCAGCAAACACAAGACTTACCAAAAGATTGGAATGGAGTTTTTATTGCAACAGGTAAGTGATATAGAATATCGTGTAATACAAATTAAGCGTAGAATTGCAGAACTAAAACAGCAAATAGGATATACGTCAAGTAGTGTAGCATCTGGTCCGCAGACTGCAATACCCAAAACTGCAAATCCTTTTCCTTCAGATCATAATACTTACGAACAAGAGTCTTACAATAATCAACGTGCCAGTGAATTAGATAGTCTAAAACAAAAATTACAAAAGCGAACTTAATATCAATAACAAGTCCTGCAAACAAACTGCCTAAGCCGTGATGTAAGTAGTGAATATGTGCTTGTTGATTAAAATACTTTTCTTTGTTTGACTGTAATAGTCGTTGAATTGCTAGATCACAAATTGCGTGTTTAGCAAAAAGTAAAAATAAAAATGTTAATAACATATATGAGAAACTACAACTCCAACTGCAATACTGAATATTAATCCTATCAGTACATACTTAGTCAAAGCAAAATAGTTTCTTTGTTCTTCAGACATTTATTTTTTCCCTGTACTATCAAATCCTTCAGAAAAACTTTTGTTTCTAGTTAGAATATCGTCTATGTCTAATTTTTGCCCAGAGGCTTGTTCTATCTCATCTTTGTATTCTAACACCATTGATAGTTTTGTGTTCAGTCTAATCATATCATTATCTAACATTCTAACACGATCGACTAATTTTATAAGTGTAGATTGTGCTTCACCTAACACAGGTTTAATTTCAGTGGTTACCCACTTCCATACATAATAAACAAAATAACCTAACCCCATAGCGGCAACAATCGGAAACCCAAAGTCTTTAATTGCAGTTGCTAATTCGTTAGTCATTATTTGCTTCCAATGTATCCAGCGATGATACCAATCAATCCTGTAAGTGCCATTTTCATTAATGTGATAACACTTTCGTCTACTGGTCTATTTTCTTGTAGTGCAACATAGTAGTCGCCTATAATAATAACTCCTAGTAATGATAACACACCAATTACTAGTACAACTATTATTAAGTCTTTTAAATTCTTAATCACGTCGAGCGTCCTCTTTTCCTTCGTTGGCCGCAATACGATCAACGTTTGGTCTAATACTTAATACATAACTTAATAATGCATCTATTTTAACAAGGTCGTTGTTCATAGTTTGAACACGATTATCTAATGCACCAATAATACCTTTGATACCTTGTACTGACCCTGTTACTGATGCTAGGATAAATTTTAACGTTAAGAAGACAAAAGATCCCGCGGCTATTGCTCCTGCAATAGGGAAACCAACTTCGCCAACAAACGCTAAAAAATCCATGTACACATCCTCGCTTCGATGTAGATATTTATCGCTTAATTGGAAAAATATTAGTACATAATTGCAATTAGTGGTTGACTTCTATATAGGGTGGTGTTATTATAAGTACATAGTTAGAAAACAGCAATAGGAGGCCTACATGGCTTACTGGACTCACACTAAAGACCCAATTGGAGCATTTGTTGAAAAGGAAGTGGGCAACCATTTTGAATTTTCACTAAATGATCGCGATACATGGTGCGACTTCCCACACAAGATCTGGGTAGGCGATGTAGTTGGTCAAGGATACCGTTATGGTACAGTTAAAAAGACTGTGGCTTATATTGCAGTAGACGAAGATGAATTTGGTTTACCTGTTGTTGAAAAATGGGCTATCAAGAACTATAGGGAGTATAATTGAAGTTACTGCCCGTAGTTCAGTTGGATTAGAACAACTGTCTTCTAAACAGTAGGTCGCAGGTTCGAGTCCTGCCGGGCAGGCCAATTCGTAGCATATGCTACATATAAGGAAAGATCTGGGGATCCGTGAGCGTAGTTTGGTAGGTACTCCGTGTTCATAATGAGCCAGATCACTGAGTAGGCGGGATGGGGGCCGTACTTGGACAATAAAGATGTTGACTTTTAAACTAAATATACGTATATTACTATTATGCCTTCTAAATATGATAATTTAACATTTAGTGAAACAATTGACAAAAGTCTTCTGGATAATGACGTATATTATCTACACGGAGAAATTACTACAGATAATGTTGGCGATTGTATTAAATGGATACTGTCGGCAAACTTACAGAAAAAACCCAAACGCACTTTAGAACTATACATTAATACATATGGTGGAGATTTATACGAAGCCTTTGCACTTATTGATGTAATGAAATACAGTTACCATAATATATCTACTGTTGGTATTGGTGCTGTTATGAGTGCAGGCTTTTTAATTTTTGCAAGTGGTAAAGAAGGTGAACGATATATTGGTAAAAATGCAGGTAGTATGAATCATCAACACAGTGATGAGATGAATTCTAAAATGCATGACATGAGGGCACAGATGAAAGAAAATCAAAACTGTGAAATTAGATGCTTAAATATATTGAAAGAAGCAACAGGCATGTCAATGCAAGAGGTTCGTACAAAGTTTATTAAAAATCCTTCGGACCAATACTACACTGCTAAACAAATGATTGACATGGGAATAGCAGACGAAATATTATAGGGAGATCAGGATGTCTTATCCTAAGAAAACAGGTCCGAACAGTTGGATCGTACAAGTAAGAGAAAATGGAAAAACAAAAGAACTCTTTTTAGATCTGCCACCTGAAAGTCTTAATCAAATGGGTTGGGATGATGGTGACACTCTATTATGGGAAGAACTTGATCATGGTGCATGGTCAATAACGAAAAAGGAAGATACTATTAATGTTAAAAATTAAAGACAGTGTTGAAGACTTTTTTAAGTGGGTAAAAGGTACTGAACTAGTTGAACTAGACGACATTGATGTAAGTGAGGATCCTGTTAGACCGGAACTTACACTAGGTTTTAGAATTACAAAAGGACGTAAAATATTTGGATTAAAATACAACGATGAGATCGAAGCAATCGTTTGTATAGCACTATGCCCTGAGGTTCCATTTACAGTTAGAGAAATGGATTATATGTCACAAGCGGCTAACCAAGAGGACCAACGAGGCGAGATTGTTATTGCATACACTGTTTGGTCACGCAAACGTGGAGCAGGTAGAGAAATAATTACAAAATTAAGAGAATGGACTATTGCAAACAAGTTTAGTAGACTAGTAACACTGTCGCCACTAACACCTATGGCAACACATTTTCATATTAAGAATGGTGCAAAGCAAGTACATATAAACGGCGTATCTCAAAATTTTGAATACAAATTAGATTAAATAGCATTATGCGTTTATATGAAGTACAACAACCTCAAGACAGATCAGAACTAGCAAAGATATTAGAACCTTTTCTAACTTATCTTACTAAAGACAATCTTCAACCTAAGTATGTTGCTAGGAAGTTAAAAAGCCTAATAGCAGGTCTAGGAGTTGAAAAAGTGTCAGTAGACTACACTGACAACGTTGATGTTAATGATATGAATCTTAATGCGACATATGATCCATGGGACGATGAAGATGAATTAGATCCTTATAGAATTGATTTATTGTTTAACCCAAAAAACAAAAATGGTATAAAGTTTTCAGCAGATACCATAGAAGAAATTAAATTTAGAGTTATTGATGCACTTGAACATGAAATGATTCATAGTAATCAATATCGTAAAAGAGACTTTGCGACACAAAAAGGCTTTCGTGCAACTGATAGAGAACAAAAGTATTTAGGTAATCAAGATGAGATAGAAGCCTTTGCAAAGAATATCTCAAGCGAACTGCTAAGACACGCAGACAAAGAACAAGCATTAGATATGTTACGAAAAGCAAACAGTACAACTGAACTTCGTGACAAACTAGGAAACTTACTTTCACCTAACCTAGTAGGATATCTAACTGCATGGAACTTTAACACAAGACATCCTGTCATAAAAAAATTGCTCAAAAAAACATATTTTTATATACAAAATAGTTGACATCTATATCGTTCGATAGTATAGTATATAAACAGTAAGACGTTTCCTTGGGAGCAATACAATCAGATTAATTAAAGGCGTTAGCCGCGGGCGTGGTGGAATAGGTAGACACACAAGACTTAAAATCTTGAGAACGTATGTTCGTGCGAGTTCGAGTCTCGCCGCCCGCACCAACGCAACTATATAGGACAAACTAAATGGATACCGTAGTAAGAACATATGAAGTTACATACCCATCAGGACAAACAGTACAATGGAAGAACTATACTATAACAGACTGTCTTATAAAATTCAATGGACACAATTCGATGTACGATTATAAATTAAAAATTAGAGAGATAACAAAATGACTTGGAACTTTAGAATAATGCGCCGCTACCAGAAAGAATCTCCGGATTTGTTTTGGTATGAAATCGTAGAAGTCTATTATGGTGAAGACGGAATACCAATGATGTGGGCAGATGCACATACACCTATTGTTAGTGATTTAGATATAGAGATAGAAAACAATACTGATATGAATTTAGAAACTTTCATTAAAGATCGCTTACTTGAAGAATTTATTATGATGATGCGTGATAGTGATACCAAAGGTCCTATCTTAGACGAACGTGATTTTGAAAAAGGTGGTGTGTATTCAGATCATCCAGATGCAGTAAAATTACAACAAAGTATCGGCGAGGTTACTGGTATGACTTCCGAACAACTAAAACAATTAAGAGAAGATTTAGACAAAGGAGAAGAGGATAATGACTTTTAATGATATAAAATTTAATGAAACGTTAATGCCTAAAGGCATACAAGCCAAAGTACGCTTTGGTGGATATGAACTGTCAATTATACAGAATGAAGTAAGTTATGGCGGACGCAAAGGCTTATACGAGATTGCTGTATTCAAAGGTGATAGTCAAGTTGAAATGCCTGGTATCACAGAAAATGGTGATACAGTGAAAGGTTTCTTGACTGAAAGTGATGTAGAATCAATTATTATAAAGATGTACACAGTTACAGGACAACTTGAATATCTATAAGAGGTTGACAAACATTACTTTTTGTAGTATATTAAATTTACACAATAAGGAGTAAACAAATGGATACTAATACACTAGTTGAACAATTTGCAAGAATGTCAATTGAAGAACGTAATAGTTTCGCAGAAACACTTACAGAAAAATGGCCACACCTTGCTACACAAATCAGCAACCTAATTGAGGTTTACGGTTTGATAAAATCAAGCAAGGAAACTATGTAATGTGGTATCTAGTTTATATATGGATAGAAGCAGGAGTAGCCTTTAGTACAGTTGTTGACTTACCAGGAACTATGGACGAATGTTTTCGTATGAGAGATATGTTAAGTGAACAAGTAGGTAAAGGTGACGGTTACTTTAATCTGTCAACTCAAGCAATTTGTATACAAATAAACGAGACTGATCTATGATGTGGCTTGATTTTACTGTAGAACAATTTGGTAAGAACTTTAGAGTTGCCGGGGACTGGCCTGGAGAAGTAATGGGTCTCACTCAAGATGGTAAACCTAAAGACCATTGGTTATACAGACCTGGTGATGTCTTTATTGTTAATGAAGGTGGATGGTTAGTAAAACAACCGTCTGAAGTAGAAAAGTTTGTAGTACACAAGCAAGAAGTTAATATAAGGAAAGAAGAAAAGTAATGGGTTACTTAGAAATATTAGGAGTTGCACTCGTTGTTAACAGTATACACGTTTTGATCTACGGAGAGCCGTGGATGATTACTATAAGTTAAACTTGTGGAAGGATGGCTGAGCGGCTTAAAGCACCGGTTTACTAAACCGACGAAGGGGTAACTCTTCCCTGGGTTCGAATCCCAGTCCTTCCGCCATAAATAACAGTATGAAACATCTATTTAAAACTTTAACATTAACCATCGGAGCAATATTGCTTTCCGGAGGTATGCTGATACAACCATTAGTTGCTCAGGAAACACCACCCCCTCAACAAGAACCTAATCAGGGTGTAATGAAGTTACCTATTTTGGTTGATTGTGGACCTGCTCCAGTTGTTGAAAAACTATTGAGAGATCACGGTGAAATACCGACAGCACAAGCATTAGTTACATGGAGTTTACCAAATGGACAGTTTCTTAGAGGACCAATGGTTATATGGGCCAACCCAATAACCTTTTCAGTTTCAATTGTTATAATGCCTGCTGTAGATTTTGCATGTATTGTAATGCCAGGTGCAAACTTTGGTCCTGTGATTAACGAAGGCAAATCAACATAAAATGAAAGCACAATTACAAACCAACAAAGGTAAACTTACTATTGAAATACCTGTTATTAATAGATATAAAGTAGTAGCGAAACCTGGAACAACTGACGCAGACTTTGTTCAGTTCTGGACTTGGATCAAATACAATACTATTATTGATAATAATTCAACACAGAAGGTTATTGGTTGTAATGCATCAATCCTCAGTAAGATTAAATCTTCATGGGGTTCTAAGTTTTACTTCGACAAATAGTAACAAATCCTCACAATTGAGCAGATTGACTCATAAAACCTCTTGCTTTTTTTAAAAAGACTATATATAATTTAAACAATACTTTATTTGGAGTTTTATGCTGATGGCAAAAAGAAAACAACTTGTTAAAAGACCGAAGAGTGCATCTGTTCCTGATTTCACGGATAGTGCAGAGTGGGAAGGTGCCTACTTTAGCAGATGCAAGGATCATGCATTTCAATATTATCGTTTAGAAAAGAAGAATAGCGATTTTAAAAGATATACATTAGATTGGGTAAAGACTAGTGATGAATGGAAAGACAAGTATAGCGTCCTTACTAAAGCACCTGAGAATAGATTTAACAGTACATTAGGTTGTCTTTGTAATCTAACAAAACAAGGTATGCCAAATGTACATCAAAAGTATAATGAATACTGGGAAAGTCTTCCAGGTACAATGGGAACTCCAAAGCCTCATTCAGAATACATCAATAAATGGTTAAATGAAATACTTGATGTTGCACAAAACATTGTAGAAGAAAAAGAAGAAGAACAAAAGAAAGAAGATAAAGTATGGAAACCTACTATACAAGAACGTATTAGAGAACAATGTGCTGTAATGGTGCAAGACTTTGAACAAGCATTAGATGATTTTACAGATAGAAAGATTAAAGATTTTAAGGCGATTAAACCCCTACAAAGGTTGCGTCAACAACAATGTAAACAACCACATGCTAGAAATATAACTGGATTTTACGAAACAGCAATTAAAGAATACAACGAATTACTAAATCCGCCTGATACTTCTAAGTTTTCAGAACTAGAAAAAGATTATGCTAAACAACTAAAAGAAGCATATGCACATTACGACAAAAGAGATATTAAAAAACTATACGACTTTATGGTTGCTATTATTAGTGCATGTGATGCTATTATTGCAGAAAGTAAAGCAAATAGAAAGCCTAGAAAAATAAGCAGAAAGTCACCTGAAAAACTTACTGAAAAACTAAAATATAAAATTTCCGATGAGAAATATGCAATTTCAAGTATTCTTCCACACAAACTAATTGGAGCAACATGTCTTGTTGTGTTTAATAGCAAGAATAGAAAACTTGGAATATACTATACTAACATGGAAGATCCAACAGGAACTGGTAGAGAAGGAAGTGGATTGGCTCTTAAAGGTCAAACACTACAACGCTATAAAGAAAAAGAAAGCGTATGGTGGACTCTACGAAAACCTATGGAGCAATTACAAGAAGTCAAGAATCTCAATACACGTAAAAAGTTTGAAAACTGGATTGAGAAACTTACAACAACCCCTACTATAATGAATGGTAGAATAAACCCAGAAACAATACTGATAGGAGTATATTAATGAGTAACCTAATCCCAATGGTCGTTGAAAAAGAACATAATGGCGAAAGAGCATATGACATCTTTTCAAGACTATTAAAAGAACGTATCGTATTTTTAAACGGTCCGGTTCACGACGCTGTAGCACACAGTATTACAGCACAATTGATTTTTTTAGAATCACAAAACCGTGATAAGCCAATTAACTTTTATATTAATTCACCAGGTGGCGTAGTAAGCAGTGGTATGGCAATATATGATACTATGCAATACATCAAATCACCTGTGTGGACTTACGTAATGGGCCAAGCATGTTCAATGGGCAGTCTACTTGCACAATCAGGAGAGCCAGGTAAACGATTTATGTTACCACATGCTAGACACATGATACATCAACCAAGTGGTGGTGCTAGTGGACAAGCAACTGATATTCAAATTCATGCAGAAGAAATTATCAAGTTGAAAAAAGAACTTACATACGTCTATGAAAAACATAATTCTAAAGGCAAAAAGTTTGACGAATTAAGTAATGATATGGAACGTGATAAGTTTATGACTGCACAAGAAGCACTTGATTATGGCTTAATTGATGAGATCTTCGAAAGAAGGGATTAAATATGAATATAGCAAACAAAGATCCTAGCAAAGGACACTTTGCAGTTAGTATTGTAAAAAGTATATTTAGATTCGTAGCATCGGGCCTAATGGCAGTTGCAGGATATATTTTATGGACAGCAAATGAGTACACTGATATTTTTATTGCTGATTCAGGTTTTTTACTAATGCTCGGAGGAGTAGTATTATTTTTAGCAGAAGTGCTAGGAATAGTTGAGGAGATAGTTTAATGCCCGTGGCCACTTTTGGTGACAAACCCGAAGGGATTAGAGTTGAACAACTTGATTTAAAATCAGGCGAGTTCAACGGGGAATGGATCAAAGGTGGCCCACTACAAGATTTTAGTTCTGTAGGTATACTAGACAAAGCAACTGCAACTGTTTTAACTATAATGGACGGCTTTGTTGTTGTTGATAAGATTAAAACTAATGCACTTATGGGCGATATACAAGTACAAGGTAATGCAGACTTTGTTGGTAATGTTCATGTAAAAGGTACACTAGAAGTTGACAGTCTTGTTACTAAAGAACTTATTGCTGATGAAAAAACAGAACGTCAGTTTATAGAATTCACACACAAAAACAAACGTAAATCAAATGTTGGCACAGGCTTTTTATGGAGTGGTGGCAAATACAGTAAACAATTCATTTACAAAAACAATCCAGATAGATTTTGGTCTACTGAACCTATAGACATACACAAAGATCGTTCGTTTATGATTGACGGCAATGATGTATTATCATTTGATACACTAGGAGGAACTGTTCGTAAAAGTAGTTTACAAGAAGTAGGTACTTTACGTAATTTAAATGTTGCAGGACGTCTAAGTGTTGCTGAAACATTGTTCTTTGATCCTAACTTAGATAGACTAGGTATTGGTACAGATAAGCCTGCAGGTGATTTAGCAGTGTACAACTTTGCTAATGACACTAATATTATTATTGACGCTGAAGATGGTGATGCTAAAATTGGAACATATAATAATAAAAATTTACGTATAATAACAGATGACCAAGCACGTATTAAAGTAAGTTTTAACGGTGATGTTACAATTGGTCAAGAAGGCAATACTAGTAGTACACATCGTGTTTACGGTAAACTAGGTATTGGTGTAAAAAATCCTTCAGAGGATTTAGAAGTTGCAGGTAACATACGTTTTCAAAATCGTTTGTTTATGGTTGCGGACAAGCCGCCAACTAACGGACACTGGAACAAAGGTGACACAGTGTGGAATGAAAATCCAAAAAATACTGCTCCAATTGGTTGGGTATGTACAGCAAGTGGTACACCAGGTAACTGGTCATCATGGGGATTTATCGGAACATAATACTGTCGTATTAACAGATTTACATACAAAGATAAATATTGATATGAGCAATAATAAAACAATAATCTTTAAAAATTTTCAAAACGAGCCTGATAAGATAAAGCGTGATGTACGATGGTGGGACTTGTACGCTAAGGTATCGCCTATCTTATATATTATAATCGGAGTAGTACTATGGTACTTTGGATCAATGGATTGGCAAATTATTGCCGGCATTGGTGCAGGTGCATTTGCTATGACGGCTGTTACATGGTGGTTTTGGACAGTACATACTATTGGCACTATTGCAGACAGAACAGCAAAAGCAGAACTAAATGTTCAATCCGTATTATCTGAAATACGTGATATTAAAAACCTAGTCAAAGACATCCGCGGCAAGTAAATACACTTATGAAGTATGTTACCGTTATAGGCAACGGGGAAAGCCGTAAGAATTTTGACCTGTATACATTGGAATGGTTAGGAAGTACTATTGGAACTAATGCTGTTCATAGAGACTTTCATCCAGATCAATTAGTTTGCTGTGACAGACGCATGGTACAAGAAGCAGTAAACAATTCATACGAAAATACTGTATACACTAGAAGTGATTGGTACAAGCAATTTAGTTTTTGGCGTAATGTATTGTGCTTACCACAACTTCCATACCAAGGCGAAAAGCGACAAGACGATCCGTGGCATTGGGGGAGTGGAGGACATGCATTAAATTTAGCATGTACTATTCAACCTGAGTATGTAGTAATGCTAGGATTTGATTTATGGGGTAATAACAACACATTTAATAACGTCTACAAAAGCACAGATAATTACAACAACCAAAACAAGCCTGCTACTGATCCTAGTTATTGGATATATCAAACTGCCAAACTGTTTGAACACTATCCTAATATAAAGTTTTTACAAATACAGCCTGACGATTGGGAACCACCTGAACAATGGGATCATTTTGATAACTTTTTTATTGATAATTACGAAAATTTAAAAAAACTTATTGACAAAAACAAATAATCTGCTATAATAGTGCTATGTTTATAGAAAATTTTCACCGACAGGTAAGTTGGCATATATACATACATCAAGGACTTGGCGTCAACCCTTCTAATTCTGCCGCCCATAAAATAATACAAGTAGGAGAAAATTATGGGAATACATTATAGTACAAAACATTACGGACATAACATTGGACTGTCAGCAGTCTTTAGACAACCAAATGCAGATCATTCGCACTGTCATTTGTTGCATGGTTACAGTCTAGCATTTACATTTACGTTTGGTTGTAAAGAACTAGATAACAAAAACTGGGCAGTTGACTTTGGTGGACTAAAGCCACTAAAGAAATGGTTAGAAGATAACTTTGATCACAAGACAGCAATTGATAAAAACGATCCGCACATGGACAAGTTTATGGAACTACAAGAACTTGACCTAGCAGAAATTGTTGTAATGGATGGTGTTGGTGCAGAGAAATTTGCAGAACATGCATTTAATTTTGCAGACAAACTTGTTAAAGAAATTAGTAACAATCGTTGCTATTGTGTAAAAGTAGAATGTGCAGAACACGGTGCCAATTCAGCAATTTATGAGGCTCGAAGATCTTTACTCGAGGCATAATATGAAATACACACATTGGAGAGTCGGAGGCAACATAGTCAAAGAAGATGAAAACTATATTGTAAAAGACAATACAGAACTTAATAATTTAGTTGTATCTAGTACTAGACTGAACAGAAGAAAAAGCACTAGAGGACATAAACATGAAGGCCAAGAAGAAGTGTATATGTTTATTGAAGGTGTTGGCAAAATGGAACTTGATGATGAAACAATTAAAGTTGAACCTGGTAATACAGTATTAATCAAAGACGGTGTATTCCATCGTGTACATGCAGGTATGCATGATGATTTATATTTTATTTGTGTGTTTGACGGAGGGAGAAACCATTGAGAATTATAGCAGGACCATGTCAACATGAAACACTAGAACAGAGTTTAAGAATTGCTGTAGAGTGTAGTCGTGTTTGTAGAAAATACGATATTGAATATATTTTTAAAGCAAGTTTTGATAAAGCAAATCGTTCTAATCTAAAAGGTATTCGAGGCTTAGGTCTTAAAACAACTATGGATGACTTTGCAATTATTAAAGACAAAGTAAAAAATCCTTTTAAGATAGTTACTGATGTACACAACATAAATGAAATTCTTAAAATAGGTGCATACTATAATGACATTGTAGATGTATTACAAATACCCGCATTCTTGTGTAGACAAACTGACCTAGTACAGGCGGCATGTAAAACAGGAAAGATTGTAAATATTAAGAAGGGACAATTTCTAGCACCTTGGGACGTTGATAATATACTTTCAAAAACAGAAGGTGCAAAAGAAGTTTGGATAACTGAAAGGGGAACTAGTTTTGGATATAACACTCTTGTGGTGGATTATACTGGTCTTGACTATATGCTCAACAATATTGATGCTGATGTCGTTTTTGATGTTACGCACTCTGTCCAAAAACCCGGAGGACACGGGACTAGTAGCGGTGGTAATCGTGATTATGTGCCTGGGTTGGCTCGTGCTGGGAGTGCTCTTGGGGTCAGAAATTTCTTTTTAGAAGTTCATCATGATCCAGACAATGCACCCAGTGATGGTCCAAACGCATTACATTTAAAAGACTTTGAAAAGGTAGTAGATGAAATCCACCGCTATTCTTATACCGGCTAGATACGGTAGCACACGTTTCCCTGGCAAGCCACTTGCTATGCTTAATGGTGTTCCTATGATAAAGCGAGTGTATGACGCTTGTACAGCGTCTAAGATACCAACATACGTGCTTACTGACCATCAAGACATTTATAATGTTATTGGTCCAAATTGTATTATGGACAATGATAATTATGAAAACGGTACTGAACGAATTGCAGGTGCAGTTAAGAAAAGTGCATTACTAGACCAGTATGATCAGTTTGTAAATGTACAAGGTGATATGCCTGATGTAACATTACAAATGATAGAGCGATGTATATGGCATTTGCAACATTATCAAATAACTACGTTGTGGACAGACATGCCCAAAGAAATGCAAGACGATCCTAATAGTGTTAAGATGATTCGATCAGGCGATAAAGCATTATGGTTTGGTAGAGGTATTACAGGATACGGACATTGGCATTTAGGTATATACGGATACTCACGTAACGTATTAGAATTTTATAATACTTACGAAATTGAACAAGAAGAACAAGTTGAAAAGTTAGAGCAATTACGCTGGCTTAAAGCAGGTTGGGATATAGGATGCCTACATGCTGATTTTAATGGAGTAGAAATAAACACTCCCGAGGACATTGATAGATGGCAAAACTAGACAAATCACAATACACAAAAGAACAGTGGAAAGTTATTCGTGAAAAGCGTCGAAAAGAAAAGCAAGATAAATTAGAAGCCAAGTTACGCATTGCTGATGAAGAACAAAAAACAAAAGACTGGCAAGAACTTTATGGAGAACGTGCTCCTGATAAATTACATAAACAAAATTATGTATTATGTTTAAAACACGGTAACAAATATTCTAGTCAATATGTAAATGTATTGTATAGTATGGTAAAACGTAACCTAACTATTCCTTTTAAGTTTGTTTGTCTTACAGATGATCCTAGAGGATTAGATAAAGACATTCAATGTTTAGATTTACCAAAAGAACTTTCAGGTTGGTGGTGTAAACCATATATGTATAGTGCAAATTTACCTTTAGCACAAGATAGTACAATCTTGTATATGGATCTTGATGTAGTTATTAGTGGTAACCTAAATAAATTATTTGAATACGAAACAGATGATTGGTGTGTTATTAGAGACTTTACAAGAGCGATGCAACCTAAGTGGGAAAAGTATAATAGTTCTGTAATTAGATTTAAGTTAGGTCAACTCAATCATGTGTGGACAGACTTTATTAAAGATCCAAAAGCAATTATCCAAAAACACTTTGGAGATCAAGACTGGTTATGGACAGCGGCAAAAGGTACAGCCAAAACTTGGCCTGATGAATGGATACAAAGTTGGAAATGGGAAATACGTAAAGATAGATCTTTACAAAGCGGTTCAAAAGGTAATAGAAAATTTAGTAAAATAGAAGAAGTTGTACCACCTAGTCAATGTTGTATTTGTGTCTTTCACGGTGACCCAAATCCTCATATGTGTGAAGATCCGTGGGTAAGGAATAATTGGACATGACAGTTGTAAATAGACTTATTTTTGATGTAGACGGAACACTTACTCCTAGTAGAGGAAAGATTGACCCTGAGTTTGAAAAGTTCTTTCTTAATATTTGTAAAACTAATTATGTATACCTTGTTACAGGTAGTGATAGACCTAAAACAGTTGAACAAGTAGGCGACACGCTGTATGGTATGGCTGAACGTGTATATAATTGCAGTGGTTGTGATGTGTACAAAGGTAATAAAAATATTCATACAAGTTCTTGGACATTACCTAAAGATGCACGACATTGGTTAGAGTCTAAACTAGAAGAAAGTACATTTCCATTACGTACAGGTAACCATATTGAAGAACGACCAGGTATGATTAACTACAGTATCGTAGGACGTAATGCTACACTAGGTGAAAGAAAACTATATGTAGATTACGATACAAAAAACAATGAACGAAATACTATTGCAAGAGCGTTCAATAACTATTTTCCAAGATTAAATGCAGTAGTAGGTGGTGAAACTGGAATGGATATCTTCCAAAACGGTTTTGATAAAAGCCAAATTATAAAAGATTTTGATCCTGTTGATGATATAATACATTTCTTTGGTGATGCAATGCACAAAGAAGGAAATGATTATCCTTTGAAAAAAGTAATCATTGACAAGGACCTTGGTCACTGCTATAATGTAAAGAACTACAAAGAAACTTGGAAAATACTAAAAGATGAATTCGACTGGAACTGTTAAACGTTTAGGATTTGCATGTAAGTACATGCATCCAGATCAAACACAAAAGAAAAAATTACTAGAAGAAATTCAGCGGCCACTAAATACTCGTAGTACAACAGTTCAGTGGCTTAATAGACAAACTAAAGATGTTGCTGAAGAACGCTTGTGGGATATCATGGTACACAATATTGAAGCGTACCACAATCTTATCAAGTATGTAGGAGGATTGCCAGATGAACTTAGAATGGTCAGATTGGGTAGTGATGTACTTCCTGTTTATACCCAGCATGAGTGGAGTTATTATTGGCGTAAGCCTGACGTGGTGGACTATGCGTCGAGAGAATTTGCGAAAGTCGGAGAAACAGCAAGAGCCCTCGATGTTAGACTCTCAATGCACCCAGGCCAATTTACAGTCCTTGCTTCAGATAATCCGGAAATAGTAAATAGGAGCGTAGAAGAATTTGAATATCACACCGATGTCATACGCTGGATGGGATACGGCAAGACCTTCCAGGACTTCAAATGCAATGTCCATATATCAGGCAGACAAGGTCCAGCCGGTATCAAACACGCAGTTAACACAAGATTATCTCAAGAAGCGAGAAACTGCATTACGATCGAGAACGATGAAAACAAATGGGGTATCATGGACAGTCTTGAACTGGTCGACACCTGTGCCCTCGTACTTGACATACACCATCACTGGTGCCGTGAAGGTGAATACATTCGTCCTACCGACGATAGATTTACTCGCGTAATAGATTCGTGGCGTGGTGTGCGTCCTGTGATACATTATTCATACAGCAGAGATGAAGCACTTCCAGAAGGCTTTACACACGATACTATGCCTGACATGCCTGCACTATTAGAATCAGGATACAAAAAAGGTAAACTAAGAGCCCACAGTGATTACTATCCTAACAATGCTGTTAATGACTGGGCATTATCATTTTTACCATATGCAGATATTATGTGTGAAAGCAAAGCAAAAAATCTAGCAAGTATTAATTTGCATAAATATTATTATGAATTTGCAAGAAATCACAGATAGTAGATGTGCTAGAACAAAAGCAGAGAACTGCGATTGTACACAATTATCAGCACTAACTGAATCACAATCACATGTTACAGCCATGTGCGAACTAGAACAAAGCGAAACAGTAAAAGGTACTATCTTATTAAGACAAATAAACGAAGGTGAAGGCACTGTAATTGTAGGACGTATTACAGGACTTAAACCGGGCAAACATGGATTTCATATACACGAATTTGGTGATTTGACAAATGGCTGTGAAACTGCTGGTGGCCACTACAATCCGGATAATGTAGATCACGGCGGATTACAGAACGGTCACGTTGGCGATTTAGAAAATGTTACAGCGAACACAGACGGCATAGCCGACTTCACTATCATTGCAAAACGTATTGACCTTATAGGCAAACGAAGTGTAGTGGGTCGTAGTATTGTAATTCATTCAGATGAGGACGATCTTGGCCAAGGCGGAGATGAAGAATCACTCAAAACCGGAAACGCAGGTGAAAGACTGGCCTGCGGGGTAATTATATTAACAGACAAATAGGAGAATAAGATGTTTGGATGGTTAACACGACTATTTTCATCAGAAGAAACTCTTGTGCTTACAAAAGAAATGGAAGTAAAAGAGAAGAAACCTAAGAAGAAAACAGTTGCAAAGAAAAAATCGCCTGCTAAAAAAACAGCGGGTAAAAAAATAGTTGCAAAGAAAAAAGCAACAAAGAAATAAAGGGGAAACAAATGAAAAATTGGATTAAAGCAAGACTTGAAGAGCGTACATCAATTGATGGAATGGCTCTAATTGCAATCGGAGTTATTGTTCTTATTGCAGGACCATTTGCAAAACTAGCGGCATATGCGGCTATTGCATATGGTGCATGGACTATTTGGAAAAAAGAGGACTAATGCAAGTCGAATCAAATGCCTTTGAAAAAACTTTAGATAATGTACAAGAAGATCCTGTACTACGTGATGAAGTACGTTCATCAGTAATTGATGCTCTAAAAGGGATATTTGATCCTGAAATTTCTATAAACATATACGACCTAGGGTTGATATATGATCTTAAAATCACAGCAGACGGTACATTACATGTATTAATGACATTCACTAGTGCATGGTGTCCGTTTGCTGATGAACTTCTTAAACAAGTGAAAGAACTTACACTTGAAGCACATGATAAAATTAATAATGTTGAAGTAGTTACTACTATGCTTCCGCAATGGAGCAAAGATAACGTTGCAGAAGAATGGCAACTTGCTTTAGACTTTTAAATTTTACTAATATCTAAACTACTACCTGCAGGCATATTCCACACAAGACGTTTTTGAACGCCTTTCTTTTGTGCAAATCTCTTAGGGTCACAGTTTTCACATACATGAAAATAATTATCGCTTAATCTTTTAGGATCAACTTTTCCTTTTTCACGCTTAAATTCTTTCTCACACTCATCGCAAACAAATACTGCTATTTGTTTCATGCGTTTATAAGGGTGAAACTTACCCTTTTTACTCTTACGATAGTAATGTGTAATGCTGTTTTCGACTCTAATAAACATTTCAGTTGTATTTACTCGTTTACATTCGGATTATAAAATTTTAACATAAATATTGATATGAGCATCGTAAATGTAACAGATTCAGCAAAAGAACACATGGAAAGCGTAATTGCCAAGGAAGGCACAAAGTACGTTAAATTAAGCGTTAAGGGCGGCGGATGTGCTGGCTTTACGTATGAATGGAATGCTGTTAACGAAGTAAACAAAGACGATGAAGTAATAGAATTAAGCAATGGTAGTTTTGCCATTGATGGAGCAGGTCTAATGTTTGTAGCAGGTACAACAGTAGACTTTAAGAAAGAAGTTTTTGGTTCTTATATGAATATTAGCAATCCTAACGCAACAAGCAGTTGCGGATGTGGGGAAAGTTTCGGAGTTTAAAATATGGCACGTAAAGAAGTAAACATTGGTACTACAGGTAATGACGCTACCGGTGATAGTATTAGAGTAGGTTTTGATAAAGTTAATAACAACTTTGTTGAAATTTATGCGGCACTAGGACTAGGTGGTGGTTTAAACTTTCAAAACTTAGATAATACTCCTTCAGCAATTACAGCAAATAAAATTTTAGCAACTAATACAACTGGTGATGCAGTAGTAGAAAAACTATTAGAAGGTGAAGGCCTTACTATTGATAATGCTACTGATCCTACAAAAATTATTATTAGAAATACAGGTACAGAAGTTGTACGTGATACAAGTCCGGAACTTGGTGGTAACTTAGATGCTAACAATTTTTTAATTGAAAACTTAGGTACTCCGTTAAAAACAGGAGATGCCGCAACTAAAGATTATGTTGATACTAACTTTTTAGCAGGTGGTGGTGATACTGCTACTGGACAAATTCTTTTAAGAAATGGTAGTAACCCAAGAGTTCCTACACTAGCAGATGAAGCAGTAAACAAAAAGTATACAGATTCAAAAGTTGCTCTAGCAGGTGATACAATGACTGGTCCACTATTATTAAGTGAGACACCATCATTTGCAGATCCAAAATTACAAGCGGCGACAAAAGGTTATGTAGATCGAAATAGTTTTACAAGTACAAACAATATTTTTGTAAGTAAGTCAGGTAAAACAGAAGCACAAATGAAAGCGGCAGGTGCTGATGAAAATCAAATCGGTCGTGCTCAATCATATGCATTTAACTCTGTACGTGAAGCATGTTTTTATGCAGAACGTATTATGAAAGGTGATATAACTCTTAAAGATCAAGGATTATTTACAGGAGATGTTTATTGGAAAGTTCCTTCTAAGAAACCTGGACCATACACAGTTAACCTAGCGGCAGACGGTACTGAAGATTTAACAAACGTACTGGCTAATAAATTACTTGTTGATAACAGAAGATTTATTCAAGAAGAAACTCTTGCATTTATTGAAAACGAAATCAACGATGGCGACAACACAGATGATTTTGCAGATACATTTACATTTAACAGAGACAAGTGTTTTAGAGACCTAGGATTAATTATTGATGCTGTAAGTTTTGATTTAACTTATGTAGGTAATTCAAAAACTGTTGATGCGGCATTAAGTTATTGGGATGGTGCTACATCTAGAGTTGCAGGACAACAAAGTGAAACAGTAGCGGCAATTAACTTTGCTAAAAATTTAATTACAACAAATGTTTTAACAAACACTGCATATGTTGCTCCAAGCAATACTAGAAATCCTTATGCACATGATTTAATTACACAAAACTTAGATTTTGTTGCTGAAGAAACTATTGCATATATTAATGATCAAATTACAAACAATGTAGGTATTTGGACAGGCTTTACATACAATGAATCTAAATGTAGACGTGATACAAAATTAATTTTAGAAGGCGTTGCATTTGATTTAAAATTTGGTGGTAACACTAAATCAAGAGATAACGCACAAAACTATTGGGACGGTGCAACAAGTCAAGTTGCCGGGCAACAAGCACAAACTGTTGATGCACTAGACTTTGCTAAAGACCTAGTAAGAAACTTTGTTTTACAAAACTTGTCATATACAAGTAGTAAACAATCAACATATGCACAATACACAAGTTCAAACAACGGTGAAGGTGCGGCAAGTACAAAAGTAAACAACTTAATGAACAGTATTGCAACTGTTATTAATTCAGGACTAGGATCATTACCAGCATTTGAAGGTACATTTAGTAACCAAAGTGGATATGAACAATTTATTGATGCGGCAATTATTGCAGAATCAGGAGCGTCTACTACTATTGGTACATTGATGGACATTGTTACTAATGTGATTACAAATGGTACAGGTGTTGCTCCAACAAAAACAGGCGGAGAAGGTAGAGAAACAAATATTCCATTACCTGAAATTACAATTTTTGTTGAGTCAGGACTTTACGAAGAATACTTTCCAATTGTATTGCCAGAAAACGTTTCACTTAAAGGTGATGAGTTTAGACGTACAATTATACAACCATTAGTTGGAGTTAGACCTCCTTCACGTGCAATCAATTTAACATATGAAAAAGGTGACTTATTAAGATATAACGGAACAGCACTTCCAAAGGAATCAAGATTTAGAAATCACTATGATGCACAGTATTCACGTGCAGATACATTTAGTGGTGCAGTTAACCAAATTGGTAGTAATCAGATTACAATCAAAGACGTTGCTTATCCTCCAGTTAACGGATTATACTTTGTAAACGGTGGTGTAACTTATTATGTTAAAGATTGGGCAAGTGACCCAGACGCTGTTGGAGATACTAGTAGATGGAGAGGTAATATTTACTCTGACATTAATACAACAACAGCCACAACACTTGGTGCAACAATTAATAACAACACAGTAATTGAACTTAAGAAACTAAACCAACATATGGATATGTTCTTAATGAACAATGCTACAATTCTACGTAATTTAAGTTTACGTAGACATCAAGGTTTTATTAACGTACTTGATCCAGATGGACAAATTTTAACTAAATCACCTTATGTACAAACAGTTTCAAGTTTCTCAGGACAAGGCGGTGGTGGTCAATATGTTGACGGTAATGCTGGTGTACAATATGGTACAGTAGTTGATAATCCTGCAAGTGGATCTACTATTACACTACAAGGTTTAACAAGAGAAATACAATTACCAACAACATTCTTATATCAAGATTCAAGAAACTTTGTAACTGGTGTAAGTGACTTTGAAAAATTTACACATAGAGTAGTTGGAGCAACAGCACCAGTTGACGACGGACTAGGTGCAGGTACATTTAAACAAACTCTTACACTTGCAAGTACTACAACAATTATAGCAAGAACATCTTCTAACTCAACAGGTAACATTCCACAAACAACTGAAATTAGATTAGAAACTGCTGGTAACAAGTCCATGACTTGTAATGACTATACACAAATCAACTCAGACGGATTTGGATTAATTGCAACTAACGCAGGACTAATTGAAGCAGTATCTGTATTCACTTATTATTGTGATACATCTTATTGGGCAAGAAACGGTGGACAAATTAGATCACTTAACGGTTCAAGTTGTTATGGACGTATTGGTTTAAAAGCAGAAGGCAGTGATCCAAATGAAAACTTACAAAGTGGTGTAACATTCTTTAGACATGTTAACGCACAAGCAACTGGTTCACCAGATCCAGATTATACACAGATTGTTAAAGCAGACACAGTAGGCGGTACTGTTAACAAATCAGGTAATACAGAAATAAAAATTAAAGACTTTGACTATTTGCCTTTTGAAGATTCAAGAATTGAATTAACAGCATACGCAACAAACAGTGACACAACAGAATATGTAGTAAATGAAATTACAGGTGCTAGATTTGAAATTGCTAGTATTAACGTAGGTAGTGCAACTAAAATTACAACAAGTTCTGCACACGGATTTAGACATGGTTCAGTTGTAGTAATTGAAGGACTTGACGGAAACGGTTTTACTACAATAGACAACGCATACTATATTGATGTTACTAGTGGTAATGGAACTACAGAATTCTTTTTGTACACAAACTCAAGTTTAAGTACAGGGTTTAATGCAACATCAGTAGTAGACGGAACATACAATGGTTCAGGTGCAGATGCAATATTTGGTGGTAAAGCAACACTATCATTGGGATCAGCACTAAACATTGGAACAGGAACACAAGTTCCAAATGATGCTAACATTACACTTACAATTGGTAAAAAAGTTCTACTAACAGGCATTACAGATGCTCCAAGAGTTTTACCAAGTAGTGCATTAAAATTTGCTGGTGTTGGTATTGACGCACAAGTATTTAGAATTCTAAACGTAGAAAGATTTGATGTAAAAGAACCAACTGGTACAGTTTCTAATGTACAAGAACATTTATTAGATTTACGTGTTCCACCAAACTTATCAAGTGGTACAACATCAATTGTTACAACACGTATTTCTACAATGAGAGCAACAGGACACGACTTCCTAAATATTGGTTGGGGTAACTATATTGACAGTAACTATCCAAACAACGTTTACGGATCACCTGCAGGTAAACCAGACTTTAGTGCAGACCAAGCAAACGAAGCAGTTGAAGTTGGATCAGGTAGAACGTTCTATGCAAGTACAGACCAAGATGGTAACTTTAGAGTTGGACAGTTCTTCCGTGTTAACCAAGGTGATGGTTCAGTTGAACTTAACGCAAACATTGGTTTAACAAACGTTGACAGTTTAAAATTTACAAAAGGTACATCAATTGACGAGTTTTCAACTGATAGAAAAATGCAAGGACAGTCAGATGATGCTGTACCAACAGAATCAACTTTAGTCAAATATATTAACAGTAGTATTATTGGACAGCACGAAGACGGCAGTGATTTTCCACAGCCTAGTACAACAGGTTCACAAGCGGCAGGTGGTACATTTGGATTATTAAGTAGAGCAGGCTACAATGGCACTAACCTTGCTTGGAACAGAATGAATGGCGAACTTAATTTAAACGCTAACAAAATTACAAACATTTTCCAAGGAACAAGCAACACTGATGCAATTAACAAATTATATGCAGACAGTGTATTCAAAGGTGACTTTACAGACAGTGTTAGAACTGATGTAACAGCATTTGTAATGTTAAATGATAGTACTGTTGACAGTGGATCAATTGACATGAATGGTAATAGAATTAAATCGTTACGTGATCCAGTTGACGGAAGTGATGCAGTTACAAAACAATATGTAGATACACAAAACAGTATTGGTGGATTAGAAGGAACAACTATTACAGGAAATCCTGCTAACACAGATTTATTAATGTTTACAGGAACAAACACTGTAGACGGTTTAGGTAATCCAATTGTTGGAATGGTTAATACTGCACTTAATACTACAACTGATGCAGTTAGCGGTTCAAGAACATTTGGTGAACCAACAGGCACAGGTAGTGACATTAGATTTATAAGAGCAGGTAATTCAATACAAGTTGGATTAGCAACAGGTTCCATTAAAGACCCTGATGTTAGTGAAGTTGCTGGAATACAACAATCTAAATTAAGCATGGAACTTGCAACTGCAAGAGCAAGTGCTAACGCAGGTGGTAAAGCAATTAGTGGTATTACTTTAAGTAACCCAATTAGAATTACTACTTCATCTGCACACGACCTTGTTAATGGAGACTTAATTGGTATTAACAATATTGCAGGTACAATTGAACTTAACACAAACTTTTATTATATTAGTAAAGTTGATAATACAAACTTTACAATTTACACTGACCAAGCACTAACAGGTACAGTAAACGGAACAGTTGGATTTACACCTTATATCAGCGGTGGCTTTGTTACAAACTCACGTATGATACAACAATCAAGTGGACTTGCGGCGTTTGATGATTCACAATTTACAATTGACACAGGTTGGGTTACTTTAAAAACTTCAACAGGACTAACAGACGGTGTTCCATTAAGCAAATTTGTACACCAAGCGGCATCAAGTATTTTAGGTGTACCTGCAGGCGGAGGAGCGGCGGCGGCAGTTCAAGCACTTACTCCTGCACAGGTAAGAACTATTGCTAATGTTGAAGATGGTGCAGATGTAACTGATTATGACAACGTAAAAACTGCGGGTGCTATAATGAAAGACGGCACAGTGAGCATGAACGATGCTACTACTTTACGTGTTGTTAATTTAGAACCTAAAGTAGATAACACAACTGATTTAGGATCTAGTACAAAATTTTGGAATGATATTTACGGTACAACATTACATGCAGAAGTTATTAAGAAAAAAGAATCAGGTACAAACTTTACAATTCAAAATAATGCAGGAGCAACAGCACTTACAATAACAGAAGTTGTTGCTAACTCATCGTTTGCAGGTAGTGCGGCTAAACTTACAACAGCACAAGCAATATCAGTATCAGGCGCAGTAACAGGTACAGTTAACTTTGATGGTAGCGGTGCCGCAGATATTAGTACATCAGTTAATCACAATCACGATGCAGACTATGTAGATATTGACGGTGATACAATGACAGGCACATTGATAGGTCGTGCTATTAGACCAAGTGCAAATGATACATATGATCTTGGAACAACAGCAAACAAATATGCTAATGTGTATGCAACTTTATTCCAGGGTACTGCAACAAGTGCTAGATTTGCTGACTTGGCAGAGAATTATTTAGGTGATAATACTTATGAGCCAGGCACAGTTATTATGTTTGGTGGTGCAAATGAAGTTACTGAAGCAAACGAGATGATGACTACTAAAGTTGCAGGGGTAGTTTCAACTAATCCAGCACACTTAATGAATGCAGACCTAGCAGGAGACTTTGTTGTTACTGTAGCATTAACAGGTCGTGTACCATGTAAAGTAGTAGGCAATATTACAAAAGGTGATATGATTGTAACAAGTGATGTTCCAGGTGTTGGAGTTGCAATGGACAATCCAAAATTAGGGAGTGTTATCGGTAAAGCACTGCAAGATTATAATTCAACAGATATTGGAACCATCGAAGTTGTGGTTGGTAGACTGTAAATAAAGGTGTAGGAAACTATTATGGCAATACAAACAATTAATATAGGTACTAATCCAAATGATGGTACAGGTGACGATCTAAGAACAGCGTTTGATAAAGTTAATGATAACTTTACAGAATTACTTGCTGTTGGAGGAGAAACTAATACTGCTTCAAACCTAGGTATAGGTGAAGGGGTATTTAAAGTAAAAACTGCACAGAATTTAGAATTTAAATCATTACGAAACAGTGATGGTACTATTGCACTTACATCTGATGGTAACAGCGTATACATAAACACAACAAATTTAGCAGACAACGACTTTGGAGCAATTCAAGTAGATAATGGTGACACACTAACTGCTAGTTCATCAGGACAACTAGTTGGTATAAAAGGCGGCAACGCAAATATTGTTGTTACTAAAAGTGGAAATAATATTGTAATCACTGGAGCATTTGAAGTCGGTGATGATGCTACTCCGCAACTTGGCGGTGACCTTAGTATTTTAGGTAACAGTATTATTGGCGGAGCCGGTAGTACAATTACATCAATTGGTACAATTGATTCAGACTCAATGAATACTGATAACTTAACTGTAAACACTAATGCTATAATTACAGGAACATCACAGTTTGGTGGATTGATTACTGCTAACGGTGGACTTACATTAGGTTCAGGACAAACAATTTCAGGAAATATTAACGGTGGAATTCAAGGACAACTTACAGGAACACTTGATACAAATGCACAAACAATAAGTGGTGACGGTAAAATTATTATTGACACTGCTGATATTAGTGTACAAGGTCAATTAGGTAGTGAGTTTGGTGTAGCATATAGAACTAAACCTAGTCCATTAACAGTACAAACAAGTGTTGATTTACCTGTAGATTTAATTACAGTAACAAGTTTCCGTAACATTGCATTAAATGCTCTTAACGTAGAAACAGTAGTTAACAAAGCATTATCCGGTGGACAAACATATACAACTGGTGCTGGTTCAACAATATCATTTACAATTAATGACAGTGATAATAATTCATTAGGATTAGGTGCTGTTGGTGCAAGTATTGTAGATGCTACAGTTAATCAAGTTGCATTACTTCCGTTCGAAACAGGAAGACCACCAGCAAGTCAACCAGTTTACTTTACATTTAATTCAAGCGGTGTTGCTACACTTAATGATATTGAAATTAGTGAAACAGGAATTAAAACAAATGTTTCAAATAAAAATTTAACATTAGATGCTAACGGTACAGGTACTGTTGATTTCTACAACGCATACCAGTTTCCAAGAACAATTGGTAACGCAGGCGAAGTTTTAGTTGTACCAGTTTCAGGTACAGAATTAGCATGGGGTGCTGGCGGAGGTGGCGGAGGTGGTTCATCTACATTCGTTGGACTTTCAGACACTCCTTCATCATATGCAGGAAGTGCCGCAGATGCAGGCAAAATTTTAAGAGTAGCATCAGGTGGTTCAGCAATAGAATTTGTTACACTTACAAGTGTTATAGACAGTGCATACATTGATACAAACGGAGGCTTACTAAAAGCAGGCGGTACAATGGCAGGTGATATTAATTTGGGAACAAATAATATTACTAATGGTGGTACAATTACTTCAACCAATGTAAATGCAACAACAGTTACAGCAACAAACTTAACTGGAATATTTACAGGTGATTTAAAAGGAAGTGTAGTAGGAGATGATTCTACTCCAATTATCGATGGACAGAATAAAACAGGTACATTTACAACTATAAATGCAACAACTGTAACAGCAAACTTAACAGGTAATGCAACAGGATCACACGTTGGTACATTAGACGGTGATGTTACTGGTAGCGTATTTGGTGATGACTCAACATTATTAGTAGATGGCAATAACAATAAAGTTATGCTTACAAATAATACAACTGATAATTTGCCAGAAGGTAGTTCAAACTTATACTTTACAAACACAAAAGTAGATGCAAGAGTAACACAAAGTTTTGTAAATGCATTAGGTATTACAGCAACAAGCACAGTAGGAACAGTTGATGGAGATTTAACAGGTAGTGTGTTTGCTGATGATAGTAGTTTAATTGTTGACGGTGTAAACAATATAATTACAACAACTAAAATTACTGCAACAGATACAATTAGTACAAAAGCAGATATTGGCAGTTTACATATTGAAGGGACACAAATTGCAGGGCCTTCAAATAGTAATTTAGCAATTACATCACAAGGTACAGGACACATACATTTAGATGGTGATGTAAGAATTGATGGAACATTATCACATGTAAGTAATCAAGTTTTAACTATTGCAGGAACTGCTTCAGCACAAACAATTAATACAACTTCTAATAACACATTTGTTTCAACAGGTGATTGGACAGCAGTAGGTGCTGATCAGGCTTATGGAAACTTAGGTGCAGGTTCAGTTGATGGACAAATGAAAACAATCAAAGTTGTAAGCAGAGGACAATTTAGTGTAAACGGTGGCGCTACATTTGTTGACAGATATCTAATTGTTAACTTAACAATTAACGGTTCAGTTGGTACTTTAAACGTTTCACAAAACTCAGAATACGGCGCTGTAACACTAGTATGGTATAACTCAAGTTGGTGGATTGTAAGTCAGTTTGATAGTTAAGGTAAATACTGGTAAGAGGATATAAAATGGCTAAACCAGTATGGACAACTTCAGCAGGTAGTTTAGGAACGGTTCAAGAAAGAACAACACAATCTTTCACCTTAGACGCTACTAATGCTACTACATTTTCTTTACAAAGCGGAACATTCCCTGGTGGATTACGTCTTGAAAGTAATAGAATTATAGGTACACCTTTTGAGGTATCAGATACACAAACAAGTAAATTTGTAATACGTGCATCGAACACTGAAGGAAGTATAGATAGAACTTTTACAATAACAGTTGAAGGAGAAGATGCTCCGTTTTGGTTAACTCCAGAAGGAACATTGCCAATTGGTCCACAAGGCGAACAATTTATTTTAAATAGAAGTGTTGTAGATTTTCAGTTAAGTGCAGGTGACTCTGACTTAACAGCAGGAGAAACTTTAGAATATTACTTAGATGATTTATTTGGAGAACTTCCTCCAGGTTTAACATTATCTAAAGATGGTAAATTAAGTGGAATAATTGAAGCAGAACTTACTGTTGATTATAAAGCATCAAGTACTAATTACGATAGACAACAATACGATCAGTTTCCTTTTGATTATGGAGGAGGCGATGACGGTAGTGGTGCTCCAAAATACCTAAATAGATTTTACGAATTTTTTGTTACTGTTAGTGATGGCGTTACAAGAGCAAGAAGAAGATTTAGAATTTTTGTAGTTAACGAACAAAACTTTAGATCTGATACACTAGCAATTCAAGCAGATACAGAAACATTTATTTCAAGTGCTACGTATTTGAGAACTCCTATATGGTTAACAACAGGTAACCTAGGAATAAAAAGAGCAAATAACTTTATTACTATACCACTTGAAGTATATGATCCTAATCAATTTAGTGGTGCTGTTACATACGAATTAATTAATAACGAAGATTCAAGTGCTAGTATTTTACCTCCGGGTATGACACTAGATGCAACTAATGGTGTATTGTTTGGTAAAGTTCCGTATCAACCTGCAGTGACAGAAACATACACATTTACAATACAAATTAAAAGACAAGACATTTACTCTACTGAATCAGTAATTCATTCACGTCAGTTTATATTAAAGATTCAAGGTGAAGTTGATAGTACAATTACATTTACAACATCAGAGTTAATTGGTACATTAAGTCCAAACCAAACAAGTACATTAAGAATAGATGCAACTACAATTTTATCTAATGCAGATGTAAGATATAGATTTCTAAGCGGAGTGCTACCACCCGGAATTATTTTAAGTGGTGGTGGAGAACTAATTGGAAAAATTAGTCAGTTTGAATCTACAGCAGGTGCCGGTGATGGATTAACTACTGTTGATTTAACAAACTTTGGTTTAAACAGTTTTATATTAGACGGCGGAACTACTTCAATTGACAGAGAGTTTAGATTTACTGTACAGGCTAGAGATTATTATCAACAAAGTGCTGTAGAAAAACAATTTAGAATTGCTGTAACAGCAGATACACTTACACAGTACAGTAATATATTTTTACAACCATTGTTACCAAAACCTAAACGTCAGTATTACTATGACTTCATAACTAACAATACTATCTTTCCAGATAATATTTTATATAGACCTAATGATCCTGCTTTTGGTACACAAAATCAAATTAAGATGTTATTACAGTATGGTATTGAAACTTTAAAAGTTGAAGAATATGTTCCAGCACTAGTAAGAAACTTCCACAGAAAAACTTTTAAGTTTGGTGATGTTAAAATTGCAACAGCAAAAGATGACAATAATAATGTGATATATGAAATTCTTTATGTAGATATATTTGACGATGCTGAAAAAATAAACGGCAGTGTAGCAAGTAAAATAGACATCACTAACACTAGTAAAGACTTAACAGTAGATACTAATCAGTATAAAGCAAGTACAAACATTATTACAATAGATCAACTAGTAAAACGATTCTTATATCCAAATAGTGTTAGTAATATGCAAAAGCGCCTAAAGGAACTTTATCCTGATGGTGATAGTACTATTATAAATATCAACGAGAAATTCATTCCATTATGGATGAATAGTACGCAAACAACAACAGGAACTGCCCTAGGATACACTAAGGCTGTACCAATTGCCTACGCTAAACCCGGATACGGTGCAACTGTACTTGAAAATATACAAGATAGTGGCTTTGATTTTAAGACTATTAACTTTGAAGTTGATAGACTCACAATTGATAGTGTAGAAGGTGAAGCAGGCGATAAATACATTGTATTCCCAAAAAGGAAGGTAATTTAATATGGCAACAAGTAACGATATAAACACAGGTGGTATTGACTCTCTTTATCCTGTAGCAGGACAAGATAATGATTCGCAAGGGTTTAGAGATAATTTTAGCAATATCAAAACTGCAATAGACAGTGCGAAAAGTGCAATTAGTACTATTGAAGGTACTGCACCAAGTAAACAAGCAGATAACGATTTTAACGATAACACTATTTCAAAAGTAATTTTACAAGATAGTGGATTAGCGGCACCAAGTGCTGAAACACTTGCAGGTGAAACTAATGTAGATTTTACAGCAGGACATTATCGTAGATTAATTTGTACTACTGAAAAGCCAAGTACAAACACTGTAGTTGTACAAAATTGGGGACCTGCTAATGCACTAAGCCATATGACATTAGAAGTAAGATCCAACAACACAAGTCAAAAGTTTTTAAACTTTAGTACACCTTCAGGAAACATTTTAACCGACTCAACTAACTTAAACTTGACAAGCGACTTTGATATGACAGATGGAAATAATACTACAAAACATATTTTTGATTTGTGGTCACCAGATCAAGGTGCTAATATCTTTATCTACTACAAAGGCAAGTTTGAATAATAATGTTTAATCCGTTAGCAAAAGATCCTAACTCTTTATCGGATGATGAACTACAAGAAACCATTTCAGGTTTACAAAAAAAATATTTAATTGCATCTAGAATACCGAACCAGTCTGTGTTATTTCAGTTACAAAATTCACTAACTATGTATAGTGAAGAACAACGTAAAAGAAGTAGCGACAAGTTGCGTGAACAACAAACACAAAGCAAAGACGACGGCAAGGATTTAGGTGAATTAATTAATGTACAGTAAAGACCAAGACGAAACACTAAACTTTTTTAGTTGGAAAGGACATTTTGATGCTACGGTTGTAGTTGATGATGTTGTATATCCTAATAGATATAACTTAGAAATAAGTTTTATACCTAAGTCTAAAGAAATATCACAGCAAAATATTGGATTTGATAAAATCAAATATCTTATTGAACGTCTTTGCGAAAACTCAGTAGTATTTTCTCCAACAAATAAAACAGAATCAATATGGTTTAAAATGCCAGTTAATAAAATATTATTACCCGGAGCACCATATGATCAACTACTTGCTGTAACATTATACCAAAAAATTGAATCAATTGCAGGAAAATATTTCTTTTTTGGCAATATAACGGTTGACAGCAAACTGGGAGATAGTGTAAAATATACTATAGACAACAACAGTTATGAAAACAAACATTTACAAGTTACAGATTGGATTGATGATAAAATTGTTCCGTGGTGGTTTAGAGATGACACTGCAACATTTGATCAACGCATTGATGCAAAAACAATTTGGACAGGTGCCGCAAGTTGGAAAGATTTAGGATATGAACCCGCAGAAAAGAAAAACAGTTTCAAACCAACAGTCATCGACGGTGGCCGAGACAACTAGTATTGGTCAATCATCTGTTAGCGAAAGTAACATTGTTGAACTAATTTATCAAAACAAATTTGATAACATTAAACATTGTATTATTCCAGAAGAACTAGCAAACAAGTACAACGCAATTATAGATAGTAATAGAGATGATATTACAAGATTATCGTCAATAGTTGATACGACTGTAGATCAAGATGGATATGATCAAGATAATAGATTAAATTGGTTTATGCCAGAAGAGTATAAACATTTTGATATAGAAGATTATGTATTAGGACGTTGTGAAACACCTGAAGAAAAACAACGTGTAGAGTATGAGTTAGACTTATACAAGTCACATGCTATGATGGACGTTTTACAATTCCTTAAATACATGGTGGATACACTACGTGAAAACAATATCGTATGGGGTGTTGGACGTGGGTCTAGTGTAGCCAGTTATGTCTTGTATTTGTTAGAAGTACACAAAGTAAACTCTATAAAATACAATTTAGATCCCACAGAATTTTTAAGATAACTACCTATACAAAGGAGAATAATATGGGAAGAACATATAGAACAATGAACGGACGTTCAGTCGACATGGACAAATTACGTTCTCAAAACGAACTTACTCCAGCAGTAGGTAATATGAAAGTAAATGCTAGAGGCGACGAACTCGGCGCTGGTGGCAAAATTGTACGTACACGTGAACAAATTGTAAGTTCATATTACGAATCAAATCCAAAAGCAACACCTGATGCAGATGTTCCAACAACTGAACCTGTACAGCAACCATCAGTACCAAACAATCCACCTTCACAAACAATGACTATTGAAGATACTCAACCAAGTTCTATTGTTAATGAAGTTGAACCTGCTGTAGAAGAAGTTCCTGTAAAACAAGAAGCAACAGAACAAGCAGAACAAGTAGAAGAAAAAGTATTAGACAAAGGTGTCGAAGCAGTCAAAAGAGCAAGATCAAGACGCAGAGGCATATCAGACGCTACAGGAGAAAAGTAATGGCAAGAATTAAGACTGGCGGAATTAGACCAATCCACGATCACGTTTTAGTTACTGACTTATACTTTGGTGAACAGAAAACCAAAGGTGGAATTATTATTAGAGATGATAACGGTACTGCAAGGGGAGTTTATCCTCGTTGGGCAAAAGTTCATGCAAAAGGTCCTACGAACAAAGAAGAATATAACGTAGGTGATTATATCTTAGTTGAACATGGTCGTTGGACAAGAAAAATGGAATTAGATATAAATGGTGAAGACATCACTTTACATAGAGTAGATGTTGATGCTATAATTGCTGTAAGCGATTCAAAGCCAGAAGATCACAAGATTGGCGATGAGTTTAACACAGCACCCGACCAAGTCAGACCAGAAGACTTTGGCGCTAGATAAAAACGAGGAATAAATTGAAAAACGTAGATCTAAATAAGTACAAAGATTTTGTACAACAAGTTACCAGTGATGAATCAATGTCAAGTATGCAGATGTACAATCGTATGATTGATATTGAAACAACTGAAAGTAAGATGAAAGTCAATACTGCATCGCTTATGACAGGTGCTATTGGCATTGCAAGTGAAGGAGGCGAATTTGCTGAAATTGTTAAAAAATGTATCTTCCAAGGTAAACCTATGGACGATGAAACTATATTTCATTGTAAACGAGAACTTGGCGATATTATGTGGTACTGGATTACTAGTTGCAGGGCTCTTAGTTTGGACCCTAACGAAGTAATCGAAGAAAACGTAAACAAATTAAAGTCACGCTACCCAGGTGGAGAGTTTGATGTACACTACAGTGAGAATCGAAAAGACG